>Ga0154001_1000142_pt1 | contig 20436 bp, 20 predicted proteins | sample TSNJ085MetaG_FD_104699 | JGI IMG/M metagenome (GOLD analysis project Ga0154001, IMG submission 104699) | Attine ant fungus gardens microbial communities from New Jersey, USA - TSNJ085 MetaG | ecosystem: Host-associated > Fungi > Mycelium > Unclassified | place: USA: New Jersey, Wharton State...
CCCCGGCCCCGGGCGGAGCGCGCCGGCGAGGCGCGTTCCGGCCCGGCGGCCGAATCCTGTTCCTGTTACTGGGCCGGCGGCGTTGACGCCGTCGGCTTCGGTGCAGCCGTCGCCGGCTGCGCAAGTTTTTGCAGCAACGGCTTCGAGCCTGCTGCGTCGTCCGACAAGGTGGTCGTCGTCGAGTCGTCGTGATCGAGCGCCTCTTCCGACTTTTTGTTCAACACGATGATGCTGATGCGGCGGTTCTCCGGATCGAGCGGGTCCGCCTTGTTCAGGTTCTGCGTCGAGGCGAGGCCGAGCACGCGCATCACCTTCGCTTCGTCCATGCCGCCCGCGATCAGCTCGCGGCGCGACGCATTCGCGCGATCGGCCGACAGCTCCCAGTTGCTGTAGCCCTTCTCGCCGCCCGCGTACGGCACGGCGTCGGTGTGGCCCTGCACGATGATGCGGTTCGGCACGTCGTTCAGCGTGTGGCCGATCTCGCGCAGGATGTCGCGCATGTACGGCTCGACTTCGTCGTTGGCGGTCGCGAACATCGGCCGCTTCTGCGAATCGACGATCTCGATGCGCAGGCCCGTCAGCGTCGAGTCGATGCGGATCTGCTGCTTGAACTGCCGCAGCACCGGATTCGCCTCGATCGCGGCCATCAGCTTGACCTGCAGGTCGTGCAGACGCACCTGCTCCTGGCGTTCGAGCTCGCCCTGCAACTGCTTCACCGAGTCCTCGTTGTTGTGCGACGCGCTGCGCTCGGCGCGGCTGCTGCTGCCGTCGGTCGAGCGGGTCACGCCCTGCGCGTCGGTCGAGATGTCGCGCCCGCCGCCCTTCAGGATGCTCGAATCCTCCGCGCTGCGATCGCCGCCCCACAGCGTGATCTTCAGCGGCTGGTTGAAGTAGTCGGCGATGCCGCGCAACTGCACCGTGGACGCCGAACTCAGCAGCCACATCAGCAGGAAGAACGCCATCATCGCGGTCATGAAGTCCGCGTACGCGAGCTTCCACGCGCCGCCGTGGTGGCCGGCCTTCTTCGGCGTGGAACGCTTGACGACGATCGCGCGGTCTTTGTCCTTGCTCATCGGTTTAGCCGCCTGGTTATTTGGCCTTGACGCGGCGCACGTGCTCTTCGAGCTCGGCGAACGACGGGCGCTCGGTCGAGAAGAGCACCTTGCGGCCGAACTCGACGGCAATGGCCGGCGCGTAGCCGTTCAGACTCGCGAGGATCGTCACCTTGATGCACTGGAACATCTTGGTCGACTCGGTCACGCGCTGCTCGGCGACGCTCGCGAGCGGCCCGATCAGCCCGTACGAAAGCAGAATGCCGAGGAAGGTGCCGACCAGCGCCTGGGCGATCATCTCGCCGAGCACGGCGGGCGGCTTGTCGGCCGAGGCCATCGTGTGGACCACGCCCATCACCGCGGCGACGATGCCGAACGCCGGCATCGCGTCGCCGACCTTGGTCAGCGCGTGCGCGGGCGCTTCGCCTTCCTGGTGGTGCGTCTCGATCTCCTCGTCCATCAGGCTCTCGATCTCGAACGCGTTCATGTTGCCGCCGACCATCAGGCGCAGATAGTCGGTCAGGAATTCGATGATGTGCTTGTCGGCGAGAATCTTCGGGTACTGCGTGAAGATCGGGCTCTTCGACGGATCGTCGATGTCGGCTTCCAGCGTCAGCGTGCCTTCCTTGCGCGCCTTCGCGAGCAGGACGTAGAGGAGCGCCATCAGCTCCATATAGACGTCCTTGTTGTATTTGGCCCCCTTGAACAGGGTCGGGATGACGCGCAGCGTTGCCTTGATCGTCTTCATCCCGTTACCGAGAATGAACGCGCCGAATCCGGCGCCGGCGATCATCAGCACTTCAACGGGTTGCAGCAGCGCGCCGAGATGGCCGCCTTCGAGCGCGTAACCGCCGAAAACGGACAATAGCGTCACGAGTGTTCCCACGAAAATCAGCACTGCCGAGCCCTCACAAAAAAGCGACGGGAGCCGTCGTTAGTTTTGTTTACGGCAGTCGTGCGGAAAACTTTCGGGGAAAAGCGCTGCCGCGCTCGGGTGTGCGCCCGAGGTATTGAGGGGCGTTAGGGGAAGGATCAGGGTCCAGCGGCGACGACGACGGGCTCGGGCGTCATGGCAGTGCGCGCGGCATTGACTGCATTGACGGCACGCATGGCAGCAGTGGCCGTGGCCGTAGCTGCGGCGGTTGCGCCCACGGCGTCGCGGACGTTGCCTGCCCCGCGCGCCCTGGCGCCGGCCATCCCCACGGTTGCCGTTCTCGCGGGCGTGCCGGCACGCTCAGCCGATTTCTTCGTCTTGCCCGCGCGCGAGGGCGGCTGGCACAGCCCGCAGACGAAGCCGCGCCGCGGTTCGTGCGCGTGGGCGACGAAGTGTCCGCCGCAGCGGCAGCAGGTGCTCATCTGCAGCATGCCGGAGTCGAAGAAGCGCACGAGCGTCCATGCGCGCGTGAGGCTCAGCACCGGCTCGTCGCCGTGCAACTGAACATGTTCCAGATAGAGCCGGTAGCTCTTCACGATCGACTCGATCGCGCGGCAACCGCCGTGGTCCGTGATGAAGCGGTAGGTGTTGTAGAACAGGGACGAATGAAAGTTCGGCTGCCAGGTCATGAACCAGTCGGTCGAAAACGGCAGCATGCCCTTGGGCGGCGATACCCCTTTCAGTTCCTTGTACAGCCTGATGAGCCGGTCGCGCGACAGGCTGGTTTCCGCTTCCAGCAACTGCAGACGCGCACCGAGTTCGATCAGCTCGATGGCGAGAGTGATTTCCCTGACTTCGAGTACGACGCTTTTACCGGCCATCAGCCGAGTTGCTCGACCGGCTGGCTCGCCATCAGGATTGCCGAGTGCGCCTGCGCGACGACGCTCGCCTTGTCCTTGTCCGCGAGGGCGGACAGCACGGCGTGGTCGTCGAAACGGAAACGGCACAGCATCTGGTTGGACGCCGCCAGCTTGACGGTCTGCGCCAGCGACAGATTGGCGATCACCTCTGCGAGCTGATCCGAGATTCCCATGCGAAACATGCCCATAGGCTTGTCTTCGCGCAGCAGACGCTGCGCGAGCAGGAGATAAGACAGGTTAACTTCTCTGATCTCATTGAGCATATCGCTATTCGTGCTCATGATTTCCCCCCGGACGTTTATCTGGCTGGTCAGGCCATTTTGCGAAAACGTTTGCTCGAACGCATTCACCCGCAGTGTGCGAATCGGCTCGTTTCCTGTGTTGCAAGCATTGTCTCGAAAGGGGGATCTGCCGAAAATCGGAGAGACACCCTGCCTTTTTGACGGATTAATCCGTCATTTATGTAGGAATTTTTCCTACATACCAGGCTGAGCCGATGCAATAAATGGGATGAAGCGGCGCGCGGGCAGGGACGTGCTATGCACTTTGGGAATTTCCGGGGCGATGCCATGTGCCGAATGGTGAGTTTGCAGCGGCTTATCGTCGCACCGCGGGGCGGTGGACGATGATTATAAGACCTTTTCACCGCTCTGCAATAAAGCCCTATTAGACGATTCCCGATTGCCGTCCGATCGCCCGGGCGCGCGGCTTGCTCGGCTCGCGTACGCGTTTTTGAGTGTTTGTTTACTATGCGCAAACACGCGTCCCGAGTATCGGGACAGCCTGTCGATTGAGCTGTAGCGGCTCATGTTTCGCGCTGTAACAACATTAAGCGTTTGAAAAATAACTCGAATTAGCGCGGTTCATCCCGATAATGAAGCTAAGGGATTACCCGATGCCGATTCGGAGCCCCCTCGGGCGGGGGCAAACCGCGCCCAGCCGTCCGTGGCATTCGCTCCTCGCGCTATTCGAGCGCCGCAGCGCGAAGCCCCTAGTAACCCCCCCTTTTCGCAAGGGATCGGAGCACGCCTCAAAGCGTCCACTCCGATTGACACAGGAGAAACCGCATGCGAATCGCACAAATTGCGCCGCTGTATGAAGCCGTCCCGCCGAAACTCTACGGCGGCACCGAACGCGTCGTGTCGTACCTGACCGAGGCACTGGTCGACCTCGGACACGACGTCACGCTGTTCGCGAGCGGCGACTCGGTCACGTCCGCGAATCTCGAGGCATGCTGGCCGCGCGCGCTGCGCCTCGATCCGACGATTCGCGACGCACTGGCGCCGCACGTGCTGATGCTGGAAAAGGTGCGCAAGGTCGCGCACGAGTTCGACGTACTGCATTTTCACCTCGACTACATGCCGTTTCCGCTTTTCACGACCATGGACACGCCGTTCGTGACGACGCTGCACGGCCGTCTCGATCTACCGGAATTGCAGCCGGTGTTCGACGCGTTCTCGCATGTGCCGGTCGTGTCGATTTCGGATTCGCAGCGGATTCCGCTGCCGCAGGCCAACTGGCTCAACACGATCTATCACGGCCTGCCGGAGCAACTGCTCACACCGCAGCCGCACAGGAAGCCCGAGTATCTGGCGTTCCTCGGCCGCATCTGCCCCGAAAAACGCGTCGATACAGCCATCAAGATCGCTGCGCAAAGCGGTCTGCCGCTGAAGATCGCCGCCAAGGTGGACAAGGTCGACATGGAGTACTTCAAGCGCGAGATCGAGCCGTTGCTGTCGATGGCGCATGTGGAGTTCGTCGGCGAGATCAACGAGGCGCAGAAGCCCGAGTTCCTGTCGGGCGCGAAGGCGCTGCTGTTCCCGATCGACTGGTCGGAGCCGTTCGGCCTCGTGATGATCGAGTCGATGGCGTGCGGCACGCCGGTGATCGCGTTCAACCGCGGCTCGGTGCCGGAAGTGATCGATCATGGCGTGACCGGCTACATCATCGAGGACGTGCAGGGCGCGGTGGCCGCGCTGCAGCGTCTCGACGAGCTGTCGCGCAGCGAAATCCGCACGCAATTCGAACGCCGTTTCAGCTCGAAAACGATGGCGCAGAACTATATCGACGGCTATTCGGCACTGATTGAAACGGCGAGCCGCCCGGTATTGCGCCAGGTGGCGGTCGGCTAAACCCGTTTGAAAGGCAGCTGGAAACTTTTGCTTCCGGCTGCTTTCAGCGGGCTTTGAATAACGGACTGAGCCGTTCGCTTCAAACGAACCCATAGCGGACAAATCCGGCATGGAAATCGTTTGCGTGCAGGGAAATCACGGTAATCTTCGTGATCGCCAAGAAAAAGCCGCCCACGTGGGCGGCTTTTTTTAATGCCGGCATGGCTGAGCTTTCATATCGCACGCCCCATCGCCAATAAAAGCGGCGGCCGAAAAACCTTCAGCCCGCTTTCACAGCCACGGCCGCGAACTCAGACCGAGCCGATCAGAAAGCGCTCGCGATTCTTGCCGACGATCCACTTGGGCGGCTTGCCGCGCCCGCTCCACGTACTGCCCGATTTCGGGTCCTGGTATTTCGCCGGCAGCGGCGTCTTCTTGGGCGGACGGCCGCGCTTGGCGGCGACTGCGAAGCCGAGATCCTGCGCGGTCAGACCGTATTCGGCGATCTTCTGGCGGATGTCAGCGATGACATTGTCGATCTCCGTGCGGCGTGCTTCTTCTGCCTGTGCCTGCAATTTGGCGATCTGCGCCTTGAGGTCTGCATATTGAGACATTCGGTTCTCCCCTTTTCTAGAACTCATTCGACCGCAGACTAACTGTAATTATAAAAATTCGCAATGGCCAATAATACCCATTTATGAAGATTTCCTCTGATAATTATTAAAATCTGGTGAATTGTAAAACCTTCGGTTTATCCCATAATAATCCCCATAAGCGACACAGCCTTGACAATTCTTGACACTCGAATTGGATTCTGCTGACTAGAATTGCGCGCTCAAGGCATGTTTTCGTCGTTAGCGATTCATGCTCCCTGAGCACTTTTTTAGGATTACCAATCATGCAGCTGTCAAAGCGCCTTGTCGCCGAAGTTTTCGGCACTTTCTGGCTCGTACTCGGAGGCTGCGGCAGCGCGGTTCTCGCGGCGAATTTTGCCGGGCCGGTTCACGGTCTGGGCATCGGCTTCGTCGGCGTGTCGCTCGCATTCGGCCTGACCGTGCTGACAATGGCGTTTGCAATCGGCCATATTTCCGGCTGCCATCTGAATCCGGCCGTGAGCGTCGGCCTCACCGTCGCCGGCCGCTTTCCGGTGCGTGACCTGCTGCCGTACATCGTCGCGCAGGTGATCGGCGCGGTGCTCGGTGCGTTCGTGCTGTCGCTGATCGCGTCGGGCAAGCCGGGCTTCGATCTCGTCGCCAGCGGCTTTGCCACGAACGGTTACGGCGAGCACTCGCCGGGCCATTACTCGCTCGCCGGGGCGTTCATCTGCGAAGTCGTGATGACCGGCTTCTTCCTGTTCGTGATCCTCGGCGCAACCGACCGGCGCGCGCCGGTCGGCTTCGCACCGATCGCGATCGGCCTGTGCCTGACGCTGATCCACCTGATTTCGATTCCGGTCACCAACACGTCGGTCAACCCGGCACGCTCGACCGGCCCGGCGCTGTTCGTCGGCGGCGCGGCGGTCGATCAGCTGTGGCTGTTCTGGGTTGCGCCGATTATCGGCGCGGTAATCGCGGGCGTCGTTTATCCGCTCCTCGCCGAAAATCGCAGCGACAATGCACAGCAACTGGCGCTCGATTGACGAAGCGCTTGTGCAAAGCGTAATTGTGTAAATTGCGTGAATGGCGCAATCAGTAAAAGCGGGCGCTACGGCGCCCGTTTTTTATGCAATCGAACGAGAGTGTGGCATAAGCCAGCCACCGCGTATTAAGGAAGCGCGCTGCTAGAATCGGACGACATCACGGCCTTTTGCGCAGGGGTGACCGATGAATCGTTTCCGTGGATGGCTGCATGGCGCAGCACTTTCGATCGGCAGCTTGTGCGCCGGCGTACTCGCGCTGCAGGCGGCGCATGCGGCGACGCCTGCAACGGCGGTCACGGAGAAGGCAGACGGCAATATCGAAACGCTCGTCTTCGTTCGACATGGCGAGAAACCCGCTCAAGGCTACGGTCAGCTCGACTGCCAGGGGCTCAACCGTGCTCTCGCCCTGCCGGCCGTCATCGCCGCCAAATTCGGCAAACCCGATGCGATCTACGCGCCGGATCCCGGTCAGCAGAAAGACGACAACGGCCATCCCTACTATTACGTCCGTCCGCTCGCGACGATCGAGCCGACCGCCATTCAATTTCAGATGCCCGTGCAAACGCCGTACGGTTTTGCGCAGATCGACCAGTTGGGCAATGCGCTCGCCGATCCGGCCAACCAGGGCAAGCTGATCGTCATCGCATGGGAACACCGGCTGATCGAAAAACTGTCGCGGCAAATGATGAGCGCATATGGCGGCAACGCGGCCGACGTCCCGAAGTGGCGCAGCGCGGATTTCGACAGCATCTATATCGTTCGGCTCGACTGGCAAAACGGCACGCCTCGTGCGAGCTTCAAACACGATCGGGAAGGCCTGGACGGACGCGCGGCCGATTGCCCTTGCGCGGCACTGCCGGCTGCTTCGGCGGCCGCAAGCGGCGCTTCAGCGAATGCGGCCGATTAATCGGGTAATACAAATGTAAGCCGCTATTACGCGCGTTGCGACGTGGGTCGTATGCAACGAGCGATACGCGACGCGGCCGGATGCGCCCGTCAGCCGCACAGCCTTACATAGCGGTGCATCCGGCGCTACGCGGCGAATGACCGCCGCGAACGCATCAGATTTCCGGCGCCCTTCGATTGCCTCGACGATGCTTGCAGTCCGTAACATCTCGTCGCAGTCCGAACCGCCCTCGGTGCGTACATTGGTCCTGTGCGACAAACCTACGTCGCTTCACAGGAGAACAACATGAAACGCATCGTCACTCACCTGCTGGTTGCTGCCGGACTCGCGGCGGGCGCATGCGGAGTCGCGCAAGCGCATACGGATCTGAACATCGGCCTGTCGCTCGGCGCTCCGGTTTATGCCGCCCCCGCGCGCGTCTACGCGGCACCGGAGCCGGTGTACTACGGCGGCTGGAATCATCGCTACGATCATGGCTACTACCGCGACTATCGCCGCTATGACCGCGGCTGGGGTCACAACGACCGCCGCTGGGGCCGCGACGATCGCGGCGGGCATCGTGGTTGGCGGGATTGAGAATCGAGCCGAGGCGGGTTGAACGTCGGCTGGGTTGTATCGGGAATCGGCGTGGATGACGCTGCGCCAGCCCGGCTGGCTCGCCATTGGCATCAATCGGCAGTTCGCGATCAATCGAAGCCCGCACGATCGGGCGTTCGCGCCACCACCGGCCCGCCTCCGCGAAAGCGAATGCGGGCCGGTTTCATTCCGGTTCAGGAAGCCAGTTCGTCGCCGAGCGAGAAGAGCTTGCGCAAATGGTGCGCCACGCCCGCCTCGAAGTTGTTGCCGATGCGCGGCACATGCGGCAGACGCGTGACGAGGTCGGGATTGGCGTTGTTCATCATGAACGGATGGCCGGCCGTTTCGAGCAGATCGATGTCGTTCATGTTGTCGCCGAACGCGACGCATTGCGCGGCATCGATGCCAAGGCGCTCGAGCACGATCTGCAACGCGCGCCCCTTCGACACATTCGCCGTCATCACTTCCAGACAATCCGGCAACGAATAAGTTACGTACAGGCGCTCGCCGAATTCGCGTTCGAGATTGGCGGCGATCTGCGCGAGATCGGCCGGATCGCCGATGTACAGCACCTTCGCGATGTCGGCGCCATCGTGATTCGGCAGATCGGTCACTTCATAGGTGAAGCCCGAGTCCTGATGAAACTTCAGCAGATCGGGCGCGTCGCGATCGATGAGCCATGCCGCGTCGGCAAACAGATTGACGATCGCGCGGCCATGCGCACCGGCAATGTCAGGTTGCACGAGCCGCTGGACGACGGCAGGCGGCAGGTCGTCGGCGTGAATGACTGTGTTGTCCGGCGCGTGAATGCGCGCGCCGTTTGACGTGATCAGATACGGGTTGATGCCGAGCAGGTCGCGAATTCCCGCGACGTCGCAATAATGCCGCCCCGTGGCGATCACGAACTGCAGTCCGTCGCGTTCGAGCTTGCGCACCGTGGCAACCGTGAACGGGTCCACCTGATGGTCGGCGTTGAGCAGCGTGCCGTCGAGATCCGTGGCGATGACTTTGTACATGGTGAGAACCGGCGGTTGTGAGCCGTCAGGGCAGCGTCAAAGTGCGTATTTTACCGTTGGCGGGCGTGGCGGCTGCCGCAGGTGAATAGGCCGGACTGATCACATTGGCAGCCCCACTTTAAGCGGCATGCGTAACAGCACCACGACGAGCACAAAGCTACAAGCGTCCTCAGCCTTCGGTTGCCGAACATCAGCCAATCAGCCAACGAGCCGCGCCGCTTCGCGCCGGGCCAGTTGCAACCCGCCGTGCGCCGAATCGGCAAGCGGCTCCCGCAAACGCGCCTGATATGCTTGCGGCACATATTCGCGCAGCGGCGCGCCGAGCCCACCGCACAGCGCGACCGGCAGGCTCGCCGAAGCGTCCAGCGCGGCAATCATCTTGCCCACCTCGGCACCGGCCTCGTTGAGCAGCCGGGCCGCGAACGGATGCGTGCGATGGGCGATCGCGATGGGCGCGAGCCGCGCATACGCCGTCTGATTGGCCGCGCAGAGCCACACGACGAGGCTGTCGCGATCCCGCACGCCTGTGTGAACGAGCAGCGCCTGCGCAAGATCGTCGAGCGGCACGCGGCCGTCGAGCGCCTGCTGCGCATGGACGATGAGCCGCACGCCGAGCCACGCGCCGCTCGCCTCATCGCCCGACGGGAAGCCATAGCCGCTCGCCATGCGAAACTCGCCGTCGCTCGCAAGCGATGCCGCAACGCTGCCTGTGCCGAGCGCCACGATCACGCCAGGCGCGCCGTCGTGCGCGCCGAGCAGGGTCGTATAGGCGTCGCTCTCGACGGCAAGGCCAGCGAGCTTCGGCGCCTGCGCATGGAACTCGGCGAGCCAGTCGCGATTGTTGACGCCCGCGAGGCCGCAACCGAGCACACAGCGCGACCAGTCCAACGCCATGCCCTCACGTGCGAACGCTTCGCCGCAAGCGCTCTGAATGGACTGCCACGCGCCCGCGATGCCGAGCCCGAGGCCCGACGGACCACCTGTTGCTTGTGCCAGTTCGCGGCCCTGCGCGTCTCCGAGCACGACGCGCGTGCCGGTACCGCCGCCGTCGACGCCAATCAGAAAGAAGTCGTGATTCATTGAATCGAATGAGTATCGTGGGTGAATAACGCGTAGCGTGGCAGGTCGGCTCCAATCTCGCAATTGGCCGAACGGCTAGCTTGCGGAGTGTCCCGCTTCGGCTATGCTGGCGAACGACATGACCGCACGGGAGCGCGACAGTGACACAGCGATGCAACTGGGTATCGAGCGAAGCGCTCGCACAGTACCACGATGCCGAATGGGGCGTGCCCTCGCGTGACGACCCGCACCTGTTCGAGATGCTCGTGCTCGAAGGCGCGCAGGCCGGTTTGTCGTGGTCGACAATACTCAATAAGCGGGCTGGTTATCGCCGCGCCTTCGCCGGCTTCGACATCGATAAGGTCGCGCGCTTCACGCCGAAACACGTCGACACACTCGTCGCCGACGAAAGCATCGTGCGTCATCGCGGCAAGATCGAGGCGGCCATTCAGAACGCGCGCGCCGTGCAGCAGATTCAGGCCGAGCACGGCTCGCTCGCGAACTTCGTATGGTCTTTCGTCGACGACACGCCGATCCAGAACGAATGGGAGTCGTACAAGCATGCGCCCGCGTCGACAGACGTGTCGGACGCATTGAGCAAGGCGTTGAAACGCTATGGCTGCAAGTTCGTCGGCTCGACGATCTGCTATGCGTTCATGCAGGCGGTCGGCATGGTGAACGACCACGAGACGACCTGTATGTGTCGCGCACGATGCGCGGCGCTCGGCAAAAAGGTGCGCAAGCGCAAGGCGGATTGAAACAGCGTTGATCGATCCTGCGTGCTGAAAAAAGCGCTCCTGACGCAAAATCCAGGCATCAATAAACGCCGGCATTCATCCCAATCCGCAACCGGCTATGCCCGGCTCTCGCAAACAAGCACCCAAAAGCAAAACGGCGATGTGGCTTCTTTCGAAGCTCACACCGCCGTTCGGCCTGTGGAAAAGCGTGCTTAGTGCAGCTTTTTCGGCAGCATCTGGCTGCGCAGACGCTTGTGCAGGCGCTTGACCGCAGCAGCCTTCTTGCGCTTACGTGCCGTGGTCGGCTTTTCGTATGCCTGGCGCTCACGCAGTTCAGCGATCAGGCCATTCTTTTCGATTGCGCGACGAAAGCGGCGAATTGCCACTTCGAACGGCTCGTTTTCCTTCAGAAGAATCGTCGTCATGTAATTCCTAACTCAATCACTAGATACGGGTTTAATTGCATGGCGGTCACCTCAGGCAACCACTCACGCGCCGGCCCTCCGGTCGCTTCGATTCATGGCCAGTAACAGGCAAACGCGAGGCAGAAACACAACCCCGGCCAAACCACGAATAATGAAGCGAGAGGCAAGCGGCCACGGAGGCCGGAAAAGAGAGGTGGGGAGTTCACCGCGGAACGCGGACAGACGTATTACAAAAGCCGCGTCTGTTGCCGTTTCGCCAACCTTTCATCAATGAAAAAACACTGACGAAACAGGCAAAGATCTCAATTCACTCCCGATCATATCAGGAAACTCTCCATCCTACCAGGGGTTTAGCGATTGCGCCAGGCTTTTTCCCGGCGCCGGCGCAACAAGCCCGGCCGCCGCTCCGCGCCGGCCTCGCAGCCCGAACTGCCCGTCCCATCGGGTGCTCGCTGCGTCCAGTTCGCGGATATCGCCGGCACTCAGCGCGAGCTCGACGGCATTTGCGAGACTTTTTAGCTGTTCGACCGAGGTCGCGCTCGCAATTGGGGCAGCAACGCTCTGGCGGACGATCGACCAGACAAGTGCGATCGCGGCCGGCGTGCTGCCATGCCGCTCGGCGACGCGATCGAGCGCGCGGAGAATCGAACGTCACGCGCCTGGCGCCAAACCGGCGGACAAGCCGGTCGCCCAAGGCACTCGATACGCGCGTCCGCGAGAACGCGGCGAGCGCAGACAGCTCAAAACCCGGCGCGACGCACCGGCATCAGACCGGCGTCAGAATTGCGCGACGCGCTGATACTGCCCCGCATGACCGGCCGCCTGCATCGCCGCCCGATATTCGGCACTGAGCTCGTTCTGCGCCAGGCGCGCCTCCGCGGCGACCCGCTCGTCGATTGCCTGAACCGCCTTGAGCACATCGAGCGCGGCGCCCGCCTGCTGCGCGGAGAGCGACATGATAAGCGGCGAGCGCTCGCTCGCAAGCTGCGCCGCCCGCTCCCATTCGGCGACGGCCACCGCCTGCTCGATGGACTTGGTGAGTTGCCAGATGCGATCGATCGGCGCCGCGAGTTCCATGTCGTATCTCCCTGTTCCGCTCAGTTCTTGTTGGTGGCCAGCGCGCCGGCGCTGTTCGTGCCGCCGAAGAGCTGCGTCAGATATTGCGAGTTGTTGTTCGTCGTCGCCAACAGCGAGTTGAGCGCCGTGAACTGCGCGGTGTACATACTGGTGAGTTGCGTCTGATAGGTCGACAGCGACGTCTGTTGCGTCCCGAGGCTCGTCAGGTCGGCATTGAGCGCGTTGGTGCGCGACGTGATGATCCCGGTGGTCGATAGATAGCCGGTGATGTTGGTGTTCAGCTGTTGCGCGACGCCGTTGGTGGAATTGAACAGCGTCGCCACGGTCGCCTGATTGCTCTGCAGCGCATTGTTCAACGTGGTGCTATCGACCGAGAGCGAGCCGTCCGCGCCCAGCGTAATGCCGATCGAAGCGAGGTTCGTCGTCGTGCCGTTGCTTTTCACGCCCGTCGCGACGATCGAGGCGAGCTGATTCTGCACCATGTTCAGCGTCGTGTCGCCGAGCAGCACGCCTTGCGACGTCGAACCCGCGGTGTACGAGGTCAGCGTGCCCATCGTCGTGACGAGCGTGTTGTACAGCGTGACGAACTGGTTGATCGCATTGGCCTGCGAGGTGGTGTCCTGGGCGACTGTCACCGTCTGCGGCGAAGAGCCGGTCGTATCGACCGAAGCGGCCGACAGGTTCAGCGTGATGCCTGAAAGTGCGGACGTCACGCTGTTCGTCGAACTGGTGACGCCCGTGCCGTCGATCGTGAAATAGGCGTCCTGGGCGGCCGTCGTCTGGGTCCAGGAAGCGGTGCTGGTGACGCCGGTCGACGAACCGTCGTTGAGGGTCGACTGATTGGCCTTGAGCTGCGCGCCGGTCGCGCTCGCGTTGCCGGCCAGCGACGTGCCCTTGTTGCTCGACACGGCGAGATTGTTCAGCGGATCGCTCGAATTCGAATCGGTGATCTGGACGCTGATGGCATTCGCGGAGCCGGCGGATGCCGCGTGCAGCACGAGGTGCGCGCCGTCCGCGCCGTTCACGACGGTCGCCGTGACGCCGGGATTGTTGCTCGCGCCGTTGATGGCCGCGGCGATGCCGGAAACCGTGCTGTTGGTGTTGTCGAGCGAGATCGTCGTGCTCGCGCCGCCGACCGACAGCGTCATCGTGCTCGGGCCCGAAGCGAGCGCCTTGGTCCCGTCATAGCCCGTCGATGTCAGCACCTGCGCCGTCGCCACCTGAGCCACGTCGAGCGAATACGAACCGGCCACCGCACCGGCTCCCGCCGAGGCCGTGATGCCGTTGCCACTGGCCGTTGCCGTGAAGTCGTTGACGGTCGAGCCGTTCGAGAGCGAGGTGAGGCCGGCCTGCAGCGCGGAAAGCGCGGCGGAGAGCGTGCCGTACGCGGAGATTTCCGTGTTGTCCTGGGTTGTCTGCGCGCTCAGCGTCGCGGCCTGGCCGGCGATCTTGGCGTTGACGAGCGCGGTCACGAGCGAGCTCACGTCCATCGACGAATTGCCGGTCGAGCCGCTGATAACCGACTGCGCGGCTTCCTGCACCGCGGCATTGGCTGCCGCGGTCGTGGCGGCGGCGGTGGCGGCGGCAGTGCTGGAGATCGAACTTGCGGTCGAGGATACGGTGGACATGGACAGGCTCCGTGTTTCGGCGATGCCGTGTGAATCGATTCAGATCTGAGAAATGGCAATCGGGAGGCAAGCCTCCCGACCGGTTTGCGTGCCGCGCACCGGATACGGCGGCGGGGCGCGGAACGCATGCTGCGTAAAGCGTGTTACTGCAGGAGCTTCAGAATCTGCTGCGGCTGCGAGTTCGCTTGCGCCAGCACCGAGATGCCCGCTTGCTGCAGCACTTGCGCCTTGCTCAGCGCAGCCGTTTCCTGCGCGAAGTCGGCGTCCTGGATTTGCGACTGGGCCGACGACAGATCGGTCGACTGGGCTTGCTGCGTCGTGCTGATTGCCGTGAAGCGGTTTTGCGCGGCGCCGAGCGTAGCCTGCATGTTGTTGACCGTGTTCAGTGCGTCGTCGATCGATTCGATCGCCTTGTTGGCGCCCGCGACGGTGCTGACGTCGATCTGGTCGACGGTTTGCGTCGTGGCGGTCGAACTGGCCGTCCACGGGTTCGCCGTCTGCGTGATGCCGGTGCCGAGCGTCGCGCCCACGGTTCCTGCCGTGCCGCCCGTGGGGGCCGTATAGGCGAGACCGGTGGCACCGAGGATCGCCGCGCCTGCCGTGGTGCCGCCCGTGATCTGGTTGCCGTTCTGATCCCAGAACGTCAGACCCTGGTTACCGTCCGACTTCACCGTGATCGACGTGATATCCGTGGACGACGGGGTCGTCGCGTCCGCGCCGGTCGTCGCGCTGATGTCGAGACCGGTGATCGTGCCGAGCGTCGCGCCAGCGGTCTGAGGCTTGGCGTTGGCGCCATTGATTGCAACCATCTGGGTGGCCGCATCGAGCGAGCCGCCGGCAGTGATCGACAGCGCGCCGGTGGTGGCGCTGACGGTGAAAGCCTGGGTGGTTGCGGCGGTCGGATCGAACGAAAGCGCGTTGCCGTTCTGGTCCGTGTACGTGAAGCCGCCCTTGCCGTCCGACAGCACGTTCAACTGCGTGATTTCCGTGCCCGTCGACGTGCCGGCCGCCCAGGCACCACCGTTCGAGTCGAGAGAAACAGCCAGCGACGCGACCGTATCGCCCGCCTGCACCGCACCACCGCCGAGCGATGCCGCCGACACGTTTTGCGAGAGGTTCAGGCTGATCGTCTGACCGACATTCGCGCCGACCTGGAACGACACGCTGCCGAGCGAACCGTTCAGCACGTTCATGCCGTTGTACGTCGTTTGCGAAGCGATACGGTTCACTTCCTGAATCTGCTGCGCGACTTCCTGTTGCAGCGCTGCGCGGTCCGTATCGGTCATGCCGCCGTTGGAGGCTTCCGTTGCGAGGTCGCGGATGCGCTGCAGGCTGCTCGTCAGCGACGACAGGCCGCTCGATGCGGTTTGCACCATCGAAACGCCGTCGTTCGAGTTCGACACACCTTGCGTCAGACCGTTGATCTGGGTCTGCATGATGTTCGAGATGGCGAGGCCGGCTGCGTCGTCCGCTGCGCTGTTGATGCGCTTGCCCGACGACAGACGCGTAATTGCTTGCGAGAGTGCGCTACCCGAGTTGGTCAGGTTCTGCTGCGCGACCAGCGAGTTGATGTTGCTGTTAATTCCGAGCATGAAAATTCTCCTGTTGGGGCCGTCAGCCCGTTACATGCCGTATAGACCAAGGCATCAGCGAACGAGGCAACTGCTGTTCGTTTGCCGCCCGCCTTGTTTGGGGTATCGGCCCACTCAGGAAAAACTTTATGGAATAACCCGCATATTCGTCGCTCCGCCCCGGCTGAAGCGCCGGTAAACCGGGGCGGCGGGCGATTCGCCGGCACAGGCCTCAAGTCCGTCGGAATCCTGCCGATAACACAGCGGCAAGCCCGCTTTGCCGCGCCTAGCGCGTCAACGTTACCGTCAGATACACGGCATACAGCACCCCGCACACGAGCAGCGCGCCCACCCGCAAGCCCCGCTCGCGTATGTTGATACGCAGCCACGCGGCCGCGGCCAGCGTAATCACGACGCCCGTCACCACTTCGATACGCGGCGTCCACGGCGTCAGCAGAATGCCGATCGCGGGCAGCAACGTCCCCTGGAACACCATCGCGCCGGTGATGTTGCCCAACGCGAGCGTGTCCTTGCCACGCCGCACCCAGAGGATGCTGTTGACCTTCTCGGGCAATTCGGTGGCGATCGGAATGATCAGCAGCGACAGCAGCAGGGGCGATACGCCGAGCGCCGCCGACACGCCCCGCACACCGTGGATGAAGCCCTCTGCGCCCCACACCAGCAACGCGACCGCGAGCGCGAGTTGCAGCGCGATCGTCGCGAGATTGGTCGGCACGCCGATGCGCGCGAGCATCATCCTGCCGGGCGCTTCGGTGCCGTGTCCCGCCTCGACGAGCCCGCCCGATGCGCGGAACGTCATCACCACATAGGTGACGTACACGCCGACCAGCGCGACGCTGAAGAGCGCGCGCACGATGATCTGCTCGTGCGGCACGTACATCGCCACGGCCGCGAGCAGGAACGCGCAGAGGAAATAGTTGAGGTCGCGCGTGAAGCCGGTGCGCTCGGGCGTGATCCAGCCCTTGACGCCGCGCATGCGCAGGATCGCGAGCGTCATCAGAAACGTCGACAGCGTGGAAAGCATCAGCGGTGCGCCGAGAATCGCACCGACGCCGATCTCCTGATTGACCGAGCTGCCGGCCTGGCTTCCCGCAATCGCGAGCAGCGGCACGAGCGTTTCGGGCAGCGCGGTGCCGACCGCCGCGAATAGCGAACCCGTCACGCCTTCGGAGATTTTCAGACGTTCGCCGAGATGTTCCAGCGCATTGGTGAAGAGTTCGGCCGCCACCAGAATGACGACCAGCATGCAGGCGAGTTCGAGGAACAGACCGGTCATGCGTGGCTCCCCGGCTGTGCGCGAAAAGCGCGGCCGCTCACCGGATCAACCGGGCAATAAGCGAAGGCAAAAACACGCGGGGAGACTGACGATGGGCGACGGTGATTCACAGGGCAAACTCCGCGGTCGGACGTAGATGACGAACCCATGACGCACCGCCGCCCGTCCGACCGGAACGAGGCAGTGCGTCAATGGTCTCGCCAAACCGACCCGGTCGAACGCGCCATGACCCGCAGGCCAAGTATGTTGACGCGCTCTCCTTCAAAGAATGAAGGAAGGCTACTCCCCAGTGACCGAAGGATTCTAATGGGGCGGGCGGCTTTCAACAAGCTTGTTGAAACGCGAACCACGTACCGGCATCGTCCGATAACACGCGGTTGCGCTCAGAGCTGATAGAGCGCCCGCCAACCATCCATGCTGAAGACGTCGAATCCGGCTTGCCTGCCGCATTCCGCTCAGCTATGTTTTACCCGTACCTATCTGGACGTTCACCGTGACCGAGACGACCCCGACGCCGGCATTCCTGAAGTTTTATGTTCCTGAAGAACCGGGGACAGCGAAACTCGCTCGTACGTCTGAGGATATCGAGCGGTTCCAATCGCTGACTCAGTACGCGGAGTCTGCCGAGACGATCAGCGAGAAGAAGTTCAGGTGGCTTGAAAAAGCGACGACGCCATGGCTCGCGCAGCAATTGGGCGTCTATGCAGAGCACCTGGAGGTCAATGGTCAGGCAATGCTTGCGGCACGCGTCGCGTGGCTCGGTGTTCTTGCTGCAAAGTGGGTTCGAGACGACGCGAAATACTATTTGGCCAATCTGCTCACTGCCGGCAACATGTGGCTAAAACTCGGCGCAGAAGCCACCGACGACACCACCGATGCCGCCATCGATGCCGCGCGAGGTTTTTTCGAGGTCATTCTGAATCTCGCCGCTTATGAACAACGAAAGGAACGGCTCGGCGCGCACGTGGGTATGGCGAGCTACTACGGACTGATCGAGGACTACGTCGGCGCGGCGTTTCACGTCGACCGATATCTTCCCTACATTGACGAGATCGTTCCAAAGCAGCAACACGAAACCGTGTATGGCCAGGCCGCGCGTATCTATGGAAAAGTCCAGGACGTACCGGGATTGTTATTCTGCTGCGAGAGATTAGGCAAACCACTCCCGCCCGCGTCGCAATTGTCCGCTCAGCCGCTGGACGCCGTGCTGATGACTGTCGCGCGCCTGCATAGCCTGGGCAGCAGCTCAACCGCTTTTCGCATCATGTCCGAATTCAAATCAAGAAACAGGAGCGCATAACATGACTCAGCAAACCGTGAAGTTTGGCATACAGCTTCCCGTCGACATGGGACAGGACGTTGCCGAAGTTGCACGAGAGCTTTCCGAAAACTGCCAGGTAAGCTACCGGCTGCCCGAGCCAGACAGCGAGTCCGCCAAAGACGAACTCTCCTTCGATCCGATATCGGGCGCGGCCATCGGCTGGATACTCCTGAAGGTGGTGGGTGCCGCCGCGCAAGGCATCGCCGCAAAATTGATCATCGAGCTTGTTTGCAAGCGATATATGGGGCGCTCAAAGGAGTCGAAGGTCGTTCCAATCCGATTTTCCGACGGCACGATTTTCGAGCTGAATACGGACGATCCCGAGTCCACCGAACAGCTTCGCAAGATCCTCGCGGAAAAGGCCGATCGTTGAACGCCCTGTATGGCAGTGATGGCTTCGCCAAGGCTCTGACCGACAGCCTGGCCATCTACATCGACTTCGATCGACTCGGACTCGAGTCAACCCCGGCGGCCGTTTCCCAAGCTGTCCAGCGGCTGTTGGGTTTGCACGGCCCAGACGAGACGCTGCGATCGGAATCCCGATTCAATGAAGCGGCTCGCGACTATTTCGAGCACTTCAAAAAGATCGACCCCAGCGACAGAACGGTGGGGATCTTTCTCGCCTATCTGTCATGTTTTTTTCATGAGGCTAGACACTCGCACGATCTGATGTCGACGATCGTAGGCCAGCGCATCTTGCGGCAGTACTTCGTGCATTACAAGAATGTGCCGAAACTGCAACGAAAGCTAAAAGACTGGCAAAGCAGGAATGCATCGCAACCTATTCCGCTGCCCTTGTCCATGCATGCGCCGTCCATGAACGGAATAGATCAGGACGTGCTGGAATTCGTGTCGAAGTATACGGAACTGGATTCTTTGCTGGATAAGGCCGGCGTGGTCGGTAGCGGAGTGTATTCGTGGGTCGGCGTGAAGCATTTGCTCGAGGCGAGTGCCGTCCTCGTTCAGCTCGAAGTCGTGTACGACCTGTTTGGGGGCGAAGCATATGAAATTCTCTGGAAACTGATACATGGCGGCCCGAACGCGAGAACCTACACGTGGCTGATCAATGGTGTCGCCGAGGATTTGCTGCTGACGGGAAAATTCGCCGGCCGCCATGGAGCCGGCTCCGTGATGAACTATCTTCTTTGGGTTGCGCTGCAGGGAAACGCTAGAACAGTAGAGGGAAAGGAAGTCGAAGTTTCGGCGGGCGCATTGTATTTTGCGTTAATCGAACACGTCTTGCGCAATGGAAGCGGGACCATCGACGTCGCCGAGGCACATCAACATGCCGCGTCTTTTTTGGCGGAGTGGGGCTTCCACGATCTCAACAGCGTGCTGGACGGATTCCATCAGAGGGCGAGTCAGCGACTGGAGAGAAGCTTAACCAATATTACCGTTGCTACGGATCACCTGTTCAACGTTGTGGAGACACAGCTATTGGATAGTTTTCTTCCGTTCTGTCATTCGATTCTGGCCGACCCCGAGGCTTATTTTTCCGGGCGAAGGTACGCAACCTCTTTGATATCCGGGGAATTGCCGGGTATCCCCATCTACTTTAAAGCGAATGGCGAGGTGTTTCAGTCGTTTACGCCGGGAGAGAAGCCGATAAGCCGCGAAAGCGCCGAGAACATGATTGCGTTTTCGAGCATGATCCGGCTTCTTGTGAATGGGCGCCGTTCGGCCGGCTTGCCGTTTGTCGAGGATACGTGCTTCGAGGCGCTGACTGCGGATGCGGGGTTGGTTTTTTCTGATCGGTTGTTTGAAGGGTTTTGAACCCGGCTGGGATCGAAAAAAGCGGGGAGAGGCGCGTCAGATAAGGCGTAAAGGCGCCCACCTTCTTATGGGTACGACTTAGGAGGTAACAGCCTTATCGCTGCAATTTTTTTGCAACAAATTATTACGCCAGGCCAAGAATAGTAGCCTGTCTTCAGTGGCCCATCGAACATAAACACGCCATACAGTGATATATAAGCCAATTCAGACGTTCGCAATGCGGCGCGGTAATATCCGCTTCCTAGCGGTTGCTGCCCGTGGGAGCAGTGAATCGTAGCCCCCTTACTGGCGTAAAGCCGTAGTTGGAGCCGCCGACGCGAATTGGACGTGTTGTTGATTTGCACGGAATCCTGACCCACGATTTGCATTGAATTCTGACCCACCCGTTAGACCAGCTTTTCGTGTTATTCAGTGGGTATTTGGGTCTTCTTTCTCTCCTTCTTTGGCTGTGTC
>Ga0154001_1000143_pt1 | contig 20430 bp, 19 predicted proteins | sample TSNJ085MetaG_FD_104699 | JGI IMG/M metagenome (GOLD analysis project Ga0154001, IMG submission 104699) | Attine ant fungus gardens microbial communities from New Jersey, USA - TSNJ085 MetaG | ecosystem: Host-associated > Fungi > Mycelium > Unclassified | place: USA: New Jersey, Wharton State...
CACCGACATGCTGATCGCCGTCCCCGTCGCCATGACTGCCAGCAGCAGAGCCGGACGGATGCGGATCATGCAGCCTTCCCTCCGAGTAACGCGGCGCGCTGTTCGAGTTTGCCTCGCAGGCCGGAAGCAGGCGGCTTGTCGGATTCGGTGCTACTGTCGCCCTGACTGTCGCTGCGACCGGAATCGGGCGGGTAGAACTCTTCGGCGACCGCCACGCTCTCCTCGATACTGTCCTCGAACGCACCGTTACTGAAACCGGCACGCGCCGCCGCATCGAGTGCGGCCTGATCGAAACCCGCAGCCTTACGCCTGGCATCGAGTTCCCGCGCCTGAACAATGGCATCTTCCAGAGTACAGCCCGCACGTACACCCAGATCGACGTAGTAGATCGCCGTTCGATAGCTCTGAGTGGTGGACTTCCCGCGCAGCTTCAGCTCTAGCGGCAGGCACGCCAGCAGGTTGCCCGAGACCGCGCTGAAGTAATGCAGCCGGGCAGCGAGGCTGCGAATCGAGTTATAGGAGGTCGTGCGGAAAATGAACGAGCCGAGCTCATCGTCACCACCAATGACGACGTTCAGGCGGGCGTATGGCTTGCACCCACCCGCGCGTCCGAAAGCGCAGCCGTCGGGCGAAGGGCACGGCAGTGTCTCGATGCCGTCGTCAGTCGCACGCTTGCAGTTCTCCCCATTGCCGACGCAAACGGGACGCCCGGTGTCGCGATCGAAGAGGCTGTAATCGGCCCGCAGATTTCCTTCGGGATCGTTGAACAGCATCCGCACGGGAATCGCGCGCAGCTTGCCGACATTGGCTTTTCTCAGCGACTCATTGAGCGGATGTAGGACCCACCCGTCTCGGTTCTGTACTTGCGTTGTGATAGTGAACTGGTCGTCCTTCTCGGGCAGCCGCTTGCCGTTTTTCTCGACAACGCGACCTATGGAAATCCGTCCTATGACGGGCGGGGTAATTGAAAGACCCTTGAGCATGGCACTCTCCTATCTAGGTAAATAGCGTGGGAAGGAAAAGCATGGACTGCAGGAGGTGATCAGACGGAAACCAGAAATCGACGCGAGCCTGGCTTCGTGATGGCGTACTGCGGTTCAAACTGAGGGTGATCGGCAAGCAGCCGTTTGATGTCGATGCCGGAACCGTCCCTGCTGCGTTTGAACGACACCTCGCCGGTCTCGAACACCGCACGGTCGGCTTCGCCCATCGCCTGCTGGATGGTCTGCTTCAGCTTCGCCTCGACCTGCTGGCGAGCTTCAATGTCAGCACGCACGGCAACGAGATCAGCGAACACGGACGACAGCCTGCGATCGTCTGTGAAATCGACCGTGCCACCGGCACCCGGATACAGGCAGCGCAGCGCGCGATCTGCCGAATCCGAACCGTCAACAGGCGGCGGAGAATCCGTTGTCACGAATCGCCAGAACGCAGTCTCGAGTTCGATCAGACGGGCAATGAGCCCATCGTCACGTTCGATCCGATGGACCTCAAGTTTCTGTCCGCAGAGCAGCACGGCCACATCGGCCGCCTGCCTGCCCGTGACCGCGAGCTGGTGCTGCACCTGAAGCTGCACGTATTCCGGCACGCCGTCACGCCAGAGCCGTGCGCCGAATTCGCCTGCCGTCTTGCATTCAAGCAGTTGAACGTCGCGACAGCCGACCACCTCGCGATCGACGTTGGCAAGCATGAACGGGATGGTCGGATGGCGGAGCACCGCGTTGACTCGCCGAACTTTGTTGCCGGTCTGCTTCGTGTATGACGCTGCAACGATCGGTTCCAGCAGCGTTCCCCAGTACACCGGATCCGTCGTGTCGTTGGGATTGGGGCGAGGCAGGTTCGCATCGCTCCGGGTCTTGATGAGCCACAGTTCAAGCGGACTCATGTACGGACTGAGCCCCACGGCAGCGGCGGCATCCGAACCGCCAATTCCGTTCTTTCTCACCGATAGCCACTCATCGCGCGACAGGTCTTTCGTTTCCACGAGTCGTAATGCCGGACGGTTTCTGCCCCGTCCAGCCAGTTCAGCTTGAGACATAACCACCTCCAGATGTGAAAATGCCCGACGGGGGAAACCCCGGCCGGGCATTTATGACGTAACAACAGGGAATGAAAACTTCATGCGACGAGCTTCATCGCTTCGTCCCATGCGCGCTGCTTGAGCGTGGCGCCTGCACCGAACCACGCGGCATCGCGCCGGTGATCGTCGCTGCGCGCGCGGCGCTGGTGATCGACAAATTCGGTGATCGAATTCACGAGCCCCCATGCAGTACCGGCAGCTGAGGGCAGCATGGCGCCCTTGCCGCGACCGGCGTACAGCGCGTGAACGGCCTTGATCGCGCGGTCGTTGGTGGCTGGCATCGGCATGTTCGGCCCGCCCGCCGGGTACGTGAGCACACGCTGGAAGAACTTCTCGGCGACGGAATCGCTGACCTTGTGTTCGGCCAGTGCCTTCATGCGAGCCATGAAACCATCCCATGACGAGATCGCAATACCCAGTTGGCGCTTCACGGCCTGTGCGTCGAACTGCGAGCGGTGCGGCACCTTCACGGCACCGGCCGAGTCGCCGAGTGCAATCGCCAGCGTGTTGTTGCAGACGACCCGCACACTCGTAAATTGCGCGGTGGTCGCGAGCGTGCCGTCGCAGGCGGTGGCGAGCAGCAGGTAGCCATGGACGGTATCTTTGCCCTTGAGCGCGACGGACTGGCCGGTACGAGCTAGAGCCCAGAGCTTCTTGCCGTCCTTGAGTACGCCCGCGGTTTCCAGCTCGAAGCCGCCGACTTCGGTGAGATCACGGTAAAACTCGAGGATTTCTCGAGGTTGGACTACTTGATAGCGCGATGAAACCACGGACAGCGGTTCCTTGGTATCCGAGCGATACAGGACGCGCTGTTCGGGAAAGGCGTGGATCGAGCCGAGATTGCCGGAGCCACCAGATACGTAGCGAACTTCGGCCGATTCGATCGTCCAGTTCATTCCGGCTTCGCGCGCCCACACCTCGATCGGTTGGCGCGGAGAAAGTTGATTGCCCAGGCCATGCCACGGGGTTTCACCGACATAGGCCATGTTGCGGACGAGATGCATGAAAAGCTCCTTGTAAACGGCATAAAGCCCGGCGCGCGGCCGGGCAGATGCGAGAAAAATGAAGGGGATGCTGCTGAAGAGAAAAACTACGGATCAGGTAGATGCCTTGTGGCGACTGAACGTGTGTCCGCAGACGTGACAACGGAAGTTATCGAGTACCTTGTCGTCGATCACTTCGCCGAACACCGAGCCGGTCGCGCAGCCTGCCGTGCCGCCGATGAGACCGGCGATCACGGCGCCTGCGATGGCACCGCACACTGCGCCGGCTGGTCCAGCCAGTACACCGACCGCTGCGCCGGTTTCCGCACCAGACAGTGCGAACGCAAGGCCGCTGGCCGTGCCGGCGACTGCGCCAACTGCTCCGCCAGTCTTGCGCGCGCGATGGCGAGCATCGACACAATCGGACTGGCATTTCGGGCACGGCGGGATCGAGCTTGGTTGGCCATTGGCTCGGGTGTGGTTCGGCCGTGGGTGCGGCGGGGCGAAACCTTGCTCGAACGGTTCATCCTCGTGTTCCGTCCGGTACAGCTCGTCCGGATCAAGTGGTTCGTGAGGTAGTTGCGGGTTATGCATGGCTCATGGCCTCCCGGAGGACTTTCTCGGTGTAGTGTCGGAAGCCGACCGATGTCAGTACGCCGGCCACGAAAACGATGCCGAACACGATGAGATATTCGAAGGGGGATGAGGTGGTGGGCATCACGACACTCCTAATGGGGTTCGCCGGTGCGGAATTGCGCTGGCGGAGTGGCAGGTTGCTGCCGTGCTCCGAGCGGTGATATATGTCCCAGATTCTTTTGAATCCAACTAGACAGCGGCATAAAACCCGGAGTCGGAATTGCGCCGGGTCCTGTGCGATTCTCATAAAGCTTGTTTCCTGCTATAAGCTAGAAACCAACGGTGAGTTCAATGGATCGCGTTACTAGCCGAGAGTGCCTAGGGAAGGCAAGATGTTTGGTTGGATATGGCCAGTCGCCACCCTTGCTTCTTCATGCACCGGACTTTACTCGCTGGCAGGCGCGTGTCGGCCTGTTGCGATAACAACCTCACGTATGCAATTCAGACTACTCTCGGGCTTTCTGATCTTCATTGGATCCTACTTCCCGCTGACGATCATTCTGGCGGTCCAGGACATCCCGCAGGCTTGGTGGACCCGTCCGCTGTGCAACAAAACCAGTTTCCTTGCTGGCCATTGCGTTTTCATGCCGTTCGAACACCCGGCGCTCGCCTTGACGTTTCCCAGCATGGCGTTGCTCGCCGTGTTGGCGACACGGCTCTCCCTGAGAAAGGTCGCGTTCCGCTTCGCCATCGAGATAAGGCACGCGAAAGCCATTCCGAACGAACTGATCAACTACACCTTTCCCTACGTCGTGTCGTTCATGGGGATCACGTACGCGGACTCGCAAAAGCTGCTCGGATTCGTAGTGTTTCTGCTGTGGATGTTTGCCATCACCTACAAGTCAGGGCAGATTCTCATGAACCCGCTACTGATAGTCTTCGGCTGGCGACTGCACGAAGCAACGATTGTCATCAACGGTGTTGAACGGGAAGTGCGCGTATTGAAGCAGGGCGTGCTGATCGCGGGGACTCAGCACGCCGAAACCATTCAGGACTTTTATATCACCAAGGATTGAACATGCAGGAGACGTTCGACGCACTTCGAGCCTTTCAGTTCACCCAAGGTGATCTGCACCTCTGGGTGTTCAAGCGAAGCATGGCAGCGCGTAAATTTTCGGCTTACTTCGTTCGTACGGACGAAACGTTAAATGGATTGCTCAGGGAAGTTGTGGCGGCGGAAATGACCCGTATCACAGAGTTTGCGCCCTACACTTACCTTGCTGAAACAAACGAGAATAGCTGCCTCACAATGGCGGGCGGCCAGAATGATTTCGATCAGTTGAAAGGACAGGTCGACCGACCAGAACCGGAGTGCGGCGCCAGGTCAATCAAGGACCTGGTGGGCGCTGAAGGTTATGTGGTCAAGTTTGTTCACGGTGATCAGACGGTCTACGCCGTCAAGCGCTCGACGTCAACCTGGAAGACCGGGTATCCGAAGAAGTACATCAACATGATCTTCCACAACGGTGAACTGTCGGCGGCGGCGGACACCAGCTTTTCGATTGAGCGGACCTTTGATTTTTACTACCTGAACGGCGTGATTTTCATCGCCGGCAAGCGCGCCTTCGAATCCGCCATGGCTCACCGTGTCGCATATGCGCAGGCTTTTTCCGAGCTTCAGCAAGATGCCACCTTCTCTGGCCTCTTCACCCAGATGCAGTCGCTCATCGATTACGTCGGCACGAATTCAATTCAACTGCGCCGGATGGCTGTTGTCGAACAGAAAGCGTTGTACGCGAAACCGAACTTTCTGGCGAGCCTTCAGGCGGTAAGCAATGCGCGCGGCTGGGGACTGAACTTTGATCCGAACAGCAATCGGTTGATTCCCTGCGAGCAGACGGCGCGAACTATCCTGCAGGTCCTCCTTGATCATCGACTGCTCAGTGAGGTCACCCAGAATATCTACGACGTTCCGGATGCCGTTCCGGTGTAGGTCGCTGGCAATTCACGAGGTTGTGAGTGACGGTTAACCAGTGTTGACGCAGTGCTCGTAGGCTCTTCCATAAGAACGCTGGATGATCCGAAACTAGGCGGCCCAGATTGTCGTCTGGCGCCTCTCCTGCAGATCATCGATAACCCTAGATGCGACTAGACGGCGGCGCTGATGCTTGGAGGCGTATCGCCACAGTGCCGCTCTTGCCGATACAAACGTGCAGATGCGGCGATGACTTCCGGTTTTTCTTCCACATTTGTGGTAGATTTACCGGAAGTCAACTTTTTGGGACGCACCCATGCTTGCGACGGTGATTTTCCACGAGCCAGCCGATGTCGATGCCCGCCTGGACTCATTACAGCTCGATCGGCAGGTGCTAATTGACTCGCTGATGCAGGCGAACATGTACCGGGTGCGTCTCACGCCGCACCATCCCAATCTATATCGACATGCAGCGTTGACCTGCGAGACCGTCGCCGCTCTGCGGGACTTTCTGGTGCCACGAGGGTGGGTGAAGCAGGACGAGGGAAACTACGAACTGGTCGTCAATCCGGAACTGGGTCTGGCGATCGCTGTTGCGTCTGGAGACGCAGGGACGGGGAACAAGGACCGCACGCCTTCGAACAAGAGCGAAAAGGGGCCTCGCACTGTAAAAGCCGTCGATGACAACAGGACAGCTGACCTGTTTCCTGAAACCTTGCCCCCTGTTGAGGAAGAGGTACGGAGCCTCGACACATGGATACTGTTACACCGGCTTGAGGGCGACGAGATTCGCCTCGAGCTTTCGCGCCCGAATGGCTACGATTCGACGGAGCGCTTCGTGACGTCGTGGTCAGAGCGCATTGTGCTCGGACCGATTGAACTTGACGGTGATTCCACGCCGCTTGCTATCCAGCAACTGCCTGATGTCGATTTCGTCGTCAGTCGTAAATCTGCCTGAGTGATTGATGTTTAATGCAAAGCGTTTCTCGTTGGCAAGGCGTCGACGAGGCATGACTAAACGCGAGATAGCTGAGCGCATTGGCGTCAGCGAACGGTCGGTGTCCGCCTATGAAAAGGGCGATCAGGAACCTGAGTCTCCCAACGTGCAGCGCATTGCGGCGGTGTTGGGATTTCCAGAAGCCTTCTTTTTCGCCGGCGACCCCGAGGAATTGACGGAAGGAATTGCGAGTTTTCGCTCGATGTCCAAAATGAGTGCGCGGCAGAGAGACAGTGCACTTGGCTCAGGAGCAATCGGTCTACTGTTGAACGAATGGTTGGAAAAAAACTTCAATCTGCCTGAGCCTGACCTACCGGATCTTGGACGTGAACCGGGGACCTTGACGGACCCCGCACCCCGTGAAGACTTCGAAGAGAAGATCCCTTTTCCCTCGCGATCGACCGCATATGGTCCAGAGGCGGCGGCTGAAGCGTTCCGCTCCCACTGGGGACTCGGTGAACTTCCGGTCAAGAACATGATTGCCCTTTTGGAATCAAAAGGTGTGCGCGTTTTTTCGCTTGCGATTGATGCGAAGGAGGTGGACGCATTCTCCATGTGGCATGGAGGCAAACCGTTCATGTTCCTCAATACGTACAAGTCGGCGGAACACTGCCGATTCGATGCGGCACATGAGCTTGGACATCTGGTTTTGCACCGGCACGGACAAACGCAAGGGCCTGAACTCGAACGCGAGGCCAATGCGTTCGCATCGGCATTCTTGATGCCTCGCAAAAGCGTGCTTGCCAATGCACCTCGTGTCGCGACATTGCCGGGGCTAGTGCGCGCGAAGCACCACTGGAAAGTGTCGGTCGCCGCATTGAACTATCGATTGCATGCACTGGGCATGACGAGCGACTGGATTTACCGCACGTTGTGCATACAGTTGGCTGAGGCTGGTTACCGGACGAAAGAACCGGAGGGTGCAGCACACGAAAAGTCGCTCACCCTCGAAAAGGTTTTCAAGACCCTTCGCGAGGAAGGTACATCGAAAGCCGATGTTGCGAGTGCGCTATCAATTCCGCTCGATGAAATAAATGCGTTAACGTTCAACTTGATGCTAAACATCCTAACGGGCGGAGGCGGAGGTTCACGCGCGAGAAGCCCGCGTAAATCACTACAGCTGATTCAATCCTCCAAGCGTTCCGGCTAGCGTGTTGTTCCATGTCGCATGAGGTAGCTTGATCGACAACTTTGAAAGTTTGCACCAACTTCGTGTCTTACCTGAGGTCGAACGCGCTAGCGGTTTGGTCTCAGGTCGCAGTTCTCTTGATGAAAGGAGTAAAGCGATGAAACAGCCAGGATTGGATGATCGCCATCGTGACAAGAATGGGCAGATCGAGCAGAAGCACGGCAACACCAAAAACAAGAATTTGCCGCACCCGATTCCCGGATTCGACTCCAACACGACGCTCAAAACCATACGAGACAAATCGGGCGAGAAGAGCGAAAAAGGTGTACGAGAGGCGGCTACCTGCTATCTACTAAAGCGAAAATACGCATTCATGTGCCTTTGAATTCCGTGGCGCTTGGCAATGGCGGGCTCGTCCTTTTGGAGCTTTCAAAACCAAAGGCTAACCATTCATGAAGGCCGCCATTCTGGCAATTAGCGTAGCTCTGTCTCGAAGCTCACATTCCCATAGCGTCAATACTGACCATCCCAGCACGTCTAACTTCTCGGCATGAGCTAGGTCGCGCAACCGGTTACCCTCGATCTTTGCCGACCAGTAGCCTTCATTGGATTTCGGGCGCCGTGCGCCCTCTTCGCAACTATGTCCATGCCAGAAGCATCCGTGTACCAAGATGACTTTTCGCTTGCCTATAAAGACAATGTCCGGTTTTCCTGGCAAATCCTTACGATGAATCCGATAGCCTGTATAGCCGAGTTCCCGCAAGAGCTTTCGCACCGCGAGCTCCGGGGCGGTGTTCTTACTTCGGATCCGCCGCATGTTCTCGCTTCTGCTAACAGGCATATGCAGGTCAGATTGCTGCGCAAAGTCCCGAAAGCCAGCGTTCTAGGCTGATCAACCGGCCATCGTCAATATACTTGATTACGTGCTGCATCGAGTCAGCTTCGCTCCTCTCGGCGTTAAGCTGTCCGTACGTGGCTTTGATGGCATCGGTACTGATGTGCACAACGTGATTGAACATCAATGCGTTACCGGAGAGCTGCTCACAGGCACGCATCAGACGAGCCGGATCAAACTCGTTAGTCACGAAGACATATTCGAAAGGCTTACGGTCTGATTCTGCAGCAATGTAGTCGGCAAAGTCCGTCGTGAACTGCTTTTCACGGTCTGCCCGCACGCTCCATTTGGCGGTTACGAGCGTGCGCATTCCTGGGCGAATCGCTGCGACGTCGACCTTATTGGGCTTGTCGCCGGTGCGAGCCCGGTTGAAGCCAGGCAGCTCGTGGAGAGCGCGACGCGTGTGTATTTGCAAATCGTCGCGGCGGCACGTTCGGCGGATCACCTCCGAAAGCACATCTTCAAAACCTTCGCCCACCAAGTTCTTGCGCTTGTTGTCAAGCGTGAGATATTGACGGACCCGTTGGACAAGGAGCCCCCACACTTCAGGCGATGGTTCTGTGTCGAGATGGCTGCCTAACACCTCTTTGACGATAGCAACAAGCTCAGGATCTTCACCGGGGCGGGGAAACCCGCGTCCCTCATACGGCTTACGTTGCGCTTGCGCCTTTGCAGTGATACTTGCGGCTTTTCGTATGACGTCGGCTGCCAAATCTTCGGCCGCGCGCAAGAAAAGCCAGTCGATGCGTTTCGCGAGTTCACCCGGAGATGTTTCCAAAGCACTAGAAACCCATTCATGAAACGCGAGAGACCGGGCGTACCAACGCTTTCCCGGCTGACTCTTATCGCTCTCGTAGCAATGTCCAAGGCCGGTTGTCTGGTCCACCCACAGCAGCAGCCGATAGACGTGCGTCCAAGCCTTGGCGGGCGTAATGTCTACCGCACTCTGCTCAGAGAAGTACTCCTCGATTAGTCGCAGTCGATTCTTGGCGCCGAAGGCTGATTTAACTGCTCCATTATTACCGGTTTGCTGATTTTCTTCTGTCATGATGCTAGTGCTTTGGTCCTGCGTCGCTGTTGCGGAAATGCGGCGCTTAGCTCCAAGAGAAGTTTTTGCGCTACTGCGCGCGCAAGCAGCGGAGGTACCGCGTTGCCCACCTGCCGATATCGAGAATGCGCGGGGCCACCGTCGTGGCGGCCATCGATCATCCCTCGACGAGGGTCCGTGGTGAAGACAAATCGGTCGGGAAACGACTGTAGACGTGCAAATTCCCGTACCGACAGCGCTCGAGCTACCGCGTAGTGATAGACCGAATCACCTTTCGTGTTGAGCGTCCAGGCCCAGATGTCCGGATGCAGCCGTCGGTAGGCGTAGAAGTGCCGCCGCGACAGCTTACCAGTGCCATTGCTTTGCCCCCATTTCTGACCAGTTAAATAACGCTCCAACAGTTGTTCTTCGAGATCGCGATAATTGCCACCCGGAGGAATTCCATTTAGGCGCAACTCAGTATCGGCATTGATCCGGGGGACTTGAACATTCGTCAAGATTTTTCCGGAGCCCTCGCGCATCGCACGCTGGTACGCACTAAGTGGCTTGGCGAGTTCACTGTATGGCATAGCGTCGACGCGATTGCCTACGGGAAGGTCGACCAGATCCCCGATCGCCTCGGCGGCAGTCACAGCAGCGAGGTTGTCTAAGTTGAACAACGCTTCACCCGTCCGCAAGCTTCTGATGTGCTGTTGAACAACTACCTGGTATCTGGGCTTACGCTTGCCAGTGAACCGTGTCAGCGTGATTGATTCGGTCGCTCCGGATCCGCTCAACAAGGGCACGTCCATGCCCGTTTTTGCACGGACGCCAATAAAGAGGAGCCGCTTTCTCGTTTGCGGCACGCCAAAATCAGCTGCGTCGAGAACCTGCGGATGTACGTTGTATTCGCCATCAAGAGAGAGGTCGGCAGCGATTTGCTCGCGGACTCCCATCTGGTCCATTCCTGTGACATTCTCGACGACAAACGCTGGCGGCAGCGTTTGCCTTAGTACGTCAACGAACTCTCGGTAGAGACTGTTTCTCGGATCATCGATCATTCTCGTATGGTTGCGGACTTGCGAAAACGCCTGACATGGTGGTCCGCCCACCAGTACGTCCGCGTTCCGCGCTACGGAGAGAATTCGTTCCTTTATGTCTGTCGCGCGGATATCGCCAGTGATAACTGTGGCCTCGGGGAAATTCGCCGCATAAGTTGCCGTCGCGTCCGGGTCGTTATCTGAGCCGGCGACAACGGCGAAACCTGCTTGCCGAAACCCTTCGGACAAGCCGCCGGCGCCGGCGAAAAGATCTACCACCTTGAACGGCGTCATTTTTTTTCCTCAAGCAAGCTCATCTGTCGCGGGGTAGTTCGTGTCTTTCGAAGAGCAGCCGCTCGATCGGGGCGCGCCTTTCGCACCCTGCCGGTCACGTAACCTTCGGTTTTGACGATGAACGTAGCAGCACCAAGGTTTCGCAAGAATGTCGCAAGCGTCGTGAGATTGGGAAAAATACGAGCGCTGCCTCGAGCATTAGCGAGGATCCTTTCGACGCCGCTGTACGCAATCGTGACGACGAACCCACCCTCCCGGCCTACGGCAACCACGGAGTCAACGGAGCTCGCGACAAGCAATTCGCGGAATGTTGCCTCGACAATCGTATCTTCCACCGCCCCGGCCCCGGTCGGCAAATAATTTCAATCATACCTGCAGATAGCGTTATATGTCGACAGCACGGGCACACCGAGTAGCGCGCAAGTCAACAATCGACCTACAGACCCAGCGATTGTGGAACTAATGGTGGATAGCTGGCAGGGAAACGGAGCATGTCTTCGAGACTGGGCTGCGACCCGAAGGGGCCCCCGGCTGACGCTATGTCGCGTATCGTCTGCTGGCAACGGCGGTTGAACCGTCGTAACCAGCGAGCCCATTGCGGAGGGAACGCTGGGCGCCGACGCACTCGCAGCAGCTGCCGCGGTCATCGAGACATGAGCGGGTCGGGCGCCCGGCATTGCGGCTGCACCCGCGGCGGCGGGCACGGGCGCCGGTACCGCTGCGACGAGCGACACCCGATACTCGGTGTCAGGTCGTCGATGATCTCGAAGCACAGGCACTCGTCGTGCCCATCGCCCATGTACGCGCCGCGCTGTGCAATGCCCGGCGACACGGAAGTTATCGACTGTGAACGGTCCGCCACTGTTGCCGGGGCGAATACTACCGGCGCCCGAGATGGCGAAACTGTCCATCCCGGCGTGCGGCGTGGTCCTGTTCAGAACCTGCTGATCGTTGAAATCGGGCAGATTCCACTGTTTCCAGGCGGGGTAGCCGATAAGGATGCCCTGCGCGCCGGACTCGATCGAGTTGTCCATCGCAGAAAAGTAACGGTGCTGAAGCGGATGGGCGAAGGGAGAACAGGCAGAGTTGATATGCGACACGCTACCCTGATCGGCCCTCACGCGGCCCTAGCGTCGTCGCGCTTTGTATTTAAGAAGTGGAGATCGGGCGAAAACCCTTGTCAGATATGGCGCGCCCGGCTGGGATCGAACCAGCAACCCCTGCCTTCGGAGGGCAGTACTCTATCCATTGAGCTACGGGCGCTTCACCACGGGGGAAACTACGCGAAAGCACTGCAACCAGAACGGCCGCAACGCCAAAGCGAGAGACCGCAAGGATACCCGGTTTCATCCGAACCGTCCACCGGACGGCCGGCGAGGCGCACCGCGAAGCCATCCGGGTGGCCGCCCCGCTTCGGGTAAACGCCTGCTGAACACCGTTCGGGCCGCTCGCCGCCGCCGAAATCTTGCGTCTATAATCGTCCGTGGCTGATAAAGAACAAGAAGTTGCCGTCGCGCTGTACCGCTCACATACCCACGGAGACGAGACAAGCATGAGCGAAGCACCACACGGAGCCCCGATCAAAACCCCTGCACAGCTCATCGCCGCGGTCATCGCCGGGTTTGCTGTGCCGATCGCCATCATCGTTCTGCTCGCGGTCTACGTCGATAACTCGACGCGCACGGGCGCCGGCACCGACTCCCTCTCCGACGCCGAAGTCGCCGCCCGCATCCATCCGCTGGCGCAGGTCGAAATTCGCGACGCCAACGCGCCGCGCGTCTACAAGAGCGGCGAGGAAGTCTATAAGGCCGTCTGCTCCGCGTGTCACGCGTCGGGTGCGGCCGGCGCGCCGAAATTCACCAATACCGCCGACTGGGCGCCGCGTATCTCGCAAGGTTTCGACACGCTCTGGCATACCGCCTTGAGCGGCAAAGGCGCGATGCCGCCGCGCGGCGGCACGAGCCCCGACGATTACAGCGACTTCGAAATCGCCCGCGCGGTGGTCTATATGGCGAACAACTCGGGCGCGAGCTTTCCCGAGCCGGCGCAACCGGCGGCCGGCGCGGCAGCGGCTTCCGGTGCGGCGGCCACGCCGGGCGCGGCGGCAGGCGCTTCGGATGCGGGTGCGGCCCAGGCCGCCGCGGCCATGGCGGCAATGGCCAACGTGCCGCAAACGCCCGCCCCGGCAGCGGGCGGCGTGCAAAGCGCGGACGCATCGCAAGCCGGCAAGGCGCTGTATCAGGCCGTTTGCCAGGCCTGTCATGCAGCCGGCGTGCTGAACGCACCGAAATTCGGCGACAAGGAAGCGTGGGCGCCGCGTCTCAAGGACCCGATGGACACCGTCTACAACTACGCGCTGCACGGCAAGGGCGCGATGCCGCCGAAGGGCGGCTCGAACGCGTCGGATGCGGACGTGAAAGCCGCCGTGGACTATATGGTCAGCGCGGCGAAGTAAGCGCCTGGCAAAGCGCGCCGCTGGCGGCATACACAAGCCGCGAAACGAAAAATCCCTGCCTTGCGGTAACGCACGGCAGGGATTTTTTATGTGCTGAGCGTTCCGACACGAGCCGCCCCGGAAAACCACCAATAACGAAGGCACACGGAGTAACTCACACGCATCCGGCGCTATCGCCGGAAAAGCCGCGCAATCGCCGAAGCAGCAGGCAGCGGACCACACCGCCAACACCCGCTCAAGCCTTCTGCAACAACGCCTTCAAACTCGCGAGCCGATCCTTCGGCGACATCGGCGCTTCCTCGGGCGTCGGCGGCGGCGCATCGTCGAGCAGCATTTCGTTGATAAAGCGCGACGGCTCGCAGACGATCGTCTCTCTCGCCCGCTTGCGCTTCTTGCACCAGTTCAGATGCAGGCTGCGCTGCGCGCGCGTGATCGCGACGTACATCAGGCGGCGTTCTTCCTCGATGCGCGCGTCGTCGATCGGTTCGTCGTCGGGGCCGCCGCGATGCGGCATGATGCCTTCCTCGACGCCGACCAGAAACACATGCGGATACTCGAGCCCCTTCGACGCATGCACGGTCGACAGGCGCACCGCATCGGGATCTTCCTCGCGGCCTTCGAGCATCGACATCAGCGCGACCGTCTGGATCAGGCCGAGCAGGTTCTTGCCGGTGTCGCCAAAGCCGTCGGCGCTGTCGTAGCCGGTCGCCTGGCTCTCGCTGCCGTGCCCGGGTTCTTCCTTCGTGCCCTTGCGCTTGAGCCACTCCATGAATTCGAGCACGTTCTGCCACTTCGCCTGCGCCTGGCGTTCGTCGAACGCGTCGTACAGATACGCCTCGTAATGGATCGCCTCCATCAGTTCGTCGAGCAGCGTGCCCGCCGCGTCCTTTTCCGCGCGCTCGGTCAGGCGCTGCATGAAGTCGCAGAACGCGCGCATCGGCTCGATCTGGCGCGGCGACAGGCGCGCCTCGATGCCGCCCATGTAGACCGCCTCGAACAGCGAGACCTTCGCCTGCCCCGCGAACGCGCCGAGCGCTTCGAGCGTCGTATTGCCGACGCCGCGGCGCGGCGTCGTGATCGCGCGGATGAACGCGGGGTCGTCGTTCGCGTTGGCGATCAGGCGCAGGTACGCGCAGATGTCCTTGATCTCGGCCTTGTCGAAGAACGACTGGCCGCCCGACAGCACGTACGGAATCCGCTCGCGGCGCAGCACCTGCTCGAAGATGCGCGCCTGGAAGTTGCCGCGATAGAGGATCGCGTAGTCGCGGAAATTCGTGCGCCGCTCGAACTTGTGCGCGGACAGGCGAAACACCACCGATTCGGCCTCGTGCTCCTCGTCGTTGCAGCCCGTCACGGTGATCGTGTCGCCCATGCCGTGCTCGGACCACAGCTTCTTCTCGAACAGCTTCGGGTTGTTCGCGATCACGTTGTTCGCGGCGGTCAGAATGCGCACCGTCGAGCGGTAGTTCTGTTCGAGCTTGATCAGATGCAGGTTCGGGAAATCCTTGCCGAGCTGGCCGAGGTTTTCGAGGGTCGCGCCGCGCCAGCCGTAGATCGCCTGATCGTCGTCGCCGACCGCCGTGAACGCCGCGCGCTTGCCGGCCAGCAGCTTCACCAGTTCGTACTGGCACGCGTTGGTGTCCTGATACTCGTCGATCAGCAGATAGCGCAGCTTGTTCTGCCAGCGGTCGCGCACCGGCTCGTTGTTCGCGAACAGCTCGGCGGGCAGGCGGATCAGATCGTCGAAATCGACCGCCTGATACGCGTGCAGCGTCGCCACATAGTTGCGATAGACGATCGCCGCCTGATGCTCGTCCTCGGTCGAGGCCGTCGCGATCGCCTGCTCGGGCATGATGAGGCCGTTCTTCCACAGCGAGATGATCGACTGGATCTTGCGGATGAAGCCCTTGTCCGTCGAGCCGACCTGCTCCTGGATCATACCGAAGCAGTCGTCGGAATCCATGATCGAGAACTGCGGCTTCAGGCCGACGTGCTCCGCTTCCTGCCGCAGAATCTGCACGCCGAGCGAGTGGAAGGTACACACCGTCAGCTGGTTCACGGGCACCTTGCGGCCTTCCTTGCCGGGCGTGGTCAACGTCTTGCCTTCGAGCAGCTTGCCGACGCGCTCGCGCATTTCCGCCGCCGCCTTGTTCGTGAACGTGACGGCCGCGATGTGGCGCGGCTCGAAGCCCTTCGCTTCGATCAGGTGCGCGATTTTCTGCGTAATCACGCGCGTCTTGCCGCTGCCCGCGCCAGCGAGCACGAGACAGGGGCCGTCGAGATAACGGACCGCTTCACTTTGGGCGGGGTTCAGGCCTGCGGACATCGTCTGTGGATGGGTAATACGGTTGAGGGCTGTCGAGATCGCCGCGGCGCGAGACGCCGGCCGAAGGCCCCAGGAGATGCTGCGCGGTGCCGCGCCGCCGCCTGCAACCGGCGTCCTGCGCGGCGCGCTTCGCGCGAGAGCAGCGATGTTAACACGGTTGACCCGACGGTTGACCTCGACGGTTATCCACGACAGTTATCCGCGATCGATGCCTTCGCGAACTACCGCCGCGCGCCGCCGCGGCAATCTCGCCGCGGCTCCCCAGTCCATCCGACAAATGCCACAATGAGGACGTTGCGCGCCGTCGCCGCGGTGGCAAAGCGGCGCGCCGTTTTTGCAGGAAGACACGCATGTCCGCATCGCTGAAGATTGGATTGATGGGCTACGGCTTCGCCGGCGCGACGTTTCACGCACCGGTGATCGAACATTGCGGGCGCGCGAGCATCGCCGCCATCGCGACCGGGCAGCCCGAGCGCGCGCGGGCCGACTATCCGCACGCGAAGATCGTCGCGGACCTCGACGCGCTGCTCGCGCTCGACGAAATCGACTGCGTGGTGATCGCGACGCCCAACGACACGCACTTCGACCTCGCGCGCCGCACGCTAGAAGCCGGCAAGCACGTGGTGGTCGACAAGCCGGTCACGCTGTCCGCCGCCGACGCCCACACGCTCGCCAATATCGCGCTCGCGCGCGGCAAGCTGTTCGCGCCCTTTCACAACCGCCGTTGGGACGGCGACTTCCTGACCGTGCGCGATCTGCTCGCGCGCGTGGAACTGGGCCGCGTCACGCAGTACGAATCGCACTTCGACCGCTTCCGCCCGGGCGTGCGTCAGCGCTGGCGCGAAGACGTCACGCGCGGCGGCGGCCTGCTGTTCGATCTCGGCCCGCATCTGATCGACCAGGCACTCGCGCTGTTCGGCGCACCGCAGACGGTCTCGGCAACCGTGCGCACGCATCGCGACGCCGCGAGCGCGCCCGACTACGTGCATATCCAGCTCGGCTACGGCGAGTTCGAAGTCGTGCTGCACGCGAGCGCGCTGACCTCGCTGCCGGGCCCGCGCTTTGCCATCCACGGAACGCGCGGCAGTTACGTGAAGTACGGTCTCGACACGCAGGAAGATCAGCTGAAGGCGGGGCTGCGTCCCGGCGACGAAGGCTTCGGCGCCGGCAATACGCCCGGCGTGCTGCGCGTGCTGGAAGGCGACCAGGAAGTCGAGCGCGAATGGCCGACTCGAAACGGCGAATACGTGGGCTTCTATATTGCGCTCGCCGACGCGATCCAGAACGGCGTGGCGTTCCCGGTCAGCGCACAGGACGCGGTCGACGTCATGACGCTCGTCGAACTGGCGGAACGCAGCTCCGAACAGGGCGTGCGCCTGCCGTTCGAGCGCGTGCGCTGACGCGCCCGGCTGCGCGCCGCGCCGTTTTGTGTACCCAAAACGGCGTGGCGGATCGGGTCGCGAAGCCCGTCGGATCGGGCTTCGCTGACAGTCCAGAAAGGAACATAACGTTACAAATTTGCCCGCCGGCGGGTCAGCGAGCACCCGCCATCATCCGTTGCTAGCGGAGTAGCACCCAAATCACGACAACGACCTACGGAGAATCCATGCCTCGTACCATCCGAGCCCTGGCCGCATGCGCCCTGCTCAGTTCCCTCGCCGCCTGCGTGGTGCCGCCTCCGCCCGCGCCGCACCCCGGTCCTAGCCCGCAGCAGATCGCGGATCAACGCCTGCGTCAGGTCGATGGCCGGATCGACAATCTCTCGCACCGGATCGACGCCCATGTGAACCAGGGCTACTACCCGCCGCCGCAAGGTGGCGCGCTGCATCATCGTCTGGACACGATCCGCCAGGAAGCGCACGACATGGCCGCGCAACACGGCGGCGGTTTGTCCGCCGACGAGCAGCGTGTGTTGAATCAGGAGCTGGACAACGCAGCGCACGCGATCGGCGAATAAACGCGAGAAGGCGCCGCCGGCAGCCAGCCGGGCAAACCGGGCCAGCGCCGGTCGCCTGCCCGTTACCTGCCGCCGGCTACCGGTCATGAACCGGTAGCCGCGTAGCAGCGGAAGCAGTGGCAATCGAAAGCGCGAGCATCACGTCCCGCGCTTTTTTTGCGCCGCGAAGCCGCCGCCGCAGTCGCCATCACGGTCACGAGCCTTGATTTGACAAGCCCCGGCCCGTCGCGTAAATTCGCCGCACGCGTCGGGAGAGCGCGCCGGCAAGCGAAAAATCGCAGGCCGCGCCGCCGAAGGGGCACACCCGCAAACTCTCAGGCAAAAGGACCGACCGCGTCGAAAAAACCCGCCTTCCGGCGGTTTTTTCGCACTCTGGAGAGCGGCAGTAGCCATCCGCGTCGCACATCGTGCACAGCAGGCAGGCTGCCCACCGAAGGGGCGCGCGTTTCACCGTGACGAATCGGGCTCATCGAGCCGGCCGCGGCAGCGCAATCTCTCAGGTATCGAGGACAGAGGGGTCATGCAGGATCACGCTCGCAGGCACACGGCCGCGAGGCGTTGCGCCGCATGGCCTTTTTTGTTTCGCGAGACGCCCGAGGCCCCATGACCGAACTCAAACACACCCCGCTCCACGCCGCTCACCGCGCGCTCAACGCCCGCATGGTTGACTTCGGCGGCTGGGACATGCCCGTCAACTACGGCTCGCAGATCGAGGAACATCGCGCGGTGCGTACCGACGCCGGCATGTTCGACGTCTCCCACATGTGCGTGGTCGACTTCACCGGCGAACGCGTGCGCGCGTTCTTCGACTATGCGCTCGCGAACAACGTCGCGAAGCTGCAAACGCCGGGCCGTGCGCTCTACTCCTGCATGCTGAACCCGCAAGGCGGCGTGATCGACGATCTGATCGTCTATTACTTCGGCGAAGACCACTTCCGCGTGGTCGTCAACGCCGGCACCGCAGACAAAGACCTCGCCTGGTTCGGCCAGCTCAATGCCGAAGGCGGCTTCGGCCTCGCCATCACGCCGCGCCGCGACCTCGCGATCGTCGCGGTGCAAGGCCCGAACGCGCGCGAAAAAACCTGGCAAACCGTGCCGGCCGCGCGCGCCGCCGCCGAAGCGCTGAAGCCGTTCAATGCCGCGCGCGTCGACGGCACGCCGTTCGGCGAACTGACCGTCGCGCGCACCGGCTACACCGGCGAAGACGGCTTCGAGATCATCGTGCCGGCCGCGCACGTCGAAGCGCTGTGGAATGCGCTCGCCGCCCAGGGCGTGCGCCCGGCCGGTCTCGGCGCACGCGACACGCTGCGCCTCGAAGCCGGCATGAACCTGTACGGTCAGGACATGGACGACACCGTCTCGCCGCTCGACGCCGGCCTCGCCTGGACCGTCGACCTCGCCGCGCCGCGCGACTTCATCGGCAAGAGCCGGCTCGAAGCCGACGGCTCGCGCGCCGCGTTTGTCGGCCTGATCCTGCTGAAGGAAAACGGCAAGGCCGCGGGCGTGCTGCGCGCGCATCAGAAAGTCGTCACGCCGCACGGCGAAGGCGAAATCACGAGCGGCACGTTTTCCCCGACCATGCAGGAATCGATCGCCTTCGCGCGCGTGCCGCAAGGCGTGCAGCCGGGCGACACCGTGCAGGTCCAGATTCGCGACAAAGCCTGCCCCGCAAGCGTGGTAAAACTGCCATTCGTGCGCAACGGCAAGGTGCTGGCGGTTTAAGCAGCCGGCGCACGCCCCCCATTCAAGTCACTACCGAACACACGCATAGGAGCATCCGATGAGCATCCCGGCCGATCTGAAATACACCGAATCGCACGAATGGGTCCGTACCGAAGCGGACGGCACGCTGACGGTCGGCATCACCGACCACGCGCAGGAAGCGCTCGGCGACATCGTCTTCTTCGAAGTCCAGGAACTGGGCAAAAGCTTGAACGCCGGCGACACCGTCGCCGTGATCGAATCGGTGAAGGCCGCCTCCGACATCTACGCGCCGGTCGCGGGCGAGATCATCGAAGCGAACACGGCCGTCGCCGACTCGCCCGACTCGGTCAACAGCGCGCCGTACGACAGCTGGCTCTTCAAGATCAAGCCGGCCGACGGCGCGGCACTCGACCGCCTGATCGACGCCGACGCCTACGCGAAGTCGATCGGCGCCTGAGTCGCCCGCCGAATCGGCGCCTGACTCGCAGTCCGTTTTAACCGTCCGGCGCGGCGCACGCAACACGGCGTGCGCCGCGCCACCAGGAACACCCATGAAGCTCGAACACCCGGATCGTCTGATGAACCGCACTCCTCTCTCGCTTGCCGCACTCGAAGTGCACGACGCCTTCGCCGAACGGCATATCGGCCCGGATGCGGCCGACCAGCAAGCGATGCTCGAAGCACTCGGCTTCGCGTCGCGCGCGGCATTGATCGACGCCGTCATCCCGCAGACGATCCGCCGCACCGAAGCGCTGCCGCTCGGCCCCTTCGCGCAGCCCAAGAGCGAAGCCGAGGCGCTCGCCGCACTGCGCGAGCTCGCGGACAGGAACCAGGTGTTCCGCTCCTACATCGGCCAGGGCTATTACAACGCCCATACGCCGACGGTGATCCTGCGCAACGTGCTCGAAAATCCGGCGTGGTACACCGCGTACACGCCGTATCAGCCGGAGATCAGCCAGGGTCGCCTCGAGGCACTGCTCAACTTCCAGACG
>Ga0154001_1000144_pt1 | contig 20410 bp, 23 predicted proteins | sample TSNJ085MetaG_FD_104699 | JGI IMG/M metagenome (GOLD analysis project Ga0154001, IMG submission 104699) | Attine ant fungus gardens microbial communities from New Jersey, USA - TSNJ085 MetaG | ecosystem: Host-associated > Fungi > Mycelium > Unclassified | place: USA: New Jersey, Wharton State...
ATCCCGCTCAACGTATTCTGGTCCGCCAAATATCATCGCGATCCCGCCAATCAGTGGCTGCGCTCGATGATGTTCGACACGTTCAGCGAAGGCGCGCCGCACGTGCCGACCGAGCAGACCGTGCCGCTGCCGTGAGACGGACCGGTGCACCGGGTCACGCACATATTCAGCGTGCGAATATCGTCCATTCCGGGCACGTAGTTCCTGCCTGACAGTCTCCCGCTTAAGATCGCCAAAAACAGATCTAGAGGCGGAGACATTCATGCAGTTGCACGTGCAACCCACCGGACAGTCGATCGGCTTCGCATCCGGCGACAATCTGCTCGACACCTTGCGGCAGGCGAGCGTACCGATTTCCTATAGCTGCTCCGCGGGCCGCTGCGGCACCTGCCGGTGCACGCTGATCGACGGGTCGCTGCAAGTCGGAAGCGAGCACATCGACTCGCCCTCGCAAACCGTGCTCGCGTGCCAGGCCTCGCTGACGGGCGATTGCACCATCGCCATCCCCGAGCCCGACGAGATCGTCGTGCATCCCGCGCGCATTCTGAAGGGCACGGTCGAGTCCATCGAGGCGCCCGTGCATGACGTGCGCATCGTGCGTTTTCGCACGAACCGCCCGCTATCGTTTTCGCCGGGTCAATTCGCGACGCTGCAGTTCGGGCCCGGACTCGAACGGCCCTATTCGATGGCTTCCGTCGAAGGCGACAATCTGCTCGAATTCCACATTCGCATCGTCCCGGGCGGCACTGTCAGCCGGCATGTCGCTAACGTGCTGCGGCCCGGCGATACCGCGCGGATCGGCGGCCCGCTCGGCACCTCCTATCTGCGCCGCACTCACGACGGCCCGATCATCTGCGTCGGCGGCGGCACGGGGCTCGCGCCCGTGCTGTCGATCACGCGTGCTTCGCTCGAAGCCGGCAATCGCCGGCCGGTCCATCTGTACTTCGGCGTGCGTTCCGAAGAAGACCTGTATGGCGCACAAACGCTTGCCGATCTGCAACGACGCTATCCGAATCTGCTCGTGCAAATCGTCGTCGCGAGCGGTCCCGCGCAGGAAGGGCATCGCGCGGGACTCGTTCCCGACGCGATCGCCGCCGACTGGCCGGACGCTCGTGACCTGCTCGATTTTCGCGGCTACGTGTGCGGTTCGCCGCCGATGGTCGACGCCGTGACGGCGGCGCTCGTCGCGAGAGGGCTCGATCCTTCGCGCATCTACGCCGACGCTTTCTTCACGCAACCTCCAATCGCCACGCAACCGGCGTGACATCACCCATCCCAACACACAGGTTCAACACAGGTTCAACACAGGTTCAATCAGGAGAACATTTCCATGACAGAAGGCTGGATCGACGTAGCGGCGCAAGCCGATCTGCGCGCCGACGACGTCGTCGCCGTCAAGGCGGGCGGGCGCGAAATCGCACTGTATTCGATCGACGGTGAGGTGTACGCGACCGACAACATCTGCACACACGGACATGCCCGGCTGTGCGACGGTTTTCTCGAAGACGGCGAAATCGAGTGCCCCTTGCATCAGGGACGCTTCGACGTGCGCACGGGCAAGGCGATGTGCGCGCCGTTGACCGAAGATCTGCGGGCGTTTCCGGTCAAGATCGTCGACGCGCGCGTGATGGTGCAGATCGAATGAATCGCGGTCGCGGTTGAAAAAAACAAAGCACGTCCCCCAGGAGACAGCATGGAATTGAATCTGAAGGACAAGGTCGCGATCGTCACCGGTGCGAACCGCGGCATCGGTGCCGGCGTCGCGCGCCAGCTCGCACAGGAAGGCATGCAGCTCGCGCTGGTCGCACGCGATGCCGCGAAGCTCGACGCGACCGCCGCCGCCTTGCGCGAACACAGCGGCGTCGACGTGCTGACCGTCGCTTGCGACCTGCGCGAGCGCACGGCCGCGTCCGCCGTGGTCGAGCAAACGCTCGCCCGGTTCGGGCGTCTCGATCTGCTCGTGAACAACGCGGGCGCGACCCAGCGCGGCGACTTCTTCGAATTGACCGACGACGACTGGCAGGACGGTCTCGCGCTCAAGCTGCACGGCTACGTGCGCATGACGCGCGCGGCATGGCCGCATCTCGCGCAGACGCAGGGCACGGTCGTCAACATCGTCGGCGTCGGCGCATGGACCGGAATCGGCGAGTTCACGATTGGCGGCGTCGTCAATGCCGGGCTGATCAACTTCACGAAAGCGATGGCCGATATCGGCAAACGCGATGGCGTCCGCGTGTGCGCAGTCAATCCCGGGCGTATCAGAACCGACCGCCTTGAACGCAACATCCAGCGCGTTGCCCAGAACGCCGGCGTGACCCCCGATGTCGCCACGGACCGGTTGCTCAAGGAATGCGGCATCAACCGCTTCGGCTCTCCGGACGAAATAGGCCAGGCGGTGGCATTCATGGCATCGGCGGCGGCATCGTTCGCGCAGGGCTCCATTCTCGATATCGACGGCGGCGAAACGCGCGCCATCTGACAAATAGAGGCCGGCGGCGCTCGCGCACCGCCCTTCTCCCTTCTCCACCAGGAAGAACGATGGATTGGCACCTTGAAACGGGAAGCGGTATCGGGCAGCAACGCAAAACGCGGCCTGCGCAGAATGACGGGCTAGCAGGCTTTCACGATGACGGCACGTTCCCGGCAGACGACGATGACGTGCACGACACGCATAACATCGCCGGCTTTATCGAACTGTTCTATCTCTGGCGCTGCATGAACGGAACGCACGAAGCGTCGATGTCGCGGTTCGAATTATCCGCAACGCGTCTCGTCGCGCTGTAACGGCCTACCTTGCAAGCACGGCTTGCCGTGCACGAACCTCTCGAGCGTGAGCAGATGAATCTCATCACCGAATTCAGCGTCTCCAGAATCGGCAGCGAATGCCGTATTGCGTTTGCGCAGCCCGACAGCGGCAATACGCTGAGCCTGAACGGATTGGGTGCGCTAGCGGATTCGATTCGCGCCGCGGGTCGCGACCCCGCCGTGAAACTCATCCGGATCAGCGCGACAGGTGCCAGTTTTTGCGGCGGTCGAGCAGCGAATCCGCCCTCGCAACCGGTCGCGAGTCCGGAGCAGTTTCGCCGCGCGATTGCCGATCCGATCCTCGGCGTCTACCGCGCATTGCATGAAAGCGAGATTCCGGTGCTGGCCGAGGTGCAGGGAGACGCTCAGGGTTTCGGTTGCGCGCTCGTTGCGGCCTGCGATCTCGCCATCGCATCGGCAGAGGCTCGCTTCAGTCTGCCCGAACTGCAGAAGAACCTGCCGCCCACTTTGGTGTGGTCGGTGCTGCGACATCGCGTGCCCCCCAAAGCGGCGGCGCATATGATCTATCTGACCGACACCATCGATGCAAAGACCGCTCGCGAATGGGGCCTCGTCGCGGAAGTCGTGCCGGCCGGCACGCTTGCCTCGCGCGGCGATGCCATCAGCGCGTCCATCTGCTCGCGTGACCGGATTGCCCTGAGCGCGCTCAAGGCCTACTTCCGCGAAATCGTGATGCCCGATTTTTCCCTGGCAAGCGAAACGGCGGGGCTGATGCTCTCTTGCGCAATGACTTCGATACGCCGCGACTGATCTCCCCTTGATCTTCCCCTACATGCGCGGCGCCCCTGTTCGGCACACGGCGCAATGCATAAACGGCACGGCATAACCACCATACTCCCGCGAAAATGACGAGGATGCGCAGCCCAGCGTAATATACGGTCAGTTATAGCGGGCAGTTCGCTCGCCTAGTCTGCCTCGGAGAGTTCCAGATGAATGCTGCGCAAACCGACCACGCCTCTGCCGATGTCGCCTCTTCCACGGGCACGCTCTTCCTCACCGGCAATGTGGTTCGCCCCCTGACGCTCTCGCTCGATGATCTCCGGCAATATCCGGGCGTGACCTGTGCTCCGTTCGATCTGCGCTGCTACACCACGAACCGCTTTATCCGCACCGTTGCGCCGTATCGCGGGGTCCTGCTGACCGATCTGCTCAGGCAGGCCGAACTGCGCTGCGACGCGGATGGCGACTTCAAGCGCATGATCTTCATCGCTGTCGGCCACGATGGCTACGCGGTCACCTTCTCGTGGCACGAACTGTTCAACACGCTGGTGGGGCGGCAAGTCGTGGTTGCGTACGAGTGCGACGGCGTGCCGCTCGATCCCGATGACGGCGCCCCCATCCTGTTCTCGGGCGCGGATCTTCTGCCCGCGCCACGTCACGTCAAACGCCTTCTCCGGATCGAAACCCACGTATTGAAGCCCTGACACCGCTGACGGCAAGCCTTGCCACCGTCCGGCGACGCTTCCGTTGTGCGTCGCAAAATCGAAACTTCGAATCCTTACGGTGGAGAGGCGTAATATTTCTCAGGATATAACGAAGCGGTACACCTGTCCCGTCGACATGCGAGGAATACACCCATGAACCACGCAGAACTGCAGTACCTCACCACCGAATATCCCTTCCGCAAGCAGTACGAGAACTTCATCGGCGGGCAGTGGCTCAAGCCCGTCGGCAACGAGTACTTCGACAATATTTCCCCGATCACGGGCGAGCCCTTCACGTCCATCCCCCGTTCGCGCGAAGCCGACGTCGAACTCGCGCTCGACGCCGCGCACAAGGCCAAGGACGCCTGGGGCCGCACCTCGGCGGCAGACCGCGCGAATCTGCTGAACCGGATCGCCGAGCGCATCGAGGCCAATCTCACGCGGCTCGCCGTGGCGGAGACCATCGACAACGGCAAGCCATTGCGCGAAAGCATGGCGGCCGACATTCCGCTCGCGATCGATCATTTCCGCTATTTCGCCAGCGCGGTCCGTGCCCAGGAAGGCGCCATTTCACAGATCGACGACGACACGGTTGCCTATCACTTCCACGAGCCGCTCGGTGTGGTGGGCCAGATCATTCCGTGGAATTTCCCGATCCTGATGGCGACGTGGAAGCTCGCCCCCGCGCTCGCGGCCGGCAACTGCGTCGTGCTCAAGCCCGCCGAGCAGACTCCGGCCTCGATCCTCGTGCTGATCGAATTGATTCAGGATCTGCTGCCGCCCGGCGTCGTGAATGTGGTGAACGGCTTTGGTCTCGAAGCCGGCAAGCCGCTTGCTTCGAACAAGCGCATCTCGAAGGTGGCCTTCACGGGTGAAACCACCACGGGCCGGCTCATCATGCAGTATGCGAGCCAGAACCTGATTCCCGTGACGCTGGAGCTCGGCGGCAAGAGCCCGAACATCTTCTTCGCCGACGTGATGGAGCACGACGACAGCTTCCTCGACAAGGCGCTGGAAGGGTTCACGATGTTCGCGCTCAATCAGGGAGAAGTGTGTACGTGTCCGTCGCGCGTGCTGATCGACGAGAAAATCTACGACCGCTTCATGGAACGCGCGCTCAAGCGTGTTGGCGCGATCGCGCAGGGACATCCGCTCGATCCGAAGACCATGATCGGCGCACAGGCGTCGCGGGAACAACTGGAGAAAATTCTCTCGTATCTCGATCTCGGCAAGCAGGAAGGCGCGCAATGCCTGACGGGCGGCGAGCGCAACGCGTTCGAAGGCGAATTGAAGAACGGCTACTACGTGAAGCCCACAGTGTTCCGCGGCCACAACAAGATGCGGATCTTCCAGGAAGAGATCTTCGGGCCGGTCGTGTCAGTCACGACGTTCAAGACCGAGGAAGAAGCGCTGCACATCGCCAACGACACGCTGTACGGCCTCGGCGCCGGCATCTGGACACGCGACGGCACGCGTGCCTATCGCTTCGGCCGCGCAATCCAGGCCGGCCGGGTGTGGACCAACTGCTATCACGTCTATCCCGCGCATGCTGCGTTCGGTGGCTACAAGCAGTCGGGCATCGGACGTGAAAACCAAAAGATGATGCTCGACCATTATCAGCAGACGAAAAATCTGCTGGTGAGCTATAGCGACAAGCCGCTCGGATTCTTCTGAGTGACGGTCCCGGCCTCGCCGCCGCGTGATGCACGGCGAGGCGCCATCGCCAGGGAGTACTCGCCATGGCCGACGAAGTGCCGCGTGTCGTCGCAACGCCCGCCGCGATCGCGCTGATCGAACAACTCGTCGCCGAGCACGGGCCCGTGCTGTTTCATCAATCGGGCGGCTGCTGCGACGGCAGTGCGCCCATGTGCTTTCCAGCCAATGAGTTCATGGTGGGCGGCTCGGACGTGAAACTCGGCACCCTTGCGGGCGTGCCCTTCTACATGAGCGAATCGCAATTCGAGTACTGGCAGCACACACAGCTCATCATCGATTGCGTGTCCGGCAACGGCGGCATGTTTTCGCTGGAACGCCCTACGGGTCTGCGCTTTCTCACGCGATCGAGACTCTTTGACGACGCCGAATCGGCATGGCTCGCTGCGCATCCGGCCGAACGGGCGGAGAGCTAGCGTGTCTGGGGCGCGTCAAGCGGAAACATGGCGGTAGAAACTAGCGACTGGCGGATCGACACGATCGTCCATAGGCTGCACTGCTTTGTCGCCGAACGCGGTGACGTCCGTCGATATCACGCGAGCAGAAACTCGCACAGAAAAATCGGCAGCGGCGACTGAAAAGATCGGGCAAGAGAGGACGGGGCCGGAAAATCCGGTTCAGGGCAAAAAACCCATACCAATGAGACAGGGCTTGCGCGGGTCGAATCGGCGAAACCCTTGCTGGCATTGTGGTGCCGGGGACGGGACTTGAACCCGTAAGCCGTGAGGCGGCGGATTTTAAGTCCGCTATGTTTACCAATTTCATCACCCCGGCAGGGGTCGCGACCACGCGCGGTCGCGAATTCTACCATTGCGTGACGGGCACGCCAAAAAGCGCAGCGGGCGAACTGTAGCCGCTCGCCAATCCACCTGCAATCCGCCGGCAATCCGCCGGCAATCCAGCCGTATTCTCACGACAAACCCGCTGCCCCATCCGGCTTTCCGGCTTCATCCGCCGGTCACAAACGCTCCCGATAGTGCGAAGTCGATTTCAACGCGGCAGCAGCACTCGCGCCGGCGCGGTCCGCACATCGGCCGCAACGACGACACCTGCCGCAAGTCTCGATCGAACCGCACGCGCCGATTGCATTATCGTAATGGAAGCGGCGCCGGCTTCCGGCGCGCCACACCGAGGATTCCCCATGCTACTGGCTCAAATCAGCGACCTGCACATCAAGCGGCCCGGCGAGCTCGCCTACCGCCGCATCGATACCGCGCCGTATCTCGCGCGCTGCGTCGCCGCGCTCAATGCGCTCGTGCCGCGTCCCGACGCGGTCATCATGACCGGCGATCTCGTCGATCAGGGCGCCCCGCAACAGTACGAACACCTGAAGACGCTGCTCGCGCCGCTCGACATCCCCTACTTCCTGCTAGTCGGCAATCACGACGAACGCGGCGCGTTGCGCGCGGCGTTTCCCGAGCGCGCGGAACTGCACGGCGGTGGAGAGTTCGTGCAGTACGCGCTCGACGTCGGCCCGCTGCGCGTGATCGCGCTCGATTCGCTGGTGCCGGGCGCAAGCGGCGGCATGCTGTGCGATACGCGGCTCGCGTGGCTCGCGCAGCAGCTCGACGCGGCAAGCGCCAAACCGGTCGTGGTCGCGCTGCATCATCCGCCGTTCGCCTGCGGTATCGAGCACATGGACGAGATGCGGCTCGATCCGGCGGCATCGGACAAGCTCGCCGCGTTGATCGCGCGTCATCCGAACGTCGAGCGCGTGATCTGCGGACACGTGCATCGGCCGATGTACGTGCGCTTCGGCGGCACGATCGCGTGTGCGATTCCGGCGCCCGCGCACCAGGTCGCGCTCGATCTGCGCGAGGATGCACCGTCGATGTTCGTGATGGAGCCGCCCGCCTATGCGCTGCATCGCTACGATCCGGCGACCGGCATCGTGACGCATCATGCTTATGTCGAGGCCGCCGACGGGCCTTATCCGTTTGATGACGTTTGATGACGTTTGATGATGTTCGACGACGACGGCGGCGAGTCGAGCGACCGAGGTCGGCGCTCTGATGCACCGGGATTCGATGCGTCGCTTCGATGCGTCCTTTCGATGCCGGGTCCCGATGCTTCAAATCGACGCTTCAAATCGATACGTCATCCCGATGCGCCGACGCGAGCGCACGACAATCGAGCCCTTGCCGCGCGTCATGGAAGCGTCATCGGAGCGACGTCCGAAACAGTCCGCAACGACCCGAAGCGGGATCGCGCGCCAGCCTCGCGCCCCGGCTTTAGCGCCCCCGGCTCCGGCGCGCCGTGGCCCGCTCGTGTCCGCGCGGCCCGTGTCTCGCCCAGGACCGTGGGCCGCCCGTCAGCACGATCCGCCTCGCTCCGGTATGATCGGCACGCTCGAGGACCGCGCATGGGCCGGTCCGTTGCTCCTGCCTGAGTCATGTCCACTCCCGACGCCTCCACCTCCGCTCCCGCCTCCGCCCGCTCGCTGCGCGGCCTGTTGCTGCTGCTCGCGACGATCGCCGGCATTTCGGTCGCCAACATCTATTACAACCAGCCGCTGCTCGACAACCTGCGCCAGTCGTTTCCGGGCGGCGCCTCGTGGGTCGGCGCGGTGCCGGCCGTCACGCAGCTCGGCTACGCGGCCGGCATGCTGCTGCTCGCGCCGCTCGGCGACCGCTTCGACCGGCGTCTGCTGATCCTGCTGCAGATCGCCGCGATGTGCATCGCGCTCGTCGTCGCGGCAACCGCGCAGACGCTCTCCGTGCTGATCGTCGCGAGTCTCGCGATCGGCGTGCTCGCGACGATCGCACAGCAGGCCGTGCCGTTCGCGGCCGAACTCGCGCCGCCGGCCGAGCGCGGCCAGGCGGTCGGCACGGTGATGAGCGGCCTGCTGCTCGGCATTCTGCTCGCGCGGACCGCGGCGGGCATCGTCGGCGAATACTTCGGCTGGCGCGCGGTGTTCGGCATGTCGGTCGTCGCGCTGCTGGTGCTCGCGGTCGTGATCGTCCTGCGTTTGCCGAAGAGCCAGCCGACCTCGACGCTGCCGTACGGCAAGCTGCTCGTGTCGATGTGGCATCTCGTGACCGGGCATCGCGCGCTGCGCGAAGCCTCGCTGACCGGAGCGGCGATGTTCGGCGCGTTCAGCATCTTCTGGTCGGTGCTCGCGTTGCTGCTCGCGGGCGCGCCGTTTCATCTCGGACCGCAGGCGGCGGGACTGTTCGGCATCGTCGGCGCGGCCGGCGCGATGGCCGCGCCGCTCGCCGGCAAGTTCTCCGACCGGCGCGGACCGCGCGCGGTCGTCACGCTGTCGATCGTGCTCGTCGCGATTGCGTTCGTCGTGTTCGGCGCATCGGCGAAGAGCCTCGTCGGGCTCGTGATCGGCGTGATCATTCTCGACGTCGGCGTGCAGGCCGCGCAGATTTCGAACCAATCGCGCATCTACGCGCTGAAGCCCGAAGCGCGCAGCCGCGTGAATACCGTGTACATGGTCGCGTATTTCATCGGCGGCACGCTCGGCTCGGGCGTCAGCGCGATCGTCTGGCCCATGTTCGGCTGGATCGGCGTGAGTATCGCGGGCCTCGTGTTCGCGGCGCTGGCCGCGTGGAATCATTTGAGTTTGCCGGCGCGGGCCGGGCATTGATTGCGGGCTGCGCGCAAGGCTGATGAGCCATTGGCAGGAAGACCGCCTGTAATGAGCGATGCGTGGCTCGATTTCGATCAATTCATACGGGAAATGCGAACACCCGCTGCGTTGCCTCTCGACGAAAAGCTGACCCGAGACATGGACCTCTATCACGATCTCGATTGGGAACCCGCGAAGATCGTAGAGACGATGCGCGCGTGGTCCGAACGGTTCCGTGTCGATCTGCGGGATTTCAACGTGACCTGCTACGTTCCATCGGCAGCCATGCGCAAACGCGACGTCGCGGCAACGACATTGAAATCCCTGTTTAGCGCGAGGGCACGCGAATCACTCGGTGGCCGCGCGCTCACGCTTGGGATGCTCGAAGAAGCGATGAAGCGGGGATGGTGGCAACAGGACTCGGCCTGTCACGGGACTCGACTCGCTGACGGAGCCGCATGACACACGGCCTCGACGCGGTTGCCAGCGGGGTCGACGAGAAACGCCGCGTAGTAATCCCGATGGTAGTGAGGCCTTAGTCCCGGCTCTCCGTCAGACCGTCCGCCCGCCGACAGTCCGGCCTGGTAAAACGCGTCCACATGCTCGCGGGACGGCGCCTTGAAACACCAATGGCGTTTGTTCGGCGTTATTTCGCCGGGGTCCAGATATATCGCCAGACAGGTTGATACCGTGTCGTCCCCGCTGCAGCGCTCGCCGTAACCGAGCGCAGTGGGCTCGTCATAAACCTTGCGCGCCCCCAGAGCGGCCATGACGGCATCGTAAAAGGGTCGCGCCGTCTGAAGATCCGGCACGCCAATCGACACGTGATCCAGCAGTTGCATGGCATTGGCTCCGTGAAATGCACACTCGTTTATATCTGAAGATTCACTCGACGATGCCGAGCGCGGCTGCCGCGAGCTTGCCTATTTCGAGTCTGCTGCCTGCATCGTCGCCATCTTCGCCGTCTTCGAGCATCCAGACCGTCGATAAACCCGTCCACGCAAGCACCCACTGCAGAAGTCGCCGCGGCTCGATACCGGCGACATCGGCAACCAACTCGATACGGCGCCGGAAGATGCCCGGTGCCAATGCGCTCTCGCCGTCGGGGTTGCAGAAGAGGTTGGCATAGTCGAACGCGCGCTCGCCGTACAAACCTTTGGGATCGATCGCGAGCCAGCCGGACGGTCCGAAGTCGAGCACATTGCCGTGGTGAATATCGCCGTGCAGAACCGTGACGTCGCGCGGTGCCGCCAGCAGTTCGCGCGCGGTCTGGGCGCAGAGCCCGACAATCCCACCATGCGCGGGAGCCGCGCACAACAGCGCATCGAACCATTGCGTCAACGGAACCAGCGCGGGAAGCGGCGTGTGAAGCGGCGCGGCGCGCGGCCGATGCAGCTGCGAGACCGTTGCGCATAAGATGCGCGTGGCGTCGTCATCGCGGCCCTGTTCGACCATTTGCACGAGCGAAGCGGAACCTTGCGCACGCGCCATCAGCAAGGCTTCACCGTCGTGAGCCAGCACCGGCGCCGCGCCCTCGCCGCCCCACCACACCATCAGGCGGCTGCCCGCCCGTTCCTCGGCCTCGGACGACAGCTTGAGGATGGCGGCCACCCCGTATTGACGGACCGGGAGCAGGTTGCCGCTGCACGAGGTAAACGGATCGCCATCGATCGTCAGATTCCAGCGCTTCAGGTATTGCTCGAACATGGAGGCCCATTCGGTTCGTCAGGTTTTGCCGGGGTTCCATCGCTCATCGCCCGGCCGTGCGCGGATCGCCGCGCCCCAACGCATACTCCTGCAACGCATCGAGCACGCGGTCGAACTCGAACGATTTGTCGTAAAAGTGGCGCACGCCGTACTGCTCGCAGCGCGCGCGATACGCAGGCAGCGCGTGATTGGTCAGCACCGCGGCGAACATCGCATCGATCAGCCCCTCGCGCTGCAGGTATGCGAGCACCGGCACGCCCGAGCCCTGCTTCAGTTGCAGATCGATAATCACCGCGTCGAAGGTTTCGTCGCCGAGCAGCGCGATCGCCTGATCGGCAGCATCGGCGTAAGCGGCCACCCGCAGCAGACCGGACGAATCGATCGCCTCCACGAGGCTGCGACGGATCAGCGGCGAATCCTCGATCAGCAGCACGCGCAGCGGCGCGCGGCGGGCGGGCTCGGCAACGGACTTCGGTTCGCGGTTCATCGGCATGTCTCGATCGTCCCTCATTCGATCAAACCGTTCTTGATCGCGTAATACGTGAGGTCCGCGTTGTTCGCGAGCCGCATCTTCTCCAGCACGCGCGCACGATACGTGCTCACGGTTTTCACGGACAGATGCAATTCCTCGGCGATCTCGGTCGGCAAGCGTCCGGCCGCGAGCTTGCAGAAGATCTGGAATTCGCGCTCCGACAGCGCTTCGTGCGGCCGCCCCGCGGCGGGCTTGTCGAGATTGTCGGCGAGCGTATCGGCAACCGCTTCGGACAGGTAACGATGTCCGCGCGCGACCGAGCGGATCGCCCGCACGATCTCCTCGGGCTCGCAGTCCTTGTTCAGATAACCGTTCGCGCCGGCGCGCAGCAGATTGATCGCATACTGGCTCTCGGGGTAGCCGGAAAGAATCAGCACGCCCTGCTCGGGGCGCACCTGCCGGATCACGCGCAAGGTGTCGATGCCGTTCTTGTCGGGCATCGCGATGTCGAGCAGCACCACGTCGAATGCCTGCTCGCGCACGAGATTGATGGCTTCCTCGCCAGTGGCGGCCTCGGCGGCCACGCACATATCCGGCTCGTCGGCGACGAACTGTCTGAAACCGCCTCGGACGATCGCATGATCGTCAGCTATCAGCACTCGAATCATCGGTTGGGTGTCCGTGCAAAGGAGATCGCTCCGAAACGGACATTGTAATGACCAGGCACGTGGCCTGGCCGAAATACGCGGACGGGTTCATGCACCTCACCGCCTTGCATCCCTCGCGCCGGATCGCGCGAATTCATGCTGACTCACGCGACCCGGCCCACCCGCGCGCCCTTGTTGCAGCCATCGAAGCTGCCCATCCACACTATCCGCTAATCGCGTCCCTCGAGCAGATCGGCCATATCGTCGGCATGCTCTTCCTCGACCGCGAGGATTTCCTCCAGCAGACGGCGCGTGGTCACGTCCTTCTCGCCGAGATAGCGCACGATCTCGCGATACGTATCGATCGCGATGCGCTCGGCAATCAGGTTCTCGCGAATCATGTCGGTCAGGCTCGCGCCCTCCTTGTACTCCGAATGCGCGCGCTTCTTCAGGCCGTCCGGCGCGAAATCGGGTTCGCCGCCGAGCTGCACGATACGCTCGGCGATACGGTCCGCGTGTTCCTGCTCCTCGGCCGCATGCTCGGCGAACTCGACCGCCACCGCTTCCGAATTGATGCCCTTGGCCATGAAATGATGGCGCTTGTAGCGCAGCGTGCAAACGATTTCGGTCGCGAGCGCATCGTTGAGCAGCTTGAGCACGATCTTGCGATCGGCACCGTAGGTCGCGGTAACCGGACCGTCCGAGATGTGCTTGCGCGCGTCGTCGCGAATCTTCTGCAGGTCCATCACGAACGGACCGTCGGACTGGGCAGCCCCGCTCTGGGCGGCGGATTGTTTCGTCATCGAATTTCTCCTTGGACTGTTGTGGGGAAATGGCACGTCACGTACGAATTGAGCACGAACCGCGCCCGCTTCGGCTACGTTCGGAACACGCCGAGCAGCAACGTGACCACGAATACGACCAGAAAGATGTAGAACAGAATCTTCGCGATCTCGGCCGCACCCGCCGCGATGCCGGTAAAGCCGAACACTGCGGCGATGATCGCAATCACGAAGAAGACGATGGCATAGTGAAGCATGACGGTTCTCCCTTGTATCGACGTTGGGTCTGCGAAGCAAATCGCTCGCCCGCCGCGCTAGTCGACTATCTTTTTCGTTATCACGAAGCCGAGCACGAGGAACACCACGCACAGCACGACGAACACGAAGAACAGGAACTTCGCGATGGCCGCCGCGCCGGCCGCGATACCGGTAAATCCGAGAAGACCGGCGATCACGGCCACGACGGCAAAGAACAGCGCCCACTTCAACATGATGGCTCCCTCCTGAAACGAAACGTTGAGCGAATGGTCGGGTCCATCGTATCGGGCGGTGCGCGCAGGCGCACTCCGACGCTCGCCGTTTTTCGTGTGAGAATCCGCTTACATCGGCTTACGTCCGCGTTACGCGAGCCGCGCTGCGCCGCCGGGCGAGTGCGATATCGAGGCCGATATCGAAGTCGCTGTTGAAGCCGATCCCGATCCGAGGAGCCGAATGTGTCGAACGTGCAGAACGCACAGAACGCGCCGGAACTGAGCCGCCCTCGTGTCACGGCGCGGCTCGCCGACTGGATGCGCAAGCGCAGCTGGGCCATCGCGATGACGGTCGCGATCGTCATCACGGTGGGCGGTCTCGTGATTCTCGAAACCGCACGCCAGCGCATCGCGGCCGAGTACGAAACCGCGCTCGAAGCACGCGACGTCACCGTGCGGTTGAGCACGCTCGCGAGCGAACTGTCGCGGCTCGCCGCGCAGCAGAATCATTTTCTGCTGACGCAGGACATGGCTTCCGCCGAGGCCTTTTGCGCGAGCGCCGCGCGCATCCGCGAGAACACGCGGCAACTGGAGCGCTTCTATCGCGACAGCCGCGCCGACAGCGCCGAGCTTGCGAGTTTCACGCAGATCGTCGCGCTGATCGATGCGCGCATCGGTGCGGGCGCAACTGCGCTGCAACAGGCGGCGGCGCATCGGCTCGATCTTGGCGCCTGCGGGCCGGCAGCCAGGCTGAATCCCGCCGGCGCGTCGCTAATCGACAGCACGCTCGCGCTGCTGCGCGACGACGAGGAGCGCCGCGCGCAGCATGCGCTCGCCGCGAGCCGCGCCGATCAGCGGCTCTCGACGCTGTGCGCGGCGGGTCTCTCGGCGCTGAACATCGTGCTGTTCATCCTGCTGTTTCGCGATCTCGGCATCCAGATCGACCGGCAGACGCGCGCGCAGCGTCAACTGATTACGCAGCAGGAAGAACTCGACCAGCTCGTCAACGAGCGCACGCGTCAGCTCGAAGCGCTCGGCTGGCACCTGCAGGCGGTCAGCGAAAACGAAAAGACGCAGCTCGCGCGCGAACTGCACGACGAACTCGGTGCGATTCTGACCGCGTGCCGGATGGACGTCGCATGGGCGCGCCGCAAGCTCGAAGACAGCGAACCCGATCTCGCCGACAAGCTCAGGCGCGCGCTCGCCAATCTCGACCAGGGCATCGCGCTGAAGCGGCGCATCATCGAGGACATGCGGCCCACGGTGCTCGCCAATTTCGGGCTCGTCACGGCGCTGCGCACGCTCGCCGACGAAGCCGCGCAGCGCAACAACTGGACGCTCGACCTGCACCTGCCCGCCGACGACGTCCAGCTCGACGAGCAGACCGAGATCGCGCTCTTTCGCGTCGCGCAGGAGTCGCTGACGAATGCGGCGAAGTACGCGCGGGCCTCGAAGGTATCGATCGCCTTGCGGGTCGACGACGGCCAGGTCGCGCTGCATATCGGCGACAACGGCGTGGGCATCATGCCGGCCGACCTGACACGCACGCATACGCACGGCCTGCTCGGCATGCGGCAGCGCGTCGCCGCGCATGGCGGACGCTTCGACATCCGGCGCGGCACGCCGGGCGGCACCGAGATCGACGTGGTCATGCCGAGCGTCAGCACGGCGACGCCATCGGTCGATCTGCCGCAATCGGCGGCAGTGGCCGCGCCCGGGTCGGCCACCCCAGCCACGCCGGCCGCCGCGCCGCCCACGTCGCCAGGCCCCGTCGGGCAAGGCCCCGCGGCATGAGGCGCGCCCCGCTGTAGGACGACGCCGACGCAAACACCGGAGCCCGCCTACAACAAAATCGCCGCGCGACCGACAGCGCGCGCTCCGCCCTTTTCTTACCATGCAGTCATGGCTGGTGCGAGGCCGGTTCGAGACTGATTCGGGACCGGATCGAAACCTGTTCGACCGGCATGGCGCCGGTCGGCCGACATCAACCGATGCATTCTCGACAAGGAGAACTTTCATGACTCGACTGATCGCTTTGCTTGTGCTTGCCGGAACGGCGATGCTTGCCAGCGGTTGCAACACGGTGGCGGGCGCCGGCGAAGACATTTCGAAGGGCGGCAACGCCATTACGAACTCCGCGGAACAGAACAAGTAAAAGAACCCATAAATGGAGGTTCGGGCAGGGTCAGGATGAGCCCGCCGCGGGAAACCGCGGCGGGCTTTTTCATGCCTCGCGGAATTTAGAATTTTTCCTCGGCGGCCTGGCCCGGCGCGCGGTGTATCGTGCGAGCGGCTCCCCTACTTACACGGTCCCCGCATGCCTTACCCCCACCTGCTCGCCGAACTCGACCTGGGCTTCACGCGCCTGCGCAATCGCGTCGTGATGGGTTCGATGCATACCGGCATGGAAGACCGCTTCTGGCATTACCCGCAACTCGCCGCGTATTTCCGCGAGCGCGCCAAAGGCGGCGTCGGGCTCATCATCACGGGCGGCATTTCGCCGAATCGCGAGGGCTGGCTGCTTCCGTTCGGCGGCACGCTCAACTCGGTATTCGATCTGCGCAATCATCGGCTCGTGACCGAGGCCGTGCATGCCGAGGGCGGCAAGATCGCGCTGCAGATCCTGCACGCGGGCCGCTATGGCTACCAGCCGTTCGTGGTCTCGGCGTCCGCGCTGAAGTCGCCGATCTCGAAGTTCAAGCCGCGCGCGCTCAGCCTCGCCGGCATCGCGAAGACCGTGCGCGATTACGCGCGCTGCGCACGGCTCGCGCAACGCGCGGGCTACGACGGCATCGAGATCATGGGCAGCGAAGGCTATCTGCTGAACCAGTTCCTCTGCCCGCGCACGAACCGGCGTACCGACCGGTACGGCGGTAGCATCGAGAACCGCATACGGCTCGCGCGCGAGATCGTCGAACGCGTGCGCGCGGTGTGCGGCGAGCGCTTTATCGTCGTGTACCGGCTGTCGCTGATCGATCTCGTCGAAGGCGGCAATACGTGGGACGAAACCGTGCAGGTCGCGCGGGCGCTCGAAGCGGCCGGCGTGACGATCTTCAATACCGGTATCGGCTGGCACGAGGCACGCGTGCCGACCATCGTGACCTCGGTGCCGCGCGCGGCCTTCGCCTCGCTCTCCGCGCGCCTGAAGGCCGCCGTCAACGTGCCGGTGATCGCGTCGAACCGCATCAATACGCCCGAGGTCGCCGAGACGCTGCTGGCCGACGGCTCGGCCGATCTGGTGTCGATGGCGCGGCCGCTGCTCGCCGACCCCGAGTTCGTGCTGAAGACTGCCGAAAACCGCGCGCACGAAATCAATGTCTGCATCGCCTGCAATCAGGCCTGCCTCGATCACACGTTCAGGAATCAGCGCGCGAGCTGTCTCGTGAATCCGCGCGCGGGACGCGAAACCGAACTGCTCTACCGGCCGCTCGCAAGTCCGCAGTCCGCGCGTTCGATCGCGGTGGTCGGCGCGGGACCGGCCGGTTTGTCGGCGGCGACGGTGGCGGCTTCGCGCGGCCATCGCGTGACGCTGTTCGAAGCGAGCGACAGGCTCGGCGGCCAGTTCAACCTCGCGATGCGCGTGCCGGGCAAGGAAGAGTTCAGCGAGACGATCCGCTATTTCCAGAGCCAGTTGCAGCGGCATTGCGTCGACGTGCGGCTCGGCACGCGCGCCGATGCCGCGCTGCTCGCCGCCGGCGCTTACGACGACGTGGTCGTCGCGACCGGCATCGTGCCGCGGCGGCCGTCGATCGCCGGCATCGACGGGCCCAATGTGCTGTCCTACGTGGACGTGCTGCGCGGGGCGCCGGTCGGCGCGCGCGTCGCGGTGATCGGCGCGGGCGGCATCGGCTTCGACGTCAGCGAATTCCTGCTGCATCGCGCGGGCGAGCCCTTGCCGATACCGCGCGATGCGTGGCTCGACGAATGGGGCGTCGATCTCGCGGTGCGCGAGCGCGGCGGGCTCAAGCCGCCGTCCGCGCCACAACCGGCGCGGCAGATCTGGCTGCTACAGCGCAAGGCCGGCAAGCTCGGCGCGGGACTCGGCAAGACCTCGGGCTGGGTGCATCGCGCGACGCTCGCCAGAAACGGCGTGCAGATGCTCGACGGCGTCGAGTATCGCGAGATCGGCGCGCGCGGTCTGAAGATCGCGCGCGCGGGTGCCGACGAGTGGCTCGAGGTCGAGACGATTGTCGTGTGCGCGGGGCAGGAATCGTTGCGCGAGTTGCTGCCGTCGACGCCCGGCGGCACGAGCGACGGTAGGCCGCGTTATCACGTGATTGGCGGCGCGAAGCTCGCGACCGAGCTCGATGCGAAACGCGCGATCCGCGAGGGTGCGGAACTGGCGGCGCGGCTTTGAGGGTGGTGAGGCAACTCGAAGGCCGAGGGGCGTATGGCGATCGGGTGTGCTGTGCGCCACCGCTGACTCTACGGTCAGACCCGCGGTCATCCCCCGCGGTCGTACCCCACCACCGTGCTCCACCGCCCTATGCTCCCCACCCGCAACGCACGCCACACGCAAAGACATGCGCGGCGCATTGCACGGAATTTACGTCAAGCACGCTCGCGTGAACGTGAATCCCGTCCCACACCTCACGCGCGCCCCTTCTTCCGGTAATCGAACCAGAACGACAAGCCGACGCTCACGAGAATCACGATCGTCGCGACCACCGTGTAGCGCGTGACCGGCTCGCCAAGCAGCAACGCACCGAGCGCGACCGCCACGACCGGATTCACGTACATGCAGCTGCTTGCGATGATCGGGCTCGTATGGCGAATCAGGAAACCGTACGCGACGTACGCGGCCATCGTGCCGATCAGCATCAGATAGAGAAACGCGAGCAGCGGCAGCACATGCAGTTCGAGCATGCGCTCGCCCGAGATCCACGCGACCAGCGTCGAAACCGCGCCGCCGAGGCCGATCTGCAGCGCGGTCGAGAGAAACAGGTCCGAGGGCAGCTTCAGTTGCCCGGCCAGATGCGCGCCGCCGGCCCAGAACAGTGCGCCGCACAGAATCGCGAGACTGCCGCCGGCCGAACCAGGCGTGGTGTCGCCGTGGCTCAGAATCGCAATGCCGACGAGCCCGAGCGCAACCGCGAACCATTCGCCGCGGCCGATCTTGCGGCCCGCGAGCGCCGCGATCACGCTCGCGAAGAGCGGCACGGTGGCGACCATCACAGCCGCGGTGCCGGTGCCGACGGTGCGCATCCCGTAGGCGAGCATGCCGCTCGACAAACCGACGAGCATCGTGCCGACGAGCCCGGCGTTGCGGATTTCAGCGAAGCTCGGCGGAATCGGCTTGCGGCGCACCGCGAGCACGAACAGGCCGAGGCCGGCGAACAGGTTGCGCAAGCCGGAGAGCAGGAGCGGCGGAAACGAGCCGAGCGAGACGTGCACGGCGAGGTAGGTCGAGCCCCACACGAGATAGACGACGGCGAGTGCGAGCGCGATCTGGCCATTGTGCGAGCGCGGCGCACGGATCGGCCAGTGACGCGGAGAAAAAACGGAACGGGGCGACGACATGCGTTCAGCCCGCCTGCATCGTCGAGCGTATCCACGGGAAAAGCCTCGCGCCTGCGCTGCCCTCCCTCGTGCGGGACGGCGGACGCCGCATCGGCGATGCGGTCTGACGGGCGAAGCTGGCGGACATGTCGATGGAGCGGAAAAGCGATGCGGATGGCCCCCGCGGCCCGTGGGCCGATAGCGCCAATGTGCCCAATGGGGCCGCGATCCGCGGCGACGCTGCAAGCGCCGCGGCCGGCACGCGCCGAATGCGGCGCGCACCGCATTATGCAGTAAGCGCACACTGCATCGCTCGGGAGAATCGTAACTTTTTGGCATCGTTACAACAGAAAAAAGCCGGGCGCATCAACCCGGCTTTCTTGCTGCTTTTTTGGCTGCTTTTTACCGGCTTTTTTCGCCTGCCGCGCCGGGACCGCCGGCACGGGTCAGGCGCGCCCGGGACCTCAGTTGGCCATCGCGCCCGACGCCTCGTGCTTCATGCCCATCGCGCCGCCATCCTTCTTCATTGCGTCGTGTTTCATGGCGTCTTTTTTCATGCTGTCCTTCGACATGCTGTCTTTGGACATCGAATCTTTCGACATCGCGTCCTTCGACATCGAATCGTGGGACATCGCCCCGCTCGCCTGAGCGAAGGCGGCGCCGCTGCCCGCCAGCATGGCGAGCGTGATCGTTGCGATTGCGAACTTTTTCATGGGATAACTCCGTTTGTCAGTGGGTGGGGGTAAATCAAGCGAAACCGGCGCGGGCCGGCGTATTTCCGAAGCCGCCGACGCGTGCGTCAGGAGCCTCCGAACCAGTTGTAGCCCTGGTCGACCCAGTAGCCGCCAGGGTAGGTGTTGGTGACGAACATCTCGACGATGTGTTTCGGATTCTTGTAGCCGAGCTTGGTCGGCATGCGCAGCTTCATCGGGTAGCCGTACTTCGCGGGCAGTTGCTCGCCGTCGTACGAGAACGTCAGCAGCGTTTGCGGATGCAGCGCGGTCGCCATGTCGATGCTTTCGTAGTAGTCGTCCGCGCATTTGAAGCCGACGTATTTCGCGCTCGTATCCGCGCCGATGCGCCGCAGAAAATCGCCGAACGGCGTGCCGCCCCAGCGGCCGATCGCGCTCCATCCTTCCACGCAGATATGCCGCGTGATCTGCTCGGCATGCGGCAACGCATACAGCTCGGGCAGGGTCCAGACGCGCTGGCCGGTGACGAGGCCGCTCACCTTGAGGCGGTAGTCGGCGCCGTCCACGTGCGGCACGTCGTCGATGCCGTAGAACGCGTTGA
>Ga0154001_1000146_pt1 | contig 20229 bp, 16 predicted proteins | sample TSNJ085MetaG_FD_104699 | JGI IMG/M metagenome (GOLD analysis project Ga0154001, IMG submission 104699) | Attine ant fungus gardens microbial communities from New Jersey, USA - TSNJ085 MetaG | ecosystem: Host-associated > Fungi > Mycelium > Unclassified | place: USA: New Jersey, Wharton State...
CGGCAGCGCCGCGATCACGCCGCCGAAGCCGTATTCCGACGCCGTGTTCAGCGACGCGAGCAGCGCGCCCGCGACCGCCGCCTTGGTGCCGACCGCGAAGCGCTGGCTCACGCGGCCGAACGCGGTCACGACGACCATCACGATGCCGAGCAGCAGCGCGCCCTGCACGGCCCAGATCGCGACCACGGCCTTGACCGTCGTTTCGACCGGCGCATGCAGGCCGGGCAGGATGTCCGGCGTGATCGTGTAGGTCGGGCCGTACCAGGTCGGAATCCAGCGCGTCAGCAGGAAGTTCGCGACGCCGACCACGACGAGCGGCGCAACCGCGAGCAGCGGATGCGGCAGCTGCTTCGACTCGACGCGCTCCGGTTCGTTGACGAGCTCCGTGCCGTAGCCTTCGCCGGTCGCCATCGCGGCGCGGCGGCGCCATTCGAGATACGTCAGGCCGACCGCGATGATGAACAGCGAGCCGATCACGCCGAGCGTCGGCGCGGCCCACGAGGTCGTCTTGAAGAACGTCGTCGGGATGATGTTCTGGATCTGCGGCGTGCCGGGCAGCGAGTCCATCGTGAACGAGAACGCACCGAGCGCGATCGCGCCGGGCATCAGGCGCTTCGGAATATTGCTCTGGCGATACAGTTCGGCCGCGAACGGGTAGACCGCGAACACGACCACGAACAGCGATACGCCGCCGTAGGTGAGCAGCGCGCACACCGCGACGATCACCGCATTCGCGCGCGAGCGGCCGATATAGCGGATCGCGGCTGCGACGATCGCTTCCGAGAAACCCGACAGTTCGATGACCTTGCCGAACACGGCGCCGAGCAGGAACACCGGGAAGTAGAGCTTCACGAAGCCGACCATCTTGTCCATGAAGATGCTCGTGAAGACGGGCGCGACGGCGGCGGGTTCGGTGGCGAGAACGGCGGCGAGCGCGGCGATCGGCGCAAACAGGATGACGCTGTAGCCGCGATACGCGGCGAACATCAGGAACGCCAGCGCGGCGAGGACGATGACAAAGGACATTGAGTCTCCAAAGCTTGGTTGTTCTGCATGTAGGCCGCGCTGACGACACGGCGGGGCGGCGGCGAAAGCGCGGCTCGTGCCGTGCCCGATGGCGTGAGCCGGACGCTTGTGACGGCATCGCGAGGCAACGCGGCCGATTGTACAGAAACGTCTCCGATTCGGGACGTCATTGTGCTGAAGATAGTCAAAACCTAGGATAAACCTCAATAAAACAGGCTTTGCCGCGTGTCTCTAAATGGAGATAATCGTGTCCACGAAAAGAGACAAAAACAAGCACTACGATACGTGGAGACAGCGACAGCATGATGACCGACTGGGCGGGCTTGCCCGCCACCTACGGCGACGTATTGCGCCGGGCGATGGATTCGCTCTTTCGCACGTTCGAGAATTTCAGCGAAGGCACCTTCATCGTCGACGCGCAAGCGCGCGTCGTCTGGATCAACAAGCGCTACGCGGCGCGCTTCGGCTTCCCGGACCCGCAGCAGGCGATCGGCCGCGATTGCGAAGCGGTGATCCCGAACAGCCTGATGCGCGAGGTCGTGAACACCGGCAAGCCGATCCTGCTCGACATCATGGAGACGGATCGCGAACCGCTCGTCGTCACGCGTCTGCCGCTCAAGGACGACGCCGGCGCGACGATCGGCGCGGTCGGCTTCGCCCTGTTCGACGAATTGAAGGCGCTCACGCCGCTCTTTTCGCAGTACTCGCGGCTGCAGCAGGAACTGATCGCGACGCGCCAGTCGCTCGCGCAGGCGCGTCGCGCGCGCCATACGTTCGGCAGCTTCGTCGGCACGAGCGCGGCGTCGCTCGAAGTGAAGCGCCAGGCGCGGCGCGCGGCGCAACTCGAAGCGCCGGTGCTGCTGTCCGGCGAAACCGGCACCGGCAAGGCACTGCTCGCGCATGCGATCCACGGCGGCTCGGCGCGCGCGCATCGGCCGCTCGTGAGCGTCAACGTCGCGGCGCTTCCGGAGACGCTGCTCGAAGCCGAACTGTTCGGCGCCGCGCCCGGCGCGTATGCGGGCACGGACCGCAAGGGGCGCGTCGGCAAGTTCGAGCTTGCCAACGGCGGCACGCTGTTTCTTGGCGAAATCGGCGATCTGCCGCTGCCGTTGCAGGGCGCGCTGCTGCGTGTGTTGCAGGACAAGGAGTTCGAGCCGCCCGGCTCGAACCGGATCGCGCATGCGGACGTGCGGATCATCGCGGCGACCTCGGTGGACTTGCCCGCGCTAGTCGCGGCCGGGCGTTTTCGCGCGGACCTGTTCTACCGGCTCAACGTGCTGACGATCCACGCGCCCGCGCTGCGCGAGCGTCCGTCCGATATCGAAGCGCTTGCGTATGCGATGCTCGAAGACCTCGCGGCGCAGACGCGCGGCGGCGCTCACTTCGAATTGCAGGACGACGCCTTGCGCCTGCTCTGTGCGTACGACTGGCCCGGCAACGTGCGCGAGTTGCGCAACACGCTCGAGCGCGCGGTGATGCTGTCCGACAGCGAGCGGATCGACGCGCGCACGCTCGCGCCGTTCCTCGGCGCGGGGCAGGGCGGCGCGTTTGCCGCCGTCTTGCCGAAGGCAGCCGGGCCGGCCCATGCCTCCGGTGCCGCGGACCTCGCGGATATCGCCGCCGCACCGGCCTTATGGAGCGATGCCATGGCTGCCTACGAGAAGCGTTTCCTCAGCGATGCATTGCGCGCGAACGGCGGCCGCGTGATCGACACCGCGAAGCAGATCGGCATGGGCCGCGCGACGCTGTACAAGAAGATCGCCGCGCACGGCATCGAGGTCTGAGCGGCGCGTTCGCGCGCGCATGCCGCCGCAAGTGACGCAGTGCGGGTGCCGCGTGGCACAATCGTGTGGTCGAACAACAAGACGTGACCGGGGTTTCCAATGAAACGCTGTTTTTCCCTCTTCGCGCGCCGCTCGGGCATCATGCTGGCTGCCGGTGCGGTCGTCGCGCTCGGCGGTTGCAGCAGCAGTGCGCCGTTGTTTCTCTCGGATGGCCGCGCGACCACGCTCGTGCAATGTCCGGTCGGCTCCGACTCGTGTTCCCAGCAGGCGAGCGCCAGCTGCAGCGGCGCATACGACGTCGTGCGTCAGTCGAGCGAGGGCGGCACGCTCAGCCTGATCTACGCCTGCCGCGCGAAGTAACCGGCACGCCAGTCACGCCAACGCCGCGCCGGTGCAACGCCGGCGCCGCCCGTACAGTCGCTACGGCACCGGCGCTTTCTGCGGATTGCGATCCAGTAAAACATGCGGGCTTTTCAGGCGCTATACATTGACGCTGCGCCAGTTAATCGTTTTTCCACCGCCTCAATCTCTTTATTTAGCATGCTCGTATTATTTCGACGAGCGCATGGCCGTCACAAATCGGTGCGTGTAATACACGTCCGATATCGGGTTGACATACAACATGGCTTTTACGAGCGGCGCTTTACCGGAGGCGCGCCGTGTACCCCCACAATTATTTCCCGCGAGAACATGGATTAAGCGTTAGCGGGTTCACCGTCGAACGTCGTCGGTGCGGAAGGTAACGGAACGCGAAGTTCGACAGCAGTATTCTTTTTAAACCGTTAGCGATTTAACCCCCGGCGGGCAGATTTTGCCGGGTTTTTCTGATGCTAGCAGGCGCTCAGGAAGTATTTTCCGCTCACGGCCGGGCCATGTCAGCGTGCGCTGGCTATCGCACTTATGTTTCGATTTTGCTTCGATATTAATCAATAGAAAACGGGGAAAAGCAATGAATCATCAGCAACTCGAAAAAGACATTGAGCATCTGGAGCAGATAATTTCCCATATTTCCGCAGAAGACCGTATTCCGTTGTCCTATTGGCGCAACCGGATCGAACTGGTTTCCTGCGCGGCTCTGGTGCCGTCGCAGGCCACTCGCGTCAAACGCCTGAATGCGGCGCTTAATGCACTCGAAAAACGGCGGAAAGTTTAATTGCCGGGAACCTGATTCCGGCAATCAAGGAAGTCCATGCATTCTTCGGCCGGGCAATTTTTTCGACCCGGCATGCGCCTATCGCGCTCGCGCGGCTGACTGGTCGAAGCCGCAAAAGAGCTGGCCGGTGCGCCCTCCCGATCGTCGACGATTGAGCGCCTTGAGTGTGCCTCGTGCCCATCGCACTCATCGCACGGCGGCACGGCTCGCGCGGTCATTCAAGCCATCCAGGTATACGCCGCATTCACACGGTCGCGCGATTCACTATGCTGTGCTTGATTCCTCTGATAGTGTCCGCACAGCACAGCAGTTCGTCCAATGAGTGGGGAGCACCGGCATGGCCTCTTACAAACAGTTGACCGCACAACTCGAAAAACTCCATAAGGAAGTCGCTGTGGCTCGCGAACGCGAAATCGCGCAGGCCATTGCCGAGATCAGGCAGAAGGTGGCCGAATACGATCTCACCGCCGAGGAACTCGGTTTCACGAGCCCGGCGAAGCCGAAGCGCAAGGCTGCTTCGGCAGGGGTTGCCAAGTACCGCAACCCGAAAACTGGCGAAACGTGGAGCGGTCGCGGGCGTTCGCCCGCCTGGCTGGCCGGCAAGAATCGCGAGCGTTTTCTGATCGACGTTTGAGGCGTTCCGGCGCCGTTGGTCCATGCTCACCGACGCTTATCGAAGGCGTCGATGCCCGTTGGCGTGTAGCGTATTGCCATCGTCGCGCGATGCTCGCCGTGATTCGCTGCCGCCTTCTTTTCCCGATGTGATCCGCTTTCATCCGCGCCGTTGTCCAGGTCCTGAAAACGCTCACCTTTGAGCCGGGTTCGAATGCGAGTCGCGAGCTTTGTCGATGCGTTCGAGACTCGCGTGCTCGCTTCGGTGAGCCAGGTTTTATTGCGCGACGCACCGCCGGGCGCATACGCCGCCGCCGCGTTCCGGTGGCATACAGCGCTTGCCGAAAACCCGTACCCGCCTTTGCTGGCGGGCGTTTCCAGGCGTTTTCGAGCGGTTCGGCGCGGCGTATCGATAGCGATGCAGAGCGTTGCCGCCGTTTCTCCACGGCTTGCTTTTACGTTCCGTGCGCCGTAGCAGGTGCAGGGATGATCTTCGCGATCCTCACCTTTCGTCGCGTTTCGATTGCCATTGGCGAGAGTCCCGAAAACGCTCACCTTTCCCGCGCGAATGCGCACGCCGGCGTCCATGCCCGAGCATCGGGCGGCCCATGCCCCGCCCATCGCGCCGTTTCCACCGACCCCCTTTCCCCCGGCCGCCGCGCCGGACGTGTATCATTCGCACCTTGCGCGGCGATTCCCGCATTGTCGAACGCTGAGCCATGACCCGTTCGCCCGTCGTTTTCGACGCGGCACGAGCCGGTCGATCCCGGCTCTCGTCCGACTCCCGCAACTCGACGCCGCCGCGCCACGCGCGGCATACCGGCCGTCCGAGGCCGCGGCAATCGCCCGAACCCCTTTCCGTGACCGCCCGATCCGATGTCAGTCTCCGAACTCAAACGCCGCCGCACGTTCGCGGTCATTTCCCACCCGGACGCGGGTAAAACCACGCTGACCGAAAAGCTGCTGCTGTTCTCGGGCGCGATCCAGATTGCCGGCACCGTGAAGGGCCGCAAGAGCAACCGCTACGCGACGTCCGACTGGATGGAGATCGAAAAGCAGCGCGGCATTTCGGTCGCGAGTTCGGTGATGCAGTTCGAGTACGGCGATTGCGTCATCAACCTGCTCGACACGCCGGGCCACGAGGACTTCTCCGAAGACACCTACCGCGTGCTGACCGCGGTCGACGCCGCCGTGATGGTGATCGACGGCGCGAACGGCGTCGAAGCGCAGACGCTGAAGTTGCTCGAAGTCTGCCGCAGCCGCAAGACGCCGATCGTTACCTTCATCAACAAGCTCGACCGCGAAGTGCGCGAGCCGCTCGAACTGCTCGACGAAATCGAGCAGCACCTTGGCGTGTCGGCGGTGCCGTTCACGTGGCCGATCGGCATGGGCAAGGATTTTCAGGGCGTCTATGACGTCCAGCGCGACCAGGTGCGCGTGTTCCGCGCGGGTCAGGACACGGCCGGCGGCGAAGTCGAAACGCTGCAGGCGCTCTCCGACGAGGAAGGCGAGCGTCGTTTCGGCCACGCATGGGTGCGCGCGAAGGAAGAGATCGACCTCATCAGCGGCGCGACGCCCGCGTTCGATCGCGAGCAGTTCCTCGCGGGCCAGCAATCGCCGGTGCTGTTCGGCTCGGCGATCAACAACTTCGGCGTGAAGGAAATTCTCGACGCGCTCGTCGATCTCGCGCCGCCGCCGTCGATGCGCATGACGGTGCAGCGCCCCGTGCTGCCCGAAGAGCCGAAGTTCACCGGCGTCGTGTTCAAGGTGCAGGCGAACATGGACCTCGCGCACCGCGACCGCGTCGCGTTCATCCGCGTGTGTTCGGGGCGTTTCGAGCGCGGCATGGCGGTGAAGGTCACGCGCTCGAACAAGACGTTCCGCGCGAACAACGTCGTGACGTTCCTGTCGCAGCGCCGCGAGACCGTGAGCGAGGCGTATCCGGGCGACATCATCGGGATTCCGAATCACGGCACGCTGAGTCTCGGCGATACGCTGACCGAAGGCGAGCAACTGCAATTCGTCGGTTTGCCGTTCTTCGCGCCGGAAATTTTCCAGACTGTCGAAGTGGTCGATCCGATGCGCGCGAAGCAACTCGGCGAAGCGCTGAAGCAGCTTGGCGAGGAAGGCGCGATTCAGGTGTTCCGTCCCGAAGCGGGCGGCCTGATGATTCTCGGCGCGGTCGGCCAGCTGCAGTTCGAGGTGGTGTCGCACCGGCTGTCGACGGAGTACAAGGTCGACGTGCGCATGGCGCCGGCGCGTTACCGCCTGTCGCGCTGGGTGACCTGCGACGACGCGGCCGAGCTGCGCCGCTTCACCGATTCGTACTCGGCGCGGATCGCGCTCGATGCGTCCGACGCGCCGACCTATCTGGCCTCGCACGTGTCGGAGATCGAAGTCGCGCAGAAGGCGTGGCCGAAGATCGTGTTCAACGAGTTGCGCGAGCACTCGGGGGCACCGTTCAGGAGGACGATGTAAGGGCGTGAGGCGAGCGATAAGTCCGCTTTTCGCCGCTTCGCCTCCGAGCTTTTCAGCGCTGCATGGAGAAAAAACCGCGTCGGTTCATATCGACGCGGTTTTTTCTTTGCGGCGCGGAACATCGCGACACCGCGATACCGTGGCGCAGTGCGTCAACCACACGCATCGCCGCATTTTCGGCACCTCATCCCGCAGCCACGCCCCCAGCGCCTGCACATACCGCTCCATCACCGGCAATCCGGAATGCGCGTCCGACTTCGCCTATGCTGACGGAAGCGCCCGCCTCGTCGCGAAGCCGGCTCTTTTCCACTCCAACCGCATGGAGCGCCCGTGACCGTTCGCAATCTCGACGCCCTGTTCCGACCCAAATCCGTCGCCGTGATCGGCGCGTCCGAGCGGCCGGGCAGTACCGGCGCGATGGTCTGGGCGCGCGTGCTCGAAGGCGGCTTCACGGGCCCGCTGTGGCCGGTCAATCCGAAGTACGAAACGCTCGGCGGCCACGCGGTGATTCGCGATGCCGGCGATCTGCCGCAAGCGCCTACCGTCGCGGTGATCTGCACGCCGCCCGCGACGTGGCCCGCGCTGATTCATCGGCTCGGCGGCATGGGCACGCGCGCCGCGATCATCGTCGGCGAGGCGCGCGGCGAGGAAAGCCGGCTCGCGCTGCGGCAGGCGCTGTCGGCGGCGCGGCCGCATTTGCTGCGCATCGTCGGGCCGGGCAGCCTCGGCGTGGTGTCGCCGGCGCTCGGCGCGCATCTCGGCGCGCCGTCGTGCACGGTCAAGGCGGGCGGCGTCGCGTGGGTGTCGCAGTCGAATGCGCTGACCAACGCCGTGCTCGGCTGGGCGCAAGCGCGCGGGCTCGGCTTTTCGCATGCGGTGGCGCTCGGCGAGGAAGCCGACGTCGACGCTGGCGACGTGCTCGACTATCTCGCGAGCGATCCCGGCACGCGCGCGATCCTGCTCGAACTCGATAGCGTGCGGGCCGCGCGCAAGTTCATGTCGGCCGCGCGCGCGGCGGCGCGCAACAAGCCGGTGCTGGCGCTGCGCTCGGGCCGCGCCGATCCCGCCGATGGCCTCTACACCGCCGCGTTCCGGCGCGCGGGCCTCGTGCGCGTCGATGCGCTCGACGATCTGCTCGACGAAATCGAAACGCTCGGCGTGGGGCGTGTGGCGGCGGGTGGCACCGCGACGCTGATTACGAGCGACCGGGGGCTCGCGACACTCGCCTGCGATGCGTTCGCGGCCGCCGGCGGCATGCTCGCGCCGTGGCCCGCCGAGGTGTCGGAGGCGCTGCGGGAAGCGCTGCCGCACGCGGTCGGCGGCAATCCGCTGCAACTCGGCGACAACGCGCGTCCCGAGCATTTCGGCACCGCGCTGAAGCTGCTCGCCGAGCATCGCGACACGGGCACCGCGTTCGTGGTCCACGCGCCGACGCATGGCGCGCCGGTTGGCGAAGTCGCGCAGGCGCTGATCGAGCATCAGCGTTTCGCGTATCGAGGGCTGCTCGCGTGCTTCTTCGGCGGCGTCGATGCGACGATGCGCGACGCGTTGCACGCGCAGGGCATTCCGGTTCATACGACGCCGCAGCGGCTCGCGCGCGCGTTCGCGCGTCTCGTCGATTACCGGCTCGGCCGCGAACTGCTGATGCAAACGCCGGAGGGTTTGCCCGCGCGGATTCCCGAGGCGATCGACGCGGCGCAGGCGCAGGCTCGGGAGTCGCTGGCGGCGGGGGAGAGCCGGCTCGCGGGGGCCGCGGCGGCGCGGTTTTTGGGGCGGTTCGGCTTGCGGGTGGAGGGGCATGAGGGCGCGGACGCGGCGCGGCGCGCGGCAAGTCATGCGGCGGGCGGCGTGGTCGATGGCGCAACAGGCGGCGCAACGAACGAAGCAACAGATGATGCAACGGGCAGCGCGCCAGGCAACACCGCCAGTACGACGCCAAGCGCTACGGTAAACGCTACGGCACAGCCCCCAAATCCCATCGTCGACATCACCGTCGAACTCCACGATGACGACAACTTCGGCCCCGTATTCCGCTTCACCACGCCGCCCGTCGATGGCGTGTTCGAGGCGATACGCGTCTACGGCCTGCCGCCGCTCAACCCGATGCTCGCGCGCGATATCGTCACGCGTTCGCACTACGCGCGGCTCGTCGCGCCGGAGCCGACGCTCGCGGCGCTGACGTCGCTCTCGCAGGCGGTCTGCGAGGTGCGCGAGATCGTCGGGATTGCGTTGCAGCTCAGGGTCTACGCGGATCGCGTGACGGTGGTCGATCCCGTGCTCAGTCTCGGCGCGCAGCGCAGCCGCCTCGCGATCGTGCCGTATCCGCGCCGCTTCGAGGAGACGCTCGACTGGCACGGCATGCGCGTGACCGTGCGGCCGATTCGTCCCGAAGACGAAATCGCGCATCGCGACTTCGTGCAGGCGATGACGCCCGAGGATTTGCGCTTGCGTTTCTTCGGCGCGGTCGGGGCGTTCGATCATTCGCAGCTCGCGCGCATGACGCAGATCGACTACGACCGCGAAATGGCGCTGATCGCGACGATCGACAACGAAGCGGGCGTCGCGCAGACGCTCGGCGTGGTGCGCGCGGTGGCCGATCCCGACAACGAGACGGCCGAATTCGCGGTGGCCGTGCGCTCGGACCAGAAAGGCCGGCGCCTCGGCCAGTTGCTGATGCAGCGGATCATCGCGTACGCGCGGGCGCGCGGCACTCACTGGCTGGTGGGCGAGGCGTTGCGCGAGAACGGCGCGATGATCGCGCTCGCGAGGTCGAGCGGCTTCACGATTACGCGGACTGACGATCCCGGCGTGGTCGGCTTCCGGATGGCGCTCGACGAAAGCGTCGAGGCGGATACGAAGAGCGGGCCGAAGTTCGGGGAGCCGCAGCCCGCGCGTTGAGCGGTTGAGCCAGCCCGGCTTACGCCGCCAGCTTCCCCGCGGCCTCGTCGACCTGCGCGCGCGTCACGGCGAGTTCGTCGAGCCAGGCCTGCGCGTACACCGCGCCGGTTTCGCGCTCGAGCCGCGCGATCGTCGCCGCACAACGGTTCGCATCCTTCAGCGTCGAGATGAACGACTTCACCGACTCGCCGCCCTTGAACGCATCGAACAGCGGCACGCGGATTTCGTCGGGCAGCGCACGCGTCGTCCATTGATACGGCTTGCCGTTGAACGTCAGCGACGGCGGCAGCACGCGCTCCTTGCGCGCGGCCGGAATCAGGCCGAAGGTGCGCGCCGCTTCGCCGATCTGTTCGGAAGAAAACAGCTCGTCGGGCGTGATGTCGAATTGCTGGATGAAGGTCTCGATGCTTTGCATCGCGGCGGCGCGATCGTCGCGGCGCTTTTGCGCGTGAGCGACGATGTCGCGCAGTTCGTCGGCTTCTTCAGGGGTGATCGTGAAGCTCGACTGCTTCTGCTGGAGTTCGGAAAAGCGCTGAAATTCGGAATCGGTCAGAAGTTTGGCCATTGCTCAATCGATGCGCGCACGAGTCTGCTCATGCGGCGTAATTTTGGAAGGGCCGCCATTCTAAACCATGTGGGGGAGTGGTCACGATGCCGGGAGTGAAACTGGGGCCGCGCCATGAATGTTGGGGTGTAGCGGTTCGTGGCGTTGAGCGCAGAGCAACGAATAGCGTGCGGCCCGACAGGAAATGCCCTGATTACCTTGGCTAACGGGGGCGACACAATTAGATTGTTAAAAATGACTATCCCGAAATTAAATATTGAAATTTAAGATGAATCCGCAATTAGAATCGGTAGCGAAGAGTCGTCAAGGAAATTCGAAAATAAACGGAAATTGAAATGGCCGATATCTTTATCAAGATCGACGGTATCACCGGTGAATCGCAGGACACAACGCATCCTGATGAAATCGAGGTTCTTGGTTGGAATTGGAAAATCACCCAACAGTCCAGCATGCATTCCGGTTCGGGTCGTGGTGCAGCCAAGGCAGCAGTTTCGGATTTGCATTTCGTACACAGGATCGATCGTGCAAGTCCTAATCTGGCGAGTTACTGTTTTCGGGGAACACATGTTCCTAAGGCCGTGCTCACCATGCGCAAGGCCGGCGGTGCTCCTCTGGAGTATCTGAAAATCACGCTGTACGACGTGATTGTTTCGCACGTTGAGCCGGCGGCCAATGACGGCCTGGATTTGGAGCCTGTCGCGCTGTCGTTTGCACGTATCAAGAAGGAATATGTAGTGCAAAGCGCGACTGGCGGCAGTCGGGGGACAGTGACCGCGTTGATTGATGTAAAGCAGAATAATGTCAGTTGAGATTACGCAGCAATGAATGAATACGAGCGGCTACTAAACGACGAGTCAACGTCTCCAGTAAATCACTATTCGTATGGGGACGCAATGATCTTACGGCCTGTGAGTTGTACATTGCGGTGCTGACGGAGGAAATATGTAAGCGACTGGGCGCGGCGGATGTTGCTGCGATTATTGCATTCTTGATCGGTCAGCCGTTTCTCACAACCAGACAGAAATTTGCAGGCACTACGCCCGGAACTTCCATCGCATCGCAGATCGCCAGGGAGCTTCTTGATTTCAATCTTCCAGTTAGAGTTCCAACGCTGACCAATCAGTCTATGGCGGCCTTGCGCTTTTCAATGACGTGCAATCTTGGGGCCGTTGTAGGTCGATGGACGCCTCAAATTGGCGCGATGATCCTGGTTTATGACGTTGTTATGATTGATCTCACGACTACTTTGCACTTCAACAAGCTCGCAAAACCAGAGGACAGAATCAGTGATCGAACGGTCGGAACACTCGGCTAAAGAGGCATGGCAACAGCTCGAGAAATTCCTGAGAGAGCGGAAATATCTGTCTCTGCGTGAGGTATTGCGGCCTGATATGGATATTCGATGGGATTTGGGAATGGATGGACACGATGCCGTACATTTTTTTCCCGACTTCTTCGAGGTATTCCAGATCAGGAGCGGCGACTTTACATACGATAAGTATTTTGATGGAGAGAGCGTCAATATTTTTTCTACCGTATGCACGCTTTTATTCGCGCTGTTCTTCAAAAAATTTCGCAAAGAGATACGCGAAAAAAACGAATCGACAAAACTAACGGCCGGGATGCTCCAACGTGCTATCGAACTCGGTATGTGGGATAGCCAACGCCTGATGGAGCCGGAAAAGCAATGACCGAACGGCCCGCTGACATACGGGCTTTTTTTGCAACGGTGTTGAGTCCATCGCGAAGTACACGCGTCTACCTGTTCCCCTTCCAATCAAAACCCGCCCTGCATCAATCCGGTAACGCAGTGGGCAAATCCCGTTCGCGCATGGTAAAACACCAGACACCCAGGCATGGAATCGGAGAAAGAGCTTCGCACGGGACCCGAGTAGGCGCTCAAGCACCCACTTCGGATCGCTAGCCCAAGAAAGCCCTCACTCCGGTCAACAAGGAGACGCGCTCAATGACTGCAGCGATCGGTTCGAAGATCGGGCAGCGGCGCCGTATCGGCCGCGGCTCGCTGCAAGTGAGCGGATTGGGTCTCGGCACGGCGCCGCTCGGCGGCCTGTACCACGATCTGTCCGACGAGGAGGCTCATGCGACCATCGCCGCCGCATGGGACGCCGGCGTGCGTTACTTCGACACCGCGCCGCACTACGGCAACACGAAGGCCGAGCATCGGCTCGGCACCGCGTTGCGCCGTTATCCGCGTGGCGAGTACGTGCTTTCCACCAAGGTGGGGCGGTGCTTCGTGCCGCGCACCACGCCGTTCGACGACCGCGAGGGCTGGCAGAATCCATTGCCGTTCGAAGCGATCTACGACTACACGCACGACGGCATTCTGCGGTCGTTCGAGGATAGCCAGCAGCGCCTCGGCATCGTCGACATCGACATCCTGCTCGTGCACGACATCGGCCGGCTCACGCACGGCGCTCAGCACCCGCACTACTGGCGGCAATTGACCGAAGGCGGCGGCTTTCGCGCGCTCGACCGGCTGCGCTCGACGGGCGCGATCAAGGCGGTCGGCCTCGGCGTCAACGAAGGCGCCGTCATACTCGACACGCTGGCCGAGTTCGATATCGATTGCGCGTTGCTGGCCGGCCGTTATACGCTGCTCGAACAGACCACCCTCGACGATCTGCTGCCCGCGTGCGAAGCGCGCGGCGTCGGCATCCTGCTAGGCGGCGCGTTCAATTCGGGCATTCTGGCGCGCGGCGTCGCGGGCGATCTGAAGTTCAATTACGGCAACGCGCCGCCCGACGTGATCGAGCGCGTCGCGCGTCTGGAGGCGGTCTGCCGCGCGCATCAGGTGCCGCTCGCCGCCGCCGCGTTGCAGTTTCCGTATGCGCATCCGGCGGTCGCCACCGTGCTGACCGGCGCGCGCAGTGCCGACGAATTGCGCGAGAACGTCGCGTCGTTCGAGCAGCCGATCCCCGCGGCCTTGTGGTCCGCGTTGCGCGATGAGGGTCTGCTCGACGCGCGCGCCCCCGCCCCCAAGGATTGACCGGATCATGCCGATCGACGCTCACCAGCATTACTGGGACCCTGCGCGTGGCGACTACGAGTGGCTCACGCCGGAACTGAAAATTCTCTACCGGCCGTTCGGCCCCGCGGATCTACGGCCGCTGCGCGAGCAGGCGGGCGTCGAGCGGACCGTGGTCGTGCAGGCGGCGCCCACGCTCGACGAAACGCGCTATCTGCTCGACCTCGCGCGGCACGAGCCGTCGATTGCCGGCGTGGTCGGCTGGGTGCCGCTGCTGCTGCCGAACGCGCCCGACCTGATCGGGGCGCTCGCGCGCGAGCCGAAGTTCAAGGGCGTGCGGCCGATGTTGCAGGACCATCCCGACGACAGCTGGATCGCGAACCCCGATCTCGCGCCTGCCGTCGACGCGCTGATCGCGCACGATCTCGCCTTCGATGCGCTGATCTACACGCGCCATGTCCAGTACGTCGAAACCTTCGCGCAGCGTTTTCCGGCGCTGCGCATCGTCGTCGATCATGGCGCGAAGCCGCCGATCCGTTACGGCCAGGCGGGCTATCAGGCGTGGCGCGATGCGATCACGCGTCTCGCCGCGCTGCCTCAGGTGCACTGCAAGCTCTCGGGGCTCGCGACCGAGGCGTCGCCGGGCTGGACCGAGGACACGCTGCGGCCCTACGTCGAGCATCTGCTGGATGCGTTCGGCCCCGCGCGTCTGATGTGGGGCAGCGACTGGCCGGTGCTCGAACTGAACGGCGACTATCTGCTCTGGCATTCGGTGGCGGCCACGCTGCTCGCGTCGTTGAGCGACGCCGAGCGCAACGCCGTGTTCGGCGAGAACGCCGCCGCGTTTTACCGGCTCTGAGCGCCGGCAACCCCAGACCATTCAGGCCATTCAGGAAACTCAGCAACGTTAGCAGCCCACCCAACTGGAGTCGTAGATGACACAAAGACTGGCCGGCAAAACGGCCCTGATCACCGCGGCGGGACAAGGCATCGGTCTCGCCACCGCCGAACTGTTCGCGCGCGAAGGCGCGCGCGTGATCGCCACCGACATCCGCATCGACGGACTCGCGGGTAAACCGGTCGAGGCGCGCAAGCTCGACGTGCTCGACGGCGCGGCGATCAAGGCGCTCGCCGCCGAGGTCGGTACGGTCGACGTGCTGTTCAACTGCGCGGGCTTCGTGCATGCGGGCAACATCCTCGAATGCAGCGAGGAAGACTGGGACTTCGCGTTCGACCTCAACGCGAAGGCGATGTACCGGATGATCCGCGCGTTCCTGCCGGGCATGCTGGAGAAGGGCGCCGGCTCGATCATCAACATGTCGTCGGCGGCGTCGAGCGTGAAGGGCGTGCCGAACCGCTTCGCGTACGGCGCGTCGAAGGCCGCGGTGATCGGGCTCACGAAGGCCGTCGCCGCGGACTTCGTCACGCGTGGTGTACGCTGTAACGCGATTTGCCCGGGCACGGTGTCCTCGCCGTCGCTCGAACAGCGAATCGCCGCGCAGGCTCAGGCGCAGGGCGCGACGCTCGACGCGGTGCAGGCCGCTTTCGTCGCGCGCCAGCCGATGGGCCGCATCGGCAAGCCGGAAGAAATCGCCGCGCTGGCGCTGTATCTCGCGTCCGACGAGTCGTCCTTCACGACGGGCCAGGCCCATGTGATCGACGGCGGCTGGTCGAACTGATTCTGCCTGATTGACGCAACACTACTGAACGTAAAGGGAAGTGCAACGATGAAACTGCTTCGTTATGGGCCGAAAGGCCAGGAAAAGCCGGGCCTGCTCGACGCGCAAGGCAAGATTCGCGACCTGTCGAAGGTGGTCGCCGATATCGACGGCACAGCGCTCAGCGACGCAAGCCTCGCAACATTGCGCGCGCTCGATCCGGCCACGTTGCCGGTCGTCGAAGGCAATCCGCGCATGGGTCCGTGCGTCGGCAAGATCGGCAAATTCATCTGCATCGGGCTCAATTACGCGGATCACGCGGCGGAATCGAATCTGCCGGTGCCGACCGAGCCGGTCATCTTCAACAAGTGGACGAGCGCGATCAGCGGCCCGAACGACGGCATCGAAATTCCGCGCGGCTCGAAGAAGACCGACTGGGAAGTCGAACTCGGCGTCGTGATCGGCAAGGCGGCGAAGTATGTCGACGAAGCGAACGCGCTCGACTACGTGGCCGGCTATTGCGTGATCAACGACGTGTCGGAGCGCGAATGGCAGATCGAGCGCGGCGGCACGTGGGACAAGGGCAAGGGCTTCGACACGTTCGGCCCGATCGGCCCGTGGATCGTCACGCGCGATGAAGTCGCCGATCCGCAGAACCTGAGCATGTGGCTCGAAGTGGACGGCCATCGCTACCAGAACGGCAGCACGAAGACGATGGTGTTCGGCGTCGCGCAACTGGTGTCGTACGTGTCGCAGTGCATGAGCCTGCAACCGGGCGATGTGATCTCGACCGGCACGCCGCCGGGCGTCGGCATGGGCGTGAAGCCGAACCCGGTGTTCCTGAAGCCGGGGCAGACGGTGCGCCTCGGTATCGAGGGTCTCGGCGAGCAGACGCAGAAGACTTACGCGGCGGAATAAGCCGCACGACGCTCGAAGGCCGCGCGCGCGTCAGTTTCGGCGCGCGGATGCCGCGGCCAGCAAAAAAGCCGTTCCCTTTTACGGGAACGGCTTTTTTTCGTATGCGTCTCCACTTCAGCCGGCGCTTTGCGCCACGCGCGGTACGGCTGGCTACCCCGCCGGCACGTCGTCCCCATTCTGGCCGATCCGATTCACCGTTCCCTGTGCGACCGCGACGAGCTTTTCGCGATTCCCGTCCATCACGAACACGCTGCACTGGCAGGTCGCCTGATGCCGGCCCGCATAAATCACGCTCGCGCGCGCGATCAGTATGCCGTTCACCGCCGGGCGCAGATAGTTGATCTTGTATTCGCCGGTCACGACTTTCGGGCCGAGCGACAGCGCGCCCGCGAAGGTCAGCGCGTTATCGGCGAGATAGCTGATGACGCCGCCGTGCACGAAGCCATGCTGCTGCCTCAGCTCATCGCGAATCGGCAGACTCAGCGTGAGTTCGTTGCCGTCGGCGTGCATCAATTCCGCGCCGAGTAGCATGCTGAACGGCTGGGCGTGCAGTGCGCCGCGCGCCCGGTCGAGAAGGTCGGTCATCGTCGTTCCTTGGGGAAGGCCCGTGCGGGCATCCGCGGCGGCGTACTCCGCGCGGTCCCTACCCACTCTAGGAAGCGTGGCTGCATCGCGTCAAGGCGATTTCGCAAAATACATGCTGCATTGTTGCGCAAAACGACTCTAATTTCGACGATCGCCGATGAACAGTGGACATAGCGCGCTGTTTGCTGAACTTGGCCTCAAGTTGCGCGTCAGCTTGCCGTAAACCCTGGTGTATTCCTCGTCACCCTTTGCCCTTCAGGTGTCCACGATGTTCAGCAAGATCAAGGTCGCATCCGGCCTCTTAAGTGTTCTGGTCGCGTTCTGCGTATTCCAGCTCGTCACGGTGGGTCTCGGCTTCTGGTCGTTGACGCGTTCGCACGACGACGTCGGCGAGCTTTCGAACATCGCGCTGAAACAGGTGAATGCGGTCAACCAGACGACGCAGCGTCTGATGGACGTGCGCATCAACCTGTCGCGCGCCGGCACGCGCATGGCGCGCGGCGGCACCGAGCCGACCGATATCGTGCAGCATGCGCGCGAGCAGCTTACCGCCGCCGAGCAGTCGTTCGCGGCGTTCACGGGCGCGCAGAAAACCAGCGGCGAAAACACCGCGCGCGCCGCCGCACTCGCCGAACGCTACAAGAAGCTGCACGACGCGCTCGCCGAATTGGCGCAGGACCTCGATTCGAACAACCTGCAGGCCTTCCTCGATCAGCCGACGCAGTCGTTCCAGGACGCCTACCTGACGGAAGTGCACAACTTCGTGCAATTCGGCGACGCCGCGAGCCGCGCGTCGCTCGATTCGATCGATGCGCGCATGGCGGCGTTTCGCATCGTCAGCGTCGTGATCCTGCTCGTGCTCGTGAGCGGCACGCTGGCGGTCTACGCGGCGCTGCGCCGCGGTGTCGTCGCGCCGCTCGAAGAGGCGGGCCGCCACTTCGAGCGCATCGCGCAAGGGCGTCTCGATCAGCCGATCGCCGCGCGCGGCACCAACGAGATCGGCCGCCTGTTCTCGGGCCTCGCGGCGATGCAGGCGAGCGTCGCGCGCACCGTGCAGAGCGTGCGCGAATCGGCCGACTCGATCCATATCGGCGCCGATGAAATCGCCACCGGCAACGCCGATCTGTCGGCGCGCACCGAAAACCAGGCCGCTTCGCTCGAGGAAACCGCGTCGAGCATGGAAGAACTGACCGCGACCGTGCGCCAGAACGCGGATCACGCGCGCGAAGCGAACGCGCTTGCCGAGACCGCGCTCGACGCGACCTCGCGCGGCAGCGAGGTGGTCAACCAGGTGGTCGACAAGATGCGCGGCATCGCGCAAAGCTCGGACCGGATCGCCGAAATCATCTCGGTGATCGACGGCATCGCCTTCCAGACCAACATCCTCGCGCTGAACGCGGCCGTCGAGGCGGCGCGCGCGGGCGAGCAGGGCCGCGGCTTCGCGGTCGTGGCCGGCGAGGTGCGCGGACTCGCGCAGCGCAGCGCGCAGTCGGCGAAGGAAATCAAGACGCTGATCAGCGAGTCGGTTGCCGAGATTCAGGGCGGCTCGGCGCTCGTCGAGCGCGCCGGCGAGGCGATGAGCCACGTGTCGGCGTCGATCTCGCGCGTCACGCAGATGATGGCGGAGATCAGCGCGTCGTCGCTCGAACAGAGCACCGGCATCGAGCAGGTGAACCAGGCGGTCGTGCAGATGGACGAAATGACCCAGCAGAACGCGGCGCTCGTCGAAGAGGCCGCGGCGGCGGCGGCTTCGCTGCATCAGCAGACGCAGCAGTTGAAGCAGGCCGTCTCGGTGTTCGAAATTTCGGAAACTGTGTTGCGCACGCAACAGCCGGGCGCGATGCCGGCCGCGAATGCGGAATTCGGATTAAGCGCAATGCATGCGATTTAATGCGGTAGCGCTTTGAAAAGCAGGTATTGAAAAGCGCATCGAAAAAGCATCAAAAAGAAAATGGCCCGCGAAAGCGAGCCATTTTGCATTAGATGCGGCAGGCGCCGGAAAAGGCACCTATGCGCGCTATCCAGGTCGTCCTGACAGTACGGAAGTACTTAGGCCGACTGGATGTTCGCAGCTTGCTTGCCCTTCGGGCCTTGCTTGACTTCGAACGTCACTTTCTGGTTTTCCTGCAGGGACTTGAAGCCCGATGACTGGATTTCCGAGAAGTGTGCAAACAGGTCTTCGCCGCCGTCGTCCGGGGTGATGAAGCCAAAGCCCTTTGCATCGTTAAACCACTTAACAGTACCTGTTGCCATTTTTGATCCAATAAATGTTGTGTGTTGCATTCGCGTTCGTTATCCCTCGACGTGAGGCAAAGCGCGAGGGGAGAGTTGTATCACGTCTTTATGACGGACGCCAATCAACCCGTATCCGGGTATTCCCCGGTTCTGATATTTTTTGACGCCCGAAAAGCCTTCGAAAGGCATTGTTTTGTCGTCAGGGTAAACCAGCGAGACCGGCTTGCGGCCACTTCCTGTGAAGAGCGGCAGCGCGTTTTTTCAGCCAAAGACGTTTGTCTTCGGATGATTCGTTTGGCCAGCTATCTTCGTTTATTTTCTTCTAATTTCGCTTAAGGACTCGTTTCTGATTCCGCGGCGGCGGGCAGTGCCGCGTACGCCGTGGCGAGGTGATACGGCGTGGTCGACGGCATGTCCGCGCGCGCCACTTCGCCTGAGGATGTTTTGCATTCGAACCAGCCGCGCGAATGCAAAAACCGTTGCGCGAAGAGCGCAATCTGTTGCGGTAACGCGGCGCGCACGGCCGGGTCGTCGTGACAGGCGAGCGCGCGCAGATATTCCGTTTGCGCCCAGATCCGCTCGGTCGCGTCCTTGATATGGCCGGCTTCGTCGAGCGCGGCGCATACGCCGCCGCTGTGCGGGTCCACGCCGTGCTGCCGCGCAAAGGTAAAGGCGCGCGCGAGCGCTTCGGCGAGGCCCGTCCCGTCGACGAGGCTGCCCGCCTGCCTGACCAGCCAGAACCATTCGAACTGATGCCCCGGCTCGAGGCGGTTGTCGCTTGCGCCGATCGGCAATTCGGCGATGCAGCCGCTCGGCGCATGCACGAAATGCCGCGCGACCGCGCCGGCCAGGCGGCGCAACGCGGCGCCGAAGGCGTTGTCGTGGGTAGCCTCGCAGGCGGCGAGCCACGCTTCGGTCAGGTGCATCAGCGGATTTTGCAGCGGCGTGCCGGTGACTTTCGAGAAGTCGACACTGAGCGCGGCGTTGAACAGACCGTCGTCGGCCGCGAAGTTCGACTGGATCAGCGCGGTCGTGCCGTGTACGAGCGCGAGCGCGTCGCGATTGCCGGAGCGCCGGCCGTATTCGGCGCACGCGAAGATGACGAACGCGTGCGTGTAGAGGTCCTTGGTGGTGTCGAGCGGCACACCGAGCGCATCGACGCTGTAGAACCATCCGCCGTAGTCGGTGTCCTGAAAGGTGTGCTTCAGCGAATCGAACAGCACGCGCGCATGCTCCATGTCGCCCGCCTGCGCAAACGTGAACAACTGTCGCGCGCAGGCCATCGCCCGATAGCGCTGCGCGGGCAGCGGCCGATGATCGCCGGCGTCGAG
>Ga0154001_1000147_pt1 | contig 20226 bp, 15 predicted proteins | sample TSNJ085MetaG_FD_104699 | JGI IMG/M metagenome (GOLD analysis project Ga0154001, IMG submission 104699) | Attine ant fungus gardens microbial communities from New Jersey, USA - TSNJ085 MetaG | ecosystem: Host-associated > Fungi > Mycelium > Unclassified | place: USA: New Jersey, Wharton State...
ACGCGCGGTCGTACTGCATCGCGATGCGACCGATCCTTATGCGTATCCGCAGCACGGCGCCGGCGTCGCGCTGGCCTGCGGCGTGATTCGCCCGTAGCCGGCCGTGGTGGCTGGCGGCGGCATCGCCGTGATCGCGTAAAATATGCGCCTTTCGCAGCGGGCTGGGCACCTGGCGTCGGCCCGTTGTTTTTCACCCACCTTTCGTTACACCTGACATTCACGTCGAGCAGCGTTCACCTATGACCATCAAATCCGACAAGTGGATCCGGCGCATGGCCGAGTCGCACAAGATGATCGAGCCGTTTGCGCCCGATCAGGTTCGCGTCTCCGAAGACGGCCGGAAGATTGTCAGCTACGGCACCTCGAGCTACGGCTACGACATCCGCTGCGCCGACGAATTCAAGATCTTCACCAACATCAATTCGACGATCGTCGATCCGAAGAACTTCGACGAGAAATCGTTTGTCGATTTCAAGGGCGACGTCTGCATCATCCCGCCGAATTCGTTCGCGCTCGCGCGCACGGTCGAGTACTTCCGCATCCCGCGCAGCGTGCTGACCGTGTGTCTCGGCAAATCCACCTACGCGCGCTGCGGGATCATCGTCAACGTGACGCCGTTCGAGCCGGAATGGGAAGGGCATGTCACGCTCGAATTCTCGAATACGACACCTTTGCCTGCGAAAATCTACGCGAACGAAGGCGTCGCCCAGGTGCTGTTTTTCGAAAGCGACGAAATTTGTGAAACGTCGTACGCGGATCGCGGCGGCAAATATCAAGGTCAGCACGGCGTCACGTTGCCGAAAACGTGACCCCGGCAGCGTCTTGACCCATCAGCTATGCGGGTGACCGCTGCACTTGCCAGGTAAGTCAGCGGTCGTTCTTTTTGGAGAATCGCCCATGAAGTTCCGTTTTCCCGTCGTCATCATCGACGAAGATTTCCGCTCCGAGAACATCTCGGGTTCCGGCATCCGGGCGCTGGCCGAAGCCATCGAGAAAGAAGGCGCGGAAGTGCTCGGGTTGACGAGCTATGGCGACCTGACCTCGTTCGCGCAGCAGTCGAGCCGCGCCTCGTGCTTCATCCTCTCGATCGACGACGACGAACTGCTGCCGTACGTCGACAACGTGGTGGTCGAAGGCGAGACGCCGGAACTGGCCGCCGCGATCGTCGCGCTGCGCGCGTTCGTGACCGAAGTGCGCCGCCGCAACGCCGACATTCCGATCTTCCTGTACGGCGAGACGCGCACCTCGCGCCATCTGCCCAACGACATCCTGCGCGAACTGCACGGCTTCATTCACATGTTCGAGGACACGCCGGAGTTCGTCGCGCGCCATATCATCCGCGAGACGAAGGTGTATCTCGACTCGCTCGCGCCGCCGTTCTTCAAGGAACTGGTGCAGTACGCGGAAGAGGGTTCGTACTCGTGGCACTGCCCCGGCCACTCGGGCGGCGTCGCGTTCCTGAAGAGCCCGCTCGGCCAGATGTTCCACCAGTTCTTCGGCGAGAACATGCTGCGCGCCGACGTCTGCAACGCGGTCGACGAACTCGGCCAGCTGCTCGACCATACCGGTCCGGTGGCGGCCTCGGAGCGCAACGCCGCGCGCATCTTCAGCGCCGACCACGTGTTCTTCGTGACCAACGGCACCTCGACCTCGAACAAGATCGTCTGGCACGGCACGGTCGCGCCCGGCGACATCGTGCTGGTCGACCGCAACTGCCACAAGTCGATCCTGCACGCGATCACGATGACGGGCGCGATTCCGGTGTTCCTCACGCCGACGCGCAATAACTTCGGCATCATCGGGCCGATTCCGCGCAGCGAGTTCGAGCCGGAGAACATCCGCAAGAAGATCGAGGCGAACCCGTTCGCGCGCGAAGCACTCGCGAAGAACCCGAACCTGAAGCCGCGCATCCTGACGATCACGCAAAGCACCTACGACGGCGTGATCTACAACGTCGAAATGATCAAGGAGATGCTGGGCGAATGGCTCGACACGCTGCACTTCGACGAGGCCTGGCTGCCGCACGCCGAATTCCACGAGTTTTACCAGGACATGCACGCGATCGGCGCGGGCCGTCCGCGCATCGGCGCGATGGTGTACGCGACGCACTCCACGCACAAGCTGCTCGCCGGCATCTCGCAGGCCTCGCAGATCGTCGTGCAGGATTCGAAGAACAGCCGCTTCGACAAGCATCGCTTCAATGAAGCGTATCTGATGCACACGTCGACGAGCCCGCAGTACGCGATCATTGCCTCGTGCGACGTGGCCGCCGCGATGATGGAAGCGCCGGGCGGCACTGCGCTCGTCGAGGAGTCGATTGCCGAAGCGCTCGACTTCCGCCGCGCGATGACCAAGGTCGACGCCGAATACGGCGACGACTGGTTCTTCAAGGTCTGGGGCCCGGAACAGTTCGCCGAGGAAGGCATCGGCTCGCGCGACGACTGGATGCTGCGCCCGAACGACGCATGGCACGGCTTCGGCCCGCTCGCCGAAGGCTTCAACATGCTCGACCCGATCAAGGCGACCATCGTCACGCCGGGTCTCGACATGGACGGCGGCTTCGGCGAAACCGGCATTCCGGCCGCGATCGTCACGAAGTACCTGGCCGAGCACGGCATCATCGTCGAGAAGACGGGGCTGTACTCGTTCTTCATCATGTTCACGATCGGCATCACGAAGGGCCGCTGGAACTCGATGGTCACCGAACTCCAGCAGTTCAAGGACGACTACGACAACAACCAGCCGCTGTGGCGCGTGCTGCCCGAGTTCGTCCAGCATCACCCGATGTACGAGCGCGTCGGCCTGCGCGATCTGTGCCAGCAGATCCACAGCGTCTATCGCGCGAACGACATCGCGCGCCTGACGACCGAGATGTATCTGTCGAGCATGGAGCCGGCGATGAAGCCGTCCGACGCGTTCGCGAAGCTCGCGCACCGCGAGATCGACCGGGTGCCGATCGACGAACTCGAAGGCCGCGTCACCTCGATCCTGTTGACGCCGTATCCGCCGGGCATTCCGCTGCTGATCCCGGGCGAGCGCTTCAACCGGACCATCGTCAACTACCTGCGCTTCGCGCGCGAGTTCAACGAGCGCTTCCCGGGCTTCCATACGGACATCCACGGGCTTGTCGGCGAAATGATCAACGGACGCATCGAATACTTCGTCGATTGCGTGCGCGTTTGACGATGCAGTGGGTGAGGTTCCTCGCGGGTAGCGATGGCTGGCGGCGCGTCTCGGGCGCGCTGGCCGTCGCGGGTTCGGTGGCGGCGGCGGTAGCCGGGCCGGTTGCGGTGGCGGTGCTCGGCGGCGCGTGGAGTCCGGTCGCGCATGCCGAAGTCGCCGCCGCCGATCCGATCGACGCGTCGATGCGCGCGTGTCTCGCGCGCGCCGACATGTCGACGACGGTCGGCCAGGTGCAGTGCATAGACAATGCGCGCATCGGCTGGAAGGCCGCGGTCGATAGCGCCGACCAGCAGTTGCTCGACAAGCTGCCGGCCGCGCGGCGCAGGCTATGGCAAAAGAGTCAGTCGAGCTGGCTCGCCTCGCGCGACGCCGAGAAGCAGTTGCTCGCCGCGGTATTCGCGACGACGCAGGGCTCGATGTACGTGCTTGCCGAAGCCGACATGCAGTTGCAGCCGGTGCGCGACCGCGCGCTCGTGCTGCGGGGCGCGCTCGCCAACGTGAGCGGGGCGCAGCCGCGCCGTCCGCGCGCGTGCAATGCCGATGCCCGCTGCGAACACGCGATGTTCGATCTGAACCGCTACTACCGTTTGCTCAATTCGCGGATGCCGGCATCATCGCGGCCCACGCTCGTGCGCGCGCAACGCGCGTGGAGCGCGTATCTCACGGCGTCGACGCCGCTCGTCGACGAGCGCGGGCGCATCGACATCATCGGCGCGCGCGTGGCGACGATCAAGCGCCTCTCCGAAACGGTCGGCAACGACTGAGCGCCGCACGCGGCACCCGCCTCAATCGAGCTGATAAGTTTCGGCGCGCGGCCGTGGCGGCGCGAGCGGCGGCTCGCCGCGCAGATCGCGCATCGCGTCCTCGATGACCGCCGACATCGTATTGAGCGCGAGGTCGTTGTCGTCGGTGCCGAACGGCTCTTCGAGCTGCGCGGCAATCGCTTCGTGCGCCATGAACGTATAGGCGACGAACACCGCGAACACCGGCGTGAAGATGCCGATACTGTCGACGAGCCCGAACGGCAGCGACGCGCAGAAGAAATACACGGTACGGTGAATCATCACCGAATAGGCGAACGGCAGCGGCGTGGACGCGATGCGCTCGCAGCCGCCGATCACATCCGACAGCCCGTTCAGATTGCGGTCGAACGCGAGCACCGCCAGCGGATCGAGCGCGCCCGCGCGCGCCTCGCGCTGCACCCATTCACCGAGGCACAGCATCAGCGTGGCCGGTTTGTAGCGCGATGCGATCACGCGCTCGAACAGCGCGGCGGGCAGCCGCGCGGCAAGGTCTTCACGCGGATCGCTGCCGCGCAACTGATGGCGCAGCGCATGCGGCAGCGCGCTCAGCAGCGCGAGAAATTCGTCGACGTCCTGTTGCGGCAACTCGCGGTTGGGCAGCGTCAGCGCTTCGCGCGTCAGCGAGCGCGACTCGTTCAGCAACTGGCCCCACAGCTTGCGCGCTTCCCACCAGCGGTCATAGCTCGCGTTGTTGCGAAAGCCGAGAAACACCGCGAGCGCGATGCCGACCAGCGAAAACGGCGCGGTCGTGTTGAGGTTCAGGCTGACGGGCAGCAGATGATCGTGCGCGGCGAGCGCGACGATCGAAATGCAGAAGATCAGGGCGAGCCGCGGCAGCAACTGCGGCAACACCGAGCCGCGCCACGCGAGCAGCATGCGGAACCAATGGAGATGCGGGCGGATGATCATCGGACTGGGCGGACGGCGCCGGGCGGGAAAGCCCCTATTATCGAACGCTTTGTGCCGCGCCCGAAGCGCCGCACGCAGAAGAAAACCCGCACGGCGCACATCGGATTCGATGCGTGCCGTGCGGGTTCATCGAGCGCAAGCGCAGAACGCCTGGCAGATTCAGCGCCGGGCGGATTCAGTCGCGCGCCGACGGAGCCGCGCCGTGGCTGAGCCAGTCGAGCACGGCCGTTGCGTCGTCGTCGGCGCCTTCGCGCGCCTTCTCGACCGTCTCGGTCACGTCGTCGCTCGGCACCGCGCGGCGGATCGCCACGCCGACCGCCAGAATGTCGATCATCACGAGATGCAGGATGCGCGAGATCATCGACAGCTGCGACTCGCGAATCTCGATGTGATCGGTTTCCAGCGCGACGGTCGCGCGCTTGGCGAGCGGCGTATTGCTCGAGGTGATCGCGATCACCTTCGCGCCGGCCTGCATCGCCACGTCGAGCACGCGCAGCAGTTCGGGCGCGCGCCCCGACTTCGACACGGCCACGATCACGTCGCCCTTGCCGAGCAGCGCGGCCGAGGCCGCCTGCATGTACAGGTCGCCGTAAGCGATCGTCGGGATGCCGAAGCGGAAGAACTTGTAGTGCGCGTCCTGCGCGACGATGTTCGAATTGCCGAGCCCGTAGAACTCGATGCGCCGCGCGCCGTTCAGCAGGTCGATCGCACGCTCCACATGCTCGAAGTTCAGATGTTCGCGCAACTGCAGGATCGCCGAGACGGTGTTGTCGAGCACCTTCGCGCCGAAGTCGGTGGCGGTGTCGCCGAGATGCACCTGGCTGTGGCTGACCGGGATCGTGCCGGTCAGGCCGGTCGCGAGCTTGAGTTTGAAATCCGACAGGCCCTGGCAGCCGAGCGAGCGGCAGAAGCGGATCACGGTCGGCTGGCTTACGTCGGCCTTGCGCGCGATGTCGACAATCGGATCGTTGATGATCGAGCGCGGATGGTTCAGCGCGAGGTCGGCGACGCGGCGCTCGGCCGGCGTCAGCGCGTCGCGCATCTGGCGAATCCGCTCGAACACGGCCGACGAACTGCCGCCCGCGCGGTTCGACAGCTGCTCCGCGAGAATCGCCGAGACGCCGAGAAACGCCGGATATTCGGCGGTAATCACATAGGTCGGCACGTTCTGCAAGTACGCTTCGAAGCGGCCCTTCGCCTCGAAGCGCTTGCGGAACGACGAGCGCGCGAAGAACTCACCGAGGCGCGGCACGACGCCGCCGCCGATGTAGATGCCGCCGAGTGCGCCGAGCGTCACCGCGATATTGCCGGCGAAGGTGCCGAGAATGCCGCAGAACACGTCGACCGATTCGGCCGCGAGCGGCTCGCCTTCGAGCGCGCGCTTGACGATCTCGATCGTGTCGACGTTGGCCGCCACGCGTTTCTTGTCGCGGCCCGCGAGCGCACGGTAGATCACCTCGATGCCCGGACCCGCGGCCACGCGTTCGAACGACACGTGCGACCACTTCTTGCGCGCATAGTGCAGCACGATATCTTCACGCTCGTCGGCGGGCGCGAAGGTGGCGTGGCCGCCTTCGCTGCCGAGTGCGATCCAGCGGTCGTCGGCGGGAATCAGGCCCGACACGCCCATGCCGGTGCCGGGGCCGAGCAGGCCGATCACGCTGTTCGGCCGGCGCTGGCCGCCGCCCACCTGCACGCGCTGCGCGTCGGTGAGGCCCGGCAGCGCCATCGCGAGCGCGGTGAAGTCGTTGACGACGAGCAGCGTGTCGAAGCCGAGCGCGCGGCGCGTCGCTTCGATCGAAAAGGTCCAGTCGTGATTGGTCATGCTCACCTGGTCGCCGTCGACCGGGTTCGCAATGGCGATCGCCGCGTGATTGACGCGGCCGATCTTGGTGTCCTTCAGATACTTCTTGATGACCTCGGCGATGCCTGGATACTCCGCGCACGGATAGACCTGCACCGAGCCGATTTCGCCGGGGCCCGTCTCGAGCGCGAAACGCGCGTTGGTGCCGCCGATGTCGGCCAGCAGCCTCGGTCCGTCGGCGTGCTGGCCCGCGCCCGGCACAGCTTTAGTTTGCACACCAGTAGACATCGAGTCTCACTCCCTTGTCGTTTGCCAGTTGCGAGATGGCATTTTTTTGTAGCGCGGCGGTGGCGGCATTGAGCACGTCCATCTTGCGCGGTCCTGCGATCAGCAAAAACAGCTGCTTCACTTCCTTGAGCGCCGACATCGACCAGCTCACGCGCGCATGCGGCGCCGCGCCCGGATGCACGGCCACGAAGCGCTCGGCGGTGGTGATCGCGTGATCCCATTCGGGCGCGTCGGCGAAGATCGACGCGGTGTGGCCGTCCTCGCCCATGCCGAGCACCGCGACGTCGGGCACCGCGGCAAAGCGCGGGTCCGCGTTCAGCGCCGCGACGTGCGCGTGCAGATCCTGGGTGGTGTCGACGAGCGGCCAGAACGTCGCGTCTTTGGCGGCGTTCCGCAGCAGCGTGGCATGCGCGAATTGCGCGTTGCTCGCGCTGTCGGTTTCCGGCACCCAGCGGTCGTCGACCAGCGTGACCGCGATGCGCGCCCAGTCGAACGCTTGCGTGGACAGCGTTTGCAGGAACGGCCGCGGACTGCTGCCGCCCGACACGGCCAGCATGGCGGGACGCGCGGGGCGCACGAGCGGGGCCGGCGTGCCGGTGGCGGCCGCCTGTGCGGCAAGCGACGCATGCAACGCATCGCCGACCGCTTGCGCCAGCGCCTCGGATTGGGCGCGCTGGTCGTCGAAAGCGTGAAGCTCGATCACTTCTCCTCCGTGCAGCTTTTTGTTGGGTCTGCGGCAACGCGCCGTCTGCCCTCGTGCGATACCTGCAAGGCGAGGTGGCCTGCAGCGTGTTCGCGCGAGTCCGGTGCGTTGCCGTTCAGTTCGTCAGTGGGTTTTTTGCCTGCGCCGCGCGGTGTTGCCCTCGAACCGGTGCGGCGCCTTCCCTCAATCTCAATGCAGTACCACTTAATTCTCTTCCTCGAGCCAGCAGGTGCCGTGCTGCGCGAGCATCGCGCTCGCCGCGGCCGGTCCCCACGTGCCCGCCGCGTACGGCTTGGGCGGCCGCGTCGAGGCTTTCCATTCGTTCAGGATCGGCTCGACCCAGCGCCATGCGGCTTCCTGTTCGTCGCGCCGCACGAACAGCGCGAGGCGCCCGTGGATCACGTCGAGCAGCAGCCGTTGATACGCCTCCATCTGGCCTTCGCGGAAGAACTGGTCGAACGCGAGGTCGAGGTGCACGCTCGCGAGGTTCATGCCTTCGCCGGGCTGCTTCGCAAGACAATACAGACGGATCGTCTCGTTCGGCTGCAGACGGATCACGAGCCGGTTCGCGCCGGCGCGCAGCGCCGAGGCGCCGAGCGCCGAATGCGGCACCGGACGGAAATTCACGACGATTTCGGCGACGCGATCGGCAAGCCGCTTGCCCGTGCGCAGAAAAAACGGCACCCCGGCCCAGCGCCAGTTCTCGATCTCGACCTTCAGCGCGACGAAGGTTTCGGTCGAGCTATCGGGCTTCACGCCGTGCTCGGTCGCGTAGGCCGGCACCGCGCTGCCGCGGATCACGCCCGAATGATACTGGCCGCGCACCGCGACCTTGGCGATTTCCTGCGAATCGATCGGTTTCAGCGCGCGCAGCACGCGCAGCTTTTCGTCGCGCACCGAGTCGGAATCCATCGAATGGGGCGGCTCCATCGCGACGATCGAGAGCAATTGCAGCAGATGGTTCTGCACCATGTCGCGCAGCGCGCCGGTGTTGTCGTAGAAGTCGCCGCGCGCTTCGACGCCGAGCTCCTCGGCGATCGTGATCTGGATGCTCTCGACCCATTCGCGGCGCCACAGCGGCTCGAACAGCGCATTACCGAAGCGCAGCGCGAGCAGATTCTGTACCGGCTCCTTGCCGAGGTAGTGGTCGATCCGGTAGATCTGCTCTTCCGCGAAGATTTCACCGACTGCATCATTAATTGCATTCGACGACCTGAGATCGTAGCCGAGCGGCTTTTCGAGCACGATGCGCGCGTTGGCATTGAGCCCGACTGCGGCGAGCGCGTGGCAGATCGGCACGAACAGCGACGGACCGGTCGCCAGATAGAACACGCGGATGCCGGGCAGGTCCTGAAGCGCGTCGCGCAGATGCACGAAGTCTTCCGGCTTGCCGAGATCGATCTTTACGAACTCGATGCGCGCGAGGAAGCCGGCCCATGCCGCCGCGTCGACACCGTTCTTCGACACATGCGGCTTGACATGCTCCTCGACCCATTGCAGGTACTCGCCGCGATCCGCCACATGCCGCGCCACCGCGACGATCTTGCCGCTTTCGGCCAGCATGCCGCCGGCCCGATGCGCCTCGAACAACGCGGGCAGAATCTTGCGCATCGACAGATCGCCGGTTCCGCCGAAGAGAACGAAAGTGAAGCTTGAGTCGGTTTGCATGAGTCTCCGTCGATGTCCTGAAGGGCCGCCGCGCTGAGCGCGTATCTGCACCGGAAAGGCGACCGTAGTCCGATAAAATATTTTTTGACACTGAATTGTAGTTTAACTACAATCCAAATCAAGAGGTAGCGTAAATTCGATGAAAAAAGCGTGAGCTGTTCAGGCGGTACGCGCGCTTCTGCGAATCGATGGGCGTCCCCGGCATGTTAGCGGACAACGCCCGTCGATACGTGTCAGCCGCCGCTGGCGATAGCTGGCCGAGGTCGGGTTTGCGTCGAATTTGCGTATGAAGCACCTCGAGTCTGCCGCGCGACGCGGGCAGGCAAAAATCAAAAGAGGAGACAGTCTTTGCATTCCGAACCACTCACCTCTTGAGCGTCCGGCGGCCGGCCATCGGTCCGCCGGCACATGCTTCGCGCATGCGCCCGACCGTGCTCGATCGCCCAGTGTTTTGCCTGTTTGAACCAACCACAGCACCCTGGCGATATCAGGGGTCATTCGTTTTTTTGTTCAGGTGTCTGGAGGAGATAAGCAATGAAATTTCGCGCGATCATGGGCGCTCTGTGCGCTGCGGGTCTGATGTGTGGCGTGTCGGCCGTGCAGGCTGCCGAGTCGGTCGAAGTGCTGCACTGGTGGACGTCGGGCGGCGAATCGAAGGCCGTCGGCGTCCTCAAGGACGACATGACGAAGCAGGGTTACACGTGGAAGGACTTCGCGGCCGCGGGCGGCGCCGGCGCGGCTGCCATGACGGCACTGAAGACGCAGGTGATCTCGGGCAACGCGCCGAGCGCCGCGCAGATCAAGGGCCCGCTGATCCAGGACTGGGCTTCGCAGGGCGTGCTGGTGCCGATCGACTCCGTCGCGGGCGACTGGAAGAAGAACCTGCCGCCGGAAATCGACAAGATCATGCATGCGGACGGCCATTACGTCGCCGCGCCGTTTTCGGTGCACCGCGTGAACTGGCTGTACATCAACAAGGCAGCGCTGGATAAAGCCGGCGGCAAGGTGCCGACCTCGTGGCCCGAGTTCTTCGCGGTCGCTGACAAGATGAAAGCCGCGGGCATCCAGCCGATCGCGATGGGCGGCCAGCCGTGGCAGGACCTGACGCTGTGGGAAGACGTCGTGCTGTCGCAAGGCGCGGACTTCTACAGGAAGGCGCTGGTGGACCTCGACGAGAAGACGCTGACCTCGGACAAGATGGTTCAGGTGTTCGACACGGTCCGCAAGATCCAGGGCTACTTCGACGCGGGCCGCACGGGCCGTGACTGGAACCTCGCCACCGCCATGGTCATCAACGGCAAGGCCGGCATGCAGTTCATGGGCGACTGGGCGAAGGGCGAATTCTCGAACGCCGGCAAGAAGTCGGGCACCGACTTCATCTGCGCGGCCGTGCCGGGCACGGAGAAGGCCTATACGTTCAACGTCGACTCGTTCGTGTTCTTCCAGCAGAAGGACCAGAAGGCGGCAACGCCGGGTCAGCTCGCGCTTGCGAAGACGATCATGTCGCCGGACTTCCAGGAGCAGTTCAGCCTGTACAAGGGCTCGATCCCGGTGCGTCTCGGCGTGTCGATGGCCAAGTTCGACGACTGCGCGAAGAAGTCGTACGCGGATGAGCAGGTCGCGATCAAGGCCGGCGGCTACGTGCCGTCGCTCGCTCACGGCATGGCGCAGCCCGATGCGGCAGCCGGCGCGATCTCCGACGTCGTCACGAAGTTCATGAACTCGCAGGAAGATTCGAAGAGCGCGGTGCAGGCGCTCGCGAAGGCAGCGAAAACCAGGTAAGCGAAGTCAGTCGGTGAAGTAAGCGAGGCATTGCGCCCGGCGCTCTTTCAGGCGCCGGGCGCGGGCTTCATCGTGGTTTCATGGAGTCACATCCAGGCCGTCGCGGTTTCGCGCGCAACGCGCGAGCCAGCCTGACGGTCCAGTTTCAGCAGGAGTCGAGTAGTGACTGCTTCTATCAGCGGAAACGGGAAAACGGCCGCCGCCACCCGCCGCGCGTCGCCCACGGCGGCCTTGGCCGATCGCTGGATTCCGAAGCTGGTGCTCGCACCCAGCGTCGTTATCAGCCTGGTCTTCGTCTATGGCTTCATCGCAATCACCGGCTATCTGTCGCTGTCCGATTCGCGGCTGATGCCCCGTTTCGACTTCGCGGGCCTCGACCGTTACCGCGAACTGTTCGACAACGACGTGTTCTGGACCTCAGCCGCCAATCTCGGCTGGTTCGGCATTCCGTTCATCGCCATCTGCATCGGCCTCGGGCTTTTTCTCGCGATTCTGCTCGATCAGCAGATTCGCAACGAGGGCGCGCTGCGCGCCGTGTTCCTGTACCCGATGGCGCTCTCGTTCATCGTGACCGGCACGGCCTGGCAGTGGATTCTCACGCCGAGCATCGGCATCGAGAAGGTGTTTCACGACTGGGGCTGGACGAGCTTCTCGTTCAACTGGCTCGGCGACCCCGACAAGGCAATTTTCTGTATCGTGATCGCGGCGGTGTGGCAGTCGACCGGCTTCGTGATGGCGCTGTTCCTCGCGGGCCTGCGCGGCGTGGACGGCGAAATCTTCAAGGCCGCGCAGATGGATGGCGCGAGCCTGCCGACCATCTACCGCAAGATCGTGATTCCGAGCATGCGCCCGGTGTTCTTCTCGGTGCTGCTGATTCTCTGCCACATCACGATCAAGACCTTCGACCTCGTCGTCGCGCTGACCGCGGGCGGTCCGGGTACCTCGTCGTCGCTGCCGGCCATCTTCATGTACACGTTTTCGTTCAATCGCGGGCAACTCGGCGTCGGCGCGGCATCGTCGATGATGATGCTCGCCACCGTCGTGGCCGTGCTCGTGCCGCTGATGTATATGGAATCGAGGAGCACGCGCAATGCAGCCTAAGATGACGCTCAGCCGTGCCGTCATTTACGCGGCCCTGATCCTGTTCGCCCTGTACTTCCTGTTCCCGCTCTACGTGATGCTGTCGACGTCGTTCAAGGACATCGACCAGCTGCGCACCGGCAACCTGCTCACGCCGCCGTCGCACTGGACCTTCGCGCCGTGGCTCAAGGCGTGGAGCGGCGCCTGTACCGGCGTGCGCTGCGACGGCATGCAGCCGTTCTTCATGAACTCGGTGCGCATGGTGATTCCGGCCGTGCTGATCTCGTCGATTATCGGCGCGTTCAACGGCTATGTGCTTACGCACTGGCGCTTTCGCGGCGCCGATCCGATCTTCACGATGCTGCTGGTCGGCTGCTTCATTCCGTTCCAGGCGATCCTGCTGCCGATGGCACGTCTCGAAGGCTTTCTCGGCCTGTCGAACACGACGAGCGGCCTCGTGCTCGTGCACGTGATCTACGGCATCGCGTTCACCACGATGTTCTTCCGCAACTTCTACGTGAGCGTGCCGGCCGAACTCGTGAAGGCGGCGCGCATCGACGGCGCGGGTTTCTTCACGATCTTCACGAAGATCCTGCTGCCGGTGTCGCTGCCGATTTTCATGGTGTGCCTGATCTGGCAATTCACGCAGATCTGGAACGACTTCCTGTTCGGGATCGTGTTCTCCGGCGTCGATTCGATGCCGATCACGGTGGCGCTGAACAACCTCGTGAACACCTCGACCGGCGTGAAGGAATACAACGTGGACATGGCCGGCGCGATCATCGCGGCATTGCCGACGCTGCTGGTCTACATCATCGCCGGACGCTATTTCGTGCGCGGCCTGACGGCCGGCGCGGTGAAGGGCTGAACGAGGACCGGGCGAGGAGCCACTCCCTTGAGGCGCGGCGGCGCATCGCGAAGAGAGCGCCGCCGTCACACAGACGTTTTCAGGCAGTACCAGAGAATAGAGGATTCACAGCATGGCAAGCCTTTCCATCCGTGACGTGTACAAGACTTACCCGAACGGGGTGCCGGTTCTGAAGGGTGTCAACATCGACATCGAAGACGGCCAGTTCCTGATCCTGGTCGGCGGCTCAGGCTGCGGCAAGTCGACGCTGCTCAACATGATCGCCGGTCTCGAAACCGTGACCAAGGGCGAGATCCAGATCGACGGCAAGACGGTCAACAATCTGTCGCCGAAAGACCGCGACATCGCGATGGTGTTCCAGTCGTACGCGCTCTATCCGTCGATGACGGTGCGCGAGAACATCTCGTTCGGCCTGAACATCCGCAAGGTGCCGAAGCAGGAGCAGACGCAGATCGTCGAGCGCGTGTCGAACACGCTGCAGATCAAGCATCTGCTCGACCGCAAGCCGGGCCAGCTGTCGGGCGGCCAGCGCCAGCGCGTCGCGATGGGCCGCGCCCTCGCGCGCGATCCCGTCATGTTCCTGTTCGACGAGCCGCTCTCGAACCTCGACGCGAAGCTGCGCATCGAGATGCGTTCGGAAATCAAGCTGCTGCATCAGCGCCTCGGCACGACGATCGTCTACGTGACGCACGACCAGATCGAAGCCATGACGCTCGGCGACCGCATCGCGGTGATGAAGGACGGCATCGTGCAGCAGTTCGGCGCGCCGCAGGACATCTACGACTCGCCGTCGAACCTGTTCGTGGCGGGCTTCATCGGCGCGCCGCCGATGAACTTCATCGAAGGCAAGCTGGTCGAGCAGGGCGCGGGCGTCGGCATCGAACTCGATACGGGCGTGGCGCGCAAGGTGCTGGTGTTGCCGTTCGATTCGCCGAAGGTGCGCTCGCACGTCGGCAATAACGTGATCCTTGGTCTGCGCCCGGAGCGCATCACCGATGCGCGCGGCGCGCACGGCGACGACGGCAAGCTTCAGCCGGTCGAAGTGAAGGTCGACGTGATCGAGCCGACCGGTCCGGACACGCTCGTGTTCGCGCAGGTCAACGGCAAGCGCGTGGTGAGCCGCGTGCACCCGGCGTCGAACCCGCAGCCGCAGACGAATACGACGCTGCTGTTCGATACGTCGAAGGCGGTGTTGTTCGATCCGAGCAATGAAGAGCGGATTGCCTGATTGGGCGGATTGCCGCGATTTGCAGTGCTGTAGCGCGGCGGTTTGCTCATCGTAGTTCGCGCGGCAGGCCGTGCAATGCGTTGAGTGCGCTGCTGCTGCATTGAAAAAGCCCCCTGCGTCGTATGACGCAGGGGGCTTTGTGTTTGGCGCAGGCTGTATGAGGCCGATGCGTCCGATGCGTCCGACGCCCCCGACGCGTTAGGCCCCGTCCGGCAAACGCAAATCCGGATTATTGCGCGCCAGCTCGCTGACCCAATCGATGAACGCGCGCAGCCGCGAACTCAGGTTGCGGCGATGCGCGTACAGGATCGACAGCGGCGTGCCGGGGCTCGTGTAGTTGCCGAGAATCTCGGTGAGCGCGCCTTGCTCGATCAACTCGGCGACCATGAAGCGCGACGGCTGGATGATGCCGTGGCCGAGCACGCCGGCGGTGATGTACACCGAGCCGTCGTTGACGGCGAGCGTGCCCGTCATCGCAATCCGCTCGATCTCGCCCTCCACCTCGTATTCGAACGGGAACGTCTTGCCGCTGCGCGCGGACACGTAGTTGACCGCGCGATGCCGGTCGAGCTCCGCGAGCGTGGCCGGCGTGCCGTGCTTTTTCAGGTACGCGGGCGAGGCGCACGTAACGATGCGCGCGAGCCCGATGCGCCGCGCGACGAGGCTCGACTCTTCCGGCGTGCCCATGCGGATCACGCAATCGACGCCGTCCTGAATCAGGTCGATGTTGCGGTCCGCGAGACCGAGCCGCACGTCGATCGCGGGGTACTGGCGGTAGAAGTCGTCGAGCGCGGGCAGGAGCAGCGAGCGCGCGAGCGTGCCCGACGTATCGACGCGGATCGTGCCGGCCGGGTTTTCGCGCTTGTTCGACAGCGACGATTCGGCATCGGTGACGTCGGCGAGAATGCGCACGCAGCGCTCGTAGAACTCGGCGCCGTCTTCGGTCACGCTGACCTGGCGCGTCGAGCGGTTCAGCAGGCGCACGCCGACGTGTTCCTCGAGCGCCTGGATCGTGCGGCTCACCTTGGCGCGCGGCAGGTCGAGCGATTCGGATACCTTGGTAAAGCTGTTTGCTTCGACCACACGCGTGAAGATCTCCATCGCTTCGAAACGGTCCATGGTGTGCCTTGTGGGTGGTGAGCCGGGGAAAGGTCGAGACGCGCTTGCGAAATGAAGTCTACAGCGAGGAAAGGGGGTTGTCTGCGCGTGGGGGCGAGCGGTGAGGGCGCGCGCAGCCCGGTCGCGGTGGGGGCGACTGGTGCGGCGGTTGTGCGGGTTGCGGCCGTTGTGTCCACCGCGTTTGCCGGGGGCGCGGGGCTTGCCGAAGGCCGCTGAAGTTGCCGTGTTTGCTGGGGTTGCCGAGGTCGCCGCGGCCAATGCTTTGCCTCGCTCAATCGCGGTCCGGCGCGCCGAGCGGAAAGAAATGACGATACGGCCGTGCTTCGTCGACCGCGCGCGCGAACGATGGCCGCGCCAGCAGCCGCTGCCGGTACGCGCGTACGTGCGCGAAGGCCGGGTCGATCGGATGCGTCCAGTCGGCGTAGAACAGGAACGGGCCCGCGCCGCAGTCGGCGAGGCTGAAGCGGTCGCCGGCGGCCCATTCGCGGCCGGCCATGTGTTTGTCGAGCCACGCGTACGCGGTATCGAGCATCGCGCGCGCCTCGGCGACGCCGCGCGGATCGCGCTCGGCCTCGGCGCGCAGGCTGTCGTAGACGATCCGCTGCTGCGGCGTCGAAATGTAGTTGTCGAAGAAGCGGTCCATGCCGCGCACGTCGAGCGCGGCGCGCGCGTCGGCGGGCAGCAGTGCGACCGGGCCCGGATGATAGAGGCCGAGATATTCGATGATGATGCTCGCCTCAGCCACGGTCCGGCCGCCGTCGACGAGCACCGGAAAGCGCTTGATCGGCCAGAGCGCGGCGAATTCGGCCATGATCTGCGGGTCGTCGTGCGCGAGCAGGCGCATCTCGAACGGCGTGCCGTTTTCGTAGAGCGCGGTCAGGACCTTCTGGCAGTAAGACGAGAACGGGTGGGCATAGAGCTGTAGAGGCATCGCGATCACCTTTTGACGGTTGCACGGCACGGTGCGGTGGCAATGGCGGCCACCGCGCGACGGCCACGATGGCCGTTTACCCGACGACGAACGGCGGCAGCGAAAATCGACAGCTTGCGATGAGAGTGTGGAAGTGCGGCCGCGTGACCACAAGCTCACGCGAGACCTTGCGGGTTATAAGCGGGGATGCGTGGGCGGGGCCGCCCAGCGGCTCGGGCTCAGGTCCGGAGCCAGAGCCAGAGCCAGAGCCAGAGCGGCCCAGGTCTTAGCCCAGGCCGAGGCTTAGCCTCGCAGCCTCGCCCCCGGAGAGGCCCGTCAACCCTTCGCCTGCACCCCATGCGCCGGCAACGCGCCCGGTTGCAGCAGCACGACCACCGCGCCGGCACCGCCGTCGTGCGGCCGCGCCTGACAGAACGCGATGACCTCGGACTTCTGCACGAGCCATGCGCGCACCTTGCCCTTCAGCACCGGCTCCTTGCCGATCGACCCCAGGCCCTTGCCGTGGATCACGCGCAAACACCGCAAGCCGCGCCTCACCGATTCGCGGATGAACTCCGCCAGCGCCTCGCGCGCTTCCTCGCGCCGCATGCCGTGCAGGTCGATTTGCGCCTGCACGATCCAGTCGCCGCGCCGCAGTTTGCGCACGACGTCGCGGCTCACGCCGGGGCGGCAATACGAGAGCGTCTCGTCGGTTTCGAGCAGCACCTCGGGATCGAATTCATCGGAGATCGCTTCGTGCAGCACAGCCTCTTCGTCGAGCAGCGTTTGCACCGGCAGCGGCGGCGGGGGATTGCGTGTCAAGGTCGCGCGCGGCGCCGCCACGAGCGGCGCGACTTCGCCGATCTCGTGGCGGAACAGGTTGGCGTCCGCCGCGGCTTCGCGCTGCGCCGCCCGGGCCGCCGTCTGTTCGCGCTCGCGCTGCTCGGCATCGCCCTTCAACGCCTCGCGTAGCGCGCCGAGACCGGCGAGCCCCGTCGTGCGATCGGGTTTCGGCACGGCTGCGGGTGCCGCTGGGGCCGGCGCGGGCCGTGCGGCGGCTTGCGGGCGTTTCGGTTCGTTGGGGTGGGGCAGATTCTTCGGCATATCGGCAATACACGGAAAGAGTAGGTCGGTCGCGCGGGGCTTGGGCGGCGGATGTGTTGGCTTGCAAGGTCGGCTCAAGCGAAGCGCGAAGATCGTGCGCCGGTGCCAGCGAGCGCAAGTCGGACACGCAAGCTCGGCGGGACGCTTGGCGCAAAGCCTGGCACAAAGCGCTCGATGAAGCGCGGCACACAGCACGAGCGCGTCACACGAAGCCTGGCGAGAAGGCGCAACGCGCAAAGTGCATCAAGCAAGTGCATCACGCGGACGCATCGCAAACCCTCAATCCGAGCGCGCCGGACACAAAAAAGGCCGCCGGCTTTTCAGCCGCGGCCTTCTTTCGGTCGGACGGCCGGGCTGCGCCCTGCCGTCATTTTACCGTCGCGCTTTCCCTCACAGTCCCGCATCGCGACGAAGCGCTGTGAATCAACGCTCCGCTTCCTGGCTCATCGCGTGCTCGCCGGCCATCTCGTCGATGGTTTCGAGGTAGCGCTGCGCGTCGAGCGCGGCCATGCAGCCCGTGCCCGCGCTCGTGATCGCCTGACGGTACACGTGGTCCTGCACGTCGCCGGCGGCGAACACGCCCGGCACGCTCGTCGCGGTCGCGAAACCGTTCAGGCCGCCCTTCGTGATGATGTAGCCGTTCTTCATCTCGAGCTGGCCTGCGAAGATGTCCGTGTTCGGCTTGTGGCCGATCGCGACGAACAGGCCCTGCAATTCGAGGTCGGTGGTTGCGCCGGTTTGCGTGTGCTTGATGCGCAGTCCGGTGACGCCGGACGCGTCGCCGGTCACTTCGTCGAGCACGTGGTTCCACTTGATTTCGACGACGCCTTCCTTTTCCTTCGCGAGCAGGCGGTCGATCAGGATCGGCTCGGCGCGGAACTTGTCGCGGCGATGGATCACAGTCACCTTCTTGGCGATGCCGGAGAGGTACAGCGCTTCTTCGACCGCGGTGTTGCCGCCGCCGATCACGGCCACGTGCTGCTGCTTGTAGAAGAAGCCGTCGCAGGTCGCGCAGGCCGACACGCCCTTGCCCATGAACGCTTCTTCCGACGGCAGGCCGAGGTATTGTGCCGAGGCGCCGGTCGAGATGATCAGCGAGTCGCAGGTGTATTCGCCCGCGTCGCCGATCAGGCGGATCGGCTTCTCGTCGAGCTTCGCCGTGTGGATGTGGTCGAAGATGATTTCGGTGTTGAAGCGCTCGGCGTGCTCGAGAAAGCGTGCCATCAGTTCCGGGCCTTGCACGCCGTTGGCGTCGGCGGGCCAGTTCTCGACGTCGGTCGTGGTCATCAGCTGGCCGCCTTGCGCGAGGCCCGTGACGAGCACCGGCGAGAGGTTGGCGCGCGCCGCGTAGACCGCCGCCGTGTAGCCGGCGGGACCGGAGCCGAGAATCAGAACCTTGGCGTGTTTCGTTGCAGTTGCGGGCATGATCGAATCCTTGTGCAGCGCGCGGCCCGCTCATGCGAGGCCGTGCGGTTTTGAGCTGAAACGGTAGATGGGTGTCAGTCCGGCATTATAAAGGGCGAGGCGCGCGGCTGCGCCATGAAGCTTTCCGATCGCCGCGATAGGGTGGCGGCATAGGCCGGCGCCATGGCTGCGCGCGGGCGGACAGCCGGACGTCGGGCACGCGGCTCGCGCGCCGAACCGGTCGGGCCGCCTTCCGCGCCTCCGCGTTTCAAGCAGCCGAACGGCCAAAGCGGTCAAGTTACCGTCATTTACAGCCCTGTGCGGGGCACAGCGTTTACAATAGGCCGGATCGAAGTTTCCGGTAGCCGGGATCGGGCCCGAAGCCACGCGCGGCGAGGCCCGGGCCGTGTTCCCGGCGGCAGTCTCGGCCTGAACCGGCTACCCCAGGCAACAGGATCAATGGCAAAAGCTCCTTATTCCGCGAGCGCGCAGGCATTGCCTCACCGCATGTCGCGCCTCTTCACCGAAATTCGCTGGATTCTGCAGGTAGCGCTCGGCGTGTTCCTGCTGATGGCCCTCGTCAGCTATAGCAGGCACGACCCGAGCTGGACCCACGCCGCGCAGGTCGACCACATCTCGAACTGGGCGGGCCGCGTCGGCGCATGGACGTCCGACATTCTGCTGCTGCTGTTCGGCCTGTCCGCCTACTGGTGGATCGTGCTGCTCGGCCGCCATATCTCCGCGAACTACCGGCGTATCACCCGCCACGAAGAGCCGCAGGACGACGCCGCGCCGCACGGCGTGAGCTGGCTCGCGGACGCATTCGCGTTCATGCTCGTGCTGCTGTCGTGCAACGGCCTCGAGGCGCTGCGCATGTGGTCGCTCAAGGTGCAGTTGCCGCGCGCGCCGGGCGGCGTGATCGGCGAGGCCGTCGCGCGCGGCATCTCGCATGCGCTCGGCTTCACCGGCGGCACGCTCGCGCTGCTGCTCGGGCTCGCGATCGGGCTGTCGCTGTACTTCCGTTTCTCGTGGCTATCGGTTGCGGAGAAGGTCGGCGAGTCGATCATTTCCGCGGTCACGTTCGCGAAGCTGCGCCGCGAAGCCGGGCGCGACCGCAAGCTCGGCGAAGCCGCCGCCGTCAAGCGTGAGGGCAAGGTCGAGAAGGGCCGCGTGCGCATCGAGGAACATGAGCCCGTGATGATCGTGCCGCCCGTCGTTACGCCAGTGAAGTCGGAGCGCGTCGAAAAGGAACGGCAGGTGCCGCTCTTCACCGATCTGCCGGGCGACTCCACGCTGCCGCCCATTTCGCTGCTCGACCCCGCGCCCGCCGCCCAGGAAACCATTTCCGCCGATACGCTCGAATTCACTTCGCG
>Ga0154001_1000148_pt1 | contig 20212 bp, 26 predicted proteins | sample TSNJ085MetaG_FD_104699 | JGI IMG/M metagenome (GOLD analysis project Ga0154001, IMG submission 104699) | Attine ant fungus gardens microbial communities from New Jersey, USA - TSNJ085 MetaG | ecosystem: Host-associated > Fungi > Mycelium > Unclassified | place: USA: New Jersey, Wharton State...
AGATTCCATGGAGATAGAAGGTCCTCAATGTTGTATATGACACTAATCTTTACCTATAGATTATCATCTGTCCTTGAATAGAACAAAGGACTGCCCTAAGATAGTTAGGTTATCTCTATTTCAACAACAATAGCACTCCTATATGTAGAACAATAGGTAGTGATCATGTGATAGGCTGTCCTGGTGCACAGACCACTACAATTATATATTTAAGGACTGTATGTCTAAGGATAAACCTTAGACTTAACAACATCTTTTGCTACTTGTCTAACTTTGCTTTTTTAAGTACTTTTATTATCAAATCAACCAATTGCAAATCAGTAAGTGGCCATTTGTGATAGGACCCATAAACTGTTCTGTCAGTTTTTCTATCCTTCTCCCTTTCATTTGCCACTTCAAATCCTTTGTACTTAGCATTACTAAGTTCTCTTTCTATCTACATACTGCTTCATTTTCTCCTGTGCCTTTTTTAGTGCTACTCTTGCTTTCTCCTAAATCTTTTTCATTCTTTCCACAAACTCTCCTGCTGCTTCATACTTTCCTTTTCTCCTTCCTTCAAATCCCATTCTTGGATCTTGCCCACAGTTTGCTCTAAAAGGTAAGACCTTTGTTGCTGAGTAGATTTTATTGTTGTAGGCAAATTTTACTGTCCCTAACCACTCTGGCCATTACTCCTGTCTATGATTGATAAACATACAGAGATACTGTTCCAATTCTTGGTCTACTCTTTCCATTTGTCTATCTATTTGCAGATGATAGGCTATTGACAATTTTGTCTCAATTCCCAACATTTTGTTCAACTCCTTCATTACTCCTGCTGTAAACTGAGGCTGTTAAAACTCTAGACTACAACAGTGAATATGCACTTCAACCTTAAACCAATATCAATACTTGATATCTTTTTGCCCCTCTACAAAAGGTCTTGTTAAGGTTTTCAGAAGAGTTATATTGAAAGGATGAATGTCAAGACTTTTAGTTACACTCTACAAGTTAGTCCTAAGACTGGAGGGAATATAGGGTTCCAAGAGAAGTAGGTTTTCAGATGAACCATAGAAAGAGAGAACTTGCTGTTCTCTTCTCTTTCTAGATTGTATTTATTCTAACTAGTAACATCACAAGAACTACTATCCTAAGTACTAGTGACTAACAGTGAGTGACTAGTTGAGTCAGAGTCTATAAATGGGTTAGTCCAAGGTTTCCCCATTTATCCTAAAGTTTATAACTATAATAAGATTTGTTTATAATTACCCCAAGGTTTATCTAACATTTCTCCTTTAGTCCAATATCTATAATTAGTCCAATCAAGTCTAAAGTCTAACCTAATCTTGATGTACTGGCACATCATTTATTATATCATCTTTGTCTTCCTTATCTTTTACTGCCATCATCTCTTCTACTATCCACTTATTATCAGTCCAGGGCTGATAATAGTCATAGTCCCAATGCAATTCCATAACAGAGGCTCTCTATCCAATACAATACTCTCTGGGAGTCCATGAAGCTGTTATACTTGGTCTCAGAACAGCCTTACTAACCCTTCTGCTGATGTTTTTTCTGTAGTAGCAATAAAATAAGCCATTTTTGTAAATTGGTTGCATACTACTAATATTACTATATTTTCCCTGTGTTATATTTCTAAAGATTCCCCATTAAGTTGATGAATACATGGGAGATTTTTTTCTTCTTTGGAGGCAACTCATAGCAGAAGCATAGCAAGCTAACAGACAATATGATATATAGTGCAACCATTGGGTTGAGCTAACTCTAGGACTGAGTTGTCTTTTATTCAGAGTAAACAAAGAGAACTCAACAGAGTTTCCCTTAGATTTGGGCTATTACTTATATCTTTTACACATGGTCTATGCTACTAACCCTAACCTATTAATGATCTAATAGAATCTACTAGAATGTTTCTTGACATGTGACCTGTATGATGTGACTGATTTTGTAACCAATTTATCACAGGATATGATAATTGTGACAATTGTGACAGGTCATGATCATGTGACTCTCCTATTATCTAATTAAAAGAAAAGAAAAGTAAAAGATAAAGGATTAAAGAAATAAAAAGTTATTATAGCCAAGTGTTGTGTGACTCAAGTTGAGTTAACTCAGCAGCTAAGTTTTTGAGGGTTACAAAGAGAACTTGATAGAGTTCTCAATCAATTGTGCTATCTACTTATATAAGTATACTATTTGCCCTTATTTATATTGATGGTATTCTACAGTCAGCCAAGAGGCTGCTGGTTCCATTCCCTTGTCCATCATTCTATAAATAGATCTTCCTATAGTTGAGGCAACTCATAATACCAAGATAGTTCATAACACAATGTCAGTTCCACTCAGAATTAGTAGAGGGTTTAGGTTGGGCCAGAGGCCCAGATGAAAATCTTGTCTAGTAAGTATGCTACATCACATGTGGGAAGATAGGGCTGATAAATCATGTACCTAATTGTTTCCCCAGTCTCTCTTTCACTCAAAAGATCCAATAAATTTATTAAAATTCAGGAAAAATTCATAAAAAATTAGAAAAAACAGCAGAAAATTAGAGAGGATAGTACACTGCAGATAAGACTACTGGAAATTATTGTATAGCATATTGCAAACTGTTGGAGGAAAATAGTATAGCAGATTACAGACAATACTACTACAAAGTATTGGAGAAAGAAAGTATAGTGAACTGAAAACTGCTGGAGGAAAAGAGTATAACAGACTGCAGATAATACTACTGACTGTGTACACTGCAGACAGGACTACTGCAAAGTATTGGAGGAAGGGAATATAGTGCACTACAGTGCATACACAACACTACTCACTGTTATGCAAACTGTTGGAGGAAGGGAGCATAGCAACCTGACAGACAATATTATCTGCTGTTACACAGACCATTGTAGGAAGGGAGTGCAGTGAGCTGATAGACAATACAATGTCAGCTCCATTCAGAATTAGTAGAGGGTTTAAGTTGGGCCTCTGGCCCAGGTGAAAACCTCATCACTTTGAATGTACCAATCTGAAACTTTCCTCTCAAGTAAGTAAAGTGGCTGTCTTACATCACATAACTGAAATATTACACATGCCAAGCAACCAAGTCAACATCCCAGGACTAATGATAACCTGACAGATCTTTCATAGCCCAATTTGATGCTATTCCTTGTGCGAGCAATCTAGGTACCCAGATTTTCTCAGTCATGAGACCGAACATGGATTTCAGCCCAGACTTTCTCAGATGTCATGATCTGACAAGCCTGGTATTCATTTTTCTTGATGACACCAGACACGGATTGGCGATGAAATTAGCCTCAAACTGTTGACAATCATTTTTTATCACGAGCTTCTGAAGGCTATCCTCCTGATATGTTTCAACACTGCAGCACGGCACCTGTGTGTGGTAGAGTCACGCCTGAGGAAGGTTGCGCTGGATATCAAATCCTCGGTTCTCGGAATTCGTATGAGAAGACAGTATCGTATGGGTCACTTTGGAAAATTTGTCCTCTGGGTTGGATTGCACGATTCTCAATGTTCCACGCGTTCCACGCATTCTGACCCGTCCAACCAGATCTGGATCAGACTAATCCATCCATTCCGGAAGAGATCAAGAAAATTTAAGATCAGTAAAAAACTTCCTATTAAAGAAAATTGTCTGGTATCGGCAAGTTCTGCCGGTGTTGCCGAAATGGACGAGGAACAGTTCGTGTCAAGTTCACAGTCGATAAGAACCCCCATTACTCTTTACTGTCCAAGGACAGGTTACCATATCAACGTCGTTTAGATTACAGGAAAACACAACACCAACGATGCTGTCAGGTTCCATCATTGGAAGGACATGAGGCGAGAAATGTAGCGAACCATCTATTTTTGCTCTCTCTACATTTCACACGACCCTGATAAAATATATAGTCGCCTGTGTGGTAGAAACCCACTTGTTTCCGCTCTCACCCTCTCAGGGGATTCTGTTCAGATAGGCTGCAGGACTCACATGCTGGACAATTCCGCACTTGAAAAAAGGGTTTGGAGGAAGTTGGACCTTCGGGTGCTACCCGTCGTAGCCATTTTCTACCTGCTGTCTTTCCTGGTAAGCAGTGTTGATATCTCTGGTCAAGTGGAGGTCAGATAAACTTTCCTTACAGGATCGCACCAATCTAGGAAATGCTCGTGTCGCAGGGTTGCAAAAGGACTTGAATATGACGAACACACAGTATAGCATTTCTCTGACGGTCACCTATGTACCATATATCGTAGCAGAATTGCCTTCAAATTTGATGCTCAAGGTACGTGTTGAAGCTTTTTGTGTGGTGACGCATTGACGTTGAACACCCGGCAGGCTGTCGGCCCGAATTTGATGCTGCCATCGATGTTGGCACTTTGGGGTGTCGTGACTACCTTACAAGGCACGTATGGTGGTGATTTGTTATATGATAGAGGCTCATTTTTTGCCAAATACTAGGTGTCGTCAAAAGCTATCAAGGTTTGTTGGCCGCTCGTTTCTTCCTCGGATTGCTTGAAGGTTGGTCCTGATACGTTTTTTTTACCTCACCCCCTTCTTACTGGCCCTAGGTGGTGTCTTCCCCGGCCTCGTTTTATACCTTTCCTTCTTCTATCCTCGGCAAAAACTACAGTGGAGGTGCGTTGCATAGCGACACTGAGAAATGAAACCGGTGTTTAAAACTCGATCGTGATCTTACAGAATATCTGCTTTCTTCTCGGCTGCATCCTTATCGGGGGCATTCTCTGGTTTACTTGCGTTTGGTATCATCAATATGGATGGTATCGGTGGCAAGCCAGGCTGGAGCTGGATCTTCATCCTAGAAGGGCTCTTTACATTCCTTTTTGGAGTCGCTTCATTCTTTCTTCTTCCACGAAGTCCGGAGCACGCTTATTTCTTCAGCAAAGAAGAGAAGGGTTACGTTATCTCGAAGCTCAAGGAAGATGGAGTTGAGGGTGAGGATCCATCGATGAATGTATTCAGCTGGCGTGAGGTGGGCCAGGCATTCACACTCCCACAAGTTTGGTTGCTTGCGGTTCCTCTTTTCTGTGATGGTATGTGACAGCATCTTTTTCGAGTGCTAGTGGGAATGACTTGATGCTTTTTCAGGCACGGTACTTTATGGTCTCGCCTAGTGAATATCATTCATTTACCTTTAATTGTGTAGCATCACTAATAACTACTTTAGCTTTGCGCCATCGATAGTCCAAGGCCTCGGGTATACGGCTTCTCGGGCTCAGCTCATGACAGTTCCACCCTTTGCTGTTGCCTTTGTTGGTGGGTTATCAAATGTTTGATAAGTCTTCAGCTTACCATATAGATCGTGCCTTGTATCTCTCCCTTTGGTTGCTGTTCTTTTACTACATTCAGGTGCAACCATATTCGCATGGATTTCTGACCGGTATCGGTGCCGAGGACTTGTCACAGTTTTATCTTCATTGATGTGTATCATTGGCTTCGCTATGTTCCTTGGTATGTACATATCTATTCCTCTTTTGCACTTTGTTCGATTTCTGATCCGCCTGTGTGTGAATCATTCGTATATTCTTTGTAGGTTCTACGAGACATAGTGTCCAATATGGTTCTCTTTTTTTCTCGATTCCTGGAACTTACATCGTAGCACCGACTATGTCCACATGGGTCGCTAACAATGCCACGCCTCATACGAGAAGAGCTACGGCTATTGCAATCGGGTTCATCCTTACCAATTCGGGCGGTATTCTCGCTACTTGGCTCCTTGGGTCACTGAGTGCTCCACCGAGATACACGAAAGCAACTGTGACATTGTTGGTATTTTCGGCTTTGATGGTCGTGTTTGCGGCGACAAATTGGTGGTATTTGTGGGACCAGAATAAGAAGAAGAGTGTGATCAGGTTAAGGGAGACAAAGATGGCGAGGGAAGAGGAAGATATGAGGTTGGGTGATAAGAGTGCTTGGTTTGAGTATAATTTATAGGTAAAGGCTACATATGCCCTCCATTTCTTGGAGCTCTCGTTCTTTATAAATATCATTATTAGTTGTTGGGTCACTCTTTATAGGGAATTCTCGGTTGAAAGAAATGTGGTTTCCATAGTATCATTCACTTCTTCACCAGTGTATTGGTAACTCTTTGACCAGGCACATGCCTCTTCTGAAGTACAATGAGGGTGAGATGCTTGCAGTATGCTGCTGCTCTTCAAGCATGATGGTGCTCAGGGACAATGCCCATAAAATAAAGGATTTCATGTCTCCATAGTGGGAATCTATGGGTAAGAAAACATCTAGGAAAAATTGGAGGATCACAACATCTGAGATAGCTCTTGAGGCCTGGGAAGTCATATTTAGCCATGGATGATCGTGAGAATTATGTTCCCTCCCTCTCACCAATGTCGACGGCAAGGTACCAAAGAATACCTACTGAGAATTCTTCGCATACTTCTGTCGCTCTCAAATCTCGTTTAACGTCAACGTCATGTCTGACTACAAATGCGTTAGATACCTCTGAGAGGGGACGACATTTAGCTACTGCTACGTATGACGATGATTTAGATCGACGATTTCATGAACCAACACCATCTATATACGCACGAATTGGGCTTTTGATTTTTGTGGTTGGGATGTTTGTTGTTGCGTTCTTGATGCGGGCGGAGATTTGGCGTGAGATTGTGGGACAGGAGGAGAACAGAATAAGAGAGGAGAGTGAGAGATGGGCTGAGTGGGTTGCTGCTCAGGTTTAGTGATTTTTTTAAAATTCTTGGTTCTATTTACTTGGATCACATGTATTGTTATGATACAGATTTAGAAAGGACCATCGAAGCGGAAAACCTGAGTATCTTGGCCTTGTGCAGGTTGTAAAGTGAGCTTTATAGATTTTTGTTTGGTAAGTGATGTGGTGGCGGTGATAGTACTCAACGTACTGTTTTCTCTTCGGACTGTACCGTCCAAACTAAATCTTTGCTCGGATAATGTACCTAAAGTTGATTTAGTGAGTGTAGTTTCTTAAAGAAGGATATATATTTTCACGCACGCGGTGTAGTCCCTCCCCGGCTGGTTCAATGTACCACATTGTTATACCATCGGAGAAACCTTGAATGGCATCTCCCTGCAAGAGAAAAAGGTCAGCTTTTCTTTTTTATTCGAATGATATTAAAACCAACCTCATGACCCAGGGAGAAAGCGGAATTCCCCGAACCGTAGTTACGAATTCTGTATCCCTCTTCATAGTGAGAGATATTCCACTTTCAAAAGTTGAGGGATGGTGTATAAATATATATGGAGCGAGTCACAGACCACTTGATAGATACTTGAGAATTGGGTTGTCATTGTGATTTCAGATAACCAAGGGCCTTGATGACCTGGTCCTGGAAAATTACGGGCCCAGTCTCCAGATGTAGGATTGATGATTCGGTATAAACCAGTGAGATCCTAAGTAGATGATGAGGATATATATAGAACATCACGTTAGAGATACCTTTCCCTCGGCTTGGGTCGATAGTACACTGGCAATACAGAAATAAGCAAGTTTGCTGAACGTGAGCATAGTGGTAAGGTCAGGAAGGAAGGGTGGTAGAGAGAGGAGCTATATAGTTAAAAAGATATGCTGCCAATAGACATGGTTACTCCAAATACGCCGCGAAAGCTTCGATTGATGGCAGGTGACTTGGACTCCGCCATCATCACGATGACAGCAGCGAGCAGTCGGGCCACATCGCCAACACCGTCATCAAGCTCGTCTGCACGGAGACTGTCATTGACGCAGCGCATAGCGACTCTGGGGGTAAAGCTAGTACGGACGGGGAGCACAGAGACAGAATCGACGGTGGCCGAGAAAGGTAAACTGATTATCTATTGGTGTTTATCAGCCCTGACCTGGGCTTCAAGAACGCTCCCAGTCCCGCGGCCGTGAAGCCTTTTCCACGGGCCGCGGTGGACTCGGCAACTTGCGGCAGTCATCTGCGTCGGCGTCCCGCACTCGCCCCGACGAACTTGGCAACCTGCGCCAGCCGTCTCGCGCCCGCCCCGACACATTGGCGGACTCGCGCGGCAGAGAAGCCATGCTAAGTTCTGCTAGAAACTACTCCACTGGCAGGGGCGGTGCAGGCAACATCCGCTCGCCTTCGAGAGATACGTCTAAGCCTATGCACGAGATCATCATCCCTAGTACGGAACCCGTAAGTTTCCCACGCCTCCCGTGAGTCGTTGTCACTGATCCAGTTTCCAGCTCTCCTCGGGCCGTGGTGGAATCGGCAACATTGCCTCACGCTCCCGCTCTCGAGGTCCTGTTGCTATCGTCCCAAGCCCAACTAGGAGGGCGCCCCAGATGGGTACAGATGTCCTCGATGAAACAGACGAGGCCAACATCGGCTCTTGTCCATCACGTCAGAACAAACTATATAACGATGCTTCACAGTAGTCTATTTCAATAATAATGCATCTTCTTTGCTCTCTGCTCCTTGTTGCCGCCTTTGTCCTTGTTTGTCGTCAAAGGTTGAAAAAACCAGGTCCACTTCCCCCGGGCCCTCCACGTTTACCTTGGGTTGGCAATCTTTTCAATGCACCCCAGGACTTTGCTTGGAAGACTTACTTCGATTGGGGTAAAATCTATGGTATACTTTCCAAATGAGAAGCAGTCGACTCTCGCATCTGAGAATTCTTGCTTCAGGCTCAGATGTAGTATATATGAACGTTCTCGGAACCCATGTTGTCGTTCTAAACACGCAAAAAACGGCCATGGACCTCTTGCATAAGCGTTCGCGGATTTATTCTGGTCGGTAAGCCATGGATATCATTTTCCTCATTGAGGGTAAAAACAAACACATCAAGTCCTTGTTCTTATTCGATATCTCATCTCCTTCAATGTGATTGGATCCTGGCATGTATGCCTTTCAATAAGAGGTGGAGAAAATCAAGACGAATCCTCGCACGACATCTTTCTTCTGCTTCATCCTCTGTTGTCAATCTGGAATGGCAACGCCCTCACGTCATCAAAAATACTCGCTATTTCGTCAACAATCTCCTTCAACAACCTGATTCTTTCATGGATCATACTTTCAAGTTGAGGGATTATTCTTTCTGATCTTGCCAATTTACTGATTAATGTATAGATTAGCAGCGTCCATATCAGTTTCTTCCAGTTATGGTCTTGATGTACTGGATGATCAAGATCGACATATTTCAATTGCAAAGAAAGCAGGCGATGTTCTCAAATATGCCTTGGTACCTGGTCGATATTGGGTTGATATGATACCTCTAAACGTGGCAAGATTTGTACCTGATAATTGGATTGAAAGAAGAGCGAGGAAGTGGAGAGAGGATTTGGATCAATTTTTGGATCTTCCGTTTTCGAATGCTAATAGGACGAAAATGAGCGATGGAATGTCTTGTATATTGTCCAGGGAGCTGGAATCAGGAGTGGGCGAGAGAGACGAAGAGGTGTTGAAAGGTGTTTTGGGAACCGTATTTGTTGGTATGTGGTGTCTGACTATGACTCGAGACAATCATCTTGATTTTCTTCAAGGTGCATCTTCAACGACATCAGCATCATTAAATGTCTTCTTCCTTGCAATGACATGTTATCCTCAAGTACAAAAACGGGCTCAACGAGAACTGGATACTTTGTTACACAATCGGTCCAAATCATTACCGACGCATGATGATTTGAAGGATTTACCATACTGTATGGCTATTATCTATGAGGTTCTGAGGTGCGTATATAAACATTCAACCTAGATTTAGATTTGATATCATTACCAAGGTGGCATGTTGTTGGGCCAATTGGAATTCCACATTTATCTACTGAAGAAGATATTTATCTGGGGTATCATATCCCAAAAGAATCGATCGTGATTCCGAATATATGGTATGATGTGCCTTTTCTGTTTTGAATCTTCTGGATTGAATCCTTTTTTAATAGGGCGATGATGAGGGACGAAAAAGAATTTCAAGAAAATCCTGATGAATTCAGGCCAGAGAGGTTTTTATTGTCGGCATCGTCATCATCATCATCACCCAACGTTCAAGTCGACGAGGTGGAAATTGACAGAGAACGAGTGAGAAAGGTGGAATGGGTCTTTGGGTTTGGCAAAAGGTATGTTCGGATGCACAAACCGCGTGATTTTGATTTTCCTAACCACATCGTGAAAGAACGTGTGTAGGAAAATCGATGGCTTTGGATATCTTGAAGTATACGATCTGTTGTGTTTTGACCTTGTTTGATATCAAGAAGAAAAAGAAAAAGAGGCTGGAAGATGGTGGTAGTGAGGAAGAAGAAGAGCCTAGGATGGAATTTGGATCAGATATTACATCGTAAGATTTTTTTTCTATTGGACATGAAAGAATCCATGCTTACTAGTGATACGCTCAAGATCACCTTTACCATTCACTTGCGATATCAAACCTAGATCACTAGAAAAGAAAAATATTATACTGGAACTAGATAATTAACTTTTTTCTTTTTCTTTTGAGATCGGCGGGGTTTCCAAGCTCTTGGTTCTTGTGTAGTATAATTGGGTTCTCGTCTTGGGAGTATATTAATTGAGAAATGAATCAGCCTAGTATTGCAGACAAGATCCTGATTCTAACATGAATACAATAGGCGATGGGTAGGCGATGGGTTCATGGATTAGTAATATGCGAGCCTCTGGATGTCACAGGGAGAGAGGCTTTTGTAAAATGTCACGCTATATGAAAACTCAGGCTTGAGCGATGACTTTGTCCGTTGTTACCGATATCCAGAAGTCAATTTCTCAGATCCACAATTTCCTTCATAAAGAAAAAACAAGGACCAAGAGGCAGTACGATCGAAGGCCAAGTTTGTCTCTTGTTGTGTTTCTTCCATGATCCAGGGAGAGACTAGTCCCATCTTCGCAACTAGTTTAGGAGGAACAAACCTGATATCCCATTGATAATCAGCTTTTGATTAGTCGATTCAAGTGGGATCAATGCGAGAATTGGACAAGATAGGGCGTCATTTCTGAGAGCTAATGCCTTCCAGATGAGAATTACAGTCAAATTAAGGAAACTGTCGAAAACCAGACATCACTACCTAGACCCAAACAAGTTAGGCTTCTGCTTTATGAGTATAAGAAACACGTTTCATATGTCGGGTTGAAACATAATCGTAGTTGTTACATAACATGATCACTGTCTGGCAGTACTACGGGTCTTCTTGTTCGACTTTGTTCGGCCCCGCTGTCCCCTTTTCTTCGATTTAGCGGTACTTGAGGGTGTGACTGTGGTAGTTGGAGTAGGATAACTACCACGCAATCGCGTACGACCGTCTTTCAATGTTTCTGTTATGACAGGGCTAGCAGCTGGCCGGAACTTATGTTCCTTAGAATATCTAGACAAGCCAGTTTTGGTGAGGATATTCCCGTGTGATGACGGAGAATTACCGAGACGCATAAACAATATCATGCTTCTTGTCTCTGAGAAGTGTAGAACGCATGGAGAAGCCGAGATAGAAGAGGAAGCAGATAAGAACAATGAGAGCTACACGCTTCCATGGTGAGGGTGGAGGGGGGTTGAAATGGGTATCTTCAGTGTTGCCCACAGAATATTTCGACGGCGATTGGGATATTTGTCCGGACCGTTCATCCACAAGCAATTGGTCATTGTTCTGCTTGTGGTCCATGCTGACTACTTGGACTGACCGACTTGGGCGACTTTGATGGATTTGGTCTTGTTTGCCGCATGCACCCGAATCGTCGCAATTGAGAACCAGAGCATGCAGCTGCTTTGCTTCCAATCAACAGAACCTGTGAAACGCTGCAGATGATACTCGGGTCTTCGCCAGTGGAATCTTGGCTATAGCTTCCTTTTGAGAGAGAAATAGCCGAGAAGGCCGACCAACTGATCTTTCTGCTGTAAACATCTAGTCTTGTTCTGGTAGTATCTATGGTCAATCTGAATTGATTTTTTAAATTCAAAAGCTCACTGGACCCTCTGGACAGAAGAAAAATCATAAAGTTCTGGGGGTAATGTGACCAGACACACTTTAAGTATATATAAATAGCCTGGGAACAAAGAGTTTTGTACACGGTGACCACGAGTAACAACTCTATGCAAGCAAATTTTATGTTGGGCAGTTTAACAAAAGCTACTGGTTTTGGGGGGGTGTAGCATGTGCATGTTTTACATTCATCATCTACTTGCACATTGTCATGAAACGTAAGACTCAGTGCTTGAGAAAGAGCACGGATAATAGAATAGAACGAAGCCAAAGAATCACAATAGATCAAGCACTCCTACATGGTGTAAGATTACTAAAGTGTACACGCCACATGAGACGGTCTTGTTTTCGGTTTCTTTCAACAGTGGTGCTCGTACACGGTCCGTTTGACTGTCTTGTATTTTGGGTTCAGAATTTTATCACGTCACAAGTAATTTAGTGTTAGGACGTGGAGTGCAGACTATGAGACTCAGCATCAGGGTGTAGCAACAGAAAGCACATAGCCAGAGGGAGGTGTGGGGGAAGATTACTAGTATATGAGTGGCGTGGAGGTGATTGAAAAATGCTATAGCAATACGGCAAAATCAGTGAGGTCGTTGCACAGATATCAAATATCTTTGCGCTTCTGCTTACATAGATCTGAAGAATTTCGAGGAAAATAGAACGCGAAACTGGACCTTGAGTTCTCTGAGGCATTAATTGACTCCCATCTGACGATGAGTTCCTGTATCGCGTAGATAAACTTGTGCTCTTCGAGTTGCCATACAATATGTTAATGAGTTGAAAAAATTCATGTTGAAATTACAAATTGTGACTTTTTCGTCACATGTTTTCATGTCACACCATGCTCCTGAGTGTCTTAATCTCTGTGTGCCATGTGCTATAGATACATTGTGCATCTAATCCGCCTTGTATACTTGTCTGCAAACTTCTCTGGCTTTTGATGCATCATACGATTCTGAAGTGGATTTCTGGGCTGATGTCAGAAGGATAACACCATGATGTTCTACAATGACACACGATACGTCAAAAGATAGCCAATCGGCTGCCTCCTTGTCCAAGGGAAGCAGCTTTAAAACAAGTGTTTAGCCTGATGATAGAAAGATCTTGTGTCTCCGTTCTCACATCTGATACTCGTTCCAGCTACTCGATCTCTATCTGACTGATCAGTGCCCGAATTTGCCAAAAAGAAAACGAATCTGGCTTTGACTTCTTGGCTAGCTGTTGATCGAAACATCTACGTTTTTGACATCGAATTCACAGAACAACGTGCATCAGCGCCGACATTGTTCTTCTGTATCATGAGTTCGATCAAAAATGTTCATGTCCCATATGCTCAAAATCTTTGGAATTTACTTAAAAGCTCTAGGACAGCAGCATAAATCTCAGAATCCGACACTAGTTTTCTCTCATCCTCAGTTATCTGGTCATGCATCTCTATTCGACCTTTGCCACACTCTGTCTTTTTGTTGCTGCATCTCTCGGTGCTCCTACGTCGCTGCATTCGATTGAGACCTTTGATGGAGAAACTACTGGCAGATTCATTGTCTCTCTAAAGCAAGGCGTTTCGAGCGCCGGCTTGATCTCTCAGATCAAGCAAAATGCTACTGTGACTCATAAGTTCGACATTATCAATGGTTTCGCTGGTAATTTTGACGAGGAAACGTTGAATAATCTCCGAGCAAATCCAGACGTGGAGACCATTTCCGAGGACGGCATTATGCATACCATGATTACACAGTAAGCTCAATACACATTCATTTATTTGGCATTGAAACGTATGTTTAGGACCAACGCTCCATGGGGCATCTCTCGATTGAGCTCAAGCACAAGATTGACCAATCAGAATCCCAAGTAATAGCTTTCCACTTCAGCCTAAAGATCAACTTTGTAACAAGCGTTCTAGTGTTCTCACTTTCGACTACACCTACGATGCATCTGCCGGACGTGGTGTTGATATTTACATAGTTGGTGAGTTTCAACGCGGCGTATGATTTGACATCAGAATTCACCACTATTTTAGACACTGGTGAGGGCATCTACAATCCATTGGCTTAATGTGTTGACTTGGCTTATTTTTAAAGGTATTTTCACTGCACATGTGAGTTGAAACTTGTATATATTCATGGAATAAAATTTTCTGATTACCTCATTTTTCCAGACTCAATTTGGCGGACGCGCTACTTGGGGTGCGACCTTTGGACCATATGCGTGAGTATATGATGTTCTGGAATGATAACAGTGAGATGATAGCATTCCAGTGATCAAGATGGCAATGGCCATGGAACTCACTGCGCGTGAGTGTAGATAGCTTGATTTTACCTTCCGTTATTATACTCACAAGGAGAAAATTATAGTGGAACAGCAGCCGGCAGTCAATATGGTGTTGCTAAAGCTGCTAGCCTTGTGGCAGTCAAGGTTCTCAGTGATGCTGGGTGTGTACTGAGCATTCTTTTCACTGCCTGGAAAATGACCATTTCCTGAATTTTTTCAAGCTCGGGTGCAGTATCTGACATGTGGGTATTCATGAAAAACTTCAGATCCGATATGAACCTGACAAACTTTTCAGTGTCTCTGGCCTAAACTTTGTGGGCTCACGATCTGACCGCCCTACTATTGCCTCAATGTCGCTCGGCGGTGGTGCATCTACTGCTCTTGATAATGCTGTTGCGTCTGTATGTGCTGTTATCTCTCGCCTAGCTTTCAATTGTTTGATAAACCTTCTTCAGTTAACCAGAGCAGGTATTCATGTTACCGTTGCCGCTGGAAATGATGGAACCGATGCCGGAAATACATCCCCCGCTCGGGCCCCAAGTGCAAATACTGTCGGAGCAACTACGATCGCTGACGCCCGGGCATCCTTCTCCAACTTTGGTTCGGTCGTCGACATCTTTGCCCCTGGACAAAATGTTATTAGCGCATGGATTGGCAGTACTAGTGCAACTAACAACATTTCTGGAACATCGATGGTTCGTTCATATGTAGTCAAATTCTGCTTGAGACAGGGATTCACAACTACTCTAGGCTACTCCTCATATTGCTGGACTCATTGCTTATCTGATTGGCCTCGAAGGAAATATGTCTCCTGCTGCTATGACTAGCCGTCTTCAATCTCTCAGCCAGAAAGGTGTTCTGGCCGGCGTCCGTGAGTACGAGTATCTCGTGAACACACCAGAGTTGATGACCTTTTGTATAGCCAGTGGCACTATCAACGATTTGGCACATAACGCTTAGACAGATTCGGCGCACCTTGTCTAATAACCGACTCATGTCCTGGAATAAAACTTGTACTCATAGTCTTTGAATTGCATTTATTTGTGAACACATGACGAACACATGGCATCCATGGACATCCATGGTCTCCCACATCATTTGAATTAAATTGCTGGGGTCTCGTCCCGATAGATGGTTTATCTCTTGTATGCATGGTCTTAGTCTTATTGCCATGAACCAATAAGTTGACTAATCTATTTTCGTCAAACATTCATGTCAGTGTCCTAGTGCATGCTGGTAGCAGTGGATGTAGTGGCCATCATAACATCTGTGTCGATGGCATTATCCTTTGCATTCCTCTTCCCCTTTTTACTATGGACTTCCTGATTCATATGGGCATTTCTGAACCGAAGGGCCCGGGAGGCTTCTTCTGCTGCGACGAGTTTAACCTCGTCTTGGCTTACAGTCCCTCTAAACTGGTCCACAGCAGATGCTTCCACCTTCCCTTCCACCAACACGTTACACTTAATCTCTCCCCTCTCTTTCTCAAATTGGAAATCTAGATCTTTCCCATGCTTTCCCGCCCACTGTGCTATGCGTGAGACTGGATGCCAAACGTCAACCTCATCCTTGACAATGCGCTCGAGTACGGGAAGTATATTGAGACGGATGATGGTTTCACGAGCAATGTCAATATCACCATGGGAGTCAAGGAATATTGCGCCAAGAACAGATTCGATGATATCGCTGAAGAATTTTGGTGCTTGGAGTTGAGTCAGTGCAGCCCAGGGAAAGATTTTGTCGTGTCTTAAGGCATCCCAAATTTCGTCTCGTCGCTTTCGGAAGCGGGAATGGGTGTTGGCCTGATCTTCCATGACTCGTATATTTGAATGGAAGATACATTTCCAGAGGGGAATCTCCTGGATATCTTCTTCGTTGATCATGTCCCCATCAACGAAATGAGGCATTGTTGCGTCAAACTTGACTGAAGTATCTAAGCAGACAAAAGCGAGGAAATGGGTATTGACAACTGCAGAGCGTCGAAGATGCAGATGCCCTGGACTATAGTGTTTCCCCGCGGCATGATAGAGGTAATCCGTGACAACCATTTCAAGCACAGAATCCCCAAGAAATTCCATTCGCTCGTAGGAAGTAGTTCCAGCATTTTGTTGGTAACTCCCATGCGTGAGTGCTTCGAGAAGCAAGATCTTACGCTTGAATGTGTATCCAATCATTTGTTCAACATAATGGAGCTGGGGCGGAATGTCTTTGTCCGGTTCAACTCCAGAAAGAAAATTTTCAAGACGTTGAGAAGGGGGTGACCATCTAAGTCCGAGGTCGAATAGCTTGGCACATTCGTAGCCAAGAGCGAAACCTCCAGTTATATATGCGACACCGATCAGAGACTCGACAACGTCAGCGAGTGCTAAAATACGTCATTGGCATGACTTATTCTTGAGGTGGGGATGAGCGATTTACTCACTCTTAGTCGATAGAACATTTGTCTCGCCCTTGAGTTTCTTCTTTCTCACGCCGACCTTCGAGGATAGCTGCTTGTTGGCAGGTTTTACTTCTGGTTCGTGCCGGACCGCGTTCCCGGGAGGTATTGCTTGAGACGGTGTCATGTATCTCGGCTTCCACTTACGTCCGAGCATAACATCTTGGAGACGAAATTAAAATAAAATCAGGGGGCCTGGTATAACTAGCGTACCTCGAATTAGCCACCGATATAACTTTCTTTTCACATTCTCCTTCGCCAACCTCACATTTGAAACCGTGTGATCTTTTCTCTTAGTGAGGTACCCCTCGTGCCAAAACGGATACTCAACCAGAACTTGCAATGCTACCAAGAATTTCAGTACTGTGTCTCCCAACGTCTCCAACCGCTGATAATTAAATCTCTCCCCTGCACTCGGCGCTGTCATAGCATTCGCCAATAATGTGAGTGAAATGCTACGCAGAGACGGCGCAGAGGCGAAAAGATTTGAACGAAGCGAGATCATAGTTAGAGTATTGCCAACTGAACGCAGGACAGAGGGTAGCAGGAAAGCATAATCAACTTCAACAGATGAGATGAGTGCAATGCCACTGTATTCGGGCATGAGATGAGTGTAAGCAGCTTGAGAGGTTGAACTGTCGGGATCGCGGGTCGGAGTTGGTAGCAGGAAATTGCACCGAGGATGAAAGGGTTTAACGACGAGGAGGGGATACCTAATCTCCAATGGTGGATCATTATCTGAGCGAGGCCTCGATTTCTTGATTTCCTCTTCTTGTTCTTCTGTCAATCTTGCTTGCCTCCATCCAACAAATTGCTGTGGTCGACCGAATTCCTTAAGGACGAGGGTAGGGTCTTCAGCATACTGGAATGCATCGCCAAAAGCTCGAGCATGTACAACGTACTCTTTGGAACGACTGGTTATGTTTTGCCCTCTTCTCGATTCCTCTAACCAGGCTCGGCGCTGGACCCAGATGTCAGTGTTATCGACAGGGATTTCGGGGTAGAAAAGGTAGGCAAAGTCTAGATTTTCCCAATCCATCCTTCCAGAACTCAAGCTCCAAAACACGCGCCTCGTGTATTCTTGTGCCTTGGTGATGTCAGCACAATCAGCCACTTTTCCGATAGGCTTCAAAGTAACATGAATAGGTCCATCGAATCCAGGTCGGTATAGCGTTGGTCCTTCAAAGGCATCCAGTTCGGCGGGTTCAGAGCGTGTGAACAGCACCAATGCTGGTAGGTCACCTATACATAGTCTCGATGTATACCAGCATCTCAAATTTTCTTGTTCATTGACGCCGGCGTCCGACGGAGCCCAGGGGTCCATCTGGAGGTCGACACTTGCCATTCCAGCTCTTCTTTCAACGTCCTTCAGCATTTCCTGCACTTCTTGTTCTTTCTCAGGTTCAAGCGTGCTCATCAAAGGTAATAAATGTTTGTTCAATAGCCCGGCTTCATACAATGCGATATATGCCTTGAATGCAACGTGGCGATGTGCGGAAACCTTGGTTCGATACATAATTGGCACGGAAAACTCCCAGCAACTACGGGGAAGTCTTCTCGAAAGGATTACTTTTGAGCCATAAGGACCGCTGTATGTTGGTTGAGGAGCGGGACTTTCATGCCATCCAACGGGAAGTTCTGGTGGGTCTACTTCGTAAATCGGTCTGGAATCCACGTGAGAAGCTCTCGGAAGAACGGAGCAAAAATGAGTTAAATGAGAGATAGCGGAATGAAGACTACACTTCGCGCTTTAAAACAAGATATTAGGTTCTTTGCTACGGTGAAATAGGTGGAAACGCACCCTGTAGACTCAACAACGAATATCTCGTCCTCCTCTTGATAATCGTCTATCCTCATCTCCTCTACAACCGGCATCCTTGGGGGATCATTATACATCTCGACCATCCTTCTCTCCAAATCCTCCCATTTTTTTACGTCTTGTTGATGCGCACTACCACGAGCAAACATCAGCGTGAAAGTGCTTTTCTTTTTCCTGGCACGTCCACGACTCTGTGCCCAACTCGCCATATTCTGAGGCAAGTCCCATCGGATCACACTTCCGCAAGCTTGTATATCAAGACCTTCTTCAGCGACGGCAGTGGCAACGATAAGGTTGAGATCACCAGACCTGAAACTGGCTAAGGTATCTTCTTGACTGTCATGCGGAATTTTGCGGGTGATATCGAGAAAGCTTTGACGATAAGAACTATCGGATGCGCCTAAGAGGATACCAACACGGAAGATATTTGCGGTGAAGGGGTGATTCCTGAGAACTTCTGCCAGTGCAATTACAGAATCGCGACGCTGGACGAAGATAAGACAGGAGTACATCTCTCCCCTCTCCTCCGTCTCAAGCTTCTCATTAAGAAGCAGGGTGACGAGTGACTGCACTTTGTCAGAAGAATCCTCCATGATGTCGTCGACATGATATGAGATAGGGGTTAGGACGACAGAATTGAGTATTCCCAAGAGATGACTTCTCTCTGTCGGTTTCCAAGCGCTCATCATGTTGTTGTAGGGATTGATAGCTTCCTTAGCCTTCTCGATGATACGCCAAACATACCAATCCGCAGCCCATGGACCAATATCAAGGAGAATATCAGATGCTGCACGCTCAAAATCACGAAGTCCCTTAAGCGTGAAAGTCTTTCGATTCCTTAAAGTCGCTGAAAGCTGCTGGTCGATTCTATAATATTCCACAGTTCCATATAGAGTTGCATTGAGCTGTCTTCGGAGTGATATGATATAAGGATCATCCTCGATTTTGAGGCCTTGGATGATGCCTGAAATTGTGGCGAGATTGGTGGAAAAGGGTGGAGATATCCAGTACTCGTATATGACATGGCGAAAAACAGGTCGGTGAACAAACTTCAAAAGTTCATCACGCTGAAGACGAGGGGATTGGACAATGCAATCAAGATTCCTCTCAAGCATACTAAGAAGTGCGGATCAGCCTGAATATTCCTCAAAAGATACAAGAAATCTCACCGGAAGGCTTTTTCCACATCTCCCCCATATATCGGACTAGCGGTGAGTCCCATTACGAAAGGCCGAGATACTTGGCTCACTCCATAGGTACGATGAATCGTGGGCTGGACTGGGAGAGGGTGGTAAAACTCAGTCATGATCCGACTATAAGGGTGGTCACCCGTTGCATGATGTGCCTCGTCGAATACCAAAAGGCTTATGTCCCTTCCAAGATCTATATATCCATGTCGAAGAGCATCTAAGAATACTTGAGGTGTTGAAACCATGACCCTATGCGTGCTGAGAACTTTTTTCCATATTGTGACCGATTTCCACTGGTCTGGCTCTAGAGCACCAGAAATCAGACCAACGGAAAACGGGAGGTAAATCTTGATAACAGCCTTCTGTTGAGTACATAATGCTACGGTTGGTGCAAAAAACCAGGCTACCTGCAGTTCCCAATGAGTGGCATTGCTAGACAATAGTACCAGCCAGATAAGTACTTTACTTGATTCTCGTTCAACCTCGTATTTGACTCGGAGAATGGCGATATGTGTCTTTCCAGAACCGGTGTCCATTGCGATGATGATGTTTCGGTTTATACTCTGTTCCAGCATCTCCT
>Ga0154001_1000151_pt1 | contig 19944 bp, 13 predicted proteins | sample TSNJ085MetaG_FD_104699 | JGI IMG/M metagenome (GOLD analysis project Ga0154001, IMG submission 104699) | Attine ant fungus gardens microbial communities from New Jersey, USA - TSNJ085 MetaG | ecosystem: Host-associated > Fungi > Mycelium > Unclassified | place: USA: New Jersey, Wharton State...
CTAGAGATTTGTAAAGCTCTTCTAGAGCTCAATATTACTATTCTATAGATATAATATGATTGGAATGGTATTTGGTGTAATATAATAGCATTAAGAGACTAAATTTAGGCATTTTTTTCTTTTATCCCCTTTATAGCAACCTAGCCTGAGATAACTTAACTACACTCCTGGTCCAAGTTGACAAGAAGAACTCAATGGAGTTCTTGTTCAATTCCTATATACTACTTATTATTAGTACAAGGTTGTGAAGACTTAGGTTCAACCAAGGTGGTTATTCAGGAAGAACTTAATAGAGTTCTCTATTGGATTCTACTAGATACTTATACAAATATTGGTTGGTCTATGTGCTTGTTTCCTATGATCACATGATCCTTACTAAGAACTATATATATCTTATATAATCCTTCCTATGCTATTTATATTTTTCCCATATTGTATTCTTGGATGTTTTCTATTAACTTGACAAATGCATGAAAAATAGTTTTCTTCTTGGGAGTTGTCTTATAATACTTATATATCTACTATATAGTCTGTATACTACTTTCCCACACTTATTATGTAATATTACTCTGATCTATGATAGATACATGACCTGTAATATATTATGTAATACTTTTCCATACTCCTTCCTTGTATAGTAAGTCCAACTAAGAAAAGTAAAGTAAAGTAAATATTAACTTAGCCATTTTACCAAGTCATAATACTATCCTCTTCTCAAGATTCCTCATCCCAAGGATTTTTTTTCCTCACAATTTGTCATATAGGTCTCTAATATTTCCCATTTTATCGTCATCTTCTTCTATCTATTCTCTAAGTCCTGAATTTTCCTGGTCAATTCCTTTTTTCTCTTCTTCAATCATTTCTATTATTCTTTGCCCTCTAACTCTGTTTCTTTTCCAATGTCTCCAATTCCTCTCTAATTTTGCCCAATATTCCTCATTATATCTCTTGTCCAATTACCCAAATAACTTTCTTGTTATGAACCTTCCTGGTAATTCTCCTTTTCTAAATGTACTTTCTTTCTTTTCTTGTCTTCTAACATCTTTTATGTCTTGCCAAAATTCTTTTGCAAATTCTTTGACTACTTCTCTTGTATTTCCCAGATTTTCCTTCCCTTTCCAAGTGTCTGATTCAGCTATAAACCTTTTCCACTATACCAAATACTTGTCCTTTCCCCTTATCCATTGCTTGTTTAGAATTCTCTTAATCTCCTATTCTTTCTCTCTCTCAATTACAACTAGAGTTGGTTGCTCTCTTCTCTATTCCTCTACCTGGCCTATATATCATTATATCCTACTAATATTAACTACCAAATATATTTTAATTGTAGCTGGTAGTTTTAATTCTACTATATTTGGTAATACTATTCTTTTGATTTTGTAAGGCCCTACAAACCTCTTTGTTAACTTTTCTATTCTTTTACTGACTATCTAGTACTTTAAATTCTTGGTACTAAGCATTACCAAGTCCTCCACTTTGTACTCATCAGCTTCTTCTCTCCTTTTGTTTGTATACTTTTTTTATTTCTTCTTGTGTTTTCTCTAGTACTGCTTTTGCTTTCTTCTAAATTTCTCTGTACCTTCATATTTCTCCTTCTTTCTTATTTCAAACTCTATTCTAGTAATTTGCCTTGAAGAGCAATATTTTTATACTAGAATTTGTTTTGTTGTTATATACAAATTTAGCTGTTTTCAACCAATTTGGCCACTGTTCTTATCTATGGTCTATAAACATCCTTAAGTACTGTTCCAATTCTTAGTTAACCCTCTCTATCTACCCATCTGTTTAAGAGTGGAATGCCATTGACAATTTACTTTTGATCCCCAATATTTAATTTAACTCCCTCATCACTCCTGCCATAAACTGTGGTCTTCTGTCCAAAATTATACTCTTGGATAATCTATCCAACTTCCACACATTGTCTCTGAATAGCTTAGCCAGTTCTTCTGCCAATGTTTTCTCTATAGTAGAAATAAAATAGACTATTTTTGTTAACCTATTTACCACTACTAAGATTGAGTTGTATTTCTGGGCTAATGGCAACTTAGTGATAAAGTCTTCTGAAATGTATATTCAAGATCTTTCTGGAATTGAATTGGGCATTAACTTGCCTACTGGCTGCTCTATGCAGTTTTTATTCCTTTGGTAGGAATTGCACCCTTTCATATATTGCTTCACTTCCTTGGTTACTCCTGGCTACCAAAAATTGTAGGTAACCAACTCCACTATCTTCTACTGTCCTCTATGTCCTCCTACTGGTATATCATGGTATAGCCTAATAATTTCTGCTCTTAATCTATCATCTTTAGGTATATATACCTTCTTTTTTTTGTATATAACACTATCTACTTTCCTCTACTCCTTATCTCTCAAAATTTTTACCCCTGCCTGCTTCATTTCTTCAACTGCCTTTACTACCTTGTTATCTTTTACCTTTGACTGTCTTACTTCCTCTAATAAGTCCACTTCTCCTACAATAATTTCTATCTTTTCTGTTCTTCTTACTTCTAGCTATTTTGGCTTTATCAATATCTCATTTTCATTGTCTCTTTCTATCCCTACTTCCTAATCTGGTCTTCTGCTCAAACTATCTGCTTTTCCTATTCTACTTCCTGGAATATATTTCAATATAAAGTTAAATCTTAATAGATACAATATCCATTTTGCTTGTCTACAGTTTAACTTCTGTGTCTTCATGAAGTATTTGAGATTTTTGTGATCTATCCATATCTTAAACTTAATTGTTGTCCCTTCTAGGAAGTGCCTCTATGCTTTCAAGCATCTAACTATAGCTAGCATTTCCTTATCATATATTTTATAGTTTCACTTTGTATTACTAAGAAATTTTGAAATAAAAGCCACTGGTCTTCACAATTTATCAGAGCACTTCATTAATAATACTTCTCTAGTTGCATAGTTTGAAGCATCTGCCTCTATCCTAAATTTTTTGTCTAGATCTAGGACTACTAATACCAGCTTCATTGTAAAGATTTTTTTGAGTTCATCAAATACTTTTTGCTGCTGCTCCTCCTACTGCCATTTCACATTCTTTCTTGTCAATGTATTCATTGGCCTAGCTACTTGAACAAACTCTTTGATAAACCTCCTATAATAATTTGCAAGGCCTAAAAATTTTCTGATATCTTTTACATTCTTTAGTTTCAGCCAGCTAAGTACTTTATCTACCTTCTTTTTCTCCATCTCTATTTTATTAGGCTCTATGATAACCCTTAGGAATCCTATCTTCCTTACTTTCCATATATATTTTTCTGGCTTGATATACAAGTTATTTTTCTCTAGCCTCTTCAGTATTTCATCTATAATTTTATCATATTCCTTCTTTGTTTCCATTTCTACTAGTACATCATCTACAAATGTAGCAACCTTTTCTTTATCTTCATTTATCAGGTCTCTTAAGATTTCATTGTCTGGAATGTAGCTGGCAAATTTTTTATTCTAAAAAACATTACTGTTGGTTTGAAAGACTCTACATATATTGTAAATACTCTCTTCCACTTATCTCCTTTCTTAATCCTCACATTATTGAACCCCTATCTTAGATCTATTTTAGTGAATACTTTCTTGCTCTCCATATTGTCTATTAGATCTGTAATTAATAGGAGCAGGTAGTTATTTTTCACTATCTGGTTGTTTAGGTTATAGTAGTCTATCACCATCCTTTTGCTTACAAAGAATACTGGTAATGTCTGAGGGAATTTAGATGGTTTAATATACCCCTTTCTCAACTGGTTGCCTATAAAGCTCTAGACCTCTTCTCTCTTATTTTTAGATCAAGAGTAAATTCTTCTCTTTTGTGGTTTGAATATCTTCTTAAGATCTATAGCATGATCCCAAACCTTCCTTGTTGGCATTCTCTTTGACTCTACTTTCCCAAATACCTTTTTCCATTTCAAAAATTTCTTTGGGACCATCTCTTTGATTTTTCTGTAGTCCACTTTAACTTCTTTCTCTCTTCTCCAGTCTTTTTTATTGTCTACTGTCCATCTTACTAGTTTTTCTTCTTTTAGAGTAGCTACTCTCTTCTCCCTTTTTGTTTTCTTGTTCTCTTTCTTCTTATTACTCTTTTTACACAGCAGTGGATATTTTGTTATCTTGACTTCTCCAGTTTCCCAGTTAATCTCTAGGTTATGGACCTGCAACCATAGCATCCCTAATATTACCTCTGTTCTCTCTAAGCTATATATGTCTATTCTTATCCTTTTCACATGACTTTTATAATACACATTTATTTCTACTTGATGTGTAATTGCTCCTATACTATTGTTTGTTCCATTTACATTTCTAACAGTCACCAGCCTCTCTAGCTTTTGTAGCCTAAATTTATGTTTGGCCACTATCTTTCTGTCCATGAACATTCCTGTGGCACCACTGTCTAAAAGTACCTTTACTGTCATGCCTTCATATGTGTCTACTTTCTCTATTCCAATATTCAGCTATACCTCTCTTAGTATCTTAAATGTCCTCTTTACTTCTCTCTGCTCACCCCCTCTCTTGCTGTGCTTTTTGGAGTCTCTACCTGTATACCACTCTACTGTACTTTTCCTTGTCTAGAGTACACCACCATCTCCCAGTTCCACCATAATCACTTTTCTGTTCTACATTCTAGACACCAAATATTTCTTCTTTTCTCCTCTAATATTTTCTTCTCTACTATTGTATCTTTTTTTCTATACTTCATATATTTAACCCTACTTCCTACTTTATTATTCCTCCATTTCTACACTTCTAAACAACTCTCACATCATATATTCTTTAGTCTCTCTCCAGAGACAAAACCCTATTCTTGGTTCTTCTCTATTTTGGTGCCTTTATAGTTGCATCTGCTATACTCTACAAATATCACTACCTTTCACCTCTATGTTAGAACATTCCCATTTATAATGTTCTATTCCCCAATATTTGAAACACCTCACTTTTTCTTCTACTATCTCTTGCCTCCTCACTATTTCTTCTACTATCTCTTGCCTCCTCACTATTTCTTCTACTATCTCTTGCCTCCTCACTATTTCTTCTACTATCTCTTGCCTCCTCACTATTTCTTCCCTGATTCTATACTTTATTACCTTGCTAGCTAATACCTTAAACTTATTTTGGAGAATCAACTTCCTCTTTTTTTCTTTCTTTTCATTTCTGCAGTTATGGACCAGATACCTAAACTTTTTATAATATTAATACACCCTCTCTTTTCTTTCTTCTAGTTCTGCCCTTAGTTTAGCAAGGGCACACTTTTGGTCAAGCAGACTGCTCATGAGAGAATTGTATTGGGATTGAGACATTGTGTTGACACCTCAATGGTATAGAGTGAATGGTTGATATCACTAGCTATACTACATCTACTGGAGTACAAGATCTTTATCCAGCTAGAGTTCTACTGCCTACTAACTACTGTTCTAATAGTATGGTTAGACTATCACCCAATAGATGGGATATCTAATCTAGACAACCTTCTAAAGAGTAATTGTCACTCCTCTGCATAGACAGATAACAATGCACCTGTAGCACAAAGTTTATACTAAGAAAGTAATACAAGTAACTATTCAGCCTACTCAATTACAAGGTCAGATCTTGGTAGTAGTGCTCAAGCTTGGTACCATACTTACACCTGCACTCTTTAACTGACTGCAAAGTTCCCTTAAGCCAAGGGCCTGGCTATATATGAAGGTAACTAGTATTATTAATAGACAGTGAATGTCCTTAGTGATTACCTTAGATGGATATTCAAGAAGAACTCAATGGAGTTCTTCATTGGATTGCAGCCTTACTTATACTACTACTACAGTGGCTGTACTCTAAAGTCCTGCAATCACATGTTCTTTCTAGAATGTTCCATGACCATCTGACCTTGTCATATGATTTGACTTACTAAGTTCCTACACTATTTATATCTTGATCCTGTTGTATGTTTTGAGGTTTTGGACTAAGTGTTTGAATGCATGGGAAACCTTTTCCTGTTTGGGGCTCTCATAACAACTAGTGATCATAGTAACCACTAGTCAAAAGTCAATGAGATTATAAGATTAAAGATAAGCAAGGTCCATAGTGAACAGTACTCTGGATGATGGAATTGAGTTCTGGTATATTAACTTAGCCTGAGATAACTTAACTGCACTTCTAGTCTAAGTTGACAAGAAAAACTCAATAGAGTCCTCATTCAATTTCTGTACACTACTTATATACCTACTACATGGTCTATGTACTACTTTCCCACACTTATCATGTGACATCACTCTGACCTGTAACATATCATATGATACTTTCCCACACTCCTTCCTTGTGTAGTAAGTCCAAATTAAAAAAGTAAAATAAAGTAAATATTGACTTAGCTGTTTTGCCAAGTCATAACACCCTTAAAAACATACTCAAGAACTGTAATTAATTACTTAAATAGATATATCAACTTTCAACAACTTTACCACTACTGTTTCCTTTATCAATTTCAGTGCTGAGAATTGGGACACACTTGTCAGGAATGGTATCAGTATCAAGTTGGTGAGGAGCAGTAGTGTGGAGAGGCTAGAATATACTATGAATTACTATGAATAAACTATGAATGTATACTCTGGATTCTGGAAAGTAACACAAAGAATAGAGTCAAAGAGTAAAATATGCTACTAGATAAAATAAAAGATATTGCTCTCTAGTTCTGTGGTTTTACAACTAGGCTGGAGAAAACACAACAATAACGCAGGAGTGGAACAACCTTGGTCTTAGCTTATGCACTGTACCTTGATCTCCTATCATATATATAGTCATTTATTTTGGAGTAGTAGAATGTCATTCAAAGGAGAGGTAAATTCAGGAGTAAGGAGTTTAAGGGTATATAGTAGAGAGAGTACTACAGGACTTTGGGGAAAGTAATTTTAATTTACAAACTAAGAGATTACAATATACTAGTAGAGTACTTATACTAATCCTAGAATAGGAGTTGTTGTCAAGTAATACCTAGAGTACCAGAGAAATTAATTGAGTTGATGGAAAAAGAATCTTTGTTAGTGAGTTCCCTGTCCAAGTGATATTCTAGATGCAGTAAGGGAGAATTCTAAGTTCAGATTGATACTACTATATTGTAAACAAAGCTAAGGTACTAAATAAGACTTGCTAGTTTATAAACTAAGGAAAAAGGCAAACTTATGCAAATACTGGAAAAGTATACCCAAACAATCTGACTGAGGTAAATGGGTGATAAGTGACTGCTATGAGAGTGTCACAGAGAACTATAACAGTACCCTCTCTTCAAGGGCTACACTCTCATGGCTATAAACATCTGACGCAAGAAGAAAAAGAAGGAATGAGAGAATGAAGATAATGGTGATAGGTGATAGATTTCTATTAACTCTATTCCCAGGGGCTTCTAAATACATGGTTTAGACCCAGTTATTTGGGTTTTAAGAGTAGTAGTTGAATACTAATTCAGTGGTGTGCTTCAGGTTGTCTATACTGAGCTAAGAGTACTTTTTTGGTATACTCTCATAACTGGTCCATTGTATGTAGTATAATAGCAGGCTTTTACAACAATGATCCCACTTAGAATCAAGGATCTGTGCTATCTCAAATTTGAGGGTTCTATCAATCTCAATAGTGGGTGAGGGCAGGTTCCTGTGGTTTGGGATTGTGCTCTGGTGCACTAGCTCCAATTGAAATATATGGAATACTAGATGGATGATGTATAGGTGTTCCAGGAGTTTAATCATGTAAGAATGTATTCTTACCCTTTCAGCTACTTCAAAGGGCTCAAGGTAATGTTCAGATAGCTTTTTCCATGGTTGAATTGTCCTAACAAACTTTTTCAAGATGAAGACTAAGTCCTCTATCTAGAAGGTAAGTACTTTCAAATATCAGTTATCTGCTGGGGTCTGATATCTTGCTTGTGCTTCTGTAATAGTTTGTTTGAGTTCTGCATGGGTGTTCTCTAGGTCTGTGACAAATTTCTTGGCTGGTTGGGACATGAGTTCATAGGCAGTTTGAAATTGCAAACTAGAGTGATACCCTTTGTTCACAAAGAATGGAGATATATCTGTCATAGCTGATAGCATATTATTGTAAGTAAATTCTGCTAGTGGTAGCAGTTTTACCTAGTCAGATTACTAATAGTTGCAGTAGATCCTCAGATACTGTTCTAAGGTTTAGTTTGTTTACTCTGTCTGTTCATTAGCCTCTAGATGGTAGCCTGCTGAGAAGTGGAGCTTCATATTTAGTGCTGTGGCTAATGATTTGAGGAATTTCAACATGAATTTGGTTTTTCTGTCAGATGTAACATAGCTGGGTACTTTGTGTTTTAAGAAGATATTCTTAACAAATAGGTTTACCAGTTCTTCTGTATCAATCAAGCTATGTATAGAGGAGAAGATCACTTGTTTTGTGAGTCAATGCACTACTACAAATATATTTATGTAACCTTCTGAATCCAGTAGACATTTGATAAAGTCCATAGATATAGACTTCTACAGTCGAGATAGAATTGGTAGCTGTTTCAATATACTATAAGATTTGTGATGTCTTGCCTTATTTCTGGTACAAGTATTATAAGAGTTTACATAGTCTATAATGAAGTCTCTTAGATTAGGCCAGATATAGTCTTAGTAGATAAGCTGGAGAGTCTTAGTCTGTCCTGGATGACCTGCAAGTATATAATCGTGTTTGGCCCTCAAGATCCTTAGATGTAGGTCCTTCACATCTAGTACAAATATTCTCCCCTCTAATTACAGATAGCCATTAGTATCTATGGTTTATCTTGGGTTCATAGTTGATTCTTTTGGTTTAAGAAATTTCTGGTAGGCTGTATCATTCTGTATTGCTGTTCTAATGTCTGTATTCAGGGATTCCATGTCCAAAAGGGTTGCTGTGTATAGTTTGCTTGGGTAATTGGTCACTGGAGATAGTTGGTAAGTTAACTGGTTTGCTGTAAACAAAAATCATTATAACTCACTATCTATAGCCTCTTCTTTATGGTACACAATTCAACAATATGTTAGTATATCTGGTTTTGCACCTAATCTCCTAAGTCTGAATTAAATTATAAAATTGAATTATAACAGAAATTCGGACCAATGGGCTTGCCATTGTGAGAGTATCTTTGATTCATAGAAGTAGATCAAGTTCTGATGATCCATGAACACTTCTACTAGAGTAGGAGTCACTTTGAGGTAATGTCACTACTTTCTAAATACTTCAAATATTGCTAACAGTTTTTTATTGTAGATGTCGTAGTTCATTCCTATCTTGCTAAAGGTCCTGGAGTAGTAGGCAATAGGATGAATATTACTCTTAAAGTAGATAGAAATAATGGCAGCCAGGGCTTAGTTCAATATGTCTGTTTCAACTATGATTCTGGAATCTAGGTTCTAGTATGCCAGAACTGGTATAGATGTGAAGACTTCCTTCAAGGTCTCAAAGGCCTCTTAATAACTCTCAGACCATAGCTAGGGCTTCTTCTGGGTCAGTCAAGTTAGGGGAAGTACTAGGTTAAAGTAGTTGTGAATGAATTGTTGGTAAAAGTTAGAGAAGCCTAGAAAGGCTTGGACATCTCTCAAGTGACAGGGTACTGGTCAGTCCTGGATTATCTTTACCTTCTGTTCATCCACTCTTAACTCTTTGGGACTAAGTATAAATCCTAGGAATTCTATGCTATTCTAGTAGAAGATATACTTGGTAGATGATACATATAACTTATGAGTTTGTAGTCATCTTAAAATCTCCTTTATATAATCCTTGTGATCATCTAGGTTATTAGAGTAAATCAATATGTTATCAAGGTAAACAACTACAAATACATCTAGTAGGCTGGCAAAAATCTTGTTCATAAATTGTTGAAAGGCTGCTAGTGTATTAGATAACCCAAATGGTATAACTAGCTATTTAAAAGATCTATAGTATACTAGAATATGGTCTTCTATTCATTGCCTTTGGCGATGCATACTAAATGATAGACATTCCTCAAGTCTATCTTGGAATACACCCTAGCCTTCTTTGGAGCATTAAGAATATAAGAACTTAGACTGTAATATCTGAGAACTACTCCTAGTCTGAGTTGACAAGAAGAACTCAATAAAGTTTTTATTTGATTACTATATATTACTTATACACATTCTATATTTACTTCTATTTATAAAGTTCCATACATCTCTTTTGAGTCATTCCTTTTTGCATATCTATTGATTTTCTAATTAAATAAAACAAAAAGAAAAGAAATATAAATAATGACTTAGCTATTTGGCCATGTTATGATAGAAGAGATCTGTTACAAGTGGAACTGGGTACCTATTCTTATATGTAATACAGTTTAGCCCTCTGTAGTTCATACAAAGTTTCAGGGCACCATTTTTTTTCTTCACAAATAAGACTGAAGCACTTCCAGGAGACTGTAAAGGACATATAATACCTGTCTTCACATTTTCCTCTATAAATTTGTAAAAGGTCTTTAGTTCAAGTATTAATAGTGAGTAAATAGGTCCTAGTAATAGTATTGTCCCCTCTTCAGTTTGGATAGAGAGTATATAGGCTTGATACTCAGGTAAGGTCTTTGAACATTGCTTGTCAAAAATATCTGCAAATTAACAGTATTCATCTAGTAGGTCCAACAAGTCTAGCACTTCATGATCCAGATATACTACTTGTTCTTGGGTTCTGGGCTTATAGAAGGTAAGCTAGAAGAATAGAGCTCCGGGTGCTTTGCAGATCCACTAGTAGACAACAGTATTGATAAAGATAATTAATGGTTGTTTGGGCTTCTGGTCTTGGGTTTTGTCATAGTAAGGGGCTATAATCACTTTTTTGGGGTCAGGTGCTGATTCAATCTTGGCTGCATATGGCTTCAGGGTCTCTTTTATCCAGTCAATAAGAGAATTGTACTGAGATAGCCAGTTATATTCCAATATAGTAAGGTACAAGCCTTTAAGCTTTGTTACATAAAACTCATATGCAAAGAAATAGCTGCAAGTAAGTTGCATTAGAAACATTATGATCTGAGATACATACTGACTGGTAGTACCATCTATTAAGGTAAGAGAGAGGGAGTCAATTTTGTGAAGGGACAAATTGTGAGCAATAGCAAAATATAAGTTTATGAAATAGTCTATTGAACTAGAATCTATTAGGCCCTTGAAGCTCCCCATCACTAAATCTAAACATAGCAAGAGAGTGAGAGACTTTGGGTATACTAGTACTATGGCTCCCAGGTATAGGAGGTTACTTCTGGTGGTACTCAGACAGTCAGCTCCCCTAGTAATGAGGAAACCACCAATATATTTTTTTGATAGTTTGGATAAGTCTGGGAACATACCAACTTATATAGTGCAACCACTAGGAGTGATAGGGGGTTCCAAGGACTACTTTGGGCAAGCTTTTGCAAGATAACCTGACTAGCTATAATGCATATATAGGTCTAGGTCTATATATTGTTGTTGCTCTACCTGAGTGAGTCTACTGTCTGTACCCAGAATGCTACTAACAAAAGATGTAGAGAGGTTGGTGTTCTAGGACATTCCTGCAGCTAGTACTGGTCTAGGAACTCTCTTACTTGGGTTTCCTCTGTTCTCAGATCCAGAAGACTTTGTGTTCTTCTGTTATGATTGCTTCAGTAGATAGAGGGAGAAAACGTGGCTGGTTTGTTGTCAGCAACTGACTCAAGAACCTTAAGTTAGGGGTTAACTCAAGGTAATGGTTTAGGGTTAGAAGAGAACTCAATGGAGTCCTCACTTAATTGCAGTTTACTATATATACAAGTACAGTGTTTGTTCTTGTTTAAACTACAAACTGTTCATTGGCTACTGGTTCAACTCCAGTCTATATACATTCTATTTATAGCTCATTGTCATAGTCAAGGCAACTTATGACATTTGTATCTTATTTTTTTATCTTGTAATCTCTTCCAGTACTCAAAACTGCTCTCTTAAACCCATTAAACAAAGATATGTTTTTCTAACTATAGTATAACTTGTCTCTGATGTAGTTGGAGATAGTGTCCTTTACTATCTTTTGCAGAGCTCAGTTATCCCAATAGATGCAGTTTTGGTATTTGGCAAACTGAATGAAGTAGTTAATGGTCTTGCTATCATAGGGAAATGGAATAGAAATAATAGTATTCTCATTATTATCTTCAGGTAAATAAAAGCCAAAAATGTTTGACAATTTTTAAATAAAAGCAGATCAATCATCAAGGAAGTTAAGGTTATGGTAAGGGTCCAGCTTATTAATAAAAGGTTCAGAGTAATCTAGTACTATGCCTTGGAGGTAGAATATAGCAAAGAAGACTTTTTTGGTATTATCAGTGAACTCTCTCTCATATACTCTGAAGTAAATCTGGCACTGGAAAATGAATGCTCTAAGTTCATCTAGACTATCTCTACTGAAGGGGTCTGGTTCCTTAATTACTTAGTGTTTCTTCTAGAGACAACTACTAGTGTGATGAGCAATTGTCAACAGGGTTATTTGTAGTTCTAGGTTAGTTATCTCTGCTTGAGGGCTGTATGCTAATGGTGCTAAGGGTTTGGGTTGGCCAGTCAATAGTTCTAGTATTTTACTGGGCTCTTCCTCTTGGAGTTCCTCAACCCCTTTTTCCACAGATCCTTAGGAGGTGATGTATTGATTTCTTTCATAAAAGGTAGTAAAGAGACATTTAATAGAGGTGGTAGTAGATTCTCTAAGAGGACCAGAGTATAGTCCATTATATCAAATGCAATATTCAAGATGAAGGTCAGGGGTAAGTACTTGCAATATAGAGAGTTAGCTAGAATGGTATGTAAGAGATTCTTTTCTTAGCTTTGTTCAACTGTTAAGTAATACCTAGAGTACCAGAGGAATTAATTGAGTTGATGGAGAAAGAATCTCTATTGGTGAGCTTCCTACCCAAGTGACATTCTAGATATAGCAAGAGAGAATTCTGAGTTTAGATTAATACTACTATGCTGTGAACAAAACTAAGGTACTAAATAAAACTTGCTAGTTTATAAACTAAGGGAAAAGGCAAACTTATGCAAATACTGGAAAAGTATACCCAAACAATCTAACTGAGGTAAGTGAGTGATGAGTAACTGCTATAAGGGTGTCACATAGAACTATAACAGTTGTGGTACAAATGTTTCAGTCTACATTATGATCCTATAGGAGTAAATGAATTAGAAGTTTTAGGATCAGAAATTATAAAGAAAATAAAATGAAAATGAATATAAATAATAAATAATACTGAATTTCCAGTATATGACAATCAGCCTTGATCACATATCTTAGAATGAGACTAAAATACAAATACTACAAAATGCACATCAAGGGACCTCTTTCCTTCTCAAAAATTATATTAATCAGGTACTCAATAGAGTAATCAATTATTATAATGGTACCTTAACCACTACATATAATAGAATTACAACTTTGGAGATAAAAGTTGCCTATTTTTGGGAAAAGCTGACAAGGCTTCCTATAGGAAATACCATCTCCAAGACCAAGGTACCAGAGCCACCAACATTTGTAGGCTCTGAGAACAAGATATACTTGTATGATTGGTTAAGTCAAATTACTCTGTATTGCTTAGTATCTAGCATTGTATCAGATGATCAAAAGATTGTGTATACCCTTATCTGCTTGTATGCTTCTACCAGCACATATATGAAATCATTGTAGCAACTTAGCCTAAGATGACTTAATCACACTCCAAGTCTGAGTTGACAAGAGAAACTTGATAGAGTTTCTATTAGATTCTATATACTACTTATACAACTACTATATGGTCTGTGTACTACTTTCCCACACTCATTATATGACATCATCATATAATGTGACCCTGTGACATCCCAACATATGACCATAATGTGTAATATTGTTATATGATACTTTCCCATACTTCTTCCTTGTATAATAAGAGAAAAGAAAAAGAAAAAGAAAAGAAAAGAAATATAAATAATAACTTAGCTATTTTGCCAAGTTATAACAATCATACTATGATAAAGTTCAGGTAGGATCAAGAGTTGGTTCTTGGAGCAACTTTGCCCAAGGAGTGTACCATTCTGCTAGAGAACTTCTGTAGTTCTAGGGTAGTCTTGGCCACTAGCTCTTTCTGATCTCTAGAACAATTGCCTTTACAATCTTTGGCCAGGATACTGTGTTTGACCCTGGTCAGCTCCAATCTCTTAAAAGCTTAGACCACTAGGAGTTCTGGATATAGCAAGACAATGTTTTTGTTGTCTGAAGCTCTATTGCTATGGCTGACCCTTCAAGGGAGTATGCCTAGCTTATCTATAGACTGTTGAGGGCAGTAACAAAGTGTAAAGTCAAAGCAGGCTAGATAAAGAGACTAGTATACCTACCTTTGATTTAGTTTTCTCACCATTATAAAGTACTCTAGATTTTTGTGGTTAGTCTAGATCTCCACAGGGTTGGGTGCTCCTTTGAGGAAATGCCTCTACTCTTCTAGTGTATAGATAATAGCCAGTATTTCCTTGTTGTAGATCTCATAGTTTCTCTCTACTAGAGATAGGGATTTACTATAGAATGCTATTGGTCTCTACTTTCCATCTGTTGTAAATTGCTAGAACAAGATAGCACCCGTGGCAAAGTCCAAGCTGTTTACCTTGATCTGGAAGAGCTCCAAGTCTTGTGGCAAGACTAGCACCAGAGCAGTAGTCATAGCTGTTTTAAGGACTTTGAAGGTGGCTTGCTTGTCCTTCCATTCCCATATCTTGTTGGAGTGTGTGAGGTCAAAAAGAGGTCAAGTGATAGTTAAGAAGTCTTGTATGAAACACCTGTAGAAGTTGACAAACCCTAGGAAGGTCTAGATATTAGTCTACAACTCTAGGGTAGGCCACTCTCAGACTTCAGCAACCTTAACAGGATCCATAGAGATCTTGTTTTCCAATATGACCAGATCCAGGTATTTGATGTGCTCCTTCTGGAACTTGCACTTCTCCAGACAAAAACACAGTTTGTACTCCATAAGAATCTCTAATACTTATCAGATAGCCTTAGTATATTGTTTGACAGTCCTAGTGAAGATTGGGATATTGTCCAAGTATACCACTATAATATCTTCCATAATAAAATCTCAGAATATATTGTTTATCATTATCTAGAAGGTAGCTGGACTATTAGTCATCCCAAAGAATATTACCAGAGGTTCAAACAGACCATAGTTAGTGCAAAAGATAGCCTTTTACTCATCTCTGGGCTTGATACATATGTTGTTAAAGTTCCATAGAATGTCTAACTTGATAAAGTACTTAGCTCTATAGAGTTGAGACATGAGCTTAGAGATAAGGGATAAGGTATACTTATTCTTTACTATCATAGAGTTGAGGGCCCAGTAGTCCTGTACTAACCAGAGGAAGCCATTCTTTTTTTTAATAAAGAAGACTAGTATGGCCATAGGCAATTTGAATAGGCAGATTTGTCTGGTATATAGGTTTTTCTCTAGGAAGGTGTCCAACTTCTTCTGCTCAACCAGAAAGAAAGGATATACTTTAGTCAACTTCAGTTTAGAACCTGGTAGGAGTTTTATGGTATGATCCCAATGATGATGCTCTAAGAGGATGTTGAAATTATCTTTGGTAAATACAGGCTTGAACCCTCTGGCATATAGGGGTAGTAGGGTCATAGTGGCTAGCATTTTTGCACTCTAATATGCTCCTTCTACTAACCTTTAGAAAGTGGTTGTGAAAGTCCATATAGTCTCCTCAAAGAGCTCAGAGAGCAGTCTGGTTATAAACAACTAGTCCCTGAGCTTCCAGTCCTGCTTGTCAGTTCTACATAGGATTTTAGACTCCTCTTTATCACTATCTAAGAGAGAAATGGGTCCAGTCCAACAATGCAGTAGGGTTTAGACTTTTTGTCTTTTCTTCAAGGCTTGTTCCTTCCATAATTGTTCCTTCCATAATATTTGACATCCCTCATAGTAGGGCAGATATCTAGTCATAAGGACTTTGTTTTTCTCCCAGTCAACTTCCAGATTATAGTTCTTTAGCCAGGTGTAGCTGAAAATCAGGTTCTGCTTCCCCAGGCTAGAGATGGCTAGAAGCATCCACTTTGAGTGGGTCTTATAGCAGAGGACTATGTCTACCACTTCTGATATCTAGTCTATCTTGTTAGAAGAGTCATTGACATTGAAGACTAGTATGGACTGAGAGATAGTCTGAGTATTAATCTCCTTGGAGTAGACGAAGTTATGATCTATGAAGTTACCAGTGGCTCTACAGTCTAGGAGTGTCTTAATGGAGTAGAGTTCACTAGTGTCAGTTGTACTGATTTCCACAGGTAGGACCAAGGACATTTCTTATATGTTTATGATATTGGTAGAGAATTGTTTGGGCAATTGTTTCTCCTATTTTGGTTTCCAGAGAGTTGTGTTGGCTATAGGAGTGGAGAAAGAAAGAGATGTATTTGTTGGTTCACTGTTATCTGTATTAATTTCTTCTATATTAAGTATAGTAAACCTATTTACAGAGAGTGGCTGGAGCATATCTTTTACTGGTTACTCTATGCAAAATCCTCTTTAGAGAGGGGCTCTATTCCTTCTGTCATAATCATGTCCTTTAAAGCTATTAGATCTTTGATTAGCTTTTTCTTTTGCTCCACTATCAACTGTTGTATGTCAAGTCGATACAGACAGTCCTTCACAAGATAGTCCATTTCTCTACAACAATAGCAGTTGTGTGGAGAAAGAAGCCTGGTCTTTTGTACTGCATTGACATCTATGGAGACTCTGAAGGATAGAAGAGATAGTAGAGGTAGAGGCTTTGGAAAAGTTGGTATAGAGAGAGCCAGAGGAGTATAAATTATAGACAGGGGGGCTAGGTGCAGAGCAGGAAGCCTTGAGGAATATACAGGTATCAAATGTTAGGAGGACTAGAAGGCTTTGTTAACCAGTCTAGCTTAATCAATTCTCTGGGCTGTATAATACTATGCCTCAAAGTCAGTATTTGCTAGTCTTCTATATAGCATAGTGGCAATCTGACTCTGAATATTTGCTTAGTGTCACAAAAAAGTAACTACTAAATAGTGATATAGAGGTATAACAAAATATCTGTTCAAAGAACTACATAAATAGCTGGACACTCATTAGCAAGTAGCCTTGCTAATGTTGCCCTTTTGGTATAGTAGTAAACCATACAGTATGTGACTACTGGTCCATAGTACAACTATGATACTTAGAGTCTTTGTCAAAATTTCACCACCAGAGTCTAGGGGTCTATATAGCCAGCATTGGAGACTAGAGCTTGAAAACTGTCTAGGTAGTTATCTACTATCTAGCTTCCTTAGTAGTAGAATACTTCCTCCAAGATGTTGATTACATCAGCCTCTGTGAATTCCGGTGTCCACTTCTTGTTAGAAGAGATTTTTGGACTACTTCATGGCCCAACCTCCTTTGAAAAACATCAGTGCCCAGAGTGCCTTTTCTTCCCTATAGCTGAATTGCTCTGGGGCCAGGTGTATATACAAGATACAGGAGTTGAGGAATACATAGCCAGAACTCCACTCTCCATGGAAGTCTAGAGAGAACAAGAGTTTTGGATAGGCTTGGGATTTTGGAACAGCCAGAGAAGGAGTTGGCACTACAGATAGAGGGAGAGTGGCTGTTGTTGGGACCAGAGACTAAGGATTGGAGACTAGCTATATGAGCTACTACAACTGAGTAGTTAAGGCAGAGAGGACATTGTTTATATTTGTTTCTAAGTTATTTTGTCACTTGGTGACTTTATGTAAATGGTACTGCAGATATGCTAGGGTATTGTTTATGCCCTGGGAGGTATCTATATATGATATTTGTATAGAGCAGAGTTTATAGAAGGTTGGCTGAGGGCAAGAGAGGATATCTAGTTGAGAGGCTATCTATTGTGTTCTTTCAAGGCTCTGTTGAAGAGATTCTAAACTGCTATAAGGGCAACTGGAGTAGAGTGGACTCTAGGAGAATCCTTAGCTAATATTGTACTCTTATGTTATATTATAACTTATCTCTAGGAAAATCCTTAGAGTTTAGGATAAGACTTCTAGGGATGTACTCTATAATATATACTATTATATCCTGTCCATCTCTGATCCTACAGTCCTGTCTAGTAGAGTCAGAAGTTGCCAAGTCAAGCTAGTGGAACTGTATATTACATAGTAATATTTAGTTAAGTGTAGGGTCACTCTAGGATTTAAGTCTAATATTCTAAGAGTGGTGTTGGTAGGGTCTTCTTACATAAAACATGAGATATAAAAACAAAAACTAATGAACTTCACCTTAAACTAGATATCAGTAGATCTCCCTTATTAGATGATATAGGAAATGAGGACTCTAATAACCATATTCTTAGCTGGGTAGACATAACTGACCTAGGTAGTCATTAATATAAGTGTAAAGGGACAACTATCACTCTAGAACTTGCCTTAGCTAAATATTTGGTTCATATATAAATTGCTATTATTGGACTGTAGCTTACATGACTGCACACAGACTGTCTTTTATAGTATATATAGAAGCTTGTATAGATAGATTTATTTTTACTTGAATATCACTCCAGTTTCTGGGACCCTTATTTAGCTCTCTAGTATAATATCTGGTCAATTGCTAGTTGTTGTCCTTACAGTAAGGGAATTATACCAAGGTCTACTCCTGACACACTAGTGGTAGTGTACCAGAGCAACCAAGAGCCTTATTCTATTCCCTGAGGTTTCTCCTGGAGAGAAGTTGTAATATACTCTAGAGTATATTTATAAACTGAGGTTTCTTCTGGAGTTGCTCTGCTCCAGTTGCCCTTACAGGTTGCTCTGGTACACTATTATTAGTATATTAGGAGTGGACTTTGGTGTAGTTCCCTTACAAATACCCTGACTTAAACTCTATTGAACTTCTCTGGAACTATCTTAAAAGATAGATAAATAACTATAAGAATCTATCTAAAGGAGTGTTTGAATTATAAAAAAGGTTAGCAAAGGAGTAGGAAAATATTCTAGTGGACCTGCCAAAGTTTTATAGAAAGCATGCCAAAAAGAATTGAAGCTATACTTAAGACCAAGAAAGATCATACTAATTATTAAATAGTAAATTAGAGTAGACTTTTAAAACCAACAAAATGTCTTATTATTTTGTTTATTTTATTACTCAACCAATTTTGATTCAAATCACATGACCAATGGTACAATCTTAGAGAATATATTTTAGTATCATATATATCAGTTTCAGAGTTTTATAATATGAATTTTTAGTAGTATTAAATAATTCATCCAAAAGTACTAGATATTTGGTCAGTTTTGGAAGCTACTATATGTAATGCAACCAATAGGGTTGTGCTTACCCTAAGGACTGAGTAGTTTTTATTTGGGATAAACAAAGTAAACTTGACAGAGTTTCCATTAGATTGCACTATTTACTTATATATTTACAGCATGGTCTATGTACTATTTAACTCTAGTTTACAACTGATCTGTCACAAACTTTATTCAGACTATAACTCTAGGAATACTCATTCAATTTTGACTATCTAAATGGCTACCAAAAGCTCTTAAGAAGACCTTTCCAATAATACCAAAAATATCTCAAAGTAATTAGTATTCACCAAGTTATCAGGAGATCAGTCAGTAATCATCAAGATACCAAACACTAGATTACCAATATCTCAGAAACTGCCAGACATAATTGTTTGCTTCAATGTTTATTGTAAAGCTCTCTTCAATGTACTTTTTTGGCTATAAATAGACCCCAAGATCCCATGAAGATACAAGGTCCTCAATGTTTGCATATAATACTGATCTATTACCCATAGATTATAATTTGTCCTTGAATAAAACAAAGGACTTCTCTAAGATAGTTAGGTTATTTGTATTTCAAGAAAAATAGCTATCACAAATGGCCACTTACTGATTTGTGAGTTGATGATTTAATAATCAAAAGGCTCAAAAAAGCAAAGTTTAGACAGTAGCAAAAGATGTTGTTAAGTCTGAGGTTTATCCTCAGACATA
>Ga0154001_1000152_pt1 | contig 19941 bp, 17 predicted proteins | sample TSNJ085MetaG_FD_104699 | JGI IMG/M metagenome (GOLD analysis project Ga0154001, IMG submission 104699) | Attine ant fungus gardens microbial communities from New Jersey, USA - TSNJ085 MetaG | ecosystem: Host-associated > Fungi > Mycelium > Unclassified | place: USA: New Jersey, Wharton State...
ACGCACCGGGATTCAGGAACGCCGCGTAAAACGGCAAGCCGAGCGAGATGGTCTCCATATGATAGCCGCCGGCGAAGCCGCGCTTCGGATCGAAGCGCGCTTCGTCCTCGATGATGCCGGCCATCGTCGTGCCCTTGAACATCTCGACCTTGTTTTCGAACGTGGCGTAGACGGAGCCCGTCGTATGGCGCATGTAATTGCGTCCCACCTGGTCCGACGAATTGGCGAGTCCGTTCGGATAGCGGCTCGATGCCGAGGCAAGCAGCAAACGCGGCGTTTCGATCGAGTTGCCCGCGACCGCCACCACGCGTGCCCTCTGGCGTTGCAGCTTGCCTTTGCCGTCGTAATAGAGCACGGCATTCACCTTGCCGTGCGCATCGTGTTCGATGCGCGCAACGTGCGAATGCGGCCGCAATTCCATATGGCCCGTCGCCTGCGCCTTCGGAAGCTCGGTATAGAGCGTGGACCACTTCGCGCTGAAGCGGCAGCCCTGAAAGCAGAAGCCGCGTTGATAGCAGTGGCTGCGATCGTCGCGATTCACGCTGTTGATCGCCATATGCCCGGTGTTGCATTGGCGATAGCCGACCTTGGTGGCGCCCGCAAACATCACCTTGAAATTATTGTTGCCCGGCAGGCCCGGCCAGCCGTTCGTGCGCGTCACGCCCATCTTCTTCTCGGCGCGGTCGTAGTACGGATCGAGATCCTCGCGCGTCACGGGCCAGTCGAGCAGCGTCGCGCCGTCGATGGCGCCATAGGTCGTGCGCGCCTTGAATTCGTGCGGCTGGATGCGCAGGCTCGCGCCGGCCCAGTGCGTGGTCGTACCGCCGACCGTCTTGCAGATCCACGCGGGCAGATGGGGGAAATCGCGCGCCACGCGCCAGCTGCCCGAGGCCGTGCGCGGATCGAGCCAGGAGAGCAGATGGAACGCATCCCACTCTTCCGTTTTGAAATCGGCCGGCGTGTTGTGCGCGCCCGCTTCGAGCACGACCACGTCGATGCCCTTCTGCGCGAGTTCGTTCGCGAGCGTGCCGCCGCCCGCGCCGGAGCCGATGATAACGACCACGTTATGGTCGTCGAGCGAAAAGCGTGTGCTGCCTTGTGTCGTTGCCATGTTGGGTCTCCCGATGTCACGCCGCCGGAACCGGGCCGCTGTCCTCGGCGGGCGGCTCGGGCAGCCACGCGAGATTATTGAAGCCCTTGAACAGATAGCCGCCGTCGCCCTCGCTCGCGCCATAGCCGAAATGCTGGTACGCGAGCGTGCTGCTGTAGATCGACACCACGGCCGTGCCGCGCACCGTTTCGAAGAACGGCGTGCCCGCGAGGGCGGCGACGTCGCTGGCCTGCGCCTCGGCCGCCTGCTTTGTCCAGTCTCCGCCCGGGGCCTTTTTATCGAGCGCTGTCACGCCGTCGGCCAGTTGCTTGCGCACGGCCGCGTCCTGCTGCGCCTTGGCGTCGAGGTCCTTGACCGCGAGCGCATAAACGGCGTCGTCGAGCGTCTTGTGCGGATAGAGCTGCTTCGTCAGCGCCAGCAGCACGGCGCCCTGATGCGTGTCGAGATGCTTGAGTTCGAGCGCCCAGACGCGGCTCGGCGCGAACATCGCCAGCGAGGAAGATACCGCGAGCGTGCCGATCAGAATGCCCGTGCCCTTGAGCCATTCGCGGCGCGTAAGCGCGATGCGCGCACGCGTCCCGCTCGCCGCTTGCGCGTCGAGGGCAATATCGATGGTCTTGCCTGTCATCGTCGTCTCCTTCCATGTTGGCGCGCGGACTGTGGGCATCCTTGCGCGCGGGCGGGTGCCGGACTAGCGATAGTGTCCGTGCTTCTCCAGCACCTCGATCTTGTAGCCGTCCGGGTCTTCGATAAAGAAGTAGCGCGCAAGCAATTCGCCCGCGTCGTTTTTAAACTCGCGCAGGTCCTTGGGCGCGAAGCCGAGACCGAGCAGGCGTTCGCGCTCCGCGTGCGTGTCGTCGACCACGACGGCGACGTGGCCGTAGCCGTCGCCATGCGTGTACGGCGTCTCGCGGCCTTTGTTCCAGGTGAGTTCGATTTCGGCATCGGCTTCGCCGTTGCGCAGATAGACGAGCGAGAAGTCGTCGAAATCGAGCCGATGGCTCGGCGTCATGCCGAGTACGGTCTCATAGAAAGCGAGCGAGCGCTCCAGATCGCGCACGCGAATCATCGTGTGGATAAGCTTGGCCATATCCCTCTCCGTCAGTGTGCGATGCGCGAGCCGGGCCGCGTGAGGCACTGCGCGAGCCGATTCGCGCCGGTCACGGAATCAAATGTAGCGACCCCAACTGCCGCTGAGGTAATACGCGGCTAAATCCATGCCAGGGATTACACGGAGTCGTGTCCACATTTGCGAGGCGCGCGCGATGCGGTTTGCGCAGAACCGTGTGTAAAGTGAGACCTGAGGTGATACCTGAAGCGATGCCCGATCTGGCCGGCTGCCTGGTATGGGATCAGAATAGGCGATGAAGAGCTAACTCGGGTCGATCGCTTTGCATGGGATCGGAGCCGGTGCCGAAGCGCTGACTCCGGTCGACCGCTTTGAGGAGACGTTCATGAAGAGTCCCACCGTTCGCGCGGGTGCGCATATCGAGGGCGTGCACTGGGTCGCCGAATATGCCGAAGACGTCCACGAAATTCGCGTGTTTCGCGAAGGGCAGGAAGTGGACGTGCACGACGCGCCGGCCACGCTATTCGGCGACGAGGCCAGCGCGGGCTCGAAAAGCACCGCCGATCATCGTGCGATGGAAGCGGCCGTGCTCGCCTATCTGAAGCACTTCGTCATGGAGCACGACGCGGAAGAGTAGCTGGCGGCGGCCTTCGGTGTCGTGAAGCGTGCAGGCCGCCGGTATTTTCAAGCCGCCAGCCCTTAGTCCGCTACTCCGCCGGCCGCAGCTTCTTCACCTCGGCATCCGACGGCTGCACGCTCGCGCCGTCGATATACCGGTACGACGTCATCACGCCCTTGCCGTCTTTCAGCGCCGTCACGCCGACATACGCGCCCATGGTCGACTGGTTGTCCTGCGGACGGAACATGATCGGCCCGAACGGCGTCTGTACGTTGAGCCCCTTGAACGCGGCGGCGAGCTTGTCGGAATCGACCGAGCCGGCCTTTCGAATCCCGTCCGCGATCGACATCATCGCCGTATAGCCGACCACCGAACCGAGCCGCGGATAATCGTGGAAGCGCGCCTGATACGCCTCGACGAATTTTTTATTGGCGGCCGTATCGATCGAATACCACGGATAACCGGTCACGATCCAGCCGCTCGGCGCTTCGGCCCTGAGCGGATCGAGATAGTCGGGCTCGCCGGTCAGCAGCGAAACGACCGCGCGATCCTTGAAGAGCCCTCGCGTATTGCCCTCGCGCACGAACTTGCCGAGGTCCGCGCTGAACAGCACGTTGAAGATCGCGTCGGGCTTCGCATCGGCAATCGCCTGGGTTACGGCGCCCGCGTCGATATTGCCGAGCGGCGTGGCCTGTTCGACGACGAACTGCACATCGGGCTGCGCGGCCGTCAGCAGTTTCTTGAAGGTCGCCACCGCCGACTGCCCGTACTCGTAGTTCGGGTAGACGAGCGCCCAGCGCTTCTTCTTGAGCTTCGCCGCTTCCGGCACGAGCATCGCAACCTGCATATAGGTCGACGGACGCAGACGGTACGTGTATTGATTGCCGTCGGCCCAGACGATCTTGTCGGTCAGCGGTTCGGCGGCGAGGAAGAACATCTTCTTCTGCTTCGCAAAGTCGGTGAGCGCGAGGCCCGTATTCGACAGATAACCGCCGAACAGCAGTTGCACCTGCTCGCGCGCAATCAGCTCCTGCGCAACGCGAATCGTATCGCCGGGGTTGCCGTTGTCGTCGCGCGAAATCACTTCGAGCGGCTTGCCGAGTACGCCGCCCGCCGCGTTCACCTGTTCGAGCGCGAGAGTCCAGCCGTTGCGGTAAGGTCCGAGAAAGGCGGGTTGCGCCTTGTAGCTATTGATCTCGCCGATTTTGATGGTCTGCTGTGCGCTCGCGCCGAATGCGGCAAACGAGCACGCGGCCGACACCATGAGGCGAGAGATCCATCCTGCGCGCGTGGTCATGCGTTTCTCCGTGGTCTGAAGGATTGCGGGGTTTTTCCGGTATTCGAGTGGCGGGCGGCGCGGCAACCGAGGCGATACTCGCCGCAACAAGCCGGCATCGTATCGTATCGCTTCATACGCGCATTCATACGCCGACTCATACGCTTAGACATGCACGCCTGACCGTATCGTTTTGCGCAAGCTCGCCGAGTGTGCCGCCGAAACGAATCTGCCCTTTTTCAAGCACGTACGCGCGATCGCTGACCAGTTCGGCGAAGTGAAGATTCTGTTCGGATAACAGAATAGAGAGTCCCTCGCGCTTCAGTTCGAGAATCATGTTCGCCATCTGCTCGACGATCACGGGCGCGACGCCTTCGGACGGTTCGTCGAGCAACACCAGGTAAGGATTGCCCATCAGCGTGCGCGACACCGTGAGCATCTGCTGCTCGCCGCCGCTCATCTGTCCGCCCGGGCGCTTCGGCATTTCGCCGAGATTCGGAAAGAGGCGAAACAGCTTGTCCGGCGTCCATTGCGGCGCGCCTTCGCGCGGCGGCTGGCGGCCCGTATCGAGATTTTCCATCACGCTCAGATCGGCGAATAGGCGGCGGTCCTCGGGCACGAAGCCGACGCCCATGCGCGCGATCCTGTGCGGCGGCAGCGCGCCGATATTCTGGCCGCGAAACGTCACTTCGCCGCGACGGCGCGGCAGCAACCCCATGATCGCTTTCATCGTCGTCGATTTACCCGCGCCGTTGCGGCCGAGCAGCGCGACGACTTCGCCGCGGCCGACTTCGAGATCGACGTCGAACAGGATATGCGCGCGGCCGTAGAACGCGTTGAGGCCGGCCACCTTCAGCATCGGTTCGCTCATTGCCGTGCCCCTTCGTCTCGACCGTGGCCGTTCGCGCCACCTGCCGCGTGAAGCAACGGTGCCTGCGGGCGGAACGTCTTGCCGGTGCCGAAATAGACTTCCTGCACGCGTGCGTCGTTGCGGATCGTCTGCGCATCGCCCTCGGCGATCAGCTTGCCGCGCGCGAGCACGATCATGCGATCGGCGTAGGCAAACACCACGTCCATGCTGTGCTCGGTAAACAGCACGCCGATCCCGTTCTCGATAACAAGCCGTTTGGTCAGCGCCATCAATTCATGACGCTCCTGCGGCGCCATGCCGGCCGTCGGTTCGTCCATCAGCAACAGCTTTGGACGATTCGCGAGCGCGATCGCGAGCTCGACGCGCTTCACGTCGCCATACGCGAGCACGCCGCATGCGCGGCTCGCGTGCGCGGTCATGCCGACCTGTTCGAGCAGCGCGAACGCTTCGTCGGCATAACGCGAGCGCGCCGGCTTCCATATGCCGAAGGTCTTTTTCTCGCGCGACACGAGCGCCATCTGCACGTTTTCGAGCACGGTCATCGAATTGAACGTGGCGGCAATCTGGAACGTGCGGCCCACGCCAAGCCGCCAGATATCGCGCGGACGCATGCCGACCAGTTCGTGACCGTCGAGAAGAATCGAGCCCGACGATGGCGGCAACTGTCCGTTGACCATGTTGAAGCAGGTCGATTTGCCGGCGCCATTGGGCCCGAGCAGCGCCAGCAGCTGACCGGCTTCGAGAGCGAAGGAAACGTCGTCGACGGCCTTGACGCCGCCGAACGATTTCGACAGGCCGCTCACGCGCAGCAGACTCATAGGCCCTCCTTGAGCGCTTCGGTGCGCTGCGCGGGCGACGTGCCGCCGCTGTTTTCATCGGCATGATCGAGGCTCGCATCGCCGAAACGCTCGCGAACGAAGCCGACCATGCCCTGCGGAAACGCGATCACGAGCAGCAGGATCGCGACGCCGAGCAGCGCCTGCCAGTAGTCGGTCTGCCGCGCGACCGTATCCTGCAGCCACGTAAATACCGCCGCGCCGACGAGCGGCCCGCTCAGCGTTTGCAAGCCGCCGAGCAGCACCATCACGAGACCGTCGACCGAACGGCTCACGCTGATGACGTCCGGCGAAATAGTGCCCTTCGAGAACGCATACAGCGAACCGGCGAGCCCGCAGAACAGCGCCGCGATCACGAACGCGGCCCACTGCACGCGCCTGGCATCGATGCCGATCGCCTCGGCGCGCAGCACGGAATCGCGCGACGCGCGCATCGCGTAGCCGAGCGGCGAAAACAGCATGCGGCGCAACAGCCACACGCCGAGCGCGGCACAAACGAGCGTCAGGTAATAGTAGGCAAGCGGCGACGCCAGCCAGTTCGACGGCCATAAGCCGAGCACGCCATTGCTGCCGCCCGTCACGTCGTCCCACTGGAATACGACGGACCAGACGATCTGCGCGAACGCGAGCGTGAGCATCGCGAGATAGACGCCCGAGAGGCGCACGCAGAACCAGCCGAATACAAGCGCGCCAAGCACGGCAAGCAGCGGGCCGAGCAGCAGCGCGGCTTCCATCGGCAGATCGAGCACCTTGAGAAACAGCGCGGCGCCGTATGCGCCGAGCCCGAAATACGCGGCATGGCCGAATGAATGCATGCCGCCCGGCCCCATGATGAAATGCAGGCTCGCCGCGAACAGCACCGCGATCAGGATTTCGACGAGCAGCACCGGCATATACGGAAACGCCCCGGCCGCGAGCGGCGCGAGCGCGAGAACCAGCAGCACGAGCGCGGCGAGCCACTTCACGCGCCTGCTCGCGGGACGCAGAGGCGCTTCCGGCGCGCCCATGCCGCGCACCGCGACGCTCGCGCGGCCGAGCAGTCCCCACGGCCGCACGACAAGCACGACCGCCATCACGACGAACTCCGCGACGAGCGTAAAACGGCTCAGCGACAGGCCCACGCCGAACAGCGTCACATGGCCGATGCCGATGCATAGCGCCTTGATTTCGGCGATCAGCAGCGCCGCGATAAACGCCCCCGGAATCGAACCCATGCCGCCGACCACGACGACCACGAACGCATTGCCGATCGTCTCGAGATCGAGCGACAGGTTCGCCGACATGCGCGGCCCTTGCAGCGCGCCGCCGAGCCCAGCGAGAAACGCGCCGATGAAAAACACGCCGGTAAACAGCCACGCCTGGTTGATGCCGAGCGCGCCGAGCATCTCGCGGTCCTGCGTCGCGGCGCGCACGAGCGTGCCCCAGCGCGTGCGCGTCAACGCATACCAGAGCAGCAGCAGCACCAGCGGACCGATGACGATCAGCGCGATATCGTAGGTCGGCAGCGGATGGCCGAGAAAATCGACCGCGCCCGCGAGATGCGGCGCGCGCGGGCCGAACAGATCGTCGGGGCCCCACAGCCAGAGCGCGACATCGCGAAAGATCAGCACGAGCGCGAATGTCGCGAGCAGATGGAATAACTCGGGTGCCTGATAGATACGCCGCAGCACCACGATTTCGACGAGCGCGCCGAGCACCGCGACCGCCAGCGCGGCAGCCAGCACCGACAGCCAGAAGCCCGCCACCGTATGGCCGAAGCGGCTCGCGATGCTGTACGCGACGTAAATCCCGATCATATAGAACGAGCCATGCGCAAAGTTGACGATGCGCGTTACGCCGAAGATCAGCGACAGGCCGGCGGCAACGAGAAACAGCGTCGATGCATCGGCAAGTCCGTTGACCAGTTGTACCAGCAGATTCGAAAGCATTGCGACCCTCGGCGGCCAGCCGAAAGGCGTGCGAGCGGCGGGCGCGTCGGCACGGTCGGCGGGCGTTGCAGCGCGTGCGGCACCATGCGCCCGCGTCAAAGGCAGGACACTACCAGTGAATCATCCCGCATCACAACCCACACAAAATCTACGCCGAAGCGAACGGGCGTGCAGTGTGTGGCGGCGGCAATGCTCGTTGCGTCGGGTCGCGGAACCTGCCGGATGCGGCAACGCCAGGTAGGCGCGTCCCCCGGCGCCGCAGTGGCGCCGCCGTGCATAAAAAAACGCGCGCCGGAAAACATCCCGGCACGCGTTCTTCATCTTCAATCAGCAGAAGATTGCGATGCGGCTTGCGATACGCTTAAGGCTTTGCCGCCGCCGCGGCATCGTCTTCGCGGAACAGCTTGTCGGCGAGATGGAACGCCGAATTGGCCGCCGGCACGCCGCAATAGATCGCGCTCTGCATCAGCACTTCCTTGATCTGATCACGCGTCACGCCGTTGTTCTTCGCGGCGCGCAGATGCAGCGCGAGTTCTTCGTTGCGGTTCAGCGCGACCATCATCGCAATGGTCAGCAGGCTGCGCGTATGGCGCGGCAGGCCATCGCGCGTCCAGATCTCGCCCCACGCATAGCGCGAGATAAAGTTCTGGAATTCTTCGGTCAGCTCGGTGCGATTCGCAAGCGAGCGGTCGACGTGCGCATTGCCGAGCACTGCGCGGCGCACGCCTATTCCGGCTTCGTAGCGGTCTTCGTCGTTCATTTCGTCTCCGTCAGGAAGTCGAGTACGGTCTTCGTGAAAGCGTCGGCCTTCTCGATGTTGGAAATATGCGAGGCGTCGAGTTCGACATAGCGCGCGCCCGGAATCGCCTGGGCGAGTTCGCGGCCTTGCGCGGGCGTCGCGGCAACGTCGTGCGTGCCGCTGATGACGAGCGCCGGCAGCCTGATGCCGGGCGCTTCGGGGCGCAGGTCGGTCGCGTCGATCGCGTCGCAGTTCGATGCATAGCCTTCCTTGTCGGTATGCACGAATACGTCGCGGATCATCGCCAGCACGATCGGCTCACGCTCGATAAAGTCAGCCGTAAACCAGCGCGGCAGCACCGCGTCGGCCAGCGCGAGCATGCCTTCGTTGCGGGCCTTCGCGGCGCGCGGCACCCACACTTCCGGCGAGCCGATGCGCGCGGCCGTGTTGCACAGCACGACGCGCTCGAAGCGGTCGCCGTGACGCGCGGCAAGACCGACGCCGGTCAGGCCGCCCATCGACACGCCGCAGAAATGCGCGCGCGCGATCTTCAGCGTATCCATCAGGCCGATCACGTCACCGGTCAGTTGCTCGATCGTGTACGGCCCCTTCGGCGCTTCCGAATGGCCGTGGCCGCGCGTGTCGTAGCGCAGCACGCGGAAATGCTTCGACAACGCCGCGACCTGCGGCGTCCACATGGACAGATCGCTGCCGAGCGAATTCGACAGCACGATCCACGGCGCGTGGCCGTGACGGTCGCCGTCGATGCGGTAGTGAAGCTCGGTGCCGTTGACTGCGGCGTAGGGCATGCCGGTTACTCCTTGGAATGGGCGCGCTGCGCGCGCATGGAATGAAGCGCCAGCGCCGCGTCCACATATGCGTGCGCCTGGCCGACGTATTGAGCGGGGTCGAGCAGCGCTTGCAGGCGCTCGGCCGAAAGATAGGCGGTGACGTCGGCGTCGGCGGACAGCACCTCGTACAGCGTCTTGCCGTCGCGGATCGCCGCCTTCGAGGCGCGCTCGACCAGATGGTGCGCGTCGAGCCGGCCGATCGAATCGCCGAGCGCGAGCATGACCGCTTCGCCGAGAATCAGGCCGTGCGTGACGTCGAGATTCGCGGCGAGACGCGTCACGTTCACATTCAGGCCGGCGGCGATCTGCTCGATATTCGCGAGCGCGCCGCCCGCGAGGCGCGCGAGGTCCGGCAGCGCGTCCCATTCGGCCTGCCAGCCGCCGAGCGCGCGTTCGTGCTCCTGCACCATGCCCGCGAACACGGTCGAGACGAGTCCCGGCGCGCGCGTCGCGGCGGTCAGCACGGCCGCGCAGCCGACCGGGTTGCGCTTGTGCGGCATGGTCGACGAACCACCCTTGCCGGCCGCGGCCGGTTCTGCAAGCTCGTCGATTTCGGTCTGCATCTGTAGCGAGATATCGCGTGCGATCTTGCCGAGCGTGCCAATCAGCATGCCGAACAGCGCTGCCGTTTCGGCGATGCGATCGCGCTGCGTATGCCACGGCAAGGTCGGTACGGCAAGGCCGAGTTCCTTCGCGAGCGCTTGCGTAACCTGCGGCGCCGCCTCGCGCAGACTCGCGAGCGTGCCGGCCGCGCCGCCGAATTGCAGCACGAGCACGCGCTCGCGCAATGCATCGAGCCGCTCGCGATGACGCAGCAGCGCGTCGAGCCATTGCGCGAACTTGAGGCCGAGCGTGATCGGCAGCGCCTGTTGCAGCCATGTGCGGCCGATCATCGGCGTCGCGCGATGGGTGGCCGCGAGTGTCGCGACCGCGTCGCAGGTGGCTTGCAAACCGCTGTCGAGCAGATCGAACGTGTCGCGCAGTTGCAGCACCGTCGCCGTATCGATAATGTCCTGGCTCGTCGCGCCCCAGTGCACGTATTTGCCGGCTTCGGCATCGGCGGCCTTGACGCGCGCGGTCAGTTGCTTGACGAGCGGAATCGCGAGATTGCCGCCGAGCGCGGCATCGCGCGCGAGCGCGTCGGCGTCGAGCTGGTCGGCCTGGCAGGCCGCCTCGATCGCAGGCACGGCGGTGTGGGGAATGACATGATGGGCGGCCGAAGCGCGCGCGAGCGCGGCTTCGACGTCGAGCATCCGTTGCAGCGTGGCACGCGGCGCCCAGATGTCGTTCATCGGCTGCGTGCCGCAAAGAAGGCCAGTCAGACGGGCGCTGGAGTCGAGCATGGTGACGTCGGGTTCGAGGGAATCGGGGATGAAGAATGAGCGTGGCGCGCAACGGCTCAACGTTGACGCGAGCCGGCGCGCTTGCCGCGGTTGCCGCGGTCGCAATCTCCGGCTGCGCACGTCATGTCGTGCTTCGCGCTCACGCTCACGCTCGCCCGGCGCAGGGCCGCATCAGGTGGCCTGACACGCCGGTTCGCACGATTGCGCGTCGCCGTGTATTTTGCGCCAAACGCGGCGGGCATGGCGCCGAAATTGCCGGGCCGGCGCCAACGAAGCGTTTGCTCCATCGGCGCCGGCCCTGTCGCACCACTCAGCCAGCCATCAGGCCGCGCGCGCGGACTGCGTGCCGTCGGTCATCGGCACGCCGGTCAGCTTCACCAGCTCGTCGAAGCCGATATCCGAGAAGATCTCGCGCACCACGAGGCCTTCCTTCGCCACGTCGATCATCGCGAGGTCCGTATAGATACGGGTCACGCAGCCGACACCGGTAACCGGGTACGAGCACTCGGCGGCGATCTTGCTTTCGCCCTGCTTGGTCAGGTGCTCCATCATCACGTAGACCTGCTTCGCGCCGATCGCGAGGTCCATCGCGCCGCCGACAGCCGGAATCGCGTCGGGTGCGCCGGTGTGCCAGTTCGCGAGGTCGCCCTTCGCCGACACCTGGAACGCGCCGAGCACGCAGAAGTCGAGATGGCCGCCGCGCATCATCGCGAACGAATCGGCGTGGTGGAAATAGGCGCCGCCCGTCAGCAGCGTAACGTGCTGCTTGCCGGCGTTGATCAGTTCGTCGTCTTCCTCGCCCTTCGCCGGTGCCGGGCCCATGCCGAGCAGACCGTTTTCGCTGTGCAGGAAGATTTCCTTGTCGGTGGCGAGGTGGTTCGCCACCAGCGTCGGCACGCCGATGCCGAGGTTCACGTAAGCGCCTTCAGGAATATCCTGGGCAACGCGCTTGGCCATTTCATCGCGGGTCAGTTTCTTCATGTCGGTCTCCGAATCAGGCAGCAGCGTCGTGAGGATTGGGCGTCGGGGCATGCACCGCTTGCGGCACTTCGATCACGCGTTGCACGAAAATGCCCGGCGTGACGATTTCTTCCGGGTCGAGGCCGCCGAGCGGCACGACTTGCGAGACCTGCACGATCGCGGTTTTCGCCGCGCTCGCCATGATCGGGCCGAAGTTGCGCGCCGTCTTGCGATAGATCAGGTTGCCCCAGCGGTCGCCCTTGTACGCCTTGATCAGCGCGAAGTCCGCATGCAGCGGCGCTTCGAGCACATAGTGGCGGCCGTCGATCAGGCGCGTTTCCTTGCCTTCGGCGAGCTTGGTGCCGTACGCGGTCGGCGTGAAAAAGCCGCCGATGCCGGCGCCCGCCGCGCGGATGCGCTCGGCGAGATTGCCTTGCGGCACGAGTTCGAGTTCGATTTCGCCGGAGCGATAGAGCGCATCGAACACATACGAATCGCTCTGGCGCGGGAACGAGCAGACGATCTTGCGCACGCGCTTGGTCTTCAGCAGCGCGGCGAGGCCGATGTCGCCGTTACCGGCGTTGTTGTTGACGATGGTCAGGTCGCGCGCGCCTTGCTCGATAAGCGCGTCGATCAGCTCCGACGGCATCCCTGCCGTGCCGAAGCCGCCGATCATGACGGTCGCGCCGTCGTGGACATCGGCGACCGCCGACTGCAGTGACTCGAAAATCTTGTTGATCATGTCGAATTTCCTTTGGGGGCGCTACGTGCCGCCGAGCGTACCGCCGTAACCGGCAAGGCTCGCGCGGAACAGTCTCCGGGCATGCTGGCGACGGCTCGCGACGTTGGGAGCGGGCTGGCGCCTTCGGTTCGTTCACCGTCGATTTGTTCGTTGTGTGAACAGTGATTCGTTTAGCGAACGATTCGGCGATTATGGTTGCCCTTGGGCCGCATTGTCAAGGCAGGGAAATCCCCTTCATCATAGGTCGCGGCACGTGACAACGCGCGCTTCGCGGCGCGCGAAAAAACCGCCAACGGCTATTCCCAGTATGCTTACGGGCGATTTTTCAACTACCCTTTATAGCGATACGGAATAGGCACAAACGAGCCGCACCCGTGCCCGCCCGACCGCCCGCCCCGCAAGCCGATAACGAGCCGAGCATGTCCGAGACACCGCTGGATCTGAACCTGATCCCCTACCTCGTCGCGATGGAAGACACGCGCAACGTGAGCCGCGCCGCCGAGCAGCTCGGCGTGAGCCAGCCGCGCGTCAGCACCGCGCTCGGCCGGCTGCGCGAATACTTCGACGATCCGCTCTTCGTGCGCACCTCCAAAGGCATGGAGCCGACGCCGCGCGCGCTCGCGATCCTGCCCGCCGCGCGCGACGCGCTCCTGCGCATCGAGAAAGGCATGCTCGACGTGCAGGACTTCGAGCCGGCCACCAGCACCCATACGTTTTCGATCGCGCTGTCCGACGTCGGTGAGATCGTGTTTCTGCCGCGGCTTCTGCAACTGTTCGCCGAGCGCGCACCGTCCGCGAATCTGCGCTCGGTCACGCTGTCGCCGTCGCAGGTGGAACGCGGGCTCGAATCGGGCGACGTCGATCTCGCGGTCGGATATTTCCCGGACCTCGCGGGCAATAACTTTTTCCAGCAGCGGCTTTTCACGCACCGCTTCATCTGCCTGATGCGCAGCGGCCATCCGCTCGCGAAGGCGCCGCTCACGCTCCAGCAGTACGTGGCCTCGGGCCACGCGGTCGTGCGTTCCGAGGGACGCAGCCAGGAAGTGCTCGAACAGTATCTGGCGAAAAAGCGCATCAACCGCCGCGCGGTGCTCGAAACGCCGCACTTCATGAGCCTGCCGTTTATCCTCGCGCGCACCGACCTGCTCGCGACGGTGCCGCACGCGATCGGCTTCGCCTATGTCTCCGAGCATGCGTCGATCATGCTGGTCGAACCGCCGCTGCCGTTGCCGCGCTTCGATCTGCGGCAGCACTGGCATCGCAAGTTTCATAACGATCCGCGCGGCACGTGGCTGCGCGGCGTGGTCTCCGAGCTCTTCAACGACGCGATGGACGAATGGCCGAAGTAAGCGTGCCGCTTCGCACGCGGGCGCGCGGCAATCGACGCGGTTCCCTCGCGCGCCCTGACCGCCGCCGGGAACTTCGACACCTTTGCGCGCAAACATGGAACAATGGCCGCAGTGACTGACCCCGCGCGCCACGCGCAGCGTCGCCGCGCGATCCAGGAGGAACGACGCATGACCAGCAGCAAGGCAAAAAAGACCAAAACCGCAGCGGCCGAGCCCCGCCCGAGCCGCGACGAAGCTGAAGCCGCCGTGCGCGTGCTGTTGCGCTGGGCCGGCGACGATCCGCGCCGCGAAGGGCTGCTCGACACGCCCGCGCGCGTGGTCCGCTCGTACGAGGAGTTCTTCGCGGGCTACCAGACCGATCCGCGCGAAATCCTCGCCCGCACCTTCTCCGAAGTGGACGGCTACGACGAAATGATCGTGCTGAAGGACATCCGCTTCGAAAGCTATTGCGAGCACCATATGGTGCCGATCATCGGCCGCGCGCACGTCGCCTATCTGCCGCAGCATCGCGTGGTGGGCATCTCGAAGCTCGCGCGGCTCGTCGATGCATTCGCGAAGCGTCTGCAGATCCAGGAAAAGATGACCGTGCAGATCGCCGATACGCTGAACGACGTGCTGCAACCGGCCGGCGTCGGCGTGATTCTCGAAGCCGCGCACCAGTGCATGTCGACGCGCGGCGTGCATAAGGCCGGCGTCACGATGGTCACCTCGCGCATGCTCGGCACGTTCCGCACCGATCCGTCGTCGCGCCGCGTGTTTCTGTCGATCGTCGGCAGCCCCGGCGGAATGGCGGTGCCGAATACGTGAGCGGGATCAGGGCTCGAGACTTCTTCCGAACGCCCGAGCCTTGCCTTGCGGGCCGTCGCGGCCCCTGACGCTGACCACTGAAGCTGGCCGCTGAAGCCGGTCAAGTGAAGCCGGCCAGGGCCAGCCGCCCCGGCAGCATCGGCCCAACCGCAGGAACAGGAGCGCCTCAATTGGTAGAGCTTCCGTCGTCGGCGATTTCCACCTGGGGCGGCGCAATCGTATTCGCCAATGTCTTGCTGACGCGCCTCGGCATGCCGATTCCCGCGGTCCCGGTGCTGCTGTTCGCGGGCTCGGCGATCGCCGCCGGCACGTTGTCGTTCTGGCCGGTGCTCGGCGCGGCCGTGCTCGGCGCAGTGCTCGGCGACGGCGCCTGGTTCGCCGCGGGCCGTCTCTATGGCCGCAAGCTGCTGGCGGCGCTCGGCCGTCTGTCGCCGGCCGTCGATACGCGGCTCGAGATGGCGCGCTCGCTCTTCGAGCACTATGGCGTGCCGCTCGTGTCGATCTCGAAGTTCGTACCGGGGCTCGGCCTCATCACCCCGCCGCTGATGGGCACGACCGCCGTCGATGCCCGTATCTACGCGCTCTGGGATGTCATGAGCGCGCTCGGCTGGGCGACGTTCTGGCTGCTGGGCGGCGCGGCGGTCCAAAGAGAGCTGCATATGCTGCGCGCATTCGTCGAATCGCGCGGCGGCACGCTCGCCGATCTCCTGCTCGCCGCGGCGCTCGCGTATCTGCTGTATCGCCTGTATGCGCGCGACCGTGGGCGGCGGCTCGCGCGCGCAGCCTCGCTGCAAGCCTCGGTGCAGTCATCCATGCAACCCGCGCGGCCCGCGCCGAAAATCGCGCGCGGCTGGCGCCGCATGGCGCCGTCGCAAGTCTTCGATGCCCGGCCCGGCGCGCCGCTGCTCGACTCGACGCACGGCATCCCCGGCGCGCTCGCGCTCGATCCGCATTCGCCCGAGCAGCTCGACGGTGCGCTGCGTGCGCACGACATGGTGATCTACTGCATCTGCCCGGACAGCGCGACCGCGCTCGACGTCTCGCAACGGATGCGCAGCAACGGCTATACGCGGATTCGAGCGCTACGCGGCGGGCTCGACGCATGGCAGCGGCGCGGCTTTCCGGTCGGCTTGCCGGCGCATAAGGAGGGACAGATTGCGGCGGCCACGAAGATGCCGCGCTCGCGCGGCGACACGCAGGATGCGATCACGCTGCGCGGTTTCGCGCCACGCAGCGCGCCGCGTGTAAGCCGCGTCAGGGCAAGTTGAAGCGGAGTCAGGCAGGGGTAAAGCAAGGTCAGGCGGGCTCAAGCAGGCTCACACAGGCTCAAGCAGGCTCAAGCGGATTGAAGCGGCTTCAAGCGCATCGAGGCGCACCGTGCCGCACGGCGGCAATCGCGAAGCCACGCGGCACGGCCACAACGACACAAGCGCCGCACCGGCGCCGCTTCAGCCCCGCATGCGCTTTGCTTTGCGCCACATGCCTTGCCGCACAAAGCACCGATACCTACGTCCCCTGCGTCGCCGCGCACTCGTCCCATTGCGCCGATCTCGTGCGATTGCGTCCCTGCTCCTTGGCGATATACAACTGCTGATCGGCGGTAGCCAGCAATTCGAGCGCGCTGCCGCCATGCGCGGGCATCGCGCTCGCGCAACCGACGCTCACCGTCACTGCAAGCGGCGTATCGTGCCCGCGCTCGATCGCCAGGCTTGCCACCTTGCGGCGAATCTGCTCGGCAAGCTCGAAGGCGCCCTGCGCCGTCGTGTCCGGCAGCAGCACCACGAACTCCTCGCCGCCATAGCGTGCGACCAGATCGGCCGGGCGCCGCGCAACCGACGAGATGCAACGGGCCACCGCGATCAGCGTTTCGTCGCCGCTCGCATGACCATAGGTATCGTTGAAGCGCTTGAAGTGATCGATATCGACAAACAGCACCGACAACGGCTGCTGCTCGCGCCGCGCGCGTCCCCATTCTTCGTCGAGCCGTTTGTCGAGCACGCGGCGATTGCTGAGCCGCGTCAGCGGATCGGTCGCGGCAAGCCGCACCAGCGCGGCCTGCGCGCGCTGCTTGTCGCGCAATGCAAACGCCAGCAGCCACGACACGAAAACGAAGACGCCGCCGAATACGAACGTCAGCGCAACGGCAATCTCGGTGCGGTGCCGCCACGGCTCGAGCACGTCGTCGACGGCGGGCGCCACCACCGCGATCAGCGGCGTGCCCGGTACATGCGCGTAGCTATAGATGCGGCGCACGCCGTCGACGGCCGCGACCGACAGATAGGTCCCGGCGTCGTGCGTCGCCATCGTCTGAAAGGAGAGCGACTTCGCGATGCTCGCACCGATATCGCGCGCGACAAACGGCTTGCGCGCAAGCAGCGTGCCGTCGCTCATCGCGATAAACACCGAGCCCTGTTTGCCGGGATCGACGCGATCGATCAGATGCTGGAAATACTCGATGCGAATCGCGATCAGCGCGATACCGGCAAAGCCGCCCTGCTCGTCGTTGATGCGCCGCGTCAGCGCAATCGACAGTTTGTTGTCGCGCAGCCGCGAGCGGTAAGGATGCGAGAAAAACAGGCCGGCCGCCGGATTGCGCTGCTGCGCCTGAAAATAATCGCGGTCGTCGAGACGAACCGCGGGGTGGGCGTCGTCGTATTGCGCGACCATGACTGCGCCATTGGCGCCGATCAGATAGGCGCCGCCGAGATAGGGCGCGGTGGTCGCGCGCTCGAACAGCACCGAGCGTCGCACCTTGACGGGCAATGCCGAGATAACCGGATTGCGCGCGCCGTCCACCATCGATTGCAGCGACAGGTCGTAGATTTCGACGTTGCGCGCGAGATCGGCGGAAATGATCGAGACGAGATTGCGCGAGGTCTGCCGCGCATGATCGAGCGTTTCGGTGCGGCCCGCGTCGAGCGTCAATAGCGTCAGCACCGCCATGAGCGTGGCGACCAGCGTGCCCGCCACGCCGGCGAGCCATGGCCGGTTGCCGAGGTAGCGCGTCATGGCGGCCCTGCCGAGATGAAACATCGTATGCAACCGCCACAGCAGCGTCCGCCATGCCACGCTCATCAACTCTCCTTTCGCGGACGATTCCGCCGCGGCGTCGTTGCGCCGCGGCCTACACCCCGGTCATGCTTCGAATCTGGCAGGCCCGCGCGGCGTCGGCGAGCCGAACTGCGTCGCACTGCATCGCACTGCGTAAGCGCGTGCGATCAGCGCAGCAATCCGGCCACCACGCGCAAATGGCGCTTGCGCTCCTTATCGAGCCACTGCAGCGCGCCGTCGAAATCGCCGGCGCCGGCCAGCAATGCGGCATTGTCGCGCAACAGCGCCTCGCTTGCGACCGTGTCGTTCAGCTCGCCGAAGCATTTCTGGATGCGCTTTAAACGCTTGAGCGTGCGCTTCTGGCCGCCCTTCAGAACCGGCCCGAAAAACTCGAACAGATAGCGCAGTTTCTTGCCCGCTTTCCTGACGTCGTGAAAAGCCGCGTAATCGGAGCGCTTTGCGCGGCTTGCGCGTTTGACGCGCTTTTTCATCGACCGCTTCGATGCGCTGACGCGCTTGAACGCAAATTGACGCAGCGCAATACGCGGTGCGTGCGCGGTATTCAGTTCCGCCGTCGTGCGCGTGAATGCATCGCGCAGCAGATGCTTGACATCCGCATTCAGAAGCGTTTGGCGGCTAACCGCAAGCGTTTCGCCGCGTGCTTCCTCGAGCCGGGGTATCAGTTCCCGCACGCCGCTGTGCCGCGCGAGCAATTCGATCAGGATGTCCCAGTCGCGCGTCTTGCCGGCCGCGCTCGCGAGAAACTGATAGACCGCGCGCTGGCGTGCATTCTCGCCCTCGTCGAGCAACGGCGCGAAGGCCCACCACAATGAGCGCAAGCGCCGCAACGATACGCGCAGCTCGTGCAGCGCTTCGGGCGACGGGTCCTGATGCACCGCCTCGGCAAGTTCGATCGCCTCGCCGATCAGCGGCCTGGCATAGGATGCAAATGCCTGCTGCGCCGAAGCGTCCTGCGCCAGTTGGCTGGTTGTCCCGCTGTCTTGCTTCATCGACACTCCCCCGCAACACGACGTTACTTTGAGGGTAGCAAAAAGGGGACTCAGCGGGTATGCAACCCATTCGATACCCTCGATACGCATAAAAACGCCCGCAAATATTTCCCACGCGCATCCATACCCGTACACTCTTCCTTGCAGCACGATGGCGCCGCGTGTCGCGAGCGTCTATCTTGATCTATACGCGGGCGGCGCAATCGTCGAGCCGCGCAGCACGCCATCATCACCGCGCACCACGAGGGTTTCGCTCCACACGCGGGCTTCTCCGGTCAACGCAGCACCAGCACGTCGTAACGGGCCGCCGGCCCGGTTCGCTTCGGACATCCGTGCGCTTGCGTCCGCCATGCGGGAAAACCCCTTTTCCGGCGCGGCGCACCGCCACGTAGCGACTGCCACGCCTTCGTTAAGCAGACCCTGTAGTGCCGTCACGCAATTGTCATTATTACGACATGTAAAGAAAGCAGCATCGGAAACTCTGCGACTCACTTTTTGGGGCTCATGTCATGCCGGAACTCTCGTATCCGCAACCAGGCGCTGCTAGCGGCAAAGGGCGCAATTTCGGCCTGTTTATCTTTCTCGCCCTGCTCGGCGCCGGCGTCGTCTATTGCGCCGTCAATCTGCTCGACGATCTGCAACCCGTTCGCGAAAGCTCGTTCCTGCCGTATCTGCTGCTCGCTATCGCACTGCTGATCGCGCTCGGCTTCGAGTTCGTCAACGGCTTTCACGATACGGCCAACGCGGTCGCCACCGTGATCTATACCCACTCGCTGACACCGAACCTCGCGGTCGTCTGGTCCGGCGCGTGGAATTTTCTCGGCGTGCTGACGTCGAGCGGTGCGGTCGCATTCGGCATCCTGCAACTGCTGCCGGTCGAATTGATCCTGCAGGTCGGCAGCAGCGCGGGCTTTGCGATGGTGTTCGCACTGCTGATCGCCGCGATCATCTGGAATCTCGGCACCTGGTATTTCGGGTTGCCGTCGTCGAGTTCGCATACGCTGATCGGCTCGATCATCGGCGTGGGCCTGATGAATCAGATGATGCACGGTGCGAGCGGCACGAGCGGCGTCGACTGGAACCAGGCGCTCGGCGTCGGCAAGTCGCTGCTGTTTTCGCCGATCGTGGGCTTTCTGCTCGCCGGCCTGCTGCTGCTGATCCTGAAAGCGGTCGTGCGCGTGCCGGCGCTCTATGCCGAGCCGAAGGGCAAGGAGCCGCCGCCGTTCTGGATTCGCTGTCTGCTGATTCTGACCTGCACGGGCGTGTCGTTCGCACACGGCTCGAACGACGGCCAGAAAGGCATGGGCCTCATCATGCTGATCCTGATCGGCACGGTGCCGACCGCCTATGCGCTAAACAAGGCGGTCACCGCCGAGCAA
>Ga0154001_1000155_pt1 | contig 19766 bp, 21 predicted proteins | sample TSNJ085MetaG_FD_104699 | JGI IMG/M metagenome (GOLD analysis project Ga0154001, IMG submission 104699) | Attine ant fungus gardens microbial communities from New Jersey, USA - TSNJ085 MetaG | ecosystem: Host-associated > Fungi > Mycelium > Unclassified | place: USA: New Jersey, Wharton State...
GAGACCAACGGCAAGTTCGCGCGCGATCCGCAGCCCCCCGGTGAGGACGCCGCTGCATCGGGAGATTCGCCTTCGTGACGTCGCTGGTTTTCTTTTGCGGTCATGCGGGCACGGGCAAGACGACGCTCGCGAAAAAGCTGCTCGCACCGTTGATGAAGGCGAACGGCCAACCCTTCTGCCTGCTCGACAAGGACACGCTGTTCGGCGGCTACAGCGCGGCTGCGATGGCAATGCTGACCGGCGATCCGAACGACCGCGACAGCCCGCTTTTTCTGCAGCATCTGCGCGACCCCGAGTATCGCGGGCTCATCGACACCGCGCGCGACAATCTCGAACTTGGCATCAGCGCACTGGTGATCGGACCGCTGTCGCGCGAAGTACGCGAGCGCAAACTGTTCGATCACGCATGGCTCGGCGTCGCGCAAGACGTCGAGTTGCGTGTCGTCTGGGTTCACACGTCGGAAGACACGGCGCGGCAGCGGATCGTCGCACGCGCGAATCCGAACGACGCATACAAGCTCGCGCACTGGGACGAGTACCGGCAACGGCGCTTCGTGCCGAGCGGCGCGGCTTGCGACGATCTGCTGATATTCGACAACACCGCGCCGACGCAGGCGGATTACGATGCGCTGCTGGCGCGGCTCGTTGCCTGACGGGTGATGAACCAGGCAGATGACGAACCGCACGTGCGATAAAGTTTGCGCGGATGCGCTCAGGCTCCATGAGCGCGTCGCAGCCCGTCGGCTCGACCGCGACGCCCCTCATCCCGACATATCAAAACCTTCAACCCTCGAACCGGCACGCCCTCAAACCACGGCCGCCGCCCTCACCCTCGCCTCGAACGGCTGCCCTTCGTAGAGCTTCCCAAAACGATTCGCCAGGAATTCGCCGAGCGACACCTGCTCCTGGCGCACGAAGCCCTGGTGCGGCAGCCTGCGTTCGCGGAACAGATCGAGCACCGCGCACATCGCGCCGGCCGTCGTGATCTGGATCGCGCTCATCGGCACGCCGCCGACGGTCTTCGCGAAGACCTTGCGGGTGAACACCTCCTGCACGAGCTGACCGTCGCGCATGCCACTCACCGTGATGAACACGAGCACGACGTCCTGCTCGGTCGCCGGTACCGCGCGCCGCATGATCGTCTTCAGCGTGTCGCGGTCGCTCGACAGACGCAGGTCTTCGAGCAGGAACTGCATCAGGTTGCGATGGCCCGGATAGCGCACCGACTTGTAATCGAGCGATTCGACGCGGCCCGCCAGCGTCTCGCACAGCGTGCCGAGACCGCCCGACGTGTTGAACGCTTCGTACTCGATGCCGTCGAGCGAAAAATGTTCGAGACCTTCGAGCGGCTGCACCCACAGCGTGCGGCCGTCGCGAATCGCTTCGCAGGGCTGGCAATACTCGTTGATGAGACCGTCGACGCTCCACGTCAGGTTGTACTTCAGCGCGTTGGTCGGGAATTCCGGCAGCGCGCCGACGCGCATTTTCACGTCGCGGATTTCCGTGAAGCGGTTCGCGAGTTCGTGCGCGGCAATACCGATGAAACCCGGCGCGAGACCGCATTGCGGCATGAACGCATGCCCGGCGTCTTCGGCGAGCGCACGGATCGCGTGGGTCGCGCGCACGTCCTCGGTCAGGTCGAAATAGTGCACGCCCGCGCCCTTTGCCGCCGACGCGACGTTGACCGCGAGGTAGTACGGCAGCGCGTTGACGAGCACGTCGAAGCCCTGGATCGCGGCGCGCAGCGCGGCGGCATCGGCGGAATCGACGCGCCGCGTCGGGATGCCCTGGACGGCGAGCTTATCGAGCGCGTGCGGATCGCGGTCGAATGCGACGACGTCGTAGTCGCCGGTCTCGCGCAACAGATGGGCAATCGTGTGACCGATCAGGCCCGCGCCAACAATCGCTACTTTCATGTGCTTCTCCTTGTTGTCCGTGTGCCGTCTCCGAGCCAGGCAGGCGCGCCGCGCATGGCATGCGGCGCCCGCGGGCCGAACCCTTCAAGGACAGTGTAGGAAGAAGCGAGAACAGTTCATATGCGCAAAATGCTGCGCTATGACCATAAAGTTCGACGTTATGACGAAGCCGTCAGACGATCTGTCGAAAAATCATTAAAAAGCCGTTAACGCGAATGGTCGATTGAGCCGACTCATACCGTGCCGCGGTCGATCTTGCGCGCGAGAATGATCGACGTCGTCGTGCGTTCGACGCCTTCGAGACCGCCGATCTGATCGAGCAGATCGTTGAGCCGCTCGGGCGAATCGGCGCGCAGCCACGCGACGTAATCGAACTCGCCGCTCACGGCGCACAGCAACTGCACCTCGGGCATTTTCGCGAGGCGCTTCTGCACGGCCGGCCCGTACTTCGGCGCGATGATGATGCCGACATACGCGACGATGCTCGAATCGAGCACGTCCTGGCCGAGCCGCACGCTATAGCCGGCGATCACGTTGCTGCGTTCGAGCCGCGCGATGCGCGCGATCACGGTCGTGCGCGCGATGCCGAGCTGGCGCGCGAGACTGGCGACGCTTTCGCGGGCGTTGGCTTGCAGCAGGGCAACGAGGCTGCGGTCGAGGTCGTCGAGCTGGTCGAGGCGCGGTGGTCTCATCGAAGGAAAGGAAAGTGGGTCGGCGGTATGGCGGATTATCGCGCGTCCCGGCAAGAGGCTGGACAACGGTGTGCGAAATCGGCTGTGGACAGCCCCGCAGCCCATTTCCCTTTCGTTTCGGTTGTAAGCGTTTGTCGCACTGGAAACGTATTGTAGGCATATCGTGTTACTAATAATAGCGGTGACGGGCGGATGCGGCAGCCGGTCGCCGTGCGCCGCTATTCGCCATGGGTGCGCGACGGTTCGCCGCCGCGCGCCTTGTCCCAATACGAACCGACATCAGGAGTTTCGATGAAAAAAGCACTGGTTATGCTGGCTACGGCCGTTTCGATGGGCGGCGCGTTCGCCCAGGCTTCCGCGCCCGCGGCGGCCCCGGAAAGCACCGCCTCGGCCCCGGCGGCCAAGGCCGGCTACGCACGCAACGTCGAAGACCGCATCGCCTATCTGCACTCGCAACTGAAGATCACATCGGCACAGGAAACGCAATGGAAGGCATTCGCCGACGTGATGCGCGACAACGGCGAGACGATGGGCCAGCTGTTCCAGCAGCGCAAGGCCACGGCGAACGTGAGCGCGCTCGACGACATGAAGCAGTACGCGCAGATCGCCCAGGCGCATGCGGACGGCATGAAGAAGCTCGTCGACGCGTTCGACCCGCTCTATAGCAGCATGTCGCCGGAGCAGAAGAAGCTCGCCGACGCGACGTTCCATCGCGGCGGCCCGGAAGGCGGCGCTCACCATCGCGGCGGCCATCACGACAAGGGCAAGGCCGGCAAGGCGGCGGCGGAACCGGCAAGCGACGCGGCGGCGAAGCAGTAAGGCATCGACGCTTGCGCGGCGAGGTTCGCCGCGCAAGCGGGCCACGGTCTCCGGTCTTCGATCTCCGGTCGGTCCGCTTTGCGGCGTCATGTCGGCGTCGTGGCTTTGGCCTTGTAACGTTGGCCTCATCACTTCGCGCCGATCGGCGTTTTTGCGCGGGACGTCCGCCTGCGCGCGCAGGCGGTAAGCCCGTGCATACCTTCGTCCTTGTGTGCGCCTGCTCGTACGTCGGCTGCTCTCGCCCGCTCTCTTTTCACCGCCGGAAACAAGGCGCGTCTCATCTCAAAACAGCCCGGCCCGCAAACGCATCTGGCATGATTCGGGTGCGCGGCGTGCGGCGGTATCCGCTACAACCGTGGGCTTCAGTTTTCGACGCAAAACGGCAACGCACCACGGCCGTTCCGCGCTCTAATCTCAACTATCCATCCGCTTCATGACCGAACTCAGGAATCTCGATCTGCGTGACGATCCGCACGCCCAACGCGTCGTCAAGGACGAAACGGTCGGCGTCGAATTCGCCGCAGTCGAAGGCCAGTTAATGAGCCTCGAAGGCCCGAATCGCTACGCGCGCGGCGACGCGCTGATCACCGGCTCGACCGGCGACCGCTGGGTCGTGTCGCGCGAACGCTTCGACGCCAAATACGTGCCCGCCGACCCGGCCCTCGCGCACGGCGAGCCCGGCGCCTATCGCAATCGCCCGGCCGTCGTGCTGGCCCGGCAGATGAACGAAGCTTTCTCGCTGGCCCGCTCCGCCGCCGGCGGCGACGTGCTGCACGGCGCGGCCGGCGACTGGGTCATGCAATATGCGCCCGGCGACTACGGCGTCGTGCAAGCCGCGCGCTTCGCGAAGGTGTATCGGCTCGCGGATTGAGCCGCGAATCGAGTCACAAACTGAGCCGCGAATTGAACCGCAAGTCGAATCGCGAATCGAGCGCATCCCAGTTGCGCCGTTCCGGCTGCCCCCCGGATCGGCCCCGAACCGTTTTAGCACCGCAGCGAGCGACGCGCGTCAGGCGAATTCGTCGCCGAGATCCACCGTGACGTCGCGCGGCACGGCTTCGCCGTTCGCATACATCTCTTCGAGCGAGCCGAGGCTCGCCTCGACATACGCCCGCAACACCGCGAAGCTGCGTCCGCGCAACCGGGCCGGCAACGCGCGATAACGCGCGAGCGCGGCCGGCGCGATCACCACCGTCATCTCGATACGGCGCGCGGTCGAGCCGAAGCGCATCGCCACCCAGTGGATCGCCAGCGTGGGCGTGCCGTCGTCGGATGCGCGCTGGATGAACTGCGTCTGCTCGGGAAAGAGATCGCTGATGACGCGCGCCAGCTCCTCGAACTCGGGATTCGCGCAGTCGTATTGGTAAGCTTCCATGAAGGCCGCCGCAAAATCGGGATACTGGAAAAAGGTAGGCGCATTTTAGAGAAAGGCACGGTCGATAGCGAGGCGCTCACGGCTATCGTTTGCCCACTGCCCGCCCTTCTACCCGCCATCCGGCGCCCATCGGTCCGATGCGGCGCGTGGCGCAGCGAGGGCTCGACAGATTATCGCGCCACTCGCAGCCACCCCGCCGCCCTCTCCGTCAATGCGCCCTTGCCTCACCCGCTTCCGGCCGCCGATACCGGCGCACCAGCACCCCGACCACGATCACCGCCAGCACCGCATACACGGCGTCCACTACTGCGAGCGGCACGAGCCGCGCCTGGAACAGCGCGGCGGGCACGTCGATCAGCGCATGCAGCACGATCGCGAGCGGCAGGATGCCGCGCCAGCCCGCCTGCATGCCGCGCCACATCAGCACCGACAGGCCGATCTGAAACACCAGCGCGGCCGCGCGTTCGATCGCGAAGACACCGGCCATCTGCGGCGTGAGGCTCGCCAGAATCAGATGGATGCGCATCACCGCTTCGTCCGGCAGGTCGCCCAGGTAGCCTCTGAGCTGGCCGCGATTTTCGAGGATCGCAAACAGCATCCACTGGAATTGCACGAGCACGCCGACCATCCACGCTTCCGCCCCGCCGTGGCCGAGGCCGTAGCTGAGCGCGGCGCCATCGTCCGCGCGCAAGGCGGCCGTGCGTGCGCTGGCTTGCGCGCCCGCGCGAATCTTGAGGTCGGCTTTGGCATCGGGACGGCCTTCGCCCGCCGCAACCCGGGGCGTGCCAGCGGCCGCTTTCGCCATCGCGCGCCTGACGAGAAAGCGCATGCCGACAAACCGCCCGACTTCCTCGCAGATGCCCGCGGCCAGCGCGCCGTACACGACAAAAGCCAGCGGATGCGAGAGAAACGCGGCAGTCGTCTGGTTGCCGCGCAGCAGGTAGTCGTGCAAGGCGCGCTCGATCACCATCGCGAACAAGGCGAACACAGCGACGCCGGCGATCGCGTCGCGCGGTTTCAGCGCAAGCGGCTTGCGCAACTGCCGGTAGATCAGGAACGGCAACGCGGCGATAACGAGCGTGGCGAGCACGAGGCTCGCGAGAGTAAGTGGTGCGACGACCATGAATTTCCTTGCGATGACCGGCGCGCACCCGCTGCGCGCCGCAGCCCGAATGATCGCAGATCAGCGCGAAGTCGACGCGCGCACGATCAGTTCGCCCGGCAGCAGACAGTCGCGCGCGCCGGTTTGCGCGCCCTCGATGCGCTCGTGCAGAAACTCGACCGCGCGATAGCCGATTTCATAGGTCGGCTGACGGATCGTCGTGACGCCGGCGAGCTCGGCCCAGTCGGGGTCGTCGATGGAGAGGAGCGCGACGCGGCTTTGCCAGTGCGCGCCGTACCGCGCCTTCAGATGCAGGGCGAGACAGAGTGCGACCGGCGCGTTGGCCGCGAATAGCGCGATGCGGGTGGTTGCGTGCGCGTTATTCGCGATGTGCTGGCCGCTCACGCTGCCGGTTCCGGTCCCGCTCATGCTGCCGGTGTCGCTATCGACGCTGCGGCCGAGGTCACCGCCGCTCACCGCCTCGATCGCGCGATCCAGTTCCGCGAGGCTGCGCTCGACCTCGGCCGCATCCGCGAGATTCAACACCAGCGTATGGCCTTGCGCCTGGTTCTGCGCATGCAGCGCGGCGCCGAACGCCTCCACGCGCAGATGCCGCGAGCTGACCTGTTCGAACGGCTGCACGACGAACCAGATGTGCTCGAAACCCTGTTCGAGCAGATGCCGCGTGCCGAGTTCGGCCGCGGCGCGATTGTCGAGCCCGACCATATCGGCGACGAGTCCTTCCACCTGCCGATCGACGAGCACGGCCGGAATCCCGCCCTCGCCGACGGGCCGCAGCGTTTCCTCGCGCACGCCGAGGGCATTGACGATCACGCCTTCCACGCGATAGGTCGTGAGCAGTTGCAGGTAGCGCCGCTCCATCTCCACTTCGTTGGCCGCGTGGCAAATCAGCGGCATCAGGCCGAGCGCGTGGCAAGCCGCCTCGACACCTTGCAGCACTTCGACCGAATAGGGATTGGTCAGGTCGGCTACCAGCATACCGATCAGCCGGTTGCGTCCGCGCTTGAGCCCGCGCGCCATCTGGTTCGGCTGATAGTCGAGCCGCTCGATCGCCGCTTCGATGCGCGCGCGCAGCTCGGGCGACAGCACGTTCATCTCGCCGTTCAGATAGCGCGAGATGCTGGTCTTGCCGGTGCCGGCTTCGCGCGCGACGTCGGTGATCGTCGCGCGGCGCGGCGTGGCGGATGGCGTGCTCATCGGCTTACAGGTTCATCGTTCATATCGGTTGGCGGGCTCGGCGCGCGCTTCGGCATCGATCTCGCGCGCGACCGTCCTTACTTCGCCAGCACCGCGCGATTGACGATGTTCTTCGTCAACGTGCCGTCGAGCGCGGCCACGAGATTACGCGCCGCATCGAGCGCCATCGCATGGCGGGTCTCGTGCGTCGCCGAACCGATGTGCGGCAGCGCCACCACATTCGGCAACGTCAGCAGCGGCGAATCGGCCGGCACCGGTTCGGTGTCGAACACGTCGAGCCCCGCGCCGTGGATCGTGCCGTTTTGCAGCGCCTCGATCAGCGCGGCTTCGTCGACGGTCGCGCCGCGCGACGCGTTGATCAGGATCGCGCTCTTCTTCATCGCACGCAGCTCGTTCGCGCCGATCAGATGCCGCGTTTGCGGCGTGAGCGGCACCTGCAGACAGACGAAGTCGGACTCGGCGAGCAGTTCGGCCAACTCCACGCGCCGCGCGCCATAGGCCTGTTCGGCCTCGCGATTCGCGCTGCGGTTCGTGTAGAGCACCGTCATGTTGAAGCCGAGCGCCGCGCGCCGCGCGACCGCGCCGCCGATCCGCCCGAGCCCCACGATGCCGAGCGTCTTGCCCTGCACGTCGAGCCCGAACTGCGCGGAACCGATGCTCGCGCGCCACTGCCCCGCCTTGACCCACTCGGCGAGTTCGACGACGCGCCGCGCAGACGCGAGAATCAGCGCGAACACGGTGTCGGCGGTCGATTCGGTCAGCACGTCCGGCGTATGCGCGAGCACGATGCCGCGGCGCGTGAGGTCGTCGACGTCGAACTGGTCGAAGCCGACCGAGATCGTCGAGAGCGCCTTCAGGCGGCTTGCGCCGTCGAGCATCGCCGGCGTGATCTGCACGCTCGCACCGATGCCGCCGTCGGCGTCGCGCAGCGCGGCGACGAACGCGTCATGCCGTGACGGATCGACCTGCACGACCTGCGCATGCTGTTGCAGATACGCGAGCACGTCTTCGGGTAAGGCCTTCCAGGCGACGATCTTCTTCATCAGCTTATTTTCCTTGCGACGGTGGAGCGAGCGGAGTCGCGTCGTTCGACGACGGCCGGCTTGACGGCGAGCGTCAGGATCACCGCGGCGACGAGCGCCACGCTCATGAATGCATACGAGGCGGCGGGCGTGCCGGTCGCGCCGTTCAGATAGCCGACCACGTACGAGCCGACGAACGAACCGAGCGCGCCCATGCTGTTGATGAGCGCCATCGCGCCGCCCGCGACGTTCCTCGGCAGCAATTCCGGCACGATCGCGAAGAACGGGCCGTACGGCGCGTACATCGCGGCGCCCGCGATCACGAGCAGCGCATACGAGACCCAGAAGTGCGACGAGCCGAGCCCGTACGACGCCGCGAACGCGATGGCGCCGACCAGCAGGAACGGCCACACGAACACCTTGCGGCGGTTGAGTTTATCCGATGCCCACGAAGCCGCAAGCATCGCGATCGTCGCGGCCAGATACGGCAGCGCCGACAGCCAGCCGGTCTCGACCATGCCGAGCGACGAGCCGTTCTTGAGGATCGACGGCAGCCACAGCACGAAGCCGTACACGCCGATGCTCCAGCAGAAATACTGCGCGCACAGCTTGACGACGGCCGGCGTGCGAAACGCCTCGCCGTAGTTGCGCACCGGCTTGATCGCGGCCTGCTCGGCACGCAGCGTCTGCGCGAGCGCGTCCTTTTCCTCCTGCGTGAGCCACGACACCTGCTCGGGCTTGTCCTTGACGAGGAACCACCAGCAGACCGCCCAGACGACCGCGGGTACGCCCTCGGCGATGAACATCTGGCGCCAGCCGAACGAATGCACGAGATAGCCCGACACGACCGACATCCACAGCACCGTGACCGGATTGCCGAGAATCAGGAACGTGTTGGCGCGCGAGCGCTCGCTCTTCGTGAACCAGTTGCTGATGAAGATCAGCATCGCCGGCATCACGGCGGCTTCGACGACGCCGAGCACGAAGCGGATCACCATCAGCGACGGGATGTTGCTGACCATGCCGGTCAACGCCGCGCAGCCGCCCCACAGCACGAGGCTCCAGAACACGAGCTTCTTGACGCTGCGGCGCTCGGCGTAGATCGCGCCCGGAATCTGGAAGAAGAAGTAGCCGAGAAAGAACAGCGCGCCGATCAGGGACGCGAGGCCCTTGCCGATGCCGAGATCGTCGTTGATGCCGGCCGCCGACGCAAAGCCGAAGTTCGCGCGATCGAGATAGGCGAGGCTGTAGGTGATGAATACGATCGGCATGATCGTCCACCAGCGGCGAATCGCGAGTGATGAGGTCATGGGTGTCTCCTTGTACGGCTTCCCTAAACGATGATGAAAAAGCGTGGCGCGCGGTACGTGCTGTTGTTGTGGTCGAGATGCTGCGAGGGTGCGCGGACGCTGGTGCTGTTGCTGCTGTCGTTGCTATTGCTGCTGTTGCTGCCGCCGCTCGCGATGCGTTCCACCGATACGTTCGGGGCACATACGGGGCACATACCGCTCAGATTCGAGTGACGTTCACTTCGCATGACACGCGCGGCTTCAGGTCATTTCAGGCCATGCCCGATTCCGCCTTACGCCGCATTCGCGACGCGCGCCCCGTCGGCCAGTTCGAGCGCGTCGAGCTCGGCCCGACTCGGCAAACCCTCGGAATCGCCGATCACCTGAATCGCCAGCGCGCCGATCCGGTTGCCGCGCGCGACCGCCTGCGGCAGCGTCCGGCCTTCGAGCAGCGCGCTGATGACGCCGACCGCGAAGCCGTCGCCCGCGCCGACCGTATCGACGACCTTCGCGACCGGCTGGCCCGCGATCACGGCGGCCTCGCTCGCGGTGCGGTAGTACGCGCCCTGCGCGCCGAGCTTGACGATCACGCCGCGCGCACCGCGCTCCAGATAGAACTTCGCGATGTCCTCGGGCTGCGTATAGCCGGTCAGAATCTCGCCCTCGCCGATGCCGGGCAGCACCCAGTCGGCCAGCGCGGCCAGCGCGTTGAGCCCGTCGACCATTGCCTCTCGCGAGGGCCACAGCGTCGGGCGCAGATTCGGATCGAACGAGATCGTTCTGCCCGCCGCACGCATTTCGCGAGCCAGATGGAACGCGAGTTCCCGCGAACTCGCCGAGATGGCCGGCGCGACGCCGGTCAGGTGCAGGTGACGCGCGCCGAGCACGTAATCGGCGACGTAGTCGTCGAGCGACAGATGGCTCGCCGCCGAGCCCTTGCGGAAATATTCGACCGCCGGGTCGCTGCCGTCGTCATTTCTCGACTTCAGCTGGAAGGCGGTCGGATAGCGCGCGTCGGTGCTCACGCAGCGCTGATCGATGCCCTCTTTGGTCAGCGTGTCGCGCACGTACTGGCCGAACGAATCGTCGCCGACGCGGCTCATCCAGCCCACCTTGAAGCCGAGTCGCGCGAGGCCGGTCGCGACATTCAGATCGGCCCCGGCGATGCGCTTCGCGAACTGCCCGACGCCCGCGAGCGGACCGGTTTCGGTGGCGACGAACATCGCCATGGCTTCGCCGTAGGTGATGACGTCGAGGGCGGGATGGGGGTGGGTCATGCTGGGCTCCTGGGTGGTGCGGGTGCTGGGTACTCGGTGTTGCGTTGCTGTGGAGTTATGCGTCGTGGCCTGTTGCCTAAACGCTCGCGAGCCATTCGACGTAACGCGCGGCGTCCGTCCCGATCCGGCTCACGTCGAACGGAAACTCGATGCCGCGCGGCACATGGCGCGGCAAGCGGTCAAACACGGCACGGAACTGCGCGTCGCCCTCGGCCGGCGCCGCCGGAAAGCGCCGCGCACCCTCGCCGGCCGCTGTTTTGCAATGGATGTATTCGACATATGGCGCGAGCCGCTCGGCCACGTCGAGCGGCGCGACATCGAGCCACGCCCAGTTGCCGATATCGAAGGTCATACCGAGCCGACCCGCATGGCCTTCGCGCGCGAGCGCGTCGAACAGTCCGACGAACTGCGCGGGCGAACCGCCTTCGGCCAGTTGCCCGTTTTCGACGACGAGCCTCGGCTGCGCGCCCCGCGCCTGCTGCTTCGCCCGCATCAGTTGCGCGGCGATGGCCGCGCCCTCGGCATCATGGATAAAGCCGCCCAATTGCAGCTTGACGAAGCGCGCGCCGAGTGCGGTGGCTTCGTCGAGCGCGAGACGTAGCGCCTCGGCATCGAACCGGCCAGCGGACGTGTACAGCGAAGCGGGCGTGGAAAACACCGACCACAGGCCCAGCTCCGCGAGCGCGGCGCCAAGCGCGCGCAGTTGCCCGGGAGCCGCGTCCGCGTCGCTCGCGAACAGTTCGCGGCGCACTTCGAAACCCGCCGCACCCGCCTGCCGCGCCACGCGCGCCCATTTCAGATGACCGCTCGCCCGCACCGCGTCCATGCCGAACGCGCTTGCGACGATCACGATCTCCATTGCATCAGACATGTCGAATCCGCTCAATTCTGCCTGGAAACTGTGGCTTGGAACCGGTTCCAAAAGCATTTCGAAAAAAAGCGCCGAGGCGCTTGCGATGCCCGAATAGTGCGCGGGACCGCCGCTGCGCACCATAGAGGAAATCCCCAGGCTGAGCAGGCACGAGAGCATGCGAACCGCGCCAGACACGATTCCGTGATTCGCAACTGCTCGCACAGTGCGCATCGAGCCAATCGGGCTCCTGGCCGCCACACAAATCCTGCCAACCGCAACTCACCCGCCCCCTTCCGCGAGACACAGCGCCAGAAACTGCTCGACCACGCGCGACGGCGCATTCGCATGCGGCACCAGAATCGACAGCCGGCGCGTCAGCGGCTCGGGACTCAGCGACAGCAGACGCAGCGCGCCATTCTCATGCCGCATCGACATCGCCGAGACGAAGCCCACGCCCATGCCGGCCCGCACTGCCTCTTTCACGCCCTCGACACCGGCGATTTCGAGCGCCACACGCATCGGCACGCCCGCGCGCGCGAACTCGCGCTCGACCGTCTGCCGCACACCCGAGCCCGTTTCGCGCAACACCAGCGGGCAGGCGCCGAACGCCGCGAGCCCGATGCGCCCGCCGCTCGCCTGCTGCGCGAGCGGATGCGAGTTCGGCATGATCGCGACGATCTCGTCCTCGCGCCATGCATGCACGGCCGTGCCGGGCGGCAGATCGTCGCCGACCGGCCCTTCGACCATCGCGATATCGACCGCGCCGAGCGCGCCGACAATCTCGGTCGTGTTGCCGTCGGCGGCATGCACGGTCACCTCCGGGTAGCGCTGATGAAACTCGGCGATCAGATACGGCAGCAGATAACTGGCCGGCGTCGTGCTCGCGCCGATCCGCAGCGTGCCCTGTTCGAGCCCGCGCAGCGCGTCGCGATACGCATGCGCCTGGCGCCAGGTGTCGCGCAGCCGTGCCGCATAGCTCGCCAGTTGCTCGCCGGCCGGCGTCAGGCGCACGCCGCGGCCGTCACGCTGATACAGCGGCTCGCCGAATTCGTCCTGCAACTGCCGCAACTGGCCCGACACCGCCGGCTGCGACAGATGCAGCGCCACCGCCGCCCGGCTGATGTTGCGATGCTCGGCGACGGCGGCGAAAGTTATAAGCTGATCCGGGGTCATCTTGACTAAGTATCTGCTGAACCGATACTTCGCATTCTAAATCATGATTTTTCATATCGATATATCTAATTTAGGATTAGCCCCGTTGCAATCAGCCAGCCAAGCCGGATACCGAGGCGCTCACCATGTCCACCCCAACCGTACCGCTCACCGCCGTCACCGCCGCGCATTCGACCCGCGGCCAGCTCAACGGCGTGCTGTTCGTCGCACTGTTCGCGGCCGCCGTCACGCGCATCGCGGCGATCCCGGCGATTGCCGGGCTGGGCCTGAGCCCGCTGATCGTCGGCATCGTCGCGGGCGCGCTCTACGGCAACGCGCTGCGCGACGGCATGCCGGCCAGCTGGGCGGCCGGCGTCAACTTCTCGGCGCGCAAGCTGCTGCGCATCGCGGTCGCGTTCTTCGGCCTGCGCGTGAGCCTGCAGGAGATCGCCCAGGTCGGCCTGCCGGGGCTCGCGCAATCGGTGCTGATCGTCGTCAGCACGCTCGCGATCGGCACGTGGGCCGGCATGAAGATCATGAAGCTCGACCGCGACACGGCGCTGCTGACCGCCGCCGGCAGCGCGATCTGCGGCGCGGCCGCCGTGCTCGCCTTCGAATCGACGCTGCAATCGAAGCCGCACAAGAGCGCGATGGCGGTAGGCAGTGTCGTGCTGTTCGGCACGCTGTCGATGTTTCTCTACCCGATCCTGTTCAAGGCCGGCTGGCTGCATCTCGATACGGTCGGCGCGGGCCTCTTCTTCGGCGGCACGATCCACGAGGTCGCGCAGGTGGTCGGCGCGGCCAGCAACGTGAGCCCCGAAGCGACCCACATCGCGACGATCGTGAAAATGACCCGCGTGATGCTGCTGGTGCCGGTGCTGCTCGTGGTCGGTTTGTGGGTGAACCGCGCGGCGCGCGGCACGCAGGACGGCACCGCGAGCGGCAACCTCAACGGCAATACCAATAGCACGTCGCGCAAGCTCGCCATCCCCTGGTTCGCGCTCGGCTTCCTCGCCTGCGTCGTGCTCAATTCGCTACACGTGCTGCCGGAGAACGCGACGTCGACGCTGAACCTGCTCGACACCTTCGCGCTGACGATGGCCATGACCGCGCTCGGCATCGAAACCCGCCTCTCGCAGATTCGCGAAGCCGGCCCGCGAGCGCTGAGCACCGGCCTGATCCTGTACGTGTGGCTGATCGCGGGCGGACTGGGAATCACATGGACCGTCCAGTACCTGTTCCGCTAGGCCGCTCCCGCCTTGACGCCAACCCCGCCGCGCGCGGGGTTTTGCGCATTCTGGCGCCCCATTCGGCGCGTTCGCGCGGCATACTCGTTGCTGCGAACTTTGCTCATGCAACCCGCCCGCGCGCGCTGTTCCGGCAGCGCGTGCGGGCAACCGGAATGAGGATCGATCGATGAGCCTGGAACTCTATTACTGGGACGGCCTGCAGGGCCGCGGCGAATTCGTGCGGCTCGCCCTCGAGGAAGCCGGCGTGGCCTACGTCGAAGTCGCGCGCGGCAAGCCTTCGCAGGGCCTCGGCACCGAGGCGATGATGGCGCTGCTGGCGAGCCCCGACGAGCCGTATCCGCCGTTCGCGCCGCCGTTCCTGAAAGACGGCGATCTCGTCATCTCGCAGACCACCAATATCCTGCTCTATCTCGGCCCGCGCCTGAATCTCGCGCCGGCGGCCGAAAGCCTGCGCTATGTCGCGAACGGCCTGCAACTGACGATCGCCGACGTCGTGACCGAAGCGCACGACACGCATCACCCGCTCTCGAGCTCGCTCTACTACGAAGACCAGAAAGACGCCGCGAAAGCGCGCGCGCACGACTTCATCGACCACCGCCTGCCGAAGTTCATGGCGTACTTCGAGCGCGTGCTGAAGCAGAACCCGGCCGGCGAGCGCTTCATGGTCGGCGATACGCTCAGCTACGTCGATCTGTCGATGTTCCAGCTGATCGACGGTCTGCTGTACGCGTTTCCGCGCGCGCTGAAGCGCTTCGGCGAGCACTATCCGCGGCTCGCCGCGCTGCACGACATGGTGATGGCGCGGCCGAACATCGCCGCGTATCTGAACTCGGACAGGCGCATCGAGCACAACGAAGCCTGCGTCTTCCGGCACTACCCGGAACTCGACAAGGCGGCGCCTTGATCCACGCCGCCGATACCCGCCCATCCGCGACAGCGCGCCCGCCATCGAAGGCGGGCGCGCTGCTGTTGTGGTGCGCCTTCCTCAACCCTGTCTCACGCCCCGTACCGTCGACGTGCTTTCATTCCTGCTGAAGCTGCGCACCCGCGCCCAACGCCTGTTCCGTCTCTCCGATGCCCACACGATGCTGGTCTGGTCGGTCGTGGTCGGCATCGCCGGCGCGTTTGCCACGATCGTGTTTCGCAAGGGCATCGAGCTGCTGCAATTCGCGATGGCCGGGCGCGGCGGCAGTTTCGTCGACATGGCGCGCAGCCTGCCGTGGACCATGCGCATCTGGCTGCCGGCCGCGGGCGGCCTGATCGCCGGCCTGCTTCTGCTGGTCGCCCAGCGTCATGCCGACAAATGCGCGCACACCGACTACATGGAAGCGGTCGCGATCGGCGACGGCGTCGTGCCGGTCCGGCTGAGCCTGTGGCGCAGCGTGTCGTCGCTGTTCACGATTTCGAGCGGCGGCTCGATCGGCCGCGAAGGTCCGATGGTGCAACTGGCCGCGCTCGGCGCCTCGCTGATCGGCCGCTGGGTCCACTTCGATCCGCCGCGGCTGCGCCTTCTGGTGGCCTGTGGCGCGGCGGCCGGTATCACGTCCGCGTACAGCGCGCCGATCGCGGGCGCGTTTTTCGTCACCGAGATCGTGCTCGGCTCGATCGCGATGGAGAGCTTCGGGCCGGTCGTGGTCGCGGCCGTCGTCGCGAACATCACGATGCGCGAATTCGCCGGCTACAAGCCGCCGTACGAAATGCCGGTGTTCCCGACCGTGACCGGCGTGGAAGTGCTGCTCTTCGTCGCGCTCGGTGCACTGTGCGGAGCGGCGGCGCCGCAATTCCTGCGGCTGCTCGACGCGTCGAAGGCGAGCTTTCGCAAGCTGCCGGTGCCGCTACCGCTGCGGCTTGCGCTCGGCGGCCTGATCGTCGGCATCATTTCGACCTGGGAGCCCGAGGTATGGGGCAACGGCTACAGCGTCGTGAACTCGATCCTGCACTCGCCGTGGACCTGGAGCGCGCTCGTCGTCGTGCTGGTCTGCAAGCTCGCGGCGACCGCGGCGACCGCGGGCTCCGGCGCGGTCGGCGGGGTCTTCACGCCGACGCTGTTCGTCGGCGCGGCAGTCGGCTCGCTGTTCGGCCAGGGCATGCACGAATTGTGGCCGCACGCGACCTCGGCCGCCTATGCGTATGCGATGGTCGGCATGGGTGCCTTCCTCGCCGGCGCGACCCAGGCGCCCTTGATGGCGATCCTGATGATCTTCGAGATGACCTTGAGCTACCAGGTCGTGCTGCCGCTGATGGTGTCGTGCGTGGTCGCGTATTTCATCTCGCGCGCGATCGGCAAGACCTCGATGTACGAGATCACGCTGCGCCGCAATCGCGAGGAACAGGAACGCACGCGCCTGCGCGCGACGCAGATGCGCGAGCTGATCCGTCCCGCGCAGACGGTCGTGCCGCCGAACGCGACCGTGCACGACATGACGCGCGTATTCCTCGAATATCCGGTCAAGTATCTGTACGTCGCCAACGAATCGGGCGCGTTTCTCGGCGTGGTCGCGCTGAAGGACATCACGTCCGATCTGCTCGATAAACGCGATACGTCGGCGAAGACCGCCGCCGATTATCTGCAGCCGCATTTCGACGTGCTCACGCCGGACATGTCGCTCGGCGTCGCGCTGCAGCACTTCATGGCGTTCCAGGGCGAGCGGCTGCCGGTGGTCGAGAGTACCGCGCATCCGACGCTCGCGGGTGTGGTCTACAAGACATCGCTACTCGACGCGTACTTCCGCATGAATCCGTCGCGCTAGGCGGTGCTGCCGCATTCGTGCCATCATCTGAAATCTACAATGCGGTTTTGTCACGAATGTGCGCGCATGGCAGGATTTGCCATCTAAGATGGTAGATGGGCATCGGCCGCGCATCGCCACGCCACCTGTAGCTTGCGCCTTCCTTTCGACGCGGGAACGGCACAGAGCTTGCTCAACTGTCAGCGCCGCATGAGCTTAGGAGGTCGGGCGATGAAAACCTCGACACTGTTGACCATGGTGACGCTGTCCGCCTCGTGCTTTGCCGCCCCGGTTCGCACCGCTCCGGACAGCACGGATTCCACGACGCTCGCGCAACGCGCGAACGCCGCGCCGGTCGCGCCGCCTGCCCCCGGCGTATCGAGCACCGACGACCGTCCGCAGCAATGGGAACATATCGCGCTGCCGAAATCGCGCCACCTGGAGCGCAGCCTCACCGGGCAGAACGAGCATCTGCAAACCTGAGTTCGGACTCGACGACGTATCCGGCGCGAGCGGCTGAATAGTTTTACGATGAAAGCCGGGGCGCATGGTGCCCGGATGCGCTCGCGGCCCCCCGGCAATGCCATCGGGCTCTCCGCAGAAGACGCCGCGGCCATAACAACAGCAAGCACAGGAGCATGCGCATGACTGCCTCGGACATCCCCGGCGAATCGATCGATTTGCAGATCGCAGATCTTCTCAGCGAAGTCCGCTTTCCGACCAATAAGGACGCGCTCGTCGACGCCGCGCGCGAAGCCGGCGCGAGCAACGAAGTGCTGGCGATGCTCGACGGCATGCCGGAGCAGGACTACGTGGATATTGCGTCGGTCACGCGACTGATCAGCGGCAACTATGGTCCGGGGCTAGGGGCTTAGGCGCGGCGGCCGCGCTGGCCGTGCTAGCCGTGCGTACAGCTAGGCCGTCCTGGCTGCCGTGAGCAGCACGCCGCGATCAATCAGACGGAAATCAGAACTGGCTGCCGTGAGCAGCACGCCGCGATCAATCAGACGGAAATCAGAACTGCGGCGCCGCCACCCGGGCACGCGATGCATGCGGTACGCGGCGCGCCGGTTCGTCTGCTTCACGCAATGCATCCGGCAGTTCGGGCGCGTCGAAATCGTCGGCCCCCGCCATGCCGAACACCGGCTCCGCGACGGACGGCGCGAACGCCACGCCGCGCGAATCGCGCGTGAGACCGCTACCGGGCTGGAAATGATCGACCAGGTGGTCGATAAAGGTGCGCACCTTCGCCGGCAGATGCAGACGGCTCGGGTAGGCAATCGTGATTTCGATCGGCGGCAGGCTGTAGTCGTCGAGCAGACGCACAAGGCGCCCCGCCGCCAGATCGCGCCCGATCAGATAGCTCGGCAGGATCGCCACGCCCATGCCCAGCAAGGCAAACTGCCGCAGCATTTCGGTATTGTTCGCGGCGATCGCGTTGACGGGCCGCACCCGCACTTCGCCGTCCGGCCCCTTGAACACGCGCTCCTCGCCGCCGCCCTGCTCGGCCGGCCGGCTCAGACACGAATGCTGCAGCAGATGCTCGGGGCGCGTTGGCGTGCCATGCTGCGCGAGATAAGCCGGCGTTGCGCAGACCGTCATGTAGCCGGTCGTCAAACGCCGCGTGACGATGCTCGCGCTGCGCATGTGTCGCGCGACCAGAATGCCGACGTCGAAGCCCTCTTCGACCAGATCAACGTTGCGGTCGGCGAGCGTGACATCGGGCAGGACGTCCGGATAGCGCGCCGCGTACGACTGCACGACCGGCGCGAGACTATGCAGCCCGAACACGACCGGCGCGACGATGCGCAGCGTGCCGACGGGCTCGTGATTGCGCGCCACCACCATCTGCTCGACGCCTTCGAGGTCCGCGAGAATATGGCGCACGCGCTCCAGATAGGTCGCGCCGGACTCGGTCAGCGACAGACGACGCGTGGTGCGGTTAAGCAGGCGCGTACCGAGCCGCGCTTCGAGATCCGCCACGTGCCGCGTGACCACTGCGGTCGACAGATCGAGTGCGCCTGCCGCGCCGACGAAACTGCCGAGGTCCGCCACCTTGACGAACACGCGCATCGACTGCAGTTGATTCATGGGACGACTCCTGCCTCGGTAAAACCGGGCCGGCGCGAGCTTGCCGCCTGTCGACCCGTGCGCCAGGAGCGCGCGCGGGTTTGCCCGATGAACCGATTGTATCGATCGGATCATGTCCCAACCCTGACCTGGACATGACATTCCCGTCAGGTTCGATGCGGCCTGACTGCCGCACCACTATTTTTGAGTCTATTATGGGTTTTAGCTAGGTATAAACCCTAGTTAACTGGTAAGATGGCGGCCAAAAGGAAATTACCGCCATGCCACATCGCTTTCATCTTCTGGAAAAAATCGCGTTTACGCTTGTCTGCTGGTCCGCTGCGGCCAGCTCGGCCTACATCGGTTACGAGCGTTGCCCGGACATCAAGGTCGCCCTGCACGCAGGGGAAAAGATCATCAATACAAGCGGCCAATATGCGTTCGCTTGCGCGGCACCGGCCGCCGACCTTTGCGCGCAATTGCCGGTCGACTGATTTTCGCCGTTTCCGTTTTGTCGTATCCGACGCGCGATCCAGACTGGGTCGCGCGTTCGCTCGTTCAGTTCGCCTGGTCCGCTCGTAGATTGCGCGCGTTTTTGTAATTCTTGCGCGAATTCAATACGGCTTCACCGCATTTCCCTCCGCTTCGCTTCGGCGCAATTTCAACTGCGCGCGACCATCTGACGATCGCGCGCCGTGCCACAAGGCTACCCACCTTCGAGGGAGCCCGGCTGCGCAGTCCCCCTGCATTCCCCCAAGCCGAAACTCACGCCTCGCGCCCGAACACCACACGCGCGAAAAATCCCGCCAGCACCGTTTCGACCTTCTCCGTCGGCACATTCTGCGGATCGACCGAATAGAAGAAGTGCATACCGTCGCACAGGCCCATCAGGCCGATAGCCAGTTGCTCGGGCGGCATCAGCAGCGGCGTGCCGACCCGCACCGAAAACTCGCGGATATACGCGGCTAGCTGTTCGAGCTTCTCGTGCATGAACGCGTTGAA
>Ga0154001_1000156_pt1 | contig 19761 bp, 15 predicted proteins | sample TSNJ085MetaG_FD_104699 | JGI IMG/M metagenome (GOLD analysis project Ga0154001, IMG submission 104699) | Attine ant fungus gardens microbial communities from New Jersey, USA - TSNJ085 MetaG | ecosystem: Host-associated > Fungi > Mycelium > Unclassified | place: USA: New Jersey, Wharton State...
GGCGATGCACCCCGGCTCCGTCGGCACGCAACTGATGCCCGTTCTCGTGCTGTCGATCTTCGCCACCCTGATCGGCGACAGCGCGTGGTATCTCGCCGGCCGCATCTACGGCGGCAATACGCTGAAAACGATCTGCCGGCTGTCGCTTTCGCGGGACACCTGCGTGAAGAAAACCGAGCGCTTCTTCGGCCGCTGGGGCGTGCGCGTGCTGGCCATCGCGAAGTTCGTCCCGGGCCTGTCGATCGTGTCGATTCCGATGGCGGGCGCCATGGGCACGCGCTACCGCACCTTCCTCAGCTACGACGGCATCGGCGCGGCGCTGTGGTCGGGCACCGGGCTCATCATCGGTGCGCTGTTCTCGCGGCAGATCGACATGCTGTTCGCGGTCGCCGGCCGGCTCGGCCGCACCGCGGCGCTCATCGTCGTGGCGCTGCTGCTGTTGTACGCGGCATACCGGTGGATCCGGCGCCGCCAGTTGCTCGCGACGCTCGAGTCGGGACGCATCGAGGTCAACGAACTCGGCAAGCTGTTCGCGGCCGGCAACGCGCCGGTCGTGTTCGACATCCGTTCGGACGAGAAACGCAAGCTCGATCCGTTCGTGATTCCCGGCGCGCAATTCGCCGACGAGCGGCATCTCGAGAACATCGTCGCCAATTATCCGCACGACCAGAAGCTGGTGATCTACTGTTCCTGCCCGAACGAGATTTCCGCGGCGTGGATGGCGAAGCAACTGAGCGCGGCCGGTTTCTCCGACGTGCTGCCGCTGCGCGGCGGCATGGAAGCGTGGCGCGACTCGGGCGAACCGGTGGACGCGCTGCCCGACGCGCCGAAGGCGGAAGTCGCGGTCGAGGACGTCGCGCCCAAAGCCGTCTAGCACGGCGCCGCGTACGGCTCGCGCGCGCCCGCGCGCCGCTTCGCCTTCCGTTCAATCGTTCAATGAACACCGAAGGAGCGGTTCAATGCTTTCGACTCAGGACGTTTCGACTCAAGAGATGGACGGACAGCAGGGAGTCGTCGCCGACGCGCCGTTTTCGTCGCTGTCGACACGCATGCACCAGATGTTCCCCGCGCTCACCTGCGCGGAAATCGACCGGCTGCGCCGCTTCGGCGAGACCGGTCACTGGCAGGCCGGCGAACTGCTGTTCGAGACCGGTCAGCCCGGCCCCGGCATGTTCGTGCTGCTCGAAGGGAGCGTGAAGCTGTATCAGCGCGACGGCATCGGCCGCGAGGTCGTGATCGGCGAGCATGGCGTGGGACATTTTCTGGCCGAAGTCGGACAACTGTCGGGCAAGCCGGCGCTCGTCAACGGCATGGCGCTCGGTTCGGTGCAGGCGCTGCTGATCCCGCCCGAGCGTCTGCGCGCGCTGCTCGTCGCCGAGGCGGAACTCGGCGAGCGCATCATGCGTGCGCTGATCCTGCGGCGCGTCTCGCTGATCGAAAAAGGCGCGGGCGGGCCGATCCTGATTGGCAACAGCAACGACGCGCGGCTCGTGATGCTGCAAGGCTTCCTGTCGCGCAACGGCCATCCGCATTCGGTGATCGACGAGCGCGACGAAGACGCGTTGCGTCTGATCGGGCAATTCGCCGCGCAGCGCGAGGACCTGCCGCTCGTGATCTGCCCGGACGGCTCGGTGCTGCGTCATCCGAGCATGCCGGAACTCGCGACCTGCCTCGGTCTCCTGCCCGATCTCGACGACTCGCACGTGTACGACGTGGCAATCGTCGGCGCCGGGCCGGCGGGCCTCGCCGCCGCGGTGTACGCGGCTTCCGAAGGGCTTTCGGTGATCGTGCTCGACAGCCGCGCGCCGGGCGGCCAGGCGGGCGCCAGCTCACGGATCGAAAACTACCTCGGCTTTCCGACCGGCATCTCGGGCCAGGCGCTCGCGGGCCGCGCCTTCGTGCAGGCGCAGAAGTTCGGCGCGCACGTCGCGATTCCGGTCAACGTGAAGGCACTCCAGTGCGGCCAGTCGCCGTACCGGCTCGAACTGAAGTGCGGCGGCCACATCAGCGCGCGAGCGATCGTGATCGCAAGCGGCGCGGTGTACCGGCGGCCCGCGCTCGAAGGGCTCGAACGCTTCGACGGACGCGGCGTTTATTACTGGGCCTCGCCGGTCGAGGCGAAGCTCTGCAAGCGCCAGGAAGTCGTGCTCGTGGGCGGCGGCAATTCGGCCGGCCAGGCGATCGTCTATCTGGCGACGCACGCGGCCAAGGTCCACGTGCTGATTCGCCGCAGCGGTTTCGAGGCGACGATGTCGCGCTACCTGATCGACCGTATCCGCTCGCTGCCGAACGTGTTCGTGCATCCGAATTCGGAAATCGGCCGGCTCGACGGCGATGAGGACGGACTCGTGTCGGTCGCGCTGAAAAGGCCGCTACCCGATGGCGTGAGCCGCCTCGACACGCGGCATCTGTTCCTCTTCACGGGCGCGGACCCGAACACCGAATGGCTGCGCACCTGCGGCGTGCAGCTCGACGAAAAGGGCTTCGTGCTGACCGGCGTCGGCACAGATGGCTCGGCCGCGGCCTGCGATCTCGCCACCACGGTCAAGGGCGTGTACGCGATCGGCGACGCGCGCGCGGGGTCGACGAAACGGGTGGCGGCGGCGGTGGGGGAAGGCGCGGCGGTGGTCGCGCAGATTCATCAACTGCTGGCGGCGGTCGGCGAGGAAGCGGTGGCGCTGGGCGCGTGAGATTTATCGCCCGCGATTCGCGCGCTGGGGTCTGGAGTCAACGCCGCGCCGCACGCGGGGCCATGCGGCACGGGTCGCGAACCGGTGGACGATCCTCAGGAAACCTTAAGCTTCCTTGCGCCGCGATTTTCACCGCCCAAGTCTCACCGCCGGATTCGACCTCCTCGTTACCGCCAACGCCGCGATACAGCGCCAGCGGCACGATTAACGGATCGTTCCGCAGCAGTTATTTCGTGCCGACCGTTTGCAGCGCCGCCCATGCGCCGTTGTTCACCTTGTAGACGGTCACGCCGCCGTACTTCAGATCGCCGTGATCGTCATAGGCGAGTTCGTTGGTCGTCACGCCCTTCATCTGCGTTGCTTTCAGCACCGGCAGATACTTGTGCGGATCGACCGAGTCGGCCTTCTTCATCGCGTTGAGCACGGCCATCGTGCCGTCGTACGCGTACGGCGAATACAGCTGGACCTCGGTGCCGAAGCGTTTCTTGTAGCGGTCGACGTACGACTTGCCGCCCGGCATCTGGTCCAGCGGACTGCCGCCCGACGACGCCAGCACGCCTTCAGCCGCAGGACCGGCAATCTTGAGCAGTTCATCGGAGTGAATCATGTCCGGGCCGATCAGCGTGCTCCTGATCGCCAGCGAACGCATCTGCTTGAGGAGCGGCGCGGCTTGCGTGTCCGCGCCGCCGTAGAAAATCGCGTCCGCGTCCGCCTGCTTGATGTGGGTCAGGATGGCGCGAAAATCGACGGCTTTGTCGTTGGTAAACTCTTGCGCGACGATGGTGCCGCCCGCCGCCTTGACCGCCTTGGCGAATTCTTCCGCCACGCCCTGGCCGTACGCGGTACGATCGTCGACGATCGCGAAACGCTTGAACTTCAGGTCTTCCACCGCGTATTTGCCGAGCACGCCGCCTTGCTGCGCATCGGACGTGACGAGGCGGAAGGTGGTCGGCAGCCCTTGCGCGGTGTAAGCCGGCGCGGTGGCGGTCGCGAGTTCCGGAATGCCGGCCTTCGCGTAGATCGGCGCCGCCGGAATGCTGGTGCCGGAATTGAAGTGGCCGATCACAGCGGCAACGCCATCGTCCACGAGCTTTTGCGCGACGGTCGTGCCGGTGCGCGGGTCGGCCTGGTCGTCGGCCGCATCGAGCACGAAGTGCACCGGCTTGCCGCCGATCACCGGCTTGGTGGCATTGAAGTCTTCGAGCGCCAGCGTCACGCCGCTGCGGAAATCTTCGCCGTAGTGCGCCTGCCCGCCGGTCAACGGCGCGGCGAAACCGATCTTCACGTCCTGTGCCTGCTGCGCAAACGCGCTCGCTCCGCTCAAACAGAGCACGCTGGCGGCCACGCCAGATGCGATGTGTTTCATGCTCATGCTCATCTGATGCTCCTCTTCGTCTTCGTTATATCTTCGTTATGAAATGGCACGAGAAGGCTCACCGCGCACAACCGGCGCGGCGCCCGTCAAGCCGTTGGGCACTGCTTTTTGCTCATCTGAAATCGGCGCACACGCGGACCGGGCCCGCGCTCCGACGAGCCGGGTCATACGCTAAGATGGGTTGCTTGTCTCCGGGTGCGTCGGGCATGGTTTTCCAGGCTTTGGTGCGACGACATATTGGATTCACATCTTGGTGATATTTATCCATAGATGCGCCGATTGGATACAATCATAGCAACCCACAATTTTGACGACAACTTTTTTCGTCGGTCGGCGCACGACCGGCTTTTACCCATGACGACAGTGCAGGCCAAGGCAGAACAACGATCGCTGCCGCAGTCCATCCGGGATCAACTGCGCGATGAAATCCTGCGGGGACAGTTGCCGCCCGGTACGCAACTGCGCCAGGAAAATCTGGCGGAGCGCTTCGGCGCGAGCCGGATTCCGGTGCGGGAAGCGTTGCGGCAACTCGAAGCGGAAGGGTTGGTCAGTTATCAGCTGAATCGCGGCGCGGTGGTGATCGCGATGTCGACGAGCGAGATTTGCGAGCTGCTCGACATCCGCGCCGCGCTCGAAAGTTATGCGGCGAAGCTCGCGGTGCCCAACATGGTGTCCGCCGACATCGAGCTGATGAAGCGCATCCTCGCCTCATACGACATCGCCACGACCCCGGCCGAATGGGCGGAGTGCAACCGGCAATTCCATCTGGCGCTGTGCGCGCCGTCGAATAACGAGCGGCTCAAGAAGATGATCGAGGAGTATTGCCTGAGCACGACGAATCGCTATCCGCATCTGCGGATGTCGCTGGATACGCAAAAGGACGACGTGCAGCACGACCACTACCGCATTCTCGACGCGTGCAAGCGGCGCGCCGTCGACGAGGTCGTGACGCTGCTCGAACAGCACATTCTCGAAACCAAGCGCGAAGTCCTGGCGGCCGCCCGCCTCGGGTAACGGGTCAGGCTACCCGGCGGTCAGGCCGCTGAGCAGGCATGAAAAAAAGCGCACGGTGAATGACACCGTGCGCTTTTTTATCGTGGACAGCGCTCGTGAGGCACCAAGGCAGATGGACGCTTCAACGATCCGCTTCAAAGGCCCGCTTCAAGGCCTCATCAACGGCCCATCCGGTAATCCGCCTTAGTGCTCGAGCTTCGCGCGCAACTCGCGCGCGGCTTCCAGCAGTCCTTCGTAACCCGAGCGAGCATGCTCCGGCAGATCGGGATCGCCGACCAGCGCGCCGAGCGTTTCGATCAGGCTATACACAATGCCCTTCGCCGCACCCGACGCGATGTTGCCCGACGATACCTGTTGATCGACATGGCTGAGCGCCGCGTCGAGCTGCTCCATCCCGGGGCGATCATCGGAAGGCGGCTTGGGAGAAACGTCTTGCGTCATGATGAAACATCGCTCCTGTTGATGCATCGGTGAACGAACCTGTCACGTTGTTATATACCGATCGTGCGCCGCCGTCCATTCGTGTCCCCGGCATTCGTCGGTTATCGGAGCCGGTAAAACCGGCTCCCGGAAACACTCACCCGATGTCGATGCAGAGGCTTTTTCCGCTCCCGAACATCCTCACCTTAAGCGGTGGCAGTGAAGCCCCCCGCTCACGACCCCGTCACCGTACGCCGCACGAAAATGCGCCGCGTCAGATCGAATGCGACGAGGTTGCCGGCCACCACGAGCAGCAGTCCAACCACCGCGAGCGCGGACCAGCGATAGCCCTCGAAAATCGTCGACGCCGCCAGCGCGACGATCGGAAACAGCACCGTGCAGTACGCGGCGCGCTCCGGTCCCATGCGGCCGACCAGCATCAGGTAGGCCGTGAAGCCGATCACCGAGCCGAATACCGCGAGGTAGGCGAGCGCGCCGAGATAGCGCGGCGACAGATCGGGCGCGAACGAGTAGCCGGCGAATACGCTGCCGATCGTCAGGATGCCGGCGCCGATCAGCATCGCCCAGCTATTGGTCGCGAACGGATGCAGGCCCATCGATTGCATGCGGCTCGACAACAGGTTGCCGGCCGAGAAGCACAGCGTGCCGAGCAAGGCGACGCCGAGCCCGAGCCACGCGGTGTGATCGCCGAGGTGCCCGGCCATCTGCTGCACGAACAGACAGACGATGCCGACGAGCCCGAGCAGCGCGCCCGCGATCGCCGTCGGCTGCAGCGGACGGCCCATGAACAGCCGGCCGTTGATCGAGTTCAGCAGCGGCGCGGTGGAAAACACGACTGCGACAAGACCGCTCGGCACGATCTGCTCGGCGTAGTAGAAGCACAGGAAATTGAGGCAGAACAGCGCGAGGCCCTGCGCGACGAGATAGCGCCACGCGGCGCGCGGCGGCCAGATCGGCCGGCGCATGACGCGCAGCAGCGCGAACAGCAGCAGCGCCGCGATCCAGAAGCGCCACGCAATCGACACGGGCGGCGGCACCTCGCCGAGTTGCCATTTGATCGCGATCCAGGTGGTGCCCCAGATCAGCACGGTCGAAACATAGAGCAGCAGATTCATGATGAAGCCCGGGTCGGCAATCCGTGGTCGGCCATGTCGCGCGGCAGGCCACGGTAAGCCGCGATGACGAAAACCCGACTATGCCGCCGCGCCGCCGTCCGGACTTGTCCAGGATTGCGCACATTTTTGCGGCGCTGCGCGGCCTCGCGAGGCTCGCCGTATACTGGCCGCTCAGCCATCCACTACTCGCCGCCCATCGTCCGCTCGCCGCCGTGAACGCCAGCCCGTCTATCCCCGAGATCTCCGCTGCCGGCACGCCGTTCGGTCTGCAGTCGGTCTGTCATACGCTCGCCAGCGCCAACGCGAATCTGGACCGCTTCGCATGGCTCGGCGACGGACTCGCGATCGCGCTCTGGACACGCAACACAAAAGAGGCCGAAACCGTCTACGAGCGGCCGGGCCATCACACGCTGTCGTGCTATCTCGACGGCGGCTACCGCACCGAGCGCCAGAAAATGCCGGGCCACTACGGCGCGCCGTCGCGGCTGTGCGCGCTGCCCGGCGATCACGAATCGCGCTGGTGGGTGCGCGGCCACATGCATTTCATGCACCTGTACTTCCTGCCCGAGCACTTCACGCGGCGCGCGGTGCAGGAACTCGACCGCGAGCCGCGCGAACTGACGCTCGCCGATCGCACCTATTTCGAGGACCCGCATCTCTCGACGCTGTGCCAGTCGCTCGTCAACGAGGACTGGTCAAGCCCCGACGGCCTGCTGCGCACCAACGAAGCCGCCCATGAAGCGCTGAGCCTGCTGTTGCGCGGACAAGGCGTGCGGCGCACCGGCGTCTCGCCGAAGGGCGGGCTGTCGGTCGCGACGCGCCGGCGGCTGCGCGACTATATCGACAGCCATCTGGCGCAGCCGCTCACGCTCGGCGAGCTATCGGAAGTCGCGGCGCTCTCGGAGTTCCACCTGGCGCGCATGTTCCGCGAGTCGTTCGGTCTGCCGCCCGCCGCGTGGATCGCGCAGCAGCGGCTCGAACACGCGCGCACGCTATTGCGCACGACCGCGCTGCCGCTCGCGCGGATCGCCGAGCAATGCGGTTATGCGAACGCAAGCCACTTCAGCCATCGCTTTCGCGAAAGCGCAGGGGTGACGCCGAGCGTGTATCGGCAGGTGATGGGCGGGTAGGGCGGCGGCGGGAATTGAGGTGGGAGACGCGAAGCCCCAACCCGGTATTGAGGATCGCTGAGCTCAAGCCGGTGTAGAAACTTGTCCACGTAAAATGTTGGCAAGGCTGTGGACAACCTTCTCATAGGCCATCCAAGTCATTGACGCAGCGGCATTATCGGCTTGCGGTTCAGGCGTAGGCAGCCTGCGCCGCCGCCCGGCAAACCGCACGGCCCGACCGCTTTGCCAGGGACACCATACAACACCCATCGTCCTCGACATGGAGTTGTCCACATATTTTGGGAACAAGCTTGTGGACAACCTGCGCATAGTCCTGCCAAGTGATTGACGCAGCAGGCGTATCTCTCTCAGGTTCGGCAGCAGGCAACGGGGCGGCGGGCCGGGGCGCATCGTCCGACGCAGCCCGCCGTCCCGCCCGCGCCATCATCCCTGCGTGGTTTCGGTTTCCCGGCGCCGCAGCGACTCCGGCAGGCCATACTGCACGATCAGCGCGCACACGACGCTCAGCACACCGATCACGTACAAGGCCGGCGTCGTGCTGCCGGTCAGATCCTTCACGCGGCCGACCATCACCGGGCTCACGATCCCGCCCAACTGGCCGAGCGTGTTGATCAGCGCGATCCCGCCGGCGGCGCCGGCTCCCGCGAGCAGCTTCGGCGGCAGCGCCCAGAACGCCGGGATCGACGCCACCACGCCCGCGCCCATCACCGCGAGCGCGACGACCAGCAACGCGGTCTGCTTGTCGAAGTAGCCCGCCGCAAAGAAGCCGATTGCCGACATCAGCAGCAGCCCGAACACGAACTTGCGCCGCTCGCCGCTCGCATCGGACAGACGCCCCACCACGACCATGCAGATCGCACCGCACACATACGGCACCGCCGTCAGCAGACCGACCACGGTCGGGTTCTTCGTGCCCGCCACGTGAATCAGGTGCGGCGCCCAGAAATTCAATCCGTACGAGGCGATCTGGATCAGGAAGTACACGAGCCCGAGCGTCAGAAAGCCCGGCGTTTTGAGCGCGCCCATCAGCGAATGGCCGCTTGCGGGATGACGGCTCTGCTGCGCGATCTGCGCGGAGAGCACGGTCTTTTCCGTGGCCGACAGCCAGCCCGCGTCCTCGATGCGATCCTTCAGCAGCAGCAGCACCAGCACGCCGAGCACGATGCACGGCATGCCGCCGAGCAGGAACAGCCAGTGCCAGCCCGGCATGCCGAGCGCGCCGTCCAGATGGCCGATCACGAGCCCCGCGAGCGGCGCGCCGACGAGCCCCGAAAACGCCGAGGCGAGAAACAGCATCGACGTGATGCGGCCGCGATAGGCGGTCGGAAACCACAGCGTCAGGTAGTACAGCACGCCGGGCGCGAAGCCCGCTTCCATCGCGCCGATCACGAAGCGCAATCCGTAGAACTGCCATTCGTTGTTGACGAACACCATCGCGGCGGTCGCGAGACCCCACGAAATCATGATCCGCGCGATCCAGCGCCGCGCGCCGACCTTGTAGAGGAACAGGTTGCTCGGGACTTCGAACAACACATAGCCGATCACGAACAGACTCGCGCCGAGGCCGTATGCGGTGTCGGACAGACCGAGATCGCTCTGCAACTGGAACTTCGCGAAGCTGATGTTGATGCGGTCGAAGAACGCGAACAGGTAGCAGATCATGATGAGCGGCATCAGCCGCCACGCGACTTTACGGATGATGGCCGCGAGATCGTCGCTGCCTGTGCGGCTACTGTCCGCCGCTACGCCCAGGTCACTCATGCTTGTCTCCAATGCCGGATTCGGCGCCGCCGTCCGGTCGCTTGATGGTTGATGGTCGATGATGGTTGCCGTGTGGCCGGTCAGATCTGCCGCACGTATTCGGGCACCGGATGCAGGTCGCAATTGCGGCCCGCCTTGGCGAGTTGCCCCGGCACGTCGTGGCCGAGCAGCGCCGGCAAGCCGCGCGACAGCACCAGCAGCTTCTCCAGATCGATCCCGGTCGGAATCCCCACTTCGTCGCACAGGTTGACGAGGTCTTCCGTGCAGATGTTGCCGGACGCGCCCGGCGCGAACGGACAGCCGCCGAGGCCGCCGAGCGCGGCGTCGAAACGGCGCGCGCCGGCTTCGTAGGCGGCCAGCACGTTGGTGAGGCCCAAGCCGCGCGTGTTGTGAAAATGCAGCGTGAGCGCCGAGGCCGGCACGCGTTCGAGCACGCGCGCGACGAGCCGCGCGACCTGGCGCGGATTCGCCATGCCGGTCGTGTCGGCGAGCGTGATGCCTTCGATGCCCATCTCGCGATACGTATCGACGATGCCGACCACGCGGTCTTCGTCGATGCGGCCTTCGAACGGACAGCCGAACGCGGTCGCCACCGTCGCGTTGAGCAGCACGCCCGAGCCCTTGACGTGGCGCACGATGTCGCCGAACGCGGCGAGCGACGACTCGCAGCTCATGCGCATGTTCGCGCGGTTGTGGGTCTGACTCGCCGACATCACGAGGTTCAGCTCGTCGGCGCGCGCGGACAGCGCGCGCTCGGCGCCCTTCAGGTTCGGAATCAGCGCGACGTAGATCACGCCGGGCTGTCGCTCGATCTGCTGGAATACGGCCTCGCCGTCGCGCAGCGCCGGAATCGCTTTCGGCGAGACGAACGAGCCTCCCTCGATGCGCGTGAAGCCGCATGTGGAGAGCGCGTTGATCAGCGCGATCTTGTCCGGCGTGTCGACCCAGGTGGGCTCGATCTGCAGACCGTCGCGCGGCGCGACTTCCTGCACGATCAGTGTGTCGAGCGAGGCAGTGTCGGCGGTGGAGTAGATGGCGGCGCTCATTGCACGGCTCCTTCGCGGCGCAGCCGCTCGATGTCGTCGTTTTCAAAGCCGAGGTCGCTCAGCACGCTGCCGGTATGCTCGCCGAGCGCGGGACCTTGCCAGCGCACTTCGCCCGGAGTGTCCGAGAGCTTCGGCACGATGCCCGGCATCTTTACCGACGCGCCGCCCGGCAATTGCGCCTGCAGCAGCATCTCGCGCGCCTGGTAGTGCGGATCGGCCACGATGTCGGCCACCGAATAGATGCGCCCCGACGGCACTTCGGCGCGTTCGAGCGCGGCCAGCACGTCTTCGGTCGTGTGCTGCGAGGTCCATGCGGTAATCGCCTGATCGAGCATCGCGGCCTGCTTCGCGCGGCCGTCGTTGTAGGCGAGCGCGGGATCGTCGGCGAGATCGGCGCGGCCGATCAGATGCATGAGGCGCTTGAAGATCGGATCGCTGTTGCCCGCGATCACGACATAGCCGTCGTCTTGCGTGCGATACGTGTTCGACGGCGCGATGCCCGGCAGCGCGCCGCCGCTGCGCTCGCGCACGTGGCCGAGCAGGTCGTATTCGGGCACGAGGCTTTCCATCAGATTGAACACGCTCTCGACGAGCGACACGTCGACCACCTGGCCTTCGCCCTGTCCCGTCTTCACGCGCAGCAGCGACATCAGCGCGCCGATCACGCCGTGCAGCGACGCGAGCGAGTCGCCGAGACTCACGCCGACGCGCGCCGGCGCGCCGTCCACTTCGCCGGTCGTGTAGCGGATGCCGCCCATCGCCTCGCCGATCGCGCCGAAGCCCGGCCGGTCGCGATACGGGCCGGACTGGCCGTAGCCGGAGATGCGCACCATCGTCAGTTTCGGATTGAGCGCGTGCAGCACGTCCCAGCCGAGGCCGAGCTTTTCGAGCGCGCCGGGGCGCAGGTTTTCGATTACGACGTCGGCATCGGCGGCGAGGCGCTTGACGACCTCGATGCCATCGGCCGATTTCAGATTCACGCAGACGGATTTCTTGTTGCGCGACTGCAGATACCACCAGAGCGAGGTGCCTTCATGGAGCTTGCGCCATTTGCGAAGGGGATCGCCGGTTTGGGGCGCTTCGATCTTGATGACTTCGGCGCCGAACTCGGCCATGAGGCGCGCGGCAAACGGCGCGGCAATGAGCGTTCCGATCTCGACGACGCGAATACCCTGAAGGGGTCCAGCCATGGTGCAGTCTCCGGAGTTGGTTTGGTGTTGGGAGACAGCTTAGAAGCGGTGCGGCGGTGGGTCCAACCGCAATTCGCCAAGGACCGTTCGCGAACGACGAACGCTCAGCGGCGGCGTTTGGCGGGCGGGGTGGTGACGGTGGCGGCAGGCGTCGCGGATGCGCCCGATGCGCCGGCGGTCGCGGAATCGCCCGCCTCTTCCAACGCCTCGACTGTGCGCAGATGATCGAACAGCAGCCGGCCCACCGGCGAAAGCGCCTCGAGGTCGCGCGCCACGATCACGAGGCTGCGCTCGGCCCAGTCGTCTTCGAGCGGCACGCCGACGAGGCCGAGCGGCCGGCCCATCAGCTGACACACCTTGCGCGGCAGCACGCCGACGCCCATGCCGGCCTGCACCATCCGGCACACCGCGTCGAAACCCGGCACGTGGATGCGTAGCCGCAGCGGCTTGCCGGCCTGGTGCGCGGCGAGGTGCGTGCGCGCGTTGATCGAACTCGCGGAATGCAGACCGACGTGATCGCCGTCGAGCGTTTCGGCGAAGCCGATGCTCGCGCGCGAGGCGAGCGGATGATCGTCGCGCATCACGATCACGAGCGAATCGCGCCGGTAGTGCTCGACGTGCAGCTCGCGCGTGTCGGCGTCGCCGGAACAGATGCCGAGATCGGCGAGGCTGTCGTCGACGGCCTTGACGACGCCGCCGCTCGGCCGCTCCTCGAGATCGAGCTTGACGCGCTCGTGCTGCAACTGGAACGCGCGCAGGTCCTCGGGCAGAAATTCGACGATCGCCGACAGGTTCGCCATCATCCGCACGTAGCCGCGCACGCCGCTCGCATGACCGGCCAGTTCGATGCCGATGTTCTCGATGTCGCGCATCACGCGGCGCGCGTGATGCAGCAGCGTTTCGCCGGCCGGCGTCAACGTCATGCCGCGCGCGTTGCGCTGAAACAGCGTCGCGCCGACCGCTTGTTCGAGTTCGAGCAGACGCTTGCTCGCGGCCGACACGGCAATCGCCTCGCGCTCGGCGGCTCGCGTGAGCGTGCCTTCCTCGAAGACGGCAAGGAACAGCTGAAGCGTGGTGAGATCGAGCTTGCGGAGAAGGTTTTTGATGACCATGGCGCGGCGCGGGGAATGCGATTCGTCCCGCTCGAAGATGACGCCGTACAGTCTATCGAACTTTATCGCACTGCCGCGTTTGCGCCGTCCGCTTCGAAGCGCTCGTGCTTGCTGCCATAGGGCGCGACGAACCCCATGCCGTGCAACCTCGCGCCGACGTACGGCAGGAAGGGGAATCAACGCGGCGCGCGGTGCAGCGTCAAGGCGCGTTTGCTATGCTGGCCTGCCGCCGCGCGCGGATTCCGTTCATCCACCCAGGAAGTCTTTCGATGCCCACCGTCGCGATCGCGATCTTCCCCGGCGTGCAGGCGCTCGACGTCGCCGGCCCCGTCGACGTGTTTTCCGAAGCGAACCGCTTCATCGCGCCGCGCGAGCATTACGAAGTGAAGCTGCTGGCCGCCGATGCCGCGCCGCTGCGCGCGTCGAACGGCATGACGCTGAGCGCCGATGCGACGTTCGATGAGGCGCGCGAGCCGTTCGATCTCGCGCTGGTCGCGGGCGGTCCCGCGCTGCCCGACAACGACGTGCCCGACACGCGGCTGCTCGACTGGCTCGCGAACGTCGCGACACGCTGCGGGCACTACGGCTCGATCTGCACCGGTGCCTTCGCGCTCGGTCACGCAGGGCTGCTCGACGCGCGCAACGTCACGACGCACTGGCAGCATGCGGCGCAACTGGCCGCGCGGTTTCCGCGCGCGCATGTCGACTTCGATCGCATCTATCTGCGCGACGGACCGCTCGTGACGTCGGCGGGCGTGACGGCCGGCATCGACCTGTCGCTCGCGCTGGTGGCCGAGGATCACGGTCCGCACACGGCGCTCGCGGTCGCCAAGCGGCTCGTCGTATTCGCGCAGCGCCAGGGCGGCCAGTCGCAATTCAGCCCCTACCTGACCGCGCCCGCCGACGACACCTCGCCCGCCGCGAAAGTCCAGGCGCACGTGATGGCGCGCATCCGCGAGAGCTTTACGGTCAGGCAGCTCGCCGACGTCGCCGGCATGAGCGCGCGCAACTTCGCGCGCGTGTTCGTGCAGGAAACCGGCGTGACGCCGCATGAATTCGTCGAACGCGCGCGCGTCGATGCCGCGCGCAAACTGCTCGAAAGCAGCGGCGCGGCACTCAAGGCGATCGCCTACGATTGCGGCTTCGGCACCGCCGACCGCATGCGCATCGTGTTTGCGAAGCGGCTTGGCGTAACCCCGATGCAGTATCGCGAGCGTTTCCGTTCGTCGTGAAGGCGACGTGAGAAAATCGGCGACTCTGCAAGCCAACGATCACAAGGAACGACATGACCTCTTCTTCTCCGGTTCGCGCAATCGTCACCGGCCATACGCGCGGCCTCGGCGCGGCGCTCGCCGAACAACTGCTCGCGCGCGGCGTCGCGGTGCTGGGTCTGTCGCGCTCGCGGCACGCCGCGCTGAAAGCGCGATTCGCCGCGCAGCTCGAAGAGATCGAACTGCCGCTGGCCGACCCCGCGCGCGTCGCGCAATGGCTCGCCACCGACGCATTGCGCCGCTTCGCGAGCGGCGCGCAAACGGTGCTGCTCATCAATAACGCGGGCATGGTGCAGCCGATCGGTCCGATCGAAGGACAGGACCCGGCCAACATCGCGGACGCGGTGAACCTCAACATCGCCACGCCGCTGATGCTCGCGAGCGCGCTCGCCGCCGCGGCCGTCGAGGCGAGCGACCGGCGCATCGTGCATATTTCGAGCGGTGCGGCGCGCAATGCGTATCCGGGCTGGAGCGTCTACTGCGCGACGAAGGCCGCGCTCGATCATCACGCGCGCGCCGTTGCACTCGACGCGAACCGCGCGCTGCGCATCTGCAGTCTCGCGCCGGGCGTGATCGATACGGACATGCAGGCGCAGATTCGCGGCAGCGGCGAAGAACAGTTCCCGATGCGCGCGCGTTTCGAAGACCTCAAACGCAACGGCCAACTGTCGACGCCCGAGCAATGCGCGACGCAGTTGATCGACTACGCGCTCAGCGATGCATTCGGTCAAACGCCGGTCGCGGATATTCGCGAGATCGTGAAGCAGGCGTAGTCGGTGCAGCGGTTGCCATGGCCGCATTCGGCAGTAACGGGCAGCAATCGGCAGCATCGACGCTCCCGAAAATTCTCACCTTTAGCACGGAGCAGCAGCGGATCGACGCAAATAGTCCCCGCCGTTGCTCCCGAAAACGCTCACCTTGAGGGCCGTAGCGGGATAAAAGCGGGCTCACGGCCAGTGCGCCACGCACGGCATACGCCATTCCCGAAAACCCTCACCTTTGATAAAGGCCGAGGCAATATCGCCTGGACATTCAACGGGTTACGTGACGCACGCGCCTTAGCACAGGCTGTTTTTCCCGAGCGGATTACGCATTTGCAAGGAATGCATAGCCGCTTCGTATCACTCGGCTCCTGAATATCCTCACCTTTGAGCGTGACAGCCGCGATACGTGTGCTGCTGGAATCATCTTGCCGTGCGGTTTATTCGTGTATTCGGCGGGTTCGAGCGCTGGCCGGGAACCATGCGCGGACGTTCCCCGAAAACCCTCACCTCCAGATTTGCAGTGCGCGTACAGGTGCGCCGATTCTCACCGCGCCAGCTCCCGAATCTTCTCACCTGTCGGTCATGCAGCGCGGATCGCGCCGCGAGCAGGGCAACCGGCACGGCCGCATAACCCCCCCGTCGATGCCTTATTCGCACAGTCGTCGCGGCATATAATCGGACGAGACGGTCGAACACTCGTCTCGAGGCGGCAGCGCGTGGCGCCGCCTCTTCCCCATTGACAGCATGCGGCTCGAACAGCAGTTCCTGACAAACCGGCAAAGGAGGAAGAATGAAAACAAACGGCGCGAGCAGAATACTCGGCGCGATGTTCGCGATGGCCTTCGCGACTTGCGTGACCTATGCGAACGCGCAAACGCCCGGCGGCACACCGGGCGACATGTCGGCGCAAAACATGCCGATGCAAAGCCGGCCGGGGGTGGCGGCTCCAGCTCCACGTCGAAACAGATCGGATACCCAGTTGGTCCGCGACGTTCGCCGCGCCTTCACGCGCACACCGGGATTAAATTCGGCGAGCATTCACGTCGAGTCGCGTCATGCCTTCGTGACATTGACCGGCTCGGTGCCGCAGCGCTCGCAGATCGAACGGGCCGGCAGCGCCGCAAGATCGGTTCAAGGCGTGAGAGCGGTGTCGAACCGACTGACCGTGCGAACGAGGCGCGGCTCGGGTCATTGAGTCGAACGAGACGGCATCGGTCGGATGAAACCGATGCCGCCTTCGTGAGCGCCGAATGTCTCCGCTTTACTTCCTCTGCCTGACTCCCTCTGCTTTGTCCCTTCCGCGTCAATCGCGCAGCTGCCTTCCTTCGCATCGGTCAACGCTGGCACGATCCGCCTCGCTGAAATCCTCCTGTTCTCATCCGGTCTTTCAATCCGAAAGCACTGCGTTGCTCGCAGCACACTTTTTTCTGCTCTGCTTAAGAAACCGATTGACCTTGCCCAAATACGCCCCCTAGAATTCAGGAATATTCACTAGTGAGGCTCGTGCCTTGGACACCTGCAGTAGTCGACTTTCGAACAGATTCGCTGCCTGAACGGCAGGACGTCCGCGCTTCCTTTCCTAGCCGCCGTCTTGCCAGCAGGCAGACGGTGCGCGTCGCAGCAACTCCCCGTGCACCCTGGTTAATGTTATATCCGCGCCATACGGATCGACGCGTCTGATCGCGTCCATACGCTGACGCGGCTTTGTATCGCGAGCATCAGGCTCGCGGGCGTGTTCGCACGCGTTTCGTCAGTTCGACGGAACGCGCACGGACGCGAGAATAAACACGCCTGTCGCGGGCGCGCGTCCCGAATGCGCGCCGCGATGGCAGAGAGAAACCAGCCAGCAAGGAGCCGCCATGACAGACAGTGACAGTTATCCCTTATGCCGCTTACCGCTTCTTTTAACTGAGGAAAGCGAGTAGACCGCCACCGCCGCGTCGATACGCGCGGCCTCCGTGTCTGCTGGCTTTCCGTCCAGCGCGTTGCATGCAACGCACGGAGAAATATCATGCAATTCGGCCTCCTTCTCTCGCGGCTCCCGCACGTACAGGAGTCGCGCGTCCATTACGACAGCCTGCTCATGCTGCACGTCCGCGAAACACATGCTTTCGTGCCGTTCTGGCGCCGTCTGAAAGCACGCGTTCTTCATCTTTCGTAGCGTTTCGCGATTCTTCCGTCATACGCAAGCGGCTCAGCCAGCACTCGACTCGCACGCTGCCCATGTCCTTGCGTATGCCGGAGCACGCATGTCGCCGTCTATAAACACAACCAGGGAAGAACGTCATGTCCACGCCCACCAACCTTTCCTCCGCCCGCAGCGCCGTACTCGATTCGGCGCACGTCGGCGACATCAAGGGCGCGCTCGGCACGATCGCGCATCATGACGTCGCGCCACGCACCAACTGGTGGGCGCGCGTGCGCACGCTGCTCGCGATCCTCGGTCCGGGGCTCATCGTGATGGTCGGCGACAACGATGCCGGTGCCTTCGGCACCTATACCCAGGCGGGTCAGAACTACGGCACGACGTTGCTGTGGACCATGCTGCTGCTCGTACCCGTGCTCTACGTCAATCAGGAGATGGTGCTACGCCTCGGCGCAGTCACCGGCGTCGGCCATGCGCGCCTCATCTTCGAGCGCTTCGGCAAGTTCTGGGGGGCGTTCAGCGTCGTCGATCTGTTCATTCTCAACGCGCTGACCATCGTGACCGAGTTTATCGGCATCACGTTCGTGCTCGACTTCTTCGGCGTCTCGAAGATCGCGGGCGTGTGCATCGCCGCGGCCCTCACGATGGCCGCCGTCAGCACGGGCGACTTCCGCCGCTTCGAACGCTTCGCGGTCGTGCTGTGCGTGTTGAGCCTGCTGCTCGTGCCGGTGCTCGTGTCGATTCATCCGCCCGTCAGCCAGATGGCGCGTGACTTCTTCATTCCGAACTGGCCCGCCCACTCGAAGCTCTCCGACGTGATGCTGCTCGTGATCGGCATCGTCGGCACGACGGTCGCGCCGTGGCAATTGTTCTTCCAGCAGAGTTACGTGATCGACAAACGCATCACGCCGCGCTTCATGAACTACGAAAAGGCCGACCTGTGGATCGGTATCGTGTTCGTGCTGATCGGCGCGGTGGCGATGATTTCGTTCAGCGCGGCGCTGTTCGACGGCCGGCCCGAATTCGGCAACTTCACCGACGCGGGCGGCGTCATCGCGGGACTCGAAAAATACGCGGGACGCACCTCGGCGGTGCTGTTTGCGATCGCGTTGTTCGACGCATGCGTGATCGGCGCGGCGGCCGTGTCGCTATCCACCGCCTATGCGATCGGCGACGTGTTCAAGATCCGTCACTCGCTGCATCGCAGCGTCTCGGACGCGAAGGGCTTCTATCTCGTGTACTTCGTTATCGTCGCGGCGGCCGCGGCGCTCGTGCTGATTCCGGGCAGCCCGCTCGGTCTTCTGACTGAAGCGGTGCAAACGCTGGCCGGCGTGCTGCTGCCGAGCGCGACCGTGTTCCTGCTGCTGCTTTGCAACGACCGCGCGGTGCTCGGTCCGTGGGCCAATTCGAAAAAGCTGAATCTGTTTACGGGCGCTGTCGTCTGGGTACTCGTGATGCTGTCGATCATCCTGACCGCGTCGGTGATCTATCCGGACATGGCCGGCAAAACGATTATCGAAATGCTCGTGGGCGGCACGCTGCTCGCCGTGACCGGTTATGGCGCGGCGCTCGGCATCCGCAAGCTGCGCGGCGAGCCCGTGGCCGAACCGTCGCCGGTCTATTCGAAAGAGGCGCGCAACGCCTGGCGCATGCCCGCGCTCGACGAATTGCCGCCGCCGAATCTGACGCTGGCGAAGCGCATGTGGATGGGCGTGCTGCGCGCTTATCTGCTGCTCGCGATCGGCCTCGTCATCGTGAAGGTCGTGCAGATGGCATTGTGAAGCCGCGCGAATGGTGAGTAGTTCCAGGAGATGCGCTAACGGTGAGGATTTACGGGAGCCGCGTTGCGCATCATCGCCAGCCTGTGGAAACGCAGTCACACAGGCCATGCCCGCTCGACGATCCGCGCCTGTTGCCCATGTTCCGGCAACGTGCCGAACACGCGGCCCCACTGCGCGTCGAAGCGGCTTGCGATGAACGCGTCCGCGACGTAGGTCGGCGCGTGCTCGCGCAGCAGGCACGCCTGCACGAGCAGAATCAGGCGCTGCGCTTCGCGGCGCGCGGCCGCTTCGTGCATCGCGGTCCCCGCACCAGCTGCGCCGGCCAGCGCCTCGATATGCGGGCGCAGGCGCGCCTCGCCGTGGCAGATCGGCCGGATATCGTCGATCAACGCGGCTAGCGCGGCGGGATCGCGGCTGATCGCGCGCAGCATGTCGAGCGCCATCACGCTGCCCGATCCTTCCCAGATCGAGATCACGGGCGCCTCGCGATAAAGCCGACCCATCGGGCTTTCGTCCATGTAGCCGTTGCCGCCGAACACTTCCATCGCTTCGGCCGACAGTTCGATGCTGCGTTTGGCCACCCAGAATTTCGCGGCGGGCGTCACGATCCGTTCATAGGCGTGCTGCAGCGGATCATGGTCCGCGAGCGCAAACGCCTGCGTGAGGCGCATCATCAGCTGCGTCGCGGCTTCGCTTTCGAGCGCCATGTCGGCCAGCACGTTGCGCATCAGCGGCTGTTCCGCGAGGCGCTTGCCGAACGCGTGACGCTCGCGCGCATGGTGAATCGCCTGCACCACGGCCTGGCGGATCGTGCCCGCGCTGCCCATCACGCAGTTCAACCGCGTATAGGACGCCATTTCGATAATGGTCGGAATACCGCGCCCTTCCTCGCCGATCATGCGCCCCCACGCGCCGAGGAATTCCA
>Ga0154001_1000157_pt1 | contig 19675 bp, 18 predicted proteins | sample TSNJ085MetaG_FD_104699 | JGI IMG/M metagenome (GOLD analysis project Ga0154001, IMG submission 104699) | Attine ant fungus gardens microbial communities from New Jersey, USA - TSNJ085 MetaG | ecosystem: Host-associated > Fungi > Mycelium > Unclassified | place: USA: New Jersey, Wharton State...
CGGCGTCCAGACCCGCTGTTGTCTGCGCGGTCGCCTGAATCTGCGCCGACGTGACCAGATACGCGAGATTCATCCCGTTGACGAGGCTCGACCACGTCACGCTCAGCGCGTACTGCGCGGCGGCGAGTTGCGTGCCCGGCGTGAGGAACTGCGTCGTCGCGCCGTTCATTACCAGCGACGGCCAGGCGACCGAGCCGCCGGCCGCCGCGCCAAGCGGACTGCCCGGATTGATGACCGCCGCTTGCCCGAGCTGCGCGCCGTTTTTGTCGTAGAACGTCACGGTGTAGGTCGAGTAGAGCGGCACGCTGCCCGCATCGAGCGCTTGCGCCGCGTAGTCGCCGCTCGACGCGGGCGGCGTGAAGTTCGCCGTCGACGAGAGCGACTGCCACGACCAGCGGTACAGCGAGGTGTTGCTTGCGGTCGTCGCGGGCGCGATGGGCGGCGCGCTCAGCATGCTATCGGCAAGACCGAGCGTGCCGCTGCCCGACGCGCTGCGCGGCATCAGCCATACGGGTGCGGCAAGGCCCGGCCCCGTGACCGACGCCGAATAGACGTTCGGATTCGCGGTGGCCGGAATCGAAATGTCGAGCCCGGATTCGTAGCGGTTCACGTCGTTCAGGCGCGTATCGAGGAACGTGCGGCGCTCGATTTGCGACTTGATCGCCACCGCGAACGACGACTGATCGCCGATCAGGTCCCAGCCGAGCTGCGCGCCGTTCGCGAGCGCGACCGGCGTGGCGACTGGCTGCGCGATGCTGTAGAGCACGGCGGGCGTGCCGCTCGCCAGCGTGAGCGGCAACTGCACGAGCGCGAGCTGCTGGCCGTTGCGCGTGAAAAAGGCGAGCGTCTTCGGCGAACCGAACACCGCACCGGTCAGCACCGCGTCCGTCAGGCCGTGCGCGATCGCAAGATCGGTCGAACCGCTTTCCTTGTAGTCGGCGTCGATGGCGGGCGCGCACGACGCGTTGAGCGTGCCGCTCGCGGCACACGCGGTAAGCAGCGCCGCGAGCGGCTCCAGATAGTTCGCCGCTACCGGCGACGCGGCGAGCACCGTGCCCTGCGCGGTCTTGTTGTCGAGCGCGACGGCCGTGCCCGGCGCCGCGTTCGACACGAGCGACGAGCCGCCGTTGGCGCTCGTCACGACCGAGACCGAATCGATCACCGCATCGGCGTCCGTGTGATTCGGCGTGAACGCGGTGCCGACCGGATCGAAGCCGGCCATCTGGATGCCGTTCTGCGCGAGCAGGTTCGCGAGGATCGTGTCGAGTGTGATCGTGGCGATCTGCACGGAGGGCAGCGTGACTTTCGCGAGAGCGCCGCTTGCGGCGAGATCGAGCGGGTTGCCCGAACTCGTGAGCATCGCGGCGAGCGCGGTGGTCAGCGTGGTGACGTTGGCGACGGCCGGCGCGCTGCCGGCCGGCAGCCGCGCGACGACGGATGCGAGCGGCGCGGCAAGGCCGCCCGGTGCGCTGGCGATAATGAAAAACGGCAAGGTCATACCCTTGACCGCGATGCTGTACGCACCCTGCGTGTCGGTCGTGGCGGTGCCCTGCTTGCCAGCCGCGTCGATCAGCGTGACGCTGGCGCCGACGAGCGCAGTGCCGGCCGCGACGGTGCCGCTTATCGAGGTCGCGGTCGCGGGCGGCGTGCCCGACGATCCCGAGCCGGCATCGCCGCCCCCGCCGCAGCCGCCGAGTTGGAAAAAGACAAAGGCGATGGCGGCTGCGATGCCGGTGCGCACGGTCGGTCGATGCATGAAGTCCCCTGAGGCTCGGATTGTTCGATTTGTCGCGATGCCCGTGCATGAGGCGAGGCCGCGAATCGCGGTCACGCGGTGATGCGGTTTGGCGGCGGGATGGTGAAGCGGCCGTTTTAGCGCGGGTTCGAGCGATCCCGGAGAATACTTCAAAGCGGCGTCGGCGTGTCGCGTGTGCACATGAGCTGTGCGGGCTGCTTATCAGGTTGTCGATGGGCTGTCTGCGGGTACGGGCGTACGCGTGTACGAGTGTCCGCAAAAGCCCGGCCAAACGCCCGGCGCAAACGCATGGCGCGCGGCCCCGCGCACGCCGCCGCGCGTTTGCCGCTGTCATTCTCGCTTGCTAGACTGGCTTGGCCTGTTTGCCGCCGCTGCGCGCCGTGGTATGCGCTGCGCGCGCCGGCGCTCGGCATCGACCACCGACGCTCCCTGACGACAACTGGAAACGCCATGTCCTATATGCTCCTCATCGTCGAACCCCCGAATCAACGCGCCGAACGTGGCGAAGCCGCGGGCCGCGAAGTCTACGGCCAGATGGTGCAGTTCGCCGAGGGCTTGAAGGCGCGCGGCAAGCTGCTCGCGGCCGAATCGCTGACGTCGCAGAGCGATGCCGTGCGCGTGCAGGTGCGCGACGGCCAGCCGAAGCTCGTCGACGGTCCGTTCGCCGAGGCGAAGGAAATGATCGGCGGCTTCTTTCTGCTCGACTGCGAGACGCGCGAAGAGGCGCTGGCGATCGCCGAGGCCTGCCCGGCCGCCGCGTGGTGCACGGTCGAGGTCCGCCAGCTCGGGCCGTGCTTCAAGTAGCCGCACACGCATCTTTTAAGTACTTTCCCTGGGGCCCTGTCGCGGATGTCGATCGGGCCGCGCATGGCTCGTCGTGTGAATAAGGAGCGAACCTGGACGGCCTGGGGCTTGGGGCCTGGTGTGGCCGCCGCCGGATCGCGACCGATTCAGAACATCAATCATTCATAAAAAATGGAGCAACGACGATGCGATTCATGATCCTGGTCAAGGCCACGGCCGCGAGCGAAGCGGGCGAGATGCCCGAGGCGTCGCTGATCGCCGCGATGGGCGCGTACCACGAACAGCTGGCCCAGGCCGGCGTGCTGCTCGACGCAACCGGTTTGCAGCCGAGTTCGAAAGGCTGGCGCGTGCGCTACAGCGGCGGCCAGCGCACGGTCGTCGACGGGCCGTTTGCGGAAACCAAGGAGCTGATCGCCGGCTACACGCTGATCCAGGTGCGCTCGCGCGAGGAAGCGATGGAGTGGGCGCGGCGTTTTCCCGCGCCGTTCGGCGAGCAGGCCGAGGGCGAGATCGAAGTGCGGCAACTGTTCGAACTCGACGACTTCGAGCCGGGCCCGGAAATAGACAACTTCCGCAAACTGGAAGCACAGCGGCGCTGAAACGCCGCTGAAACGCCGCTGAACGCACGAGCCTCTCCGACTACCGACTGGACGCCATCATGCACAAGCAGATCTACATCAATCTCGCGGTCGACGACCTCGAACGCTCGAAGGCATTTTTCAGTGCGCTCGGCTTAAGCTTCGAACCGCGCTTTTCCAATGAGCAGGCCGCGTGTCTGGTTCTCGGCGAGAACATCTTCGCGATGCTGCTCGTCAAGAACATGTTCAAGGATTTCACGCACAAGCCGCTTGCCGATCCGAAGACAAGCACCGAGGTGCTCGTGTGCCTGTCGTGCGAGAGCCGCGCGGAAGTGGACGCGCTCGTCGCGAAGGCGCTGGCCGCGGGCGGCACCGCGCCGCGCGCGCCGCAGGACCACGGCTTCATGTACGGGCACGGCTTCGAGGACCTCGACGGCCATATATGGGAACTCGCGTACATGGACCCGAACGCGCAGCCACCGGCAGCGGCCTAAGGCTTGAGGCGAAGTCCGTGACGATACAGGCCACCCATCGTGCGATCGAAGCTGTGTGGCGCATCGAGGCCGCGAAGGTCATCGCGCACGTCGCGCGGATCGTGCGCGACGTCGGGCTGGCCGAGGAACTCGCGCAGGATGCGCTGGTGGCCGCGCTCGAACATTGGCCGGACGCGGGCGTGCCCGACAATCCCGGAGCCTGGCTGATGACGACCGCGAAAAACCGCGCGCTCGACCGCTTGCGCCAGGACGCGCTGCATGCGCGCAAGCGCGAGGAGCTGGGCCACGACCTCGACGCGTTCGAGGCACACGTGGTGCCTGATTTCGTCGATGCGCTCGATGCCGCGCGCGCCGACGACATCGGCGACGATCTGCTGCGGCTCATCTTCACCGCGTGCCATCCGGTGCTCTCGACCGATGCGCGCGTCGCGCTCACGCTGCGCCTGCTCGGCGGCCTGACCACCGAGGAAATCGCGCGCGGCTTTCTCGTGCCCGAGCCGACCATCGCGCAGCGGATCGTGCGCGCGAAGCGCACGCTGTCGGCGGCACGCGTGCCGTTCGAAGTGCCGCAGGCCGACGCGCGCGCGGTGCGCCTTGCGTCGGTGCTGCAGGTGATCTATCTGATCTTCAACGAAGGCTACTCGGCTACGGCCGGCGACGACTGGATGCGTCCCGCGCTATGCGAGGAAGCGCTGCGGCTCGGCCGCGTGCTGAGCGGGCTCGTGCCTGGCGAAAGCGAGGTACATGGCCTCGTCGCGCTGATGGAGATTCAGGCCTCGCGCATGCGCGCGCGCACCGATGCGCAGGGGCGTCCCGTGCTGCTGCTCGATCAGGATCGCAGCCGCTGGGACTCGCTGCTGATCCGCCGCGGACTCGCTGCGCTGGAGAACGCGCATGCGCTCGGCGGCGCGAGCGGGCCGTACGCGTTGCAGGCCGCGCTCGCCGCGTGTCATGCGCGCGCGCGGCGCGCCGAGGAGACCGACTGGGCGCGGATCGTTGCGCTCTACGATGCGTTGGCGCAGGTTGCGCCGTCGCCGGTGGTCGAGTTGAACCGCGCGGTGGCGGTGGGGATGGCGTTCGGCGCGGCGGCCGGCCTCGAGATTGCCGATGCGCTCGCCGCCGATGCGGCGCTCGCGAATTATCACTGGCTGCCGAGCGTGCGCGCCGATCTGCTCGTCAAGCTCGGCCGCATCGACGAAGCGCGCGCCGAGTTCGAGCGCGCGGCCGCGATGACGCGCAATGCGCGCGAGCGTGAGTTGCTGCTCGACCGTGCGCGCGGGCTGGCGAATTGAAGCTTATTTGACGCTCATGTATTGAAGCGCGCGCCGCTGCATGGCAGCTTGCTTCGCGCTTACCGCGCAACGTACGTTGCCGCAAATACGGCAACCCGTACCGCAACAAGCGTGCTAAGTGTGCCGGCCTCAACACATCCATTGCCGCTTGTTCTCCGAGGCGACGCTTTGCTGGTCGTCGCCGGGCGGCGCGCGGGTCCGCTGGCCTCAATCTTAGCGTGTGACGACCGGCGTGCGCTGTCGCTTCAATGCAGACCCGACGCGAGCCACGTCCGCACGAGCGGAAGCAGATGTTCGCCACCGAGCATGCCGAGCAGTCCGACGAGCGCGACGGTCGGCGGCGCGGGCGATTTCACGTCGAGCACGCTGTAGAGCAGCCCGACCAGCACACCGGCGGCGAGCGAGATCAAATACGCTTTCATGGTTCGGGTACCTATGCGAAGGTTGGCGGGGGCGAGCGGTTCGTCAGTGCTCGTTCATGCGAATCACGACGCGGCCGCGCGTGCCGCTTGCGACCGCTTCATACGCTTCGCGCGCGCGTTCGAGCGGGAATTCCTGCGCGATGGCGGGAGCGCTCAGCTTGCCGTTTTCGAAGCCTTCGACGAGCGCCGTCATCAGCGGCGCCGATTCCGCGACGCCGAGCTTCGCGCTGTCCACACCGAGCAATTGTGTCTCGTTGTGATAGAAATCGATCAGATCGAATTCGACTCGGCGCTTGCCCGTGCCGCTGATTTCGAGCACGCGGCCGCGCCGTTTCGCGAGACTCAGCGCGGTTTCGAACGCGACGCCGCCAACCGTGTCGTAGACCACGTCCGCGCCCGCGCCGCCGGTCAGTTCGCACAGGCGTTCGGTGGCGCGTTCGTCGAACGGCACGTAGGCGTCGATGAGGCGGCCAGCTGGCGTGTTCGCATCGAGCGGACGACGGTCGAGCGCGATCACGCGCGCGCCGCGTGCCTTCGCAATCTGCACGACCGCACCGCCGACGCCGCCGCCCGCGCCGATCACGGCAATCGTTTCGCCGGCCTGCACGCGCGCGTATTCGACGGTGCCGAGCCACGCGACCACGAAGTTCACGCCGATCGCCGCCGCTTGCGCGTGACTCAGCGTGGCAGGCTTGCGCGACAACGCCGCGAGCGGCACCTCGATGAACTCGGCATGCGTGCCGTCGCGCGTGAAGCCGATGTCGCCGCCGGTGCCCCACACCTCGGCGCCGAGCCAGTCCTGCGGGCCATCCACGACCACGCCGCTGAAGTCGCGACCGGGTATGCGCGGCAGGGCCGTGTGTTCGAAGTGTCCCGACACGTTCTTTACGTCGCTCGGATTGACCGAGGCCGCCATGGCACGCACGACCGCGTGCTGCGCATCGGCCTGCGGCGTCGGCAGATCGACGTATTCGAGCACTTCAGGGTTGCCAAAGGATTTGAACTGGATCGCTTTCATCGTGCGTTGCTCCGGTTGTTTGCGCTGCGTCGTGCAGCGAATGGAGCCTAGTCTAAGTGACGCAGGCAAAGGCATCAGGACAAGGGTTTTCGAATTTCGGACAAGACGCGGGTTGGCGCAGCCGGGTCCGGCTAACCGGTTATCGGGGCAAAGCGATGTCCGCTAAATGACCGTTGTTCAAAACACTCAATAACAACACCTGAAATCTTGGCGAAAGCTTCCCACCCTAGAATCGCGAGTCATCAAAAGGTACTTAAAAAACGCGGTATTCAGGGCGCACGGGGAAAAAAATGAACTTGGCGAAAGGCCTCTTCTTATCCGCACTTGGCTTGCTGACGAGCAGCGCCTATGCGCAGAGCAGCGTCGCACTCTACGGCTCCATCGACGAAGGGCTCGAATACGTCAGCAACATCGGAGGCCACTCCGCCTACGCTTTGGTGAGCGGCACCCAGCAACTCGGCAATCGCTGGGGACTGAAAGGAAGAGAGGACCTCGGCGGCGGTCTCAGCGCGGTCTTTCAACTCGAAAACGGTTTCAGCATCAACAACGGCAGCGCATTGCCGAACGGACAATTGTTCGGCCGTCAGGCCTATCTCGGCCTCGCGTCGAACCGCTTCGGCACGCTGACGTTCGGGCGGCAATACGATTCGATCGTCGACTACGTCTCGCCGCTCACCGCCGCGGGCGCTTGGGGCGGCACGCTGTTCTCGCATCCGTTCGATGCCGACAACGTCAACGAATCGTTCCGTATCAACAATGCGGTGAAATACAGCAGCGCCGATTACGCGGGATTGCAGTTCGGCGGCCTGTATGGATTCAGTAATCAGGCAGGCGCCTTCGCCGACAACCGCGCCTGGAGCCTCGGCGCGCGCTATCTGAACGGGCCGCTGTCGGTTGCCGCCGCGTATCTGGACATCGACGGCGCGAGTGCCAACTCGAGCGGCGCCGTCGTCGGCTCGCCGTATCTGTCGGCAGAGCAGCGCGTCGCGGGCGTCGGCGCGAACTATTCGATCGGACCCGCGGTGCTCGGCCTCGTGTACACGCACACCGATATCGTCGATCGTCCGACTGTGCCCGTCAGCACCGTGAAGTTCGACAACTTCGAATTCAACGCGAAGTACAACATCACGGCCGCATGGTATGTCGCCGCGATGTATCTTTACACCGACGAGTCGATTTCTTATTTGGGCATCCACAATTCACCGCACCGCAATCAGTTTGGCCTGATGGCCGACTATCGGCTCTCGAAGCGTACCGACCTGTACGCGCAGGGCGTCTATCAGAAAGCCTCGGGGCACGACGTGTTCGCGGCGATTGGCGACAATGCCGAATCGTCGTCGAAGAACCAGGCGGTGGCGCGCGTCGGTATTCGCACGTCGTTCTAACTTTTTGGCGTAGTCGGCGTAGTTATAGAAAAAGCCTGCAATCCTCACCGGGTTGCAGGCTTTTTCATTTCATCACGACACCTTGCTCACGCACCGGACTCGCCAGGGCGATGCTTGAAGTGGTCCGCCAACAGCCGTACATTATGCTCACTCGCAAGCGGACTCTTTGGGAGTACTGGGAATGAACCGTCAACATGTTACGTTGGACCAGATCAACATCGTAAGCGGCGATGTTGAAGCGTCGATCGCGTTTTATCGTCGGCTAGGTGTCGATATCCCGGAGCAGCGCGTTTGGCGCACTGCAAGCGGGGCTCATCACGTTGGCGTTGGAGAGGACGGGAATGCGGCAATCGATTTCGATCTCGACAGTGTGGGCTTTGCCCGGATCTGGAATAGCGGTTGGCAGGGGCGCCAGGATCTCCGCGGCAAAGTCGTTGTCGGCTTCAAGCTCCCATCGCGCGATGCGGTCGACACCACGTATGCCGATCTGACCAGCGCCGGTTACACCGGACTTCAGGCACCTTATGACGCATTCTGGGGGGCGCGATATGCCGTCGTCGAAGACCCTGATGGGGTTGCCGTTGGCCTGATGAGCCCGCCCGTTGCGGAACTACGCTCCGCGCCGCCGGAAGTCTGATTTCGCGCGCCGCTCAGGTGCGATGTCCCATCAACGCCAGCAGTAGCGACAACGTCACCACCGAGCCCACCGTCGAAAGCAGAATCGTGCGCGACGTGATGTGCGCTTCACGTTCGTAGAACTCCGCGAGCATGAACGGCCCGGTGCCGGTCGGCAAGGCGGCGAGCACGACCGCCATTTCGACCAGCATCGGCGGGAGCCCGAACACGCGCGCCGCGAGCCACCACGTCAGCGCGGGCTGGCCGATCAGCTTGGCGCCGGTCAGCCACAGCGAGACGCTGCCCGCGCCGGCGTCGGACGGACGTTTTTCGGCGAGAAAGAGGCCGAGGCTCACGAGCGCGCACGGGCTCGCCGCGCCGGCGAGCAGCTTCAGGAACGTGTCCGCGCTCGCGGGCATTGCGATGTGCAGGCTCGCGAACAGCACGCCGGCGATCGGCGAGACGATCAGCGGATTGCGCGCGAGCGAGCGCAGCACCTTGAGGCCGAGCTTGTGCGGCGTGCGCTCGGTTTGCAGGCCGATTTCGATCAGCACGATTGCGAACGCAAACAGCACGCACGCGACGAGGATCGTCGCGATCGTGGTCGGCGTGAGGCTGGCCTGGCCGAACGCGATCACGCCGAGCGGAAAGCCGATATAGCCGGTGTTCGGATACGAGGCCGCAATCGCGTCGACACTCGCGTCGGCGAGATGCCGGCCCTTCAGCAGGCGTACCGCGAGGATCAGCACGAACACGGCCACGCAGGCAATCGAGAACGTTGCGACGAAGGCCGGCTGATAAAGCTGCTGCCAGGTCGCGTGCGCCATCGTGTTGAAGAGCAACGCCGGCAGCGCGAGCCACACCACGAATCGATTCAGTTCGGAAGCGGAGTGCGGTCCGAGCACGCCGCGCCGGCGGCACGCGAAGCCCGCGAAAATCAGGCCGAAAACGGGAAGCAGAATCTCGAGAGTGGCTAACATCGGTGTAAAAAATCGTGCGAAAAGTGCCGGGCGAGCGACGGTGAATGGGTACGGCGAATGGGGCGATCCGCCAGCGTAGTGGTTTACGTTGATACAATCCAATACTGTTTTCGAGCTTCAGCAATACCTTTTCTGCATCGTTAATCCGCGAGGGTATCGTGATCGACATCAAGCCGTTGCGCTACTTCGTGACGCTCGCCGAAACGCGTCATTTCGGCCGTGCCGCGGCGCGTCTGAATCTGTCGCAACCGCCGTTGAGCCGGCAACTCGCGGCGCTGGAGGCGAGCCTCGGCGTGAAGCTGATCGAGCGCAACCCGCGCAGCGTCACGTTGACTGCTGCCGGCGAGCGCTTTTATGCCGACGCGCTCGCGATTCTCGCCTCGGTGGAGCAGGCGGTTAGCAATGCCCAGGCCGCCGCGCACGGCGAGGCCGGCAAGCTCGCGATCGGCTTCACGATGTGCTCGGCGTATAGCGTCGTGCCTGGCTACGCGCGCACGTTCGGCGCCGCGTATCCCGAGGTCGAGTTGAAGCTGCGCGAAGTGGTGTCGAACGACCTGGCCGAGCAACTGCACGCCGGTCAGATCGACGCGGCCATCATGTTTCCGAACGTGCCCGACAAGGGACTCGAAACGCGCACGATTCTCAGCGAGCCGCTGTGCGTGGCGCTTGCGCGCAGCCATCCGCGGGCGCGCGCGCGGCGCCTGAAGATCGGGCAACTGGCGGGCGAGCCGTTCGTGCTCGCGTCGGAAGAAGTCGCGCCGAGTCTGCGCGCGACGATTCTCGACCATTGCCGCTCGGGCGGCTTCGAGCCGGACATCCGCTTCGAGGTGCAGTTGCAGCAGACGGTGCTGAGCCTCGTCGACGAAGGCGTGGGCGTCGCGCTCGTGCCTTCGTCGATGCGCAAGGCGCAGCTGGCGGGCGTGGTGTTCAGGCCGCTCGTCGATGCGCCGTTGATCGAGCAGGTGCTCGCGTGGTCGCCGGCGAATCGTAATCCGTGTCTGGTGAGGTTTCTGGAGATGGCGTGAGGAGCGGGCGACTCGCTTACACCCGCTTATTCTCAATTACGCGAAGCAGGGGGCTACCGGGCGCCATACGGACAAAGAACTGCGGGGGATGAAAACCGGCCGAAACTTCCCGGAGCTCCGTCAACGACACCGTGCCGGCCAGTCTCTGCGGATCATGCAGGCCTAAAGCAAAGCCCTTGGTTACGCCGTCGAAATATTCGAAAAATTCGCGCCGGGTAATACCGCACACGTTGGCGAACCGCCGCCATAGAGTGGCAGGCGCAAGCGAATGGGCGGCGCTTACCCGTGCATAACCGACAACGCGGCCAACCGGCAGTTTGACGTAAATCCATACGAACGTCCCCGCCTTGACGTTCATTGCTCGCCGCCGGAGTTCGACGTGTTTGGTGCCTGCAAATATGTTCTCGGCGTGTCGTTCTTCAAGCGAGATCAGCACGTGTTCCGGATGTTCCATGGGTAAATCCTTCGTCGAGGATTCCGTGGAGCTGAGTGTTGTCGATTGCACGGGTTGTCAGAAGATGGTTTGGACTGCCGCAGCCCAAACGCTGGAGTGTCGAGCGCGGCACCGGGCGTTCAAGGATAACAATATTGTCAAAGACGGTCACCGTTTTTACGTCGGATCGACCGATTGCTTCGAGTCCCGTGGAGTCCAGAACGGATGGATCGAGGTCCGTATGTTCCATTGCTTCCTGGGACTTCAGATAGGCGTGCTGGACGCGCGCGATCGCGACTATTGCGCCTAGACCTCGATCTTTTTCGGATTCATAGAACAGGATGAGGTTACCACGCTTGAATCGCTTGAGCGTGGTCGCACTGCTTAAATAGTGTCGCTCTTTGTAGAGCTTGGCTCGTGCGTTAGGCAACAAGCTTTTCTGCGGAGAGTGCGCTAAAAGATGTTCGGCAAAGCTGTGCCGAACCGGTGTAATGACCGCCGGGCGCCCAGGCAGACAAAACAGCACAGGTGAAAGAGAGGTTTCCAATGCCATCAACGAGAGATGTCCCGCATTGCCGTCGGGTCTGAGCAAGCGGATCTGTTGATCGATGTCCCGAAACCTGGGCGGTGTTTCAGGTAGGCGCACTCGGCTCGCGAGAAAAATACCGTTTATACGCTCGACCCAATTCGACTCGGTGATGATGCCGCCCAAAGCCAGCTTGGTCAGCGAGGCATCGCCCGGCAACCCGCCAAACCCAAGCACCGAGGCGATTTCGCGTATTTGTGCCTGCTCTGGCGGAAAGATCAATCTGATCTGCGAAGTGTTTCCGGCTGTTGCCTGTTCGATCAGGTAACCGAGCATGAGGCGAGCCGCATTGCCTGCCTCGGGCTGTTCCTTGTCCACAGCCAGGTGCGCGATGAGCGCGTTGGGCGTTACCGTTCTTGGCCAGGCGAGATAGCCGATCAGGACGTCCTCGAAGAATACGCCATAACGATTGGAGACATGCTCGTTCGAATCGACAACTGCCCATTCAGTGACGATTGCCGAGCCAGAGATTCCAAGCCGCAACAGAAGCTGGTGAACGGCAATTTCTTCGGCCCGACCAATAGGGGCAATCGCGAGCGAGCTACCAGTCCGGGTTTCGAAGACTTCTTCCCCTGACTCTCCAGCATGCAGGTCCTTGAACGCACGCGGAGAAATAACCTGAATTCTGTACTTCTCATTGAGTTTGACGGCAGCGTTGAGTATCGAATTATCGTTCGTGACGAGCCCTGTCAGCCTGTGCTGAATCGCCGTAGCCAAATGTCGCAGATCGGATATGTCATTGCTGCTGAGCGCACCGGTTGCGTGACGCTCTGGAAAGACGATGGACGCGAGGCCGGGCGCGAGCGCTTCCCATTCCTCCGAGGTCGGCGTTGGAAAGGACGGGAAGATGCGTGCATACGCCTGCATGGGGTCTGTCACGCCGACGCTTGCCGTACGGGTCAGTTCGTTCGAGATTTCCGTGCTGAGCGCAAGTCGGCAGGAGCCCGATCTTTCCATTCTGAAAAGATCCAGAATTTCCTCATTTCGGCGTCTGCGCGGGCCGAGATCGAATAGTACGTTCAGGTCCAGCAGAAAAAGCGGAACCTCGGGCGTATAGGTCGAACTGAGGCCAAGCGGATCGGCGGCATTGAGGCCGCTTGGTGCGAATAACTGCGGGGTGTCGAGTTCATGGCTGCGAACCAGGATCGTTCGGTTTTTCGTTTCTCCGCCTTTCTCGATGCGTTGAATGTAAAAACCCTGGCTTTCCCAGAACCGGTTCGCGTGGACCAGGTCCTCGGCGACTCGCGCGTAGATGGAAATAAAGGCGTGGTCTGTCAGGTACTGTTTGAGGTGATCGAGCAGACGGGCCGCAATGCGTTGCTTTCTGAACGGCGGGGCAACGAACATCTGCCGCACATGTCCTTTGGGATGCCTTGCTTCGAATAGCAGGTGACCTGCATACACGAGGCATTCGTTATCACATTTGACGGCGACAAGCAGTTGTTCTTTTCGAGCAAAGTCTTCGAACATGCTGGAAGGGAAAAATCCAAGAGCATGTTTGTCGCTGTCCGCGGCCTGATTGACGGCTGGAACAAATGGCGCGACTTCGTGATAACGATCGAGAATGCTGATGGAGCGGTTTCCGGCAAACATCCCGTTACTAAGCCTCACAGCGAGACGCCGCAAGCGTACTGTGCCCGCTGCGACTCGACTGCAGACAGACGGCTATTGCGGTCAGGTTGAATTGAGCTGTCTTTGGACAGCGTTCAGAAAAGGAAGTTGTAAAGATAGCACTGTTTAGGCAATCTTAATAATGAGAGTTATAGAAAATGCGTAATGATTAAATGAGGATTAAGCGAAGAACTATCTTATAAATATCCGTGCTGAAAATGGAGTAAGAGACCTTGTCTTCGTGTCGAAAAGCAGCGCTTTTAGTGCAGTGGTCGGCAGCGCGCCCCTACCCTGCCAAGCGTTGCCGTTCATTCCACCCACCACGCACCATCAAACGTCCTTCCCACCCACCGCCCGCTGCTGCGCAATCAGATCCGCGAGCCGTGCAACCTGCTGCCCCTGCGCATCGAAGTTGCCGGCTTCGAGCCAGCGCGTATAACACGCACGCAACTGCGGCCATTCTTTATCGAGGATCGAAAACCACGCCGTATCGCGATTGCGTTCGCGATACACGATCGCCTGGCGGAAGATGCCCTCGAACGTAAATCCATAGCGCAACGCGGCCGCGCGCGACGGTTCGTTCAGCGAATCGCATTTCCACTCGAAGCGCCGATAGCCGAGCGTGCCAAACACTTCGCTCATCAGCAGGAACATCGCTTCGGTGGCGACGCGCGTGCGCTTCACGCGCGGCGAGTACGTGACGTGGCCGACTTCGATCACGCCGTTCGCCGGGTCGATGCGCATCAGCGCGAACGTGCCGACGGCCTTGCCGGTCGTGAGATCGATCAGCGCGTAATGGCGTGGGTCCGCCGACGCCGCCATGCGCGTCAGGTGCTCGCGATACCCGGCGAGACTGTCGAACGGACCGACCGCGAGATAGGTCCAGTCGCGGCTATCGGCGGCCGAGCTGTAGGCGTCGAACAGGTCCGCTGCGTGACGCTCGACGTCGACCGGTTCGATGCGGCAATAGCGGCCCGCCAGCGGTTCGTGGCGCGGGGGCTGCGCGCCTTGCCAGCCCGGCACGGGCGCGCCGATCGGCTGCGCGAACGCGTTGAGTCTCGGTTCCATGTCTGCTCTCCTTGTCGGATGAAATGAGTCGTCGATGATGGAGTACGATACGGCAAACGTGGCATGTTCAAAAGAGCCATGAAGCGCTTATTCGATAGGTCCAGCCAACGATGATCGAAATCATAGGTCCGCTTGTTCATGCGACGAACGCCGAGGGCACGGGCAAACCGGCGTCGCTGCAAAAGCAGTTGATCGAGCGTTTGCAACAGGCGATTCTCACGGGCCGTTTGCCGGCCGGCTCGCTGCTGCCCTCGTCGCGTTTGCTCGCGACCGAAATGGGCGTGTCGCGCAACACGGTCGTGATCGCCTACGAGCATCTGGCCGCGGTCGGCTACGTGTTTGCCGACCGCAAGGGTACGCGCGTAAGCCGGCTGTCGAACCTTGCCGCACGCGGCGCGGCACCGCTGCGTTCCGCCGCGTCCGAGGTCGCCTACGCGGCGCGTGTCGGCCAGTTCGCGGCGACGCGCGCGCCCACCGAAGACAGCTATGCGCTGACGCCCGGCACGCCCGCGCTCGACCGCTTTCCGCTCGCCGCGTGGCGGCGCGCGCTCGAACGTGCGATGGAGCGCTCGTTGCCGCTCGCGCTCGGCTACGGCTCGCCGGCCGGCGAACAGGCGCTGCGCGACGCGATTGCCGCGCATCTGCGCGTCGCGCGCGGCGTGCGTTGCGATGGCACGCAGGTCGTCATTACCGAGGGCGCGCAAGAGGCGCTGAACCTGTGCGTGCGCCTCTTCACGAATCCCGGCGACGTCGCGTGGGTCGAAGACCCCGGTTATCGCGGCGCGAAGGCCGCCTTCAATCTCGGCGATCTGCGCACGGTGCCGATTCCCGTCGATGGCGAAGGCATGGCCGTGCCCGCCGACGCGTGGGGCGCGCATCCGCCGAAGCTCGTCTACACGTCGCCCGCGCATCAGTATCCGACCGGGGCGGTGCTGTCGGTGGCGCGGCGGCTGGAGCTGATCGCGCAGGCACGGCGCTGCGGCGCGTGGATCATCGAGGACGACTACGACGGCGAATTCCGGCACACGGGCGAGCCGATCGCGAGCATGCAGGGCCTGCTCGACGACGCGCCGGTGCTCTATGTCGGCTCATTCAGCAAGACGATGTTTCCGGCGCTGCGGATCGGCTTCGTGGTGCTGCCGCGCACGATTGCCGACGAGACCGCCGTCGCGTTGCAGGAGATGCTGCGCGGCGGGCATCGGCTGGAGCAACTGGCGCTTGCGCATTTCATCGGGAGCGGCGAGTTCGGACGGCATCTCGGACGCATGCGGCGCTTGTATCGCGAGCGGCAGCAGGCGTTGCGCGATGCGCTTGCCGTGCATTTCGTGTCGCGTTTTGCGGTGGATGCCGAGGCCTATGCCGTTGCCCAAGCGGCGCCGCAGGCCGCGCCGGCGCAGATTCTCGGCGGCGATTGCGGTATGCATCTGACGCTGCGCTTGCCGGCGCGGCTGTGCGATCGGACGCTCGTCGAGCGCGCGCGGGCCGAAGGGCTCAATCCGCGGGCGCTGTCGGGTTTTGCGTTGCATGCCTCCGAAGACACGAATGGAATCGTGATCGGGTACGGCGATACGCCTGCCGAGCAGTTGGGGCCTGCGATTCGGGTGCTGGCAGAGTTGGCCGGGGAGATTGAAGCTGAGGCGGTTGAGGTCGAGTCGGTGGAAGCAGCGCGAACGGTGGCGAAAGGGATGGCGAAACGTGCCGTTAAAAGTACGGCTGGAAGTGCGGGGCAAGGCGTGTCGAAATCGCGCGTTAAGGTGACGCCGGAAGCCGGGCCCAAAGCGAGGCCAGAGGCCGGGCCCAATGCGAGGCTTGAAGCAAAGCCCAAAGCGGGCTCAAAAGCGAAGCCCAAACCCCGCCGGGCCACCCCTTCGCGTCCGTAAGTTTTACGTCTGTCCGCGCGGCCCATGTCGCGCTATCGTGTTGCTTATGCGCGGCGGGTCTGCCATGTCGATGTCCCCGCCCCGCATGCCACGTCCGGCCCACGGCCTGCCGCGCCGCAACATCGCGCGCGGCACATCGCGAGTCGCCACGGGCATAGGTATCAAGAATGCCCTGGTTATGCTTATCTTTGACGTTCTATCCGACCGGAGACGACATGAAGGAAATCGAACCGACCCCGTGGTTTGAGCTTGCCGACCATAGCCCCGTCCGCGAAGGGTGGTACGAGGTGCGGTTGACGAGCGGCGACACGGCGTTTGCCAAATTCGGCAACGGCATCTGGACCGAGAAGCCGTTGCTCGTGTTCACGCACTGGCGCGGGCTGTCCGCCGATCCTTCGAAAGCGGCCGATGGCGCAGCCGAATCGATCGGCGCCGAGGTTGCCGCGGCCGAAGGCGTGCGCGCCGCGTGGAATGTGTTCTTCCCCGGGCTCGGGGACGAGCAGCACAAGCCGCTCGATGCGCTGCCGAATGGGAAGGCGCCGCATTGAGCGTGCGAGCCTCGGTGTTTCGCCGCGTGTATGAACCAGCGAAGCGGCGAGGGCCACGCATCATGGAACGTTCGACGTTCATCGGCGGCACACCCCCGCGCCGCCGATGAACGCACGCACCGCACACCGCCACGCCGTCACCGCGCTCGCACCCGCATCACCCGCGCCGCTACAATTCCCTTCAGTCCTCCGACGCATACCCCAAGCCCCTCAAGCATGAATGCCACCCGAAACCCCGTCGACCTGCCGCGCGCCACACAACTGCTCAATCACGGACCGGTCACGATCATCACGAGCGCGCACGGCGGCCGCTCGAACGTCATGGCGGCGTCGTGGGCGATGCCGCTCGATTTCAATCCGCCGAAGGTGGTGATCGTGGTGGATAGCCGCACGCTGACGCGCCAATTGATCGAAGCGAGCGGCGTATTCGGCCTGCAACTGCCGAGCCGCGGATTCGCCGCGCAAACGCTTGCGGTCGGCACGAACGCGGGCACCGAACTCGACAAGTTTTCCGCGTTCGGCCTCGCAACCTTTCCCGCGCAAAAGATCGACGTGCCGATGCTGGCCGGCTGCATCACGTGGATGGAATGCAAGGTGATTCCCGACGATAGCCAGCGGCACGATCTGATCATCGGCGAAGTGGTGGCCGCGTATGCGGACAGCCGCGTGTACTCGAACAACCGCTGGCATTTCGGCGACGATCCCGACCTGCGTACCTGTCACTACGTGGCGGGCGGCACGTTCTTCGCGACTGGCGATGCGTTCGAAGTGACGCCGGTGAGCGCGGCGTCGGCGCAGCCGGAGTGAGCGCGCGAGGCGGCTCGCTGAGGTGAGGCCGCCTATTTCGCGCGCAGAAACTTCCCCGCCTTCTGTTCGAGCAGCGCGACGAGTTCGGGCTGCATGAGCGCATAGTGATCGGGAATATCGAGGCACACCACTTTTTTGCCGTTCAGGCACGCACGAAATTTCGCCGCGAGCCGCGCGCGATGCGCCTTTTCCATCACGAAGACGATGTCGGCCCAGCGCAACTGCTCGGGCGAAAGCAGTACATCGGCATCGGCGGCGAGACCCGCCGAATCCGTTTCGACACCAGGCCAACTGGCGAACACCTGCTCCGCAGTCGGACTGCGCAGACGGTTCTTGCCGCAGACAAACAACGCGCGTATCACGATGGCAGCGAGTGCTTAGCAATGGCGAAGCGCATGCGGCTTATGTATTCGACTCGACGTCGCTCTCGGCGAACGCCTTGAGCGCATCGCCCGCGAGACGGTAACGCACCCATTCGCTTTGCGGGGCCGCGCCGATCGACTTGTAGAAGCCGATGGCCGGCTCGTTCCAGTCGAGCACGCTCCATTCGAAACGGCCGCAGCCGGTATCGCAGGCGATCTGCGCGAGATGACGCAGCATCTGTTTGCCCGCGCCGCTGCCGCGCGATGCCGGCGACACGTAGAGGTCTTCGAGATAAAGCCCCTGCCTGCCGAGCCATGTCGAATACGAAAAGAAGTACACGCAAAAGCCGACAGGCTCGCCATTCATTTCGCAGATGAGCGCTTTGGCGGGAACGCCCGCGGAAAACAGGCTCGTTTCGATGTCTTTGACGGTGGCGACGACTTCGTGCTCGGCTTTCTCGTACACCGCGAGTTCGGTGATGAAGCGAAGGATCAGGGCGGCGTCGACGGCGGTGGCGGGGCGGATCTGGATGGTCAAGGTTGGGGCTCGATGAGTTGTTTGAGGGATCGTGGGTACATCGTAGCGTTTAATGTGTCGTTGTGGCGAGTGTGTCGTGATTGCGCTGGCCATGACGATTGACGTACCGGATCGAATTCGTTTACTGTTGCTCCATGAACTTCCACTCTCTTCTCCTTTCTGCCGTCACCACCACGACGACCACCTTCACAGGCGGGTCGTCTGGAGATTGCGCGCGCTAGCAGGAAGTACGGAAGCAGAGCAGCAGTGGCAAATCCCCAAAGGCCCCGCCGGAAACGGACGGGGCCTTTGGCGTTTCGGGTCTCTCCGTTTGCGGCATCCCTCGTGGTAATCGCGACATTCGAACCGACGGAGCATGACCGTGAACGACATCGACCATCGTGTACTTGGCAATAAGCTCGATCTTTTTCATCAACAAGAAGAAGGCGCCGGAATGGTTTTCTGGCACCCGCGCGGCTGGACGCTGTATCGCGTGCTTGAAGATTATGTGCGGGCGCGCATGCGTCGTGTGGGCTTTCGCGAGATTCGCACGCCGCAATTGCTGGCGCGCTCGCTGTGGGAAAAGAGCGGCCACTGGGAGAAGTTCGGCGGCGCGATGTATTCGCTCGCCGATGCCGAAGAAGGGCGCGCGCTCTGCCTGAAACCGATGAGTTGTCCGTGCCATGTGCAGGTTTTCAATCAGCGCGTGCGTTCGTATCGCGAGTTGCCGGTGCGCTATAGCGAGTTCGGCGCGTGTCATCGCGATGAGCCTTCGGGGTCGCTCGAAGGTCTGAAGCGCACGCGCGCGTTCGTGCAGGACGACGCGCATGTGTTCTGCGCGGCCGCGCATATCGAGGCGGAAGTGGGGCACTTCTGCGCGCTATTGCGCGAGGTGTACGCGGATCTCGGCTTCCCGGAGTTCAAGGTTGTATTGGCGACGCGGCCCGCGTCGCGTGCCGGCAGCGAGCAGACGTGGGATCGCGCGGAAGAAGCGTTGGCGAATGCCGCGCGAGCGGCGGGACTCGAATTCGATGTACTCGAAGGAGAGGGCGCTTTTTACGGGCCGAAACTCGAATTTCATTTGACGGATAGCCGCGCGCGCAGTTGGCAATGCGGCACGATCCAGCTCGATTTCGTGTTGCCTGAGCGGCTCGATGCGGAGTTCGTCAATGAGCGCAATGAACGCGAGCGGCCTGTGATGATTCATCACGCGGTACTCGGCAGTATGGAGCGGTTCATTGCGATGCTGCTCGAGCATGATGAAGGATGGTTGCCGGTTTGGCTGGCGCCGGAGCAGGTTGCAGTTGCGACGATTAGCGATGCGAGTTTGGGGTATGCGGAGGAGGTTTTGCGCGCGCTTGAAGATGTGGGCGTGCGGGCTGTACTCGATGGACGGCCGGAGCGGTTGGAGAAGAAGATCGTGGATGCGCGGGGGATGAGGGTGCCGGTTTTGGTGGTGGTGGGGTCGCGTGATGAGCGGGATCGGACGATGAG
>Ga0154001_1000158_pt1 | contig 19615 bp, 16 predicted proteins | sample TSNJ085MetaG_FD_104699 | JGI IMG/M metagenome (GOLD analysis project Ga0154001, IMG submission 104699) | Attine ant fungus gardens microbial communities from New Jersey, USA - TSNJ085 MetaG | ecosystem: Host-associated > Fungi > Mycelium > Unclassified | place: USA: New Jersey, Wharton State...
GCGTGCCGTTTGCTGGCGTGCTGCTCTCCATCGCGCTATTTCCGCTTGTCGCTCCGGCGTTCTGGCATCGCCATTTCGGGAAGGTCGCGGCGGCGTGGGCGCTGGCGTTTCTCGTGCCGTTTGCGCTGAGCTTCGGCGCGCACGAGGCGCTCGGCGCACTCGCTCATGCGCTGTTCGACGAGTACATCCCGTTCATCATCCTGTTGACCGCGCTTTATACGGTCGCGGGCGGCATCCGCGTGCGCGGCAATCTGCGCGGCACGCCGCGTCTGAACACCGCGATTCTGGCGCTCGGCACTGTGCTCGCGAGCGTGATGGGCACGACCGGCGCCGCGATGCTGCTGATCCGCCCGCTGTTGCGCGCGAACGAAACGCGTCGCCATGTGACGCACGTGGTCGTGTTCTTCATCTTTCTCGTCGCGAACGTCGGCGGTTCGCTGTCGCCGCTCGGCGACCCGCCGCTCTTTCTCGGCTTTCTCGAAGGCGTGAGCTTTTTCTGGACCACCACGCATCTCGCGCGGCCGATGCTGTTCGTGAGCGGCGTGCTGCTCGCGATCTTTTACGCGCTCGACTCGTACTACTTCCATCGGCGTGAGGATGCGCGGTCGCGCTGCTCCGAACCGTCGCCGCAAAGAGAGCGGAGCGGCATCGACGGCAAGATAAATTTCGTGCTGCTCGCCGCGGCGATCGCGCTCGTGCTGATGAGCGGACTATGGCGTCCGCAAATCACGTTCGAGGTATTCGGCACGCACGTCGCGCTGCAGAACATCGTGCGCGACGTCGCGCTCGTCGGCGTCACGCTGCTGTCGCTCGCGCTGACGCCACGTGCGGCTCGCACGGGCAACGATTTCAACTGGGCGCCGATCGAGGAAGTGGCCAAGCTGTTCGCCGGCATCTTCGTGACGATCGTGCCGGTCATCGCGATGCTGCGCGCGGGGCAAGCCGGTGCGTTCGCGGGCCTCGTGCATCTCGTCAACGAGCCGTCCGGCGAGCCGCGCGACATCATGTATTTCTGGGCGACCGGTCTGCTATCTTCGTTCCTCGACAACGCGCCGACCTACCTCGTGTTCTTCAACCTCGCGGGCGGCGACGCGCAGACGCTGATGACGAGCGGCGCGACCACGCTAGCGGCGATTTCGGCCGGCGCGGTGTTCATGGGTGCGAACACGTATATCGGTAACGCGCCGAACTTCATGGTGAAGGCCATCGCGCAATCCCGCGGCGTGCGCATGCCGGGCTTCTTTGCGTATCTGGGCTGGTCGGGTGCGGTGCTGCTGCCGCTGTTCGCGCTGACCGGCTGGCTCTTTTTCAGACACTGATTTTGACGCCGAGGCGATTCTGCCCGACGCCCCTACGGAGACTTGCAATGCAGAAAATCCTCGTGGCCCGTTCGATCTTTCCCGACGTGATCGACAGGCTCAAACAATACTTCGACGTCGACGCGAACCAGGGTGACGTGCTGCCCGCCGACGAACTGAAGCGCCGTCTCGCGGACAAGGACGGCGCGCTGACCGCCGGCGAAATGATCGGCGCGGACGTGCTCGCGGCGGCGCCGCGTCTGCGCGTGGTGTCGAACATGGCGGTGGGCTACAACAATTTCGACATGGCCGCGTTCAACGCCGCGAACGTGCTCGGCACCAACACGCCGGACGTGCTCAACGAGTCGACCGCCGATTTCGGCTGGGCGCTGATGATGGCCGCGGCGCGCCGCATCGCCGAATCGGAGCACTGGCTGCGCGCGGGTCAATGGCAGAAGTGGAGCTACGACGGTTTCCTCGGCAGCGACCTGTACGGCTCGACGCTCGGCGTGGTCGGCATGGGCCGCATCGGCCAGGCGCTCGCGCGGCGTGCGAAGGGCTTCAACATGCGCGTGATCTATCACAACCGCTCGCGCGTCGCGCCTCAGATCGAGGCCGAGCTGAACGCGGAGTACGTGTCGAAGCAGGACCTGCTGCGGCGCGCCGATCACGTCGTGCTCGTGTTGCCGTACACGAAGGAAAACCATCACACGATCGGCGCCGCCGAACTCGCGCTCATGAAGCCGAGCGCGACGCTGACCAACATCGCGCGCGGCGGTATCGTCGACGATGCGGCGTTGGCGCAGGCGTTGCGTGAGACGCGCATCGCGGCGGCCGGTCTCGACGTGTTCGAAGGCGAGCCGAACCTGAACCCGGCGCTGCTCGACGTGCCGAACGTCGTGCTGACGCCGCACATCGCCAGCGCCACCGAAGCGACGCGCCGCGCGATGGCGAATCTCGCCGCCGACAACCTCATTGCCGCGCTCGGCGAAGGGCCGCGCGCCGGTCAGCCGCCGAATCCGATCAATCCCGACGTGCTCGGCAAGGCGCGTTCATGACGATGATTCTGGTGGCGGCCGTCGCGGTGCTGGCGGTCGCTCTCGTGATCGCGCTCGCGTTGCTGCTGCGCGGGCGTGACCGCACGGAGCAGCACGAGCAGTTCGACATGCTGAACGAACGCGTCGATGCCGTCGTCGACGCGCAGGCGCATACCGCCGAGCGGCTCGAGCGGCAACTGCGCAACGACATCGCCGAGACGGCGCGCGTGTCGCGTAGCGAGCAAAGCGGCGGTTTTGCGCAGTTTCAGCAGACGCTCGCCGCGCAGTTCGGCAGCATGGCGACGGTGCAGGGCGGCAAGATCGACGGCTTCGCGCAGCAGCTCGACGCCGTGCGGCACAGCCTGCAGGTGCAGGCGCAGCAGGCGCGCGACGAGCAGGGCCGCTCGCTCAAGCAGTTCGGCGACACGCTGAGCCTGCAACTCGGGCAGCTCACCGAGGCGAACGAGCGGCGCTTTGCCGAAGTGCGCGCGACCATCGAGCAGCGCCTGAAGGATATCGAGGCGAACAACGCGGCGCGGCTCGAGGAAATGCGCCGCACCGTCGACGAAAAACTGCATGCGACGCTGGAGCAGCGTCTCGGCGAATCGTTCAAGCTCGTCTCCGACCGGCTCGAACAGGTGCATCGCGGCCTCGGCGAAATGCAAACGCTGGCGGCCGGCGTCGGCGATCTGAAGCGTGTGCTGACCAATGTGAAGACGCGCGGCACGTGGGGCGAGGTGCAGCTCGAAGCGTTGCTCGAACAGCTGCTTACCGCCGACCAATATGCGAAGAACGTCGCGACGGTGCCGAAGAGCGCGGATCGCGTCGAGTTCGCGATTCGTCTGCCGGGGCGTCCCGAGCCCGGCGGCGCGAATGCGCCGGTATGGCTGCCGATCGACGCCAAATTTCCGCGTGAAGACTACGAGCGGCTGATCGAAGCGCAGGAGCGCGCCGACCCGGTGGCGGTGGAAGAAGCGTCGCGTGCGCTCGAAGCGCGGATTCGCGCCGAGGCGCGCACGATCGCCGAGAAGTACGTGGCGCCGCCGCATACGACCGACTTCGCGCTGCTGTTTCTGCCCACTGAGGGTCTCTACGCGGAAGTGCTGCGCCGGCCGGGGCTCTCGGACCTGCTGCAGCGCGATTACCGCGTGACCATCGCGGGGCCGACCACGCTGACCGCGCTGCTCAACAGCCTGCAGATGGGCTTCCGCACGCTCGCCATCGAACAGCGTTCGAGCGAGGTGTGGCAGGTGCTCGGTGCGGTGAAAACGGAATTCGGTAAATTCGGCGACGTGCTCGCGAAGACGAAAGCGCAGCTCGAAACCGTCACGCGTTCGATCGAGGCCGCGGAAACGCGCACGCGCGTGATGAATCGCAAGCTGCGCGACGTCGAGGCGTTGCCCGGCGACGAGGCGAGCGGGTTGCTGGGAGAGGCGCTGTCGGGCGTGGAGCCCGACGAGCCATAACGGAGTTTTCGGATGCCGGCGCGAAGATTGCGCTGGCATCCGCCGGCATTACGCCTCTTCGGGCACGTCGGTCAGATGGATTTCGATGCCGCCGAAGCGCGACGCCACCCAGTTGTACGCGTGGCAGGCGATCCACAGCAGCACGAAGCCGAGAATCGCGTTCAGCAGCAGGGCGCTGAAGACCGTGCTCAGCTCGACCGAGCCGTAGCGCACGAACGCGACCACGACGCCGAGCAGCACGATCGGCACCGAGAACGTCAGGTACACGAGGATCAGCGCTTTGGCCGTCTGTCCAGGTGCGATGAACGAGATCTGTTTTTTCATGTAAGTCAAACCCGTGTGTCGTGATAGTCGTGTGGGTGAAGCCGCTGATGGTGTGCGCCGCGCCGGCCGGCGTCAGATAAGGCCGTCGAAGAGCATGATCGAAACGTGTTCTCCGGCGGCGATGTCGCCTTCGTCATGGCCGAGCACGATAAAGCAGTTCGCTTCGCTCATCGAGCTCAGCACGCCCGAGCTTTGCGAGCCGGTCGGGCTGACGTGCCAGTGGCCGTGAGCGTCCGGTGCGGCCACGCCGCGCTGGAATTCCGTGCGGCCCGGGCGCTTGCGCAGCACCTCGCGGCTCGTCGCGTGAATGACCGGCAGCGGCTGCGGCGTCGCGCCGGACATCAGCAGTAGCGCCTCGCGCACGATCTGATAGAACGTCACCATCACGGCGACCGGATTGCCCGGCAGGCCGAAGAATAGCGCGGGTTTGCCGAGCCCCGGTTGCGCGCCGGACCAGAGGCGGCCGAATGCGAGTGGCCGGCCGGGGCGCATCGCGAGGCTCCAGAACGCGACGTCGCCGAACGTCTGCAGCAGTTGCTTCGTGAAATCGGCTTCGCCGACCGATACGCCGCCCGAGGTCAGCACGACGTCGGCATTGGCCGCGGCGCTGTGCAGCGCCGCTTCGAGCGCGGCCGGTTCGTCGCGCACGACGCCGAGATCGAGCGCGTCCACGTTCAGGCGACGCAGCATCGCAAACAGGGTGTAGCGGTTGCTGTCGTACACCGAGCCCGCATCGAGCGGCTCGCCGAGCGAGCGCAGTTCGTCGCCGGTCGAGAAGAACGCGACACGCAGACGCCGCCGCACGCTGACTTCGCCGATGCCGAGCGACGCCAGCAGGCCGAGGTCGGATGCGCGCACGATGCGCCCGGCGCGCAGCGCGACGTGGCCGCGCGCGAGGTCTTCGCCGGCAAGACGACGGTTCGCGCCGGCCGCGACCGCGCCGGCGGCGAAGCGGATCGAAGCGGCATCCGTGCTGTCGCGCTCCACCAGTTCCTGCGGCACGACGGTGTCGCAGTCGGCGGGAAGGCAGGCGCCCGTCATGACGCGCACGCACTGGTTCGTTGCGACGCGGCCTGTGAACGGATGGCCGGCGAGCGCCTTGCCGGCCACCGTCAGCTCGACGTTCCCGGCGCCGCCGGCGAGCGCCGCGCGGTTGAATGCGTAGCCGTCCATGGCCGAATTGTCGTGCGCGGGGACGTCGATCGGCGAGACGATGTCGGTCGCGAGCACACGGTCGAGCGCATCGCGCAACGCCACGCGTTCGGCCGCCGCGACCGGCGTCGCCCACTGCCGGACAATCGTCTGAGCGGCCGAAACGGGTAGCGCGTGAGGATCGTACTGCGCGACGCAGCGGGAAAAGTCGTTGGGCGTGGTCATGAAGGGCTGGGCGGCGCGCCCGGAGAGGGGCGCGGCAATCGCCGTGCGGCCGGAGCGGAGGTCAGCCGGGGCCTCGATCACGTTCGAGGTCGGCGAGTTCTTGTAACGAGTTGGCATTGTAAAACGGGCGCTCGTCGGCAAAGGCGACTTCGACCGTCGTGTGGCGCGCGTACCACGCGCGCACCTTGCGTTCGCCGGCGGCCAGAAAGGCCGCGAGGTCGTCCGCGAGGGTGGTGCGCATGAGCGCGAACACGGGGTGCAGCGACGCCGCGCCGTGAGTGTCGAGGGTGGTGACGGTGACGATATCGGCCTGCTTTTCGTCCAACGCGTGCGCGAGGCGGGCGGCGAGGTCGGCGGGCAGCCACGGCGAATCGCAGGGCACGCTGAGCAGATACGCGGTGCCGGCGGTGCGCAGTCCGGCAAGCATGCCGGCGAGCGGGCCGGGAAAGCCGGCGAGCGTGTCGGCGACGACCGTCGCGCGATAGGTGGCGCCGAGCGCGGCATAGATGTCGGGATGGCGGTTCGCGCTGATCAGCAGGGCAGCCGTTTGCGGTGCGAGGCGCCGCAGCACGTGCGCGGCGAGCGGTTTGCCATGCAGCATCTGCAGCCCCTTGTCGACCCCGCCCATGCGCGTGCCGCGCCCGCCTGCGAGCACGAGGCCGGTGATCTGTTCACGAGTGATTGACATGCGCCGGCCGCTCAGCCGCCGATGTAGGACATTTCGACGCGCCGTGCGGCCGGTTCGTCGAGCGAGGCCGGGTGGCTGCCGCGCAGTTGCGAATAGCGGTCGCCGCGGCCTTGCCAGATTTCGGCGATGGCGGTGGCGATCTCGGCGTCGCTCGCGCCGCCGCGCAGCAAGGCGCGCAAATCGTGGCCGGCCGACGCGAACAGGCACAGGTACAGCTTGCCTTCGGTCGACAGCCGCGCGCGCGTGCAATTGCCGCAAAACGCCCGCGTGACGCTCGAAATCACGCCGATCTCGCCGCCGCCGTCGACGTAGCCCCAGCGCTGCGCGGTTTCGGCGGCGCTATGCGCTTCGAGCGGCGCGAGCGGGAAGTGTTCGGCGATGCGCGTGACGACGTCGGCGGACGGCAGCACCTCGGTCATATTCCAGCCGTTCGAGGTACCGACGTCCATGTATTCGATAAAGCGCAGCACTGTGCCCGTGTCTTTGAAATGGCGCGCCATCGGCACGATTTCGCCGTCGTTGGTGCCGCGTTTGACGACCATGTTGATCTTCACGGGCGCGAGCCCGACCGCCTGTGCCGCGGCAATGCCATCGAGCACGTCGGCGACTGCGAAATCGGCGTCGTTCATGCGGCGAAACAGCGTGTCGTCGAGCGCGTCGAGGCTGACGGTCACGCGGCCGAGTCCGGCGTCCTTGAGGCCGCGCGCCTTGCGCGCGAGCAGCGAGCCGTTGGTGGTCAGCGTGAGGTCGAGCGGACGGCCTGCCGGCGTGGTCAGGCGGGCGAGCCGTTCGATCAGGAATTCGAGGTTCTTGCGCAGGAGCGGCTCGCCGCCCGTCAGACGGATTTTCTCGACGCCATGCGCGACGAAGAGTTGCGCGAGCCGTTCGATCTCCTCGAAGCTCAGGAGCGCGCTGTGCGGCAGGAACGCGTAGTCCTTGTCGAACACCGCGCGCGGCATGCAGTAGACGCAGCGGAAATTGCAGCGATCCGTGACCGAGATGCGCAGATCGCGCAGCGGACGCGCGAGCGTATCGTGCAGCGCGCCGCTAGGCGTCTGCGCCGGGCCGGCGATAACCGGCGCCGAGCTGAGATCGGCAACGGGAATGATGCGTCGGGACATGAGGTGCTTCGTCGAATGCTTGAACGGACAGCGAATTATTCATTCTATCGGAAATGCTCGCGGCGACAGGCGTGCCACGGGGCTTGTCGGGGTATACGGGGAGCGGCATGCAGCCGTGCTTTTCGCTAGCGACGTTGCGGTCGTCCCCAAACGAAAAAAGCCCGCCGGTGAGGGCGGGCTTTTGCTGACAAGAGTAGCTTACTGCGGTGGCTTACTGCGGCTGCTTGACCGTTTCGACCTGCTGCATCGGCGTGCTGTCGACCGGCGGCAGCGGCTTGCGCTCGCGTGCCACGCGCGGCGGCTTGGCCGCCTGCGCTGCCATTTCCTGCGCGGCGCGCAGCTTGTCTGCGTCGGTGTTGACCCAGATCAGGCCAGCCTGTTCGAGGATCGGCTTCAGCGCGTCGGCCGATGCCGCACTACCGTGCGCCGGTGCCTGCTGCTGCGCGGGCTTGGCTGCTGGTTCGACGACGGCCGGTGCCGGTTCGACGGCAGCCGGTTCCGCTGCGACGACCGGCTGCGGCTCGGCGACCTCGGCTTGCGGCGCCGGCTCGACGGCCGGTGCTGCTGCGACGGTAGCGGTAGCCGGCGTTGCCGTTTCGGCCTGAGCGGGGGCCGCTTGCGGTTCCACCTGCGGTTCCGTTCGCACTTCGGGCTGTGCCGCCGGTTGTGCTTCGGCAGCCGCTGCAACTACCGGTGCTTCAGCCTGAGCCGGCGCTTCGGTATGCGCGACCGGTTCAACCGGCGAAGCCGTTTCGCTCACGGCCGGTGCAGTCTGGGCTTCCGCCACGGGTGCTTCAGCGGGTGCTTCCGCGATTGCCTGCGGTGCAACCGGAGCCTGTTCGAGCGGCACGACCGTTTCGGTCTTCGCTGCGTTTTCCGCAGCCAGCGGCGTTTCGGCTGCCGCATGCAACTCGGTCACGACGACGCTTTCCGTCGCGACAGCGGCGACCACCACGTCGACCGGCGTCACGTTCTGCGTTTCGCTGACCGGCTGGGCGGCACGAATCGGCGCTTCGTCGCTCGTGGCGGCGGTTTCACCGACGGTTTCGCCTTCGCCTTCCGCGACATCCGCCGCGAGGTTGCCGTTCACGTCTTCTTCACGCTCACGACGACCACCGCGACGGCCGCGACGGCGACGACGACGCTCTTCGCCTTCACGCGCCACCGCTTCCTGATCGACCGGCGCACCGTTTTCGTCCGCGACGGCGCGGCTGATTGCCTGTTCGTCGGCAGCTTGCGCTTCGGTTTGCGTCAGCGCCGCGACGGCTTCCGCCTGCGGTTTGCGACGCTCGCCGCGTTCGGTGCGCTCACCCCGTTCGCGGCGCTCCTGGCGCTCACCGCGCGCCGTGCCTTCGGCGGCTTCCGTGCGCTCGGCGCCACGGTTGTCGCGCTCGCGGCCCTCGCGTGGCTCACGTGCTTCACGCGGCTCGCGGTTCTCGCGCGGTTCACGGCTTTCACGTGCTTCGCGCGGCTCACGCTGTTCGCGGGGAGCGCGCGGCTCGCGGCCCTCGCGTGCTTCACGACCCTCACGCGCTTCGCGTTCTTCGCGACGCTGCGACGGTTGCTGACCTTGTGCCTGACGGCCGCCGTTCACGCCTTCGCCGCGTCCTGCGGTATCACGGCCGCCTGCGCCGCCACGGCGGTTGCGGTTGCGATCGCCGCCACGTTCGCCGGTGCGCTCACCGCGCTCCGTACGCTCGCCGCGTTGCGGACGGGCCTGCTGCTTGTCGGTCGTGGCCGGCGCGGCCGGTGCCGGAGCAGCCGGCTGCATGCCGAACAGATTCTTCAGCCAGCCGATGAAGCCGCCGCTCGCCGGCGTCACCGCGACCGGAGCCGGGGCGGCCGCCGGGCGGACCGGCGCGCTCGGCGCCGGCTTCTCGGGCGTGATGCCCTTGACCGCCGCTTCCTGCTTCGGCTTCACTTCCTCGGCGCGTTTGCTGTAGCCGGTTTCCGATTCGAGTTCGCGGGCCGCTTCTTCGGCCATCTTCCACGATGCGCGCGGATCGTCGAGGCGCGCGTCGTCGTGGCGCAGACGTTCGAGCTTGTAGTGCGGCGTGTCGAGGTGCTTGTTCGGGATCAGCACGACATTGACCTTGAAACGCGACTCGATCTTGTTGATTTCGGCGCGCTTCTCGTTCAACAGGAAGGCGGTCACTTCGACCGGCACCTGGCAGTGGATCGCCGCGGTGTTTTCCTTCATCGCTTCTTCCTGAATGATCCGCAGCACTTGCAGCGCGGACGATTCGGTATCGCGGATATGGCCCGTGCCGTTACAGCGCGGGCACGTGACGTGGCTGCCTTCCGAGAGGGCCGGGCGCAGACGCTGGCGCGACAGTTCCATCAGGCCGAAGCGCGAGATCTTGCCCATCTGCACGCGGGCGCGGTCGTGCTTGAGCGCGTCTTTCAGACGCTGCTCGACTTCGCGCTGGCTCTTGGCCGATTCCATGTCGATGAAGTCGATCACGATCAGGCCGCCCAGGTCGCGCAGACGCAACTGGCGGGCGACTTCGTCGGCGGCTTCGAGGTTCGTGCGCGCGGCCGTTTCCTCGATGTCCGCGCCCTTGGTCGCGCGCGCCGAGTTCACGTCGATCGCGACGAGCGCTTCGGTGTGGTCGATCACGATCGCGCCGCCCGACGGCAGCGGCACCGTGCGCGAGTACGCGGTTTCGATCTGGTGCTCGATCTGGAAGCGCGAGAACAGCGGCACGTCGTCGTGGTAGCGCTTCACCTTGCCGACGTTGTCCGGCATCACGATGTCCATGAAGGCGCGCGCCTGGTCATGGATTTCGGTCGTATCGATCAGGATTTCGCCGATATCGGGCTGGAAGTAATCGCGAATCGCGCGGATCACGAGGCTCGATTCGAGATAGATCAGCATCGGCTGGCCGGCCGTGCCGCTTTGCGACGCGGCTTCGATCGCGCGCCACAACTGCATCAGGTAGTTCAGGTCCCACTGCAGCTCTTCGGCGCTGCGGCCGATGCCGGCCGTACGCGCGATGATGCTCATGCCTTCCGGCAGTTGCAGCTGCGCCATGGTTTCGCGCAGTTCCTGACGGTCGTCGCCCTCGATCCGGCGCGACACGCCGCCGCCGCGCGGGTTGTTCGGCATCAGCACCAGATAGCGGCCGGCGAGCGAGATGAACGTGGTCAGGGCCGCGCCCTTGTTGCCGCGCTCTTCCTTTTCGACCTGGACGATCAGTTCCTGACCTTCCTTCAGCGCGTCCTGGATGCGTGCGGAACGCATGTCGACGCCGTCGCGGAAGTACTGGCGGGCGACTTCCTTGAACGGCAGGAAGCCGTGGCGGTCTTCGCCGTAGTTGACGAAGCAGGCTTCGAGCGACGGCTCGATGCGCGTGATGATGCCTTTGTAAATATTGCCTTTGCGCTGTTCGCGGCCGGCGGTTTCGATGTCGATATCGATGAGTTTTTGCCCATCGACGATGGCGACGCGCAGTTCTTCCTGCTGCGTCGCGTTGAACAACATTCGTTTCATTGAACGACTCCAGAGCAGCCTCGCCGGCCCAGCTGCGCGGTTGTCAGTCGCGAGAGCAAAGAGGGCAGGCGTGCCGCGTCTTATTGTGTTTTCACAAGCACGCTGGAGCGGGAAAAATGGCGGGAGAATTGCCTGAGAAGGGCCCGGCCCGTCAAAAATGGGCGCGGTGCCGCAGGGCACATGCGAACACGGCTTCAAATAATGACCCGACACGCCGCGGGTTCTGCCGGCCGACCTTCATCAGCCTTCGTTCTGCCTTGCCGGTACGCCAACCAGGCGCGCGGGCAGAGGCCGAAAGCTGCGGTCAAGCCGCAGCGGGAAGTTCGCGCAGGCGGCGCGTCTTTTCCTGCTGGGGGTGTCTCGCCTCATTTTGACGTCGCCATGTCTTGTACTTTCTACAAGACGCCTTGGGCGCACGCCGTATTTTCGCGACTTGCAGCTTCGTACAGCAGGGCGTCATGCCACCCGAAACGCGAAGCTGGAAGTTAAATTCTTTTTTACCAAATTTCCGTTACCGTCGAAGCCGACCTTGACCGAACGCGCCTGTGGGCGCCGTCCCTGCCGGGTGCGGACTTCGTGCGTGCAACTTGTTGCATCTCATTTTCAGGGTGAGCAACCAGACCCCGGCGCAAGTAAAATAACGGTTTATCGCTTGCGCTCGCGCAATCCACCTGCAATCCGGACGCTGTGCGGACACTGCGCCGGCCGCCGCGGACTGCTGGGCAAATTATATTCAGAATGAAAGAGTTAGGCAAAACATCCCAGAGACCGGTTGCAAGCGCGGTGGCGAGCGACCAGGTTTCGCTGATCGAAATCGACGACGGCTCGGCCGGCCAGCGCATCGACAACTTCCTGCTGCGCGTCTGCAAGGGCGTGCCGAAGAGCCATATTTACCGCATCCTGCGCAGCGGCGAAGTGCGTGTGAACAAGGGGCGGATCGACGCGCAATACCGGCTCGAACTCGGCGACCTCGTGCGTGTGCCGCCGATCCGCGTCGCGAAGCAGGGCGAGGCGCCCGCCCATGTGCCGGTGCCGAGCGGCGGTTTCAACATCATTTTCGAAGACGAGCATCTGCTCGTGATCGACAAGCCGGCCGGCGTGGCGGTCCATGGCGGCAGTGGCGTCGCGTTCGGTGTGATCGAGCAGATGCGCGGGGCACGGCCGCAGGCGAAATTCCTCGAACTCGTGCATCGGCTCGATCGCGAGACCTCGGGCATCCTGATGCTTGCGAAAAAACGCGCCGCGCTCGTCAACCTGCACGAGCAGATTCGCGAGAACCAGATGGACAAGCGCTACTACGCGTGCGTCCACGGCGAGTGGGCGGCCGACTGGGGCCGCCGTCGCGCGGTCAAGGCGCCGTTGCACAAGTACATGACGCCGGACGGCGAGCGCCGTGTGCGCGTGCAGCCGGACGGACTCGCGTCGCATACGGTCTTCAACCTCGTCGATCGCTGGCCGGAATACGCGCTGCTCGAAGCCGAACTGAAGACAGGGCGTACGCATCAGATTCGCGTCCATTTGCAGCATCTGGAACTACCGATCGTCGGCGACGCCAAATACGGCGATTTCGCGCTGAACAAGGCGCTTGCGCGCGCCAACGCGAAGCCGGGCCTCAAGCGCATGTTTTTGCACGCGTACCGGCTGAAGCTCGCGCACCCGGCCACCGGCGCGCCTTTGCAGCTGGAAGTGCCGTTGCCGGCCGACTGCCGCGGTTTTATCGCCCAACTCAACGAATTACGCACGGGGTTCGACCCGGAGACGACATCGCATGGCTAGAGAGCAATTTGATCTGATCGTGTTTGACTGGGACGGCACGTTGATGGACTCGACCGTGCATATCACGCGCAGTATCCAGGCGGCGTGCCGCGATATGGGTTTGCCGGTTCCCGCCGACGAAGCCGCGAGTTACGTGATCGGCCTCGGTTTGCGCGACGCGCTGCAACTGGCCGCGCCAACGCTCGATCCGGCCGACTATCCGCGTCTTGCCGAGCGCTATCGCTTTCACTATCTGGTGAAGGATCAGACCACGGAGCTGTTCCCGGGCGTGCGGGAGATGCTGCAGGACTTGCGCGAACAGGGCTATCTGCTCGGCGTGGCGACCGGCAAGAGCCGCGTGGGGCTGAACCGTGCGCTCGACCAGTCGCGCCTGACGAGCCTGTTCGACGGCACCCGCTGCGCCGACGAAACGTTCTCCAAGCCGCATCCGGCGATGCTGCACGAACTGACACGCGAATTGGGGCAGGATACGGTACGCACGGTCATGGTTGGCGACACGACGCATGACCTGCAAATGGCGATCAATGCCGGCGTGGCCGGGATCGGCGTGACTTACGGCGCGCATCCGGCCGACTCGCTGAGCGCCATGGCACCGAAATTCGTCGCTTCGAGCGTGAGCGATCTGTCTGGCTGGCTGCGGGAGAACGCATGAGTGGCGATGGGGCGGGCGCAGCTGCTACTGGTGCGGTCCAGGCCGTGCGTATTTGCGCGGCGGACGAGCTGGTCGACGGCGGGGTAGGTATCCGGCACGAGGCGCGGCTTGGCGGTCACGATGTCGTGGTGTTCTTCATCCGCTACGATGGCCGCGCTTATGGCTATCTGAACCGCTGTGCCCATGTGCCGATGGAGCTCGACTGGTCGGAAGGGCAGTTTTTCGAATCGTCCGGTTTATATTTGATGTGCGCGACACATGGCGCGATTTACGCGCCAGATACCGGCAAATGCGTGGGTGGACCGTGCCGCGGCGGCAGATTGCGTCCGGTGCAGGTCGAGGAGCGCCATACGCCCGAAGGAAGCGCGGTATTCTGGCTGCCTGACGGCGAATTGCTGCCCGCTACGCCTTGATTGTCCCTTTCTCTCAACCTTTCCCTTGCCCGCATGTCCGATAATTTGACTCCCGAGACGAAAGATCCCACCCCGGATCCCACCCCGAGTGGCCGTTCCCGCACGCCTGCCGGCGAACCGGGCTGGGAGCGTGCCGCACTCGAGCGTATTGCGCTCGCGGCGATCAACGAGCAACGCGCGGCACGCCGCTGGCGCATTTTCTTCCGGTTCGTGCTGCTGGCCGTGTTCGCATTCGTCGTATGGGGCGCGGTCAACTTCTCTGGCGAGAGGGTTGCGACCACCGGCCGTCATACGGCGATGGTGACACTTGATGGCGAAATCGCTGCCGATACGAATGCAAACGCCGAAGATATCAATACCGCGCTCGATACCGCGTTCGAGGATTCCGACACGGCAGGTGTGATTCTCTATTGCAACAGCCCGGGCGGCAGTCCGGTGCAGGCGGGCATCATCAATAGCGAAATCCGCCGCTTGCGCGGCAAATATCCGTCGATTCCGCTCTACGTCGTGGTCGGCGACATGTGCGCGTCGGGCGGCTACTATGCGGCCGCGGCGGCCGAGAAGATCTATGTCGACAAGGCGAGCATCGTCGGTTCGATCGGCGTACTGATGGAAGGCTTCGGCTTTACTGGCTTGATGGACAAGCTCGGGGTTCAGCGCCGGCTGCATACGTCGGGTGAGAACAAGGGTTTTTTCGATCCGTTCTCGCCTGAAACGCCGAAGATGAACGAACATGCGCAAGATATGCTCGATCAGATTCATGCGCAGTTCATCGACGCGGTGCGCGAGGGGCGCGGGAAGCGTCTGCATGAGACGCCGGACATGTTTTCGGGCCTGTTCTGGACGGGGCAGAAGAGCGTCGAGCTGGGTCTTGCCGATGGTTTCGGCGATCCCGATTACGTCGCGCGCGAAATCTTCAAAGCGCCGGATATCGTCGATTACACGGTAAAAGAGAGCATTACGGATCGTGTTGCGCGCAAGTTCGGCGCGGCGGTAGGCGCGGGTGCGGTTCGGGCGATGGCGCTCGGTGCGAAGGTGAATCTGCACTGAGCGCGGACTGTTCTGCCGCGGGCCTGCCAATGATCGGAAGTCTGCGAAAAGCCCGCGCAATCGGCGACGATTGCGCGGGTTTCTGCTTATATCGCGGCAAATTTCCTGCCTGCCGACCGGGACAACTGCCCCCGGATCGTTGCGCTCAGGCCGCCAGAATCAGGAAAATGGCCGGCCGCTTGTGCAGATCGATCTCCGGCTTTTTCTTCCAGTCGGCAACGGTGCGGCTCGCGACGGTTTCGCTCGGCAGCGTCAGATTGACCGCCACGCAGACGAGCGTGGACGGCGCGCAGGTCGCGAGCAAGGTGTCCAGCAGCGCGCGGTTGCGGTACGGCGTCTCGATGAAAATCTGCGTCTGCCTGCCTTTGCGCGACTGCTGCTCCAGATCGCGCAGGCGCTTCGCACGCTCCGCTGCGTCGACCGGCAGATAGCCGTGGAAGGCGAAGCTCTGGCCGTTGAGTCCCGAGGCCATCAGTGCGAGCAGGATCGAGCTCGGTCCGACCAGTGGCACGACCTTCACGCCGCGCTCGTGTGCGCGCCGCACCAGCAGCGCGCCCGGGTCTGCAACCGCCGGACAGCCGGCTTCGGAGACGAGGCCCGCGTCGGTGCCTGCGAGCAGCGGGGCAAGCAGGCGGTCGATCTCGCCCGCGGGCGTATTGACGTTCAGCTCGCGAATCTCGATTTCCTGAATCGGCCGTTCGGTGCCGACCTTCTTCAGAAATGCGCGCGTGGTTTTCGCGTTTTCGCCAATGTAATAGTGCAACGACGCCGCGCGGGCACGCACCGGCGCGGGTAGAACGGCGTCGAGTGCGTTCGTGTCGCCTTCGCCGAGCGTATTGGGAATCAGGTAGAGCGTGCCGTTCATCGTGCCCCCAGAAGCGGATAGCCGGCCGCGAGCAGCATGCTCGATAGCGCGATCAGCGGCAAGCCGACGAGCGCGGTCGGGTCGTCGGAATGGATCGCCTCGAGCAGCGCGATGCCGAGCCCTTCGGATTTGGCGCTGCCGGCGACGTCGTACGGCGTTTCGGCGCGCAGATAGGCGTCGAGCGCGGCGTCCGGCAGATCGCGAAAGCGCACGCGGGTGATCACGTCGACGCTTTGCGCGTTGTCCGTGGCGTTGTCGAACAGGCATAGCGCACTATGGAACAGCACTTCGCGGCCGCGCATCGCCTGCAATTGCGCGAGTGCCTTGTCGTGCGTGCCCGGTTTGCCGATCTGCAGGCCGTCGTAAGTGGCGACCTGGTCGGAGCCGATCACGAGCGCGTGCTCGTCGGCGCCAAGTCCGCTGGCGACCGCGCGGGCTTTGGCTTCGGACAGGCGCAACGCGGTTGCTTCGGGCGTTTCGCCCGCGAGCGGCGTTTCATCGATGGCGGGCACGACGACGTCGAACGGCACACGCAGGCGTTCGAGCAGTTCGCGGCGATATGGCGAACTCGACGCCAGAATCAGGCGTGGCGGGCGTTTGGGGGAATCTGACATGATTGACGGGCGGCTAGGGAGGCGGGTCGTACTGGGCCGCGCGGAGTTCGCGCGCGTACGGGCTTAAGTGTTTGACTCGAAAAGACAAAACAGATATGATTTTGGGCTTTTCACGGTATGCTTGCGCTCGACGGGCTTGGGCGCGTTCAGTGGCTTTCGATGGCTTTCAGCGCTCCAGAAGTTGTGCGAAGGATCGAAGAAAGGTGATTGAAGAAAGCCGGCCGGCGGGTTGAACAGCCGGTTGAAACGCAGAGGCCAACGCAACGGCCGCAAGCCTCGCGGGCTGTCTCGCACACCGGTTTATTTTCGCGGTGGATTTCCTTCGCGGATCACCCCGGCAACACGCTTGCCGACGCAGGAGCGCACATGACTCAACATCCTGGCAAACCTGCAGGTCTGTCCGACCCGCATGAACTCGATCTGTTCGAATTTACGCGGAGCGGGCGCCAGGCCGCGGGTGTCGTGCGCGTCTCGCAACTGCCGCGCATGTTAAACGAAGTCCCGGCGGATGCGCCAGATCGCGATACCGCGTTCACATGGCAGGCCGAAGGGACGACGCAGCCGGAATTGCAGGACGACGGCACCGAAGGTCCGCAGCCTTATCTGCGGATGGCGGTTCACGGTGCCGCATGGCTCGAATGTCAGCGATGTTTGACGCCGTATTCGCAGACGTTCAACGTCGATGCAACTTACCGGATCGTCAATACGGAGGCGGAAGCCGAAGAGTTTCCGCTCGACGAGGATGAAGTCGAGGTGATCGTGGGCTCGCGCCAGTTCGATCTCATCGACTTGATCGAAGAAGAGTTGCTGCTTTCCTTGCCGCTTGTGCCCAAGCACGAGGTCTGCCCTGAAGTGCACGAGAGTCTTGTCTCGGGTGTGGACGGCAGCGAAGGCGAGGGCGACGAAGCCGCGCAGGACGAGGCGGGCGAAGGCGGTGAGCCGGAGCAGTCGGGTGAGCGGCGCAATCCGTTCGCGGCGCTCGAAAGTCTCAAGCGCGACGAGCCGGGTGGCAGGAAGCACTGAACAGTTGCAGGGGAGCGCGATGCGGGCGCCCTGGCCAGTCGGCTAGTGGCGGAGACCGTATCGGGCTGTGTTAGAATTCGGAAAATTTTTAGGAGTTAGTCATGGCAGTTCAACAAAATAAGAAGTCGCCGTCGAAGCGCGGCATGGACCGTTCGCACGATTTCCTCACGGCAGCGCCGCTGGCCGTCGAGCCGAGCACGGGCGAAGTGCATCTGCGTCACCACATCAGCCCGAACGGCTACTATCGCGGCAAGAAAATCGTCAAGACGAAGAACGACTAATCGTTCACTGCGTTGCGCCCTGTGGCGTTTCGCGTGGCGATCGGCTCGCTTGACATTTTCCCGGTTCGACAGGAAGGCGGCATTCAACTGCCGCTTTTTTGTATCGATCGCAGTTGGCGCGTTAGCGCTTGCTGTGCTCCCAGGCAGAGCGTCTGAAATTCGTCGCACTCCATGACAGTAAAGCTCACGATAGATTGCATGGGAGGCGACCACGGCCCGTCCGTGACCGTTCCCGCTGCCGTCAACTTCGTTCGTTCGCATCCCGATGCGCAGTTGCTGCTCGTCGGCATTGAAAGCGCGATTCGTGCGCAGCTGAAGAAGTTGAAGGCTCAGGATCTGCCGGCGCTGACCGTCGTATCTGCTACCGAGGTCGTCGCAATGGACGATCCGGTCGAGGTCGCGCTGCGCAAGAAAAAAGATTCGTCCATGCGCGTGGCGTTGAACCGCGTCAAGGAAAGCGAGGCGCAAGCCTGCATTTCCGCCGGCAATACCGGCGCGCTGATGGCGGTCTCGCGTTATGTGCTGAAAACGCTGCCGGGCATCGAACGCCCGGCCATCGCGTTCGCATTGCCCAATCCCCATGGCTACACGATGATGCTCGACCTGGGCGCCAATGTCGACTGCGAGCCGCAGCATCTGCTGCAGTTCGCGGAGATGGGGCACGCGCTCGTGTCTGCGCTCGAGGGCAAGGAGCGGCCTACCATCGGCCTGCTCAACATCGGCGAAGAAGTCATCAAGGGCAACGACATCATCAAGCGCGCCGGCGAACTGCTGCGCGCGAGTACCCTGAACTTTCACGGTAACGTCGAAGGCGACGACATCTACAAGGGCACCGTCGACGTGATCGTCTGCGATGGCTTTGTCGGCAACGTCGCGCTGAAGACGTCGGAAGGTCTCGCGCAGATGCTCTCCAATATCATCAAGGAAGAGTTCGGCCGTTCGTGGCTGACCAAGGTGATGGCGGTGCTCGCGCTGCCGGTATTGATGCGTTTCAAGAAACGCGTCGATCATCGGCAATACAATGGCGCCGCGCTGCTCGGCTTGCGCGGCCTCGTGATCAAAAGCCACGGTTCCGCCGATGCCTATGCGTTTGAGTGGGCCATCAAACGCGGGTATGATGCCGTCAAAAACGGCGTGCTGGAGCGCCTTGCGCGAGCGATGGAAGAGAACGCGGGTTCTCTCGAACAGGCGGCGCGCGACGCAAGCGGTGCGGGCCACGCAAGCCCGATCGCAGGCCAGCCGGCCGAGCCCTACGCTGCGCAATCCTCGAAGGCATAATGGCTCAATCCACAATCTATTCCCGCGTGCTGGGCACCGGCAGCTACCTGCCGCCCAACCGCGTCACCAATCAGGATCTGGCCGAGCGTCTCGCCAGCCAGGGCGTCGAAACGAGCGATGAATGGATCGTCGCGCGCACGGGCATCCACGCGCGCCACTTCGCCGATCCCGATGTCACGACGAGCGACCTCGCGCTGATCGCCGCGCAGCGCGCGATCGAGGCGGCCGATATCGATCCGCAGTCGATCGACCTCATCATTGTCGCGACCTCCACGCCCGACTTCGTGTTTCCGAGCACGGCCTGCCTGCTGCAGAACAAGCTCTGCATCAAGAACCACGGCGCCGCGTTCGACGTGCAGGCCGTCTGCTCCGGCTTTGCCTACGCGGTCGCGACGGCGGACAGCTTCATCCGCAGCGGCCAGCATCGCACTGCGCTCGTGATCGGCGCGGAAACGTTCTCGCGCATTCTCGATTTCAAGGACCGCACCACCTGCGTGCTGTTCGGCGATGGCGCGGGCGCAGTGATCCTGCAGGCGTCCGACGAGCCAGGCGTGCTCGCGAGCGCATTGCACGCGGACGGTAGCCACTCGAACATCCTCTGCACGCCGGGCAACGTGAACGGCGGCGTGGTGACAGGCAGCGCGTTCCTGCATATGGACGGCCAGGCGGTCTTCAAGCTCGCCGTCAACGTGCTCGAAAAGGTCGCGGTCGAAGCACTCGAAAAAGCCAATCTGAAGGCCGAGCAGGTCGACTGGCTGATTCCGCATCAGGCCAACATCCGCATCATGCAGAGCACGTGCCGCAAGCTCGGTCTGCCGCAGGAGCGGATGGTCGTCACGGTGCATGAACATGGCAATAC
>Ga0154001_1000159_pt1 | contig 19572 bp, 11 predicted proteins | sample TSNJ085MetaG_FD_104699 | JGI IMG/M metagenome (GOLD analysis project Ga0154001, IMG submission 104699) | Attine ant fungus gardens microbial communities from New Jersey, USA - TSNJ085 MetaG | ecosystem: Host-associated > Fungi > Mycelium > Unclassified | place: USA: New Jersey, Wharton State...
AGCGAACGCAATTTCCTGCGCCGCTTCAAGATGGAAATGGGTATTACGCCCTCGAGTTTTCTGCTGCATGAGCGCCTCGCGGTGACATGCAGCCTGCTGACCGAATCCGAATTGCCGGTCGACAAGATTGCGCGCCGCACCGGCATGGGCAATGGCGACCGTCTCGCGAAGGTGTTCCGCAAGCGCATGCGGATTTCCCCGACCGAGTTCAGGATTCAGAGCCGTCGCATGAGCGGCGAGTAGCAGCGCAGGACGCAACCCGGCGAGCGCGCGAAACGGCGCACCGGAGTCTTCTCCTTCGTACCTTGCAGGACTATAAGGAATCCGAATATGTTGAGGCATGGCATCGTGAGCGCAGGATCTGTCGAGCCGGCTGGCGCCGGCGCGCATTGCGCGCATATCGTGCCGGTCATTCTGGCGGGCGGCTCGGGCACCCGGCTGTGGCCGGTGTCGCGAGAAAACTTTCCGAAGCAACTGATCGACGTGGTCGGCTCCGACTCGCTGCTGCAGGCGACCGCGCGGCGCCTCGACGGCTTTCCCGCGAGCTGGCATGTCGATGCCTCGCCGATCGTTGTGTGCGGCGACGAGCATCGCTTCGTGATTGCCGAGCAGTTGCGCGAGAACGGTATCGACGCGCGGCTGATCGTCGAGCCCGCGCGGCGCGACACGGCCCCCGCGCTGACGCTGGCGGCATCGCTCGCGTGCGCGGAGGACCGCGACGCGATCCTGATCGTGATGCCGGCCGATCATGCGATTGCCGACGTGGCCGTATTGCAGCGCGCGCTCGATTGCGCGGCGCGCCACGCGGCAGCGGGCGCGATCGCGACGCTCGGGGTGCCGCCGACGCGGCCCGACACCGGCTTCGGCTATATCCGCATCGGCGCGGCGCTGGCCGAGGGCGGTCATGCGATCGACGGCTTCGTCGAGAAGCCCGCCGAGGAACTCGCCGCCCAATACCTCGCGGCCGGCACGTACTGGTGGAACAGCGGCATCTTCATCATGCGCGCGAGCGTGTGGCTCGATACGCTCGCGCGTCTGCGCCCCGACATGCATGCGCCCTGCGAAAGCGCGTTCGCGAACGGCCGCCAGGACGGCGCGGTGTTCCGGCCGGCGCCGGAGGCCTTCCTCGAAGTGCCCGCCGATTCGATCGACTACGCAGTGATGGAGCGTCTGACGGAGTCGCCGGCGGGCGCGCCGCGCGGCGCCAGCACGATCGATGCGGGCCAGGCCGGCAACGCAGGCCGCGGTCCGATCGACAACACCGCAAGCACAGCCGCAACCACCGGCATTCCCGCCGGCGTCGTGATTCCGCTCGAAGCCGGCTGGTCCGACCTCGGCTCGTGGGACGCGGTATGGGCCGCGATGGAAAAGGATGCGAACGGCAACGCCGGGCGCGGCCGCGTCACCTTCGAAGGCGCGGTGTCGTGCTACGCGCATTCGGAAGGGCGGCTCGTCGCCTGCGTCGGCACCGCCAACGTGGTGGTGGTCGAGACGGCCGATGCGGTGCTGGTGGTGGACCGCTCGCACGTGCAGGACGTGAAGGGCCTCGTGTCGCGCATCAAGGCGCAGAACGCGCCCGAAGCCGACGCGCATCGCAAGGTGCGGCGCCCGTGGGGCTTTTACGATTCGATCGATCACGGCGAGCGCTTTCAGGTCAAGCGCATCGTCGTCACGCCCGGCGCGCAGCTGTCGCTGCAACTGCATCATCACCGCGCCGAACACTGGGTGGTGGTGCGCGGCACCGCGCTCGTCACGCGCGGCGAAGAGCAGTTTCTGCTGACCGAAAACCAGTCGACCTACATTCCGCTCGGCACGCGTCACCGGCTCGAAAACCCCGGCAAGGTGCCGCTCGAAATCATCGAAATCCAGTCCGGCACCTATCTCGGCGAGGACGACATCGTGAGGTTCAACGACAACTACGGCCGCTGCCCGTAAGCAGCATGGATACGCCCCGTTGGCGAACATAAAAGGCAATACGAGGGAAGCAAACATGCGCAAGTTTCAGGATCTGCTCGCGCGAATTTTCGATGTCGCGCTGGTGTTGGCGGGGGCGGCCGTGGCGTCGCAAATCCGCTTCGACTATCTCGGCCAGTCGGGCTTCTACTGGGCGCTGGCGATGTTTTCCGCCGCCTTCGCGCTGGCGATCTTTCCCGCCTTCGGCGTGTACGAATCGTGGCGCGGCCGCTCGAAGCTCGGGCTCGCGGGCCAGGTGTCGCTCGCGTGGCTGATCGTGCAGGCCTGCGCGCTGGCGCTGATGTATTCGCTGCATCGGATCGACATCGTCTCGCGGCTGTGGTTTTCGTACTGGACCGCGACGACCGGCGGCCTGCTGATCGCCTACCGGCTCGTCACGCATGCGGTGCTCGCGCGGGCGCGCGGCGCCGGCATGAACTTGCATCAGGTCGCGATTGTCGGCAGCGGTTCGCAGTGCGATGCGATCCTGCGCCGTATCGAGTCGGCGCCGACCGCGGGCTTTCGCGCCACGGCCGTCTACAACACGCGGCCGGACGATTCCGCGGTGACGAATTCGCGCGTGCCGGTGTTCGAGCGCGTCGACGCGCTCGCCGACTACATCCGCACCAACGACGTCCACGAGCTCTGGCTGATGCTGTCGCTCTCCGAGGAGCCGCTCATCTGCGCGCTGATCGACGAGTTCCGCGACGACCTCGTCAACATCCGCTTCATGCCGGACGTGCGCAGTCACGCGTTGTTCGAAGGCAGCGGCGTCGTCGATCTGCTCGGCGTGCCGGCGATCAACCTGGTCGCCTCGCCGCTGTCGGCCAACGCGATGCTGAAGAAAGAGATTTTCGACCGGCTGTTCGCGGCGAGCGCGCTGCTCGGGCTCATGCCGCTGCTGCTCGGCATCGCGATCGCGGTGAAGCTGTCCTCGCGCGGGCCGGTGCTGTTCAAACAGAAGCGCAAGGGCGCGGACGGGCGCGTGTTCACGATCTACAAGTTTCGCTCGATGCGGCTGCATACCGAAGCGAAAGGCACCTTGAGCCAGGCGACGCGCAACGACAAGCGCGTGACGAAAGTGGGCGCGTTCCTGCGCCGCACGAGCCTCGACGAGCTGCCGCAATTTTTCAACGTGCTGCGTGGCGACATGTCGGTCGTAGGACCGCGTCCCCATGCGCTCGAGCACGACGACCTCTACCAGAAGGTGGTCGCGGGCTACATCAATCGCTACCGGATCAAACCGGGAATCACGGGCTGGGCGCAGATCAACGGCTTCCGTGGCGAAACCGACCGCATCGAGAAGATGGAACGTCGCGTCGAACATGACCTGTACTACCTCGGTCACTGGTCGTTCGCGCTCGACATGCGGATCATCGGCGCGACGATCGTCGCAGGACTGGTTCATCGAAACGCTTACTAAGCAGTCGATAAAAAACGCCTCGGGGCGAAGGAGGAAGGATCATGAACTCACTGGGTTTTCGTGCGGGAACGATGGTGGTTTTCGCGAGTGCCGCACTGCTCGCCGGCTGCGGCAGTGTACCGGGCCAACGGATGATTACGCCGGCCACGGTGCAGGACACGGGAGGGGATTTCAGTCCCACCGAAGCTTCGCAGCAGCAGCAGATTCCGATCACCGACATTAACCTGGCGCTGCTGAAGAAGATGAACGCCGACCAGCAGGCCATGACGATGCCGCCCGATATCGCAGCGCTGTTCGGCAAGCCGACCGCGTACAAGGTCGGCCCCGGCGACGTGCTACAGATCGTCGTGTGGGATCACCCGGAACTCGCGGCCGCGCTCGGGCAGCCGACGCAGACCTCGCGGCCCTCGGATGCGATTCCGGGCTTTCTGATCGACGAAAGCGGCGACGTGCAGTTTCCGTATGCGGGCACCCTGCACGTGGCGGGCAGGGACGTCGCGTCGATTCAGCGCGAACTGCATCAGCGTCTGAGCAAGGTGTACCAGAAGCCCGAAGTGACGGTGCGGGTCGCGTCGTTCCGTAACGCGCAGGTGATGATCGACGGCGAAGTGCGCACGCCCGGCAGCCAGTCGGTCAACGACATTCCGATGTCGCTGACCAACGCGATCGGCCTGAGCGGCGGCTTCACGACGACCGCGGACCGCAGCCGCGTCGACCTGATCCGCAACGGCCATACGTATTCGCTGAACATCGACGACCTCATCAAGCACGGCCACAATCCGTCGGACATCTATCTGCAGGCGGGCGACATGGTGCGGGTCAACGCGCGCGAGGACAGCGGCGTGTACGTGATGGGCGAGGTCAACAAGCCGGCCACGGTGCTGCCGCTGCGCAACGGCTCGCTGACGCTCTCGCAGGCGATCTCCGACGGCGGCAGCTTCGACTCGAACACGGCCGCCGCGCAACAGCTGTTCGTGATCCGCAATTCGACCAGCGACTCGCCGCAGATCTATCACCTCGACGCTCGCTCGCCGGTGGCGATGCTGCTCGCGAACCAGTTCCAATTGCAGCCGAAGGACATCGTGTACGTCGGCCAGGGTGGCCTGGTTCGCTTCAACCGCGTGCTGAACCTGCTGTTGCCGGCGATCAACGCGGCGGTGACGGGGGTCATCGTCGGGAAGTGACGTAAGAGCGGTGCGCGTAACGCGCACCGCCAGGTCTTGTCGGGGTGAACAACATGGCAATCCACTTTGACGGCCGTTATGAAGGCCGCTACGAGAACCGCTTTGAGAACCGTTTCGAAGCCCGCTTCGAACCCGGTTACGCGGACGTGCCCGCTCCGGGCCGTCTGCGTCCGTCGGACTACCTGCGCACGATCGTGCGCGGTCGGCGCACGATTCTCACGGTGACGCTGATCGCGCTCGCGCTCGGCAGTGCCTACGCGTTGCTCGCGCCGCCGACGTACCGCGCGGATGTGCTGTTTCACGTCGAGGACCGGACGGCCAACCCGACCGGCGTCGCTAACGGCGCGTCGCCGCCGGTCGGCGGCGGTGCCGATTCGAAGCCGTCGACGGCCGCGCAGATCGAGTTGTTGAAGTCGCGGCTCGTCGTCGAGGAGGCGGTGCGCACGCTGCACCTCGACATCACGGCGACGCCGCGTTATCTGCCGCTCGTCGGTGCGAGGATCGCGGGTCTCGCGAATGGACGATGGGGCCTCAGGCTGCCGTCGTTCATGAAGCTGTCGGGCTTCGCGTGGGGCAACGAGAGCATCGCGGTGTCGCGTTTCGATACCGCGAAGCCGATGTACGACGCGAGCTTCACGCTGGTGGCGGGTGCCGACAACACCTTCGTGCTGCGCGACCCGAACGGCAGCGCGATCCTGTCGGGCCGGGTCGGCGAGACGGTGCAGACCGATACCGCCGACGGCCCGATCGTGCTGCACGTCGACCGGCTCGTCGGCGCGCCCGGCACGCGCTTCACGCTCGCGCGCGCCTCGACGCTCGGCACGGTCGACCGCCTGCAGAACACCCTGCTCGTGCAGGAGACCGCGCCGCAATCCGGCGTGCTCCGGATGAGCCTCGAAGGCGGCGATCCGGCGTTGGCCGCGGCGATCGTCAACAACATGGCGCAGCAGTTCGTGCGTCAGGACATGGCGAGCCGCTCGACCGAAACGCGCCACACGCTCGCATTTCTTGAGCAGCAACTGCCCGCCCTGCGCAAGGATCTGGACGACGCCGAGCAGCGCTACAGCAAGTTCCGCAACGAGCACGGCACGGTCGATCCCGGCGAGGAGAGCCGGCTGATGCTGCAACAGTCCGCCGACAACAAGGCGCGCCTGCTCGACCTGCAGCAGCAGCGCGTGGAGCTGTTGCAGCGCTTCACGCCGAGCCATCCGTCGGTGGCCGCGCTCGACGCGCAGATCGCCGCGTTGCAGGGCGCTCAGGCCACCATGAAGCGCAGTGCGACGGCGATGCCCGACACCGAGCAGACCGCGCAGCGGCTCAAGCACGATGTGGACGAGAAGACCACGCAATACAACAGTCTGCTGAACAACGTGCAGCAACTGCGCACGACGCAGGCGGGGCAGGTGGCCGGCGTGCGGGTCGTCGACTTCGCCGAAACGCCCGACGATCCGGTGCGGCCGCGGCGCATGCTGGCGATCCTGGTTTCGCTCGGCGGCGGCCTCGGGCTCGGCATCCTGCTGATTCTGCTCAAACGTGCGATGTACGGCGGCGTCGAGCGGCCCGACGACCTCGAAGGCATGCTCGGCGTGCCGGTGTTCGCGGCCGTGCCGCGCAGTCAGACCCAGCTGCGTCTGCAGCAAAGCGTGGCGCAGCGCCGCCGCGGCCAGCATGTGCTCGCGCACCAGGCACCCGGGGATCTCGCGGTGGAAGGCGTGCGCAACCTGCGCACGTCGCTGCAGCTGTCGCTCGATCACGCGGCCAACAACGTCGTGATGATTACCGGCTCGCGGCCCGACGCGGGCAAGTCGTTCCTGTCGGTGAACCTGTCGGCGCTGGTCGCGTCGGCGAACAAGCGCGTGTTGATCATCGACGCCGACATGCGGCGCGGGGACGTGCATTCGCACTTCGGCATCTCCCATCAGCCAGGCCTGTCCGATGTGCTGAGCGGCGGCGATCTGCACTCGATGATCCAGCGCGAGGTGCTGCCCGGTCTGGACGTGCTCGCCAAGGGCTCGTTGCCCACGCATCCGGCCGAGCTGCTGATGAGCAAACGCTTCGAAATGTTGCTTGACGAACTGAAGCCGCAGTACGACCTCGTTATTGTCGATACACCGCCGGTACTGGCGGTGACTGACTCGACGCTGATCGGCCGATATGCGGGCACCACGCTGCTGGTGGTGCGCCACGGCCGCCAGCCGCTGCACGAGATCATCGAAACCGCGAAACGGTTGCGCAACGGCGGTGTGGCCATGCGCGGCGTGCTGCTGACCGATGTGCCGCAGGAAGCCGCGTTTCTCGGTTCGGGATATCAGGGCGGCTATTACGGCTACGACAGCATTGCCGGTTGACGGCGCGGCCCGCGGCGCAATGCCGGGTGCCGCGGCCGTGTGCGGTTTCGCCTTGGGATCAGCGCGGGCTCGAGGTTCGGATAGGCATCGCCAAACACTATTTGGGGGAAGGTTCCATGAAACGCAAGGTTGCGCTGATCACCGGCATTACTGGACAGGACGGCTCATACCTGGCTGAGTTGCTGCTCGCCAAGGATTACATCGTACACGGCATCAAACGCAGGGTGTCCCTGTTCAACACGGACCGGATCGATCATCTCTACCGCGATCCTCACGAACCGGAGCAACGGCTCTTTCTGCACCATGCCGATCTGACCGACTCGACCAGCCTGCTGCGCGTGATCCAGCGCGTCGAGCCGGACGAAATCTACAACCTCGCCGCGCAGAGCCATGTCGCGGTGTCGTTCGAGGAACCGGAATACACGGCCAATGCCGACGGTCTCGGTACGTTGCGCATTCTCGAAGCCATCCGCATTCTCGGCATGCAGGAGAAAACGCGCTTTTATCAGGCATCCACGTCGGAACTCTACGGGCTCGTGCAGCAGGTGCCGCAAAGCGAGACCACGCCGTTCTATCCGCGCAGCCCGTATGCGGTCGCCAAGCTGTTCGCCTACTGGACCACGGTCAATTATCGCGAGGCCTATGGGTTCTTCGCCTGCAACGGGATTCTGTTCAATCACGAATCGCCGGTGCGCGGCGAGACCTTCGTGACGCGCAAGATCACGCGCGCGATCGCGCGCATCGCAGTGGGCACGCAGAAGATGCTGTATCTCGGCAATCTGGCAGCGCTGCGCGACTGGGGCCACGCCCGCGATTACGTGGAAATGCAGTGGATGATGCTGCAGCAGGACCAGCCTGAAGATTTCGTGATCGCGACCGGCGAGCAATACAGCGTGCGTCAGTTCGTGCAGAATGCGGCCGCTGAGCTGGGCATTACCGTGCGTTTCGAGGGCACGGGCGTGGATGAGGTCGGCATCGTCGAAAAGGTGGAAGGACGCGAGATCAAGGTGTCGCCCGGCGATGTGATCGTGCGGGTCGATCCGCGCTATTTCCGGCCGGCCGAAGTCGAAACGCTGCTCGGCGATCCGTCGAAGGCGCACGCGCGGCTCGGCTGGAAGCCGACCACGTCGTTTGCGCAACTGGTCAAGGAAATGGTGCGCTCGGACTACCAGATCGCACGCCGCGACGCGCTTGTCACGCTGGCGGGCTTTACGGCATTGGAGCATCACGAGTAGTCGGGATGCGTGTGCCGGTCACGGTGTGCGAGTTATCGTGATGGGTTAGCGATCCGCAGTTTCCTGGCGGATCGACGTGTTGTTGATGTGCTTCGTTTCGCGCCCGTAGTGATCGGCTCACCGCCGATGGCTGCGGGCGCTTGTCTTTTATGGGCCGTTGGTGAGCGGGTGAGTTGGTGAACCGAACCGGTGCCGCGGCTCGGGGCGTTGCGAGGCGCGGTTTCGCGCGTTGCAACGCCCCTGCGCTAGCGCAACGTCAATGATGCGTGTTGACGTTGCGCACATCGGGCAGCGGTTCGGTCGCGGTATCGGCTGACGGCGCTATCTGCAGTTCGGATTCGCGCGTGGCCTGTGTCGACAGACGCCGTGCCGTCTTGCTGCTCGAATCGATTTGCAGCGCGATGCCGGCGTCGCGCGACGCACAAGCCAGGTGTCCGATAGAACCGCAGCTGCGCGCGAGGCTGAGCAGCGCATCGCGTTGCTGTTCGAGCGTATGCACCGTCGCGCGCAGGCGCTGTGCCTCGCGGTTGTCGGGCTGCGCGGCGAGGGCCGCGGCAATGCGCGATTTCGTCGCTGACAGATTGTTCGCCTTCAGATTGATACGTGCCGCTCGCAGATATCGCGCGGCTTCGGCGCGACGTTTCTCTTCCGCGCTGATTGGCGGATTTGCGGCGAGGCGTGTGAGATCTGGCTTCGCCAACGAAACGCGGTGCTGTTGAGGCTGCGATGCGGTAGGTGGTGTGGCTGTTGAGGGGGGGACTGATGCCAGATGTTGCGCGGCGACGGCGGGTTGCGGCTGTTGTTGCTGTTGTGCGGTGACGCGGCTCGGCGCAGCATCGGCGCGTGGTTTATCTTTCGCGGCAATCGGCTGAGCGGTCGCGACGCGCGGGGAAACCGGCGTTGCCGACACGACCCGGTGCTGCTCGGGTGTCGCCGCGACCTGTGGTGCGACCGCTGCGGGCTGGGCCGATGCGAGGTGTTGCGCAGCGATGGCGGGCTGTGGCCGTTGTTGCTGTTGCAGCGCGATGACGCTCGGCGAAGCATCGGCATGCGGTTTATCTTTCGCGGCAATCGGCTGAGCGGCCGTGACGTGCGTGGCATTCGACGTTGCCGACACGACCTGGTGCTGCTCGGGTGTCGATGCGATGGGCTGAGCGGCAGCGACGCGCGCGGCGTCCGGTGCTGCCGGCGCGACACGGCGCGGTTCGGGCAGTGACGCCGCCGCCGGTGTGACCGCCGAAGGCCGGGCCGCGGCGACGCGTTGCGTGTCACTCCCAGGCTGCAACGATCCAGCATTCGCCTTGGCTTTCCCGGCACCATCGACAGCAACGGACGCCTTGCCGTTCTGCGCGGACAGCGCGGACACACTGCCGCTCGCCACAACCGGCGCCCCCACGCGCAAGTCGCCGTCATGGATGCAGATCAGGTACACGGCGGAACTCACCGCCAGCACCGACGCAGCCAGCACGATGCGGTTGCGCGTGCGCCGTCCTGCTTGCGCGGCTAACTCGGCTTCGTCGATCGAATCGTAGGGGTAGACGAGCGTGTCCGGCGAACGGTGCCAGATGCTGCGCGCCGGCAGCCTGGCGGGCCCCGTCCGCGGCGGATTCTCCGGCTCGACGTACAAACCCGGCACTGAGGCAGCATGCGCACCAGACCCCTCCAGCGCGAGCGAATGACACGAAAGACAAGGCGAGAAGCGGCCGACGATCGGTGCACCGCAATTGTTGCAGCGTCGGGGCTCTGGCTGATTGGCAGCGGGATATGTAGACATGGCCGGTCGCTCGCGGGCGTTCAATTACGACGCCTCTGTCAAAGGAACACGTAACGGCAACGAGGCTCGCAAGCCTCACCGATCACTGCGATTACTGCACCACGTAGCCGCGCGCCTGCATGCATGCGCCGTAGGCGGCCCAATAGCGCGTCATCGGCGGCTCGGGCGCGGGCAGCGGCGGCAGTTTGACGTCCGATGCCGCGCTCGCTTGCAACGATGCGTCCGCTGTGCCCAATGCGCCTGATGCGCCCAACGGGCCGATTCCCGCTGCCGATGCCCCGATTCCCTCGCCTAACGTGCCGATTCCCGCGCTCGTGCCCGCAGCCGCCGTGGTCGTAGTCGCGGTGGCCGAAGCACCCGCGGCCGCGGCGGCGGCGCCGGGTGCACCGCCGGCACCTGTCAAGGCATCGTTGGCCGGTTTCGCCGACGATGCCCCACCAGGCGCGGCCGCGATCGGCAAGCTCGCGGCGTCCGGCATGCTGGCGGCATACGGCAGCGGCGTGGCGGAGAAGGAACTGGGCGGCAGCGGCGGCTTGGCCGGCGCGCCCGTCGACGAGCCCTTTGCGACCGGTGCCGGGCGCGGTGGAATCTGCGACTCGTGGACGATGTTGACCTTGCTCACGCGGGTTGCTTCCGCGTAACACAGCGCGGTGTCGACGCCGCGCGCATAGGGACTCTGACTGCGGATCGGATAGGTAAGCGGCTGCCATGCAAATGCAGCGCTGCTGGTCGCAATTAGCGTCAGTACGGTATATGTTCTAAATTTCATCGCAATGACTCCCCCCAGCGATGTTTGGCGTTTTTATCGGAAAAAGCGCTTCGCACGGTGATCTGTTGGCTTCGGGTTCCGTCGTGGCATGACGGCGCACGTTGCGAAGACTGCTTTTCCGAGCGTAGCACCGGATGGCGCCAATGCAATGCTTCGGATAGCGCGCGAAAACGCCAAGCTGCTGTCCAATCAGGACACATCCGTGTAACGCGGCAGGCGAGCTTTGCGAAAGCCCGGTGAATTCTCTGAACATGATGACGAGCCGTCAGGAGACGATGATGCAAAAACTGCGGGACTGTTCTGGCGTGCTGATCGTCGCCGTATCGGTTCTGACGCTGTCGCTGGCCGCGCCTGTGGCGGGCAGGGCGAGCGAGGAAAGCGACAACATGAAAGTCGAGACGGCGGGCGAGCGCGCGAATTTCGCGCAGACGTTCTGCCAGATATCGCCGCAGCGCGTCGATGCGTATAAGGAAAAGCTCAGAAAGAGACTGCCCGAAGCCGATCACTTCGATCAGCACTGGCAGACGGGTTGGCAGCGCGCGCAGAGCAACATCGGCAGCATGAACGGACTGCGCGAGCGCGATCCTCAGGAGTTCGACGCACGAATCAAAGTGAATTGTGAACGGCTCAAATGGCTCGCCGGAAATTCGCTGCGGACGCCGGCGCAGAAGTGAGAAGAGCGGTGGGTCTATCGAAGGCGCGGCACTAACGTAGTGTCACGCGTTGTCGTTGTGCTCTTGTACGGCTCGTTCGTTTCGACGGCATGGCAAGCGATATCTATCGCCGCTCAGGTGCAGGACGCCGTAAATGGTCATATGATTCCGACGTCACTTCGAATCCGCAGACTGGGGCGCGATGCAAGCACGGAACAAAGATTTCGACGACGGTGAGGAAGGCCAAATATCGCATCGCGTGCCAGCCGTCCTGAAACGCTATCAGCGAGCGTTGCTGCACGGGGCCGGCGTTGCGATGACGGTCGTTCTATTGGTGCTGGGCGGCACCGTGATCTACCTGATGGTGCGCGACTACATCGACAATCGCTATATCGGTTTCGCTGTCAGGAAGACGCAGCTCGAATTGGAACTGCTCCAGTTCGAGAGCATTCTGCGGTACACCGTTCTGCACGAAGAGTCGGCATGGGAGCGCCGCGAGCCGCTGCCATCCAGTGTCGTTGAGCAGTTTGCGGCGCAGCACGGGCATATTCTTCTGCAGCAGCATCCCGACTTTCCACCCGTGCTGGCGTTGGGCGACGTCACGAACGAGCGGCCAGCCCAGACATTCGCGCCGTATCTGGCGATGACCCGTGAATTCGACTATCGCGTCGGCCCTTATGCTGTGTTGAAAGGTCCTGATGCGGTGACGGGATATTTCTACACGCCCGACTACAGTTTCATGTCGATTTATCCGGCACCCGCATCGGGCAACCCGCTCGATGCAGGCGATGCCCCAAGCGTGCGGGCGCTGCTCGATCAGATCAGGCCGGATATCGGCGACCTGAGCAAGAAAAAAACGCTGAGGCGTCTGGAAACCGAGCGGGAGTTGATCCTGCTGCCGCCGATTACCGACCGGCTTACCGGAGAGCAGGTCATTCGCATGGTGCTGCCCGCGTTTGCCGACGGTACGCCGTTCCTTATCTTTGTCCGCACCATTCCAGTCAGACTGCTGTTCGATCATCCGGCGCAGGAGCCGCTCGACGACGAAATCTCGCTGATCGTCGACGCATCCGGCAAGGTGGTGCTCGATGCCGGGCCGGCAGGCCGCGATAGTGCGCTGAAGGCTCGCGTACTGCGGACGAAGCCTTGGGCGCCGGGCCGGCAGGGAATCGAGCGGCGTCGTCTTGGCGGTCTCTTTATCGCGAGTGCGCCGGTTTCGCATGTCGGCTGGACACTGGTCTATGCATTTACGTGGCGTACGGTTCTCGCCGAGTTCTGGCCGCGCATCACGCTTCTGACGTTGGCCGTCCTGCTGGTGATCGGATTTCTCTGGACGATCCTGCTGTTGCTCGACCGCAAGATATTCAAGCCGGGTTTCGAGTACTCGCGGCGGATTTTCGAAAGCGAGCGCCTGAATCGCATGATGGTCGCGGCGGCTCCCGAGGGATTCGCGCTGTTGCTATTCGAAAGCGGAGACATTCTGCTCGAGAGCGACGCGATGCGCAGCTATGGAGCAAACGCTCATCCCGATGAGCGGCCATTGCGTTTTCAGCTACTCGAGCTTTACGACCGTTCGCCCGATGCCCCTGCGTGGCAGTCGGGCTTGCAACTGCCGTTCAGACTCGCGAATGGCGGCGTTGAAGATCTGCTCGTGAGTCTCGTCCGCACGCAGTATCGGAGCGTAGACGTATTGCTGTGCAGCTTCTCGAATGTGACGAAGCTCAAGAACACCGAGCGCAAACTCGAAGAGGCGCGGGCGGCGGCCGATGCGGCCAACCATGCGAAGTCCGCGTTTCTCGCGATGATGAGCCACGAGATACGCACGCCGCTCAATGCGATTCTCGGCAATCTCGAACTACTCGGCCGTTCGTCGTTGTCGCCCGCGCAAAGCGAGCGGCTCCATGTCGTGACATCGTCGTCGACGGCGCTGCTTGACATCATCAACGACATTCTCGACTTTTCGAAGGTCGAGTCCGGACAGATGACGATCGAGGCGATCCGTTTCGATCTTGCAGAAACGATTCGCCAGGTCGGTGCGATCTTCGCGCCGATGGCGCATGCGAAGGGGCTCGAATTCGAATGCATGATCGACGATTCGATCGCGCCGTACTATCTCGGCGACCCGACCAGGATTCGGCAGATTGTGGCGAACTTCGTCAGTAATGCGATCAAGTTCACCAAGACCGGCAACGTGCTGCTCGAGGTGTATCACAAGGACGAGACCGTCGAAGGCTCGCCGGTCATGATCGGCGTGATCGATTCCGGCATCGGCATGACGCCCGCCCAGCAGGAGACGCTGTTTCAGGCATTCGTGCAGGCGGATTCGTCGATCGCGCGCCGCTATGGCGGTACCGGACTCGGGTTGGCGCTGTGTTCGCGCCTCACGCGGCTGATGAATGGCTCGATCATCGTCAAGAGCTCGCCCGAACTCGGCAGTACGTTCGTGGTGTCGCTGCCGCTGCGGGTCGATACGAGCGCTTCCGCGCCTGCCGCCGACAGTGGGGAGAAACGCGTCGAACGGGAAGCAGCGCCTGCCGGTACGGCGGCTCTGCGCATCCTCGTCGTCGACGATCAACCCGCCAACCGTGAACTGATCGTTGCGCAACTCGATCTGCTCGGATACCGGGCCGACATGGCCGACAGCGGCGCAACCGCACTGCGGTGCTTTAACGAGCAGCACTACGACGTGGTAATGACGGATCTGAACATGCCTGGCATGGATGGCTACACGCTGGCGCGATGTCTGCGCGGGCAGGGCGCGACGACGCCGATCATCGCGGTGACGGCGCATGTCGGTGCCGAAGAGCAGAGACGATGCGAGGACGCGGGAATCGATGCCACGCTGCTCAAGCCGATTTTGCTCGACGCGATGGAGCAGGTTCTGCGTCGCTCGATCGGAGCGGAGGCGTCCGGGACGCTTCCGCCCGGCGACAGGACGGCGAAGCGCGACATTTCGCAGGGACCACTGCCGCCGGGCGTGCATGCGGCATTGAAGCAGTCTCTGGGGGAGTCGCTGGCAAAGCTGCAGAAGGCTATGAGCACGCATGACACGCAAGCGGCGCTCGATACGCTTCATGCCATGCGCGGTTCGTTTGCGTTGATCCACGAGGCGGCGTTGGCGAATGCGTGCGCGCAGATGGAGCAACTCGCACGCGACGACGACCTCGCCGGGGTCGAAGAGATGCTGGGCCGTTTCGAGACGCTTGCCTATGAGACGCTGGTGCGCCGCCAAGGGGCGGTGAGTGCGTAGCCACGATGTCCTGATGCGGCAGATTGCGGAAGTGGCATGGCTGCCGGGTCGGCCTGGGCGTTGGCCATGTTGAGCGGTTTGTGTGCGGCCGATGGTTCCAGATATGAAGCGTGATCTCACAAAAATGAGACAAGTCCTATTTGTCACAATTTAATGGTTTCTAGGACTGAGCCTATTATCGGGTCTGGCTGCATTCAATAAAGTGCTTATACCGAAATCTTTGGATAGACATCCATTCCGAAATGTAGATCCTCCGATGCCGCCGCGGTCAACCAGATATCCCCACAGTCAGTATGCGGTGACAAAAAGCGGCGGGTAAGCATTTCGACCCGTTTTTATCGAATCTATCCATGCGTTCAGGGCCGTCTGGGAGGGCGGACTACGACGCCTGGTACTGAAGTTCTCGCGTATCTCCCATCGATGCCCGGTCGTATCCCCTGACCCGGATGCGTCATTCCTCCACGGAAGAGGGAGAAGAATCCGGTCACGCAATTGCAAACCGATATACCTGCACTTTTCAGGCGTATTCGGTGTTGTCAGCCCGCTCCTTGTTGCATCACCATGTTAGGAAAACAATCATGAATCCAAACGCGATTCGCGTCGTAATTGCAGACGATCACCCCGTGATTCTCGAAGGTATTCGGCATGAACTGACGAAGAGCGCGACCGTTTCGGTGGTCGGGACCGCTCGCAGTTCGAGCGAGCTGATTCCGCTTTTGAGCCGCACCGCCTGCGACGTGCTGGTATCCGATTACGTGATGCCGGGCGGTGAATATGGCGATGGCATTACGCTGTTTTCCCTCATTCGCCGACGGTATCCGAAAGTGCAGACGGTGATACTGACCATGATGGAAAGCGCGATTCTGCTCCGTTCGCTCATCGACATCGGCAATCGCTGTCTGTTGAGCAAGGTGGACAAAATGGAACATCTGCATCTGGCCGTGCGCGCTGCCTATGTGAATGGCCGTTACCTCTCGCCGCGCATATCGGAAATCATCATGCCGTCGGAACGACCCACGCGAGGCGTGTGGGCGAATGCGCCGTTGAGCAGCCGCGAGCTGGAAGTGGTGCGCTTTTATGTTTCCGGGCTGACCGTCAACGAAATCGCCGATCGTTTGAGCCGCAGTAAAAAGACCATCAGTTCGCAAAAAGTATCGGCAATGACAAAGCTTGGAATCAAACGGGACGCTGATCTTGTGCGCTATGGACTCGAGAACGGCCTCGTGCCGCCGACGAAATCAGAAGGCATCCGAAATAGTATCGCGAACTTCGAGTCTGGCGCCGCAAGCCCGGAGGTGGGCCTCGAACGCGCCGGGCCTCCCGGAATGCTTGATTCCTGAGCGCGCTCACTCTTTCAATCGGATGGGCGGCCGTTGTTCTGCCGTGGACTGTCGGACGGTTCGAGGCCCGATGCTCCCTGAGACGATGCCACCATGCCATTTTCCATGGCATACCGCAGTAGATCGACGTCGCGATCTATACCGAGCTTTTCCATCGCCTTCGACTTCTGTGTGCTGATGGTCTTCTTGCTGCGGCTGACCCGCTCGGCAATTTCATCGACGGTCAGGCCTGTTGCAAACAGGCGCACGACTTCGCATTCGCGCTGGCTAAGAAGATCGGTCGAGCCGCGGCCACGGCGGTTCCAGTCGATCGACTGGACGATTTCATTGATAGTCGGCGAATAGTAAGCCGAACCGTTATGAGCGGCATGGACGGCGGGAACGAGATGCGCCACCGCATCCGATTTGCTGACGATGCATCGCACTTCTTGCGTTACCAGGGCGCGTACGACGGCCGGGTTGTCGAGCATCGTGAGCACAACGAGTTTGATGCCGGGATAGCGGCGGCCGATCAGGGAGAAGAGTGCGATGCCGTCGCCGTAGTCGCCTGCGGGCATGGCGTAGTCGGAGACGAGAACGTCACAGGGCCGGGTATTTAAAAGCTCGATCAGTTCTGTCGAATTGCGGGCGGAACCTGTCACTTCGATGGCACTCATTTCCGACAACTCATGCTCGATGCCTTTGAGCATGACCGGATGATCGTCGGCAAGGATGACACGAATCGGCTGGTTAGCCATGGTGATCTCCTGTTTATCGCGCAGGCAAGGCATGTCGTGAAGGACACTGAAGTGGCCGGCGACTTTATTGTTCACAAGTTATTTACATCGTCACGTGGACCTTCGGTGTCGAAGATCGGATGCGGCGCTCGTTTAACTAAGCATTACTCAGCTATTGGCTTGAAGATGGTCCGATGCACAGGTCTCATCCTACATCATAGTGGTCGGATGAAACGGCCTAACGATGAGGTGTACTGCTATCGGGTCGTAAAAGTGACCCGTATGCGATTCCCGCTTGTGCGTATTGCATCCCGATAGAACCATGGGTCATTGCGGACTCTGGAATTGCTGCCGGAAATAAGCAGGACGCATCGTGGTGGCGCCGCGATCGCGCTAGTCGGTGTGCTTGTTTTTGTTGCGTGACCTGCCTCGCAGGGGGCCGAGGTTTCATGGGCAGCCGTTACATGTGAATTCGACGACAACGTTTTCCCGTCGAAGGTATGCGAGGCGCTGCGGTGTTCGTTAATTCCAGCGCAAAAAGGCGACGTTTGGAACTGACCGGTTTATCGACCCGGCGGCACATATCCTTATTGCTGCGCGGCGAGAAGCAGTTCGCTCTCCGGTCGAGGTCGATTTGTATCTTTTTGAACATTTGTAGGACTGAGCCTATTACCTGCGCTTTATTGCTTCAATAACATGGCTGTCGATGAATGGGGCTTCAATAGAGGCGAGATAAGCGGTTCTCCATTTTTAATCAATTCTCTTCTGATGTATTTGATCGTGACATTTTCGAGATTAGGGGGTCCCGAGAAGTTCAGGCTTCTTGCGTATGGCGAAAAGGGTTGTACATCGTGAAAAGTGTGGGGCCTGGCGGTCGAGTCATGTTTCGCTATCAGCGGGGTAGATAGCGTTCTTATCAGTTCATCTTGTTGATCCAGATTGTTCCGATTTTCTTTCGGATGTTTTGTCGCGGCTGTTTCAAGGTGGAGAACTTCGAATGTCTCCCTATCAGACTGCGCCTATTTTAACGGCGATTGAAAAATATAAACTGAAATAAATTTGGATAATTTCTCGTTTTTATAAGTGATAAATCGATATTGATGGATTTCCGAGTATCGATTTTGTGAATTTGTGCGGCGGTTTGTTGCGAAAAACTGGCTGGATTTCGGGTTTGCGGAAATAACGTTTTTTAAATTAAATCTATAAGGGTCGTGCTATGAACAAGTCATATAAAAGTGTGTGGAACGAAGCGCTTGGGGCATGGGTCGCGGCATCGGAGCATACCGTTGCGCGGGGTAAGCGAAGCAAGTCGACAGTTTCGTCGGTTCTGGCGAGCGCCGTTGTGGCAGTTGCAGGGGTGAGCGCGGCGAGTGGTGTCTTTGCAGCCCCTTACACGGTGGGCGGCGGCGTGACGGATCAGAATACCATTGGTGGCGCTGTTGCAATCGGCACCGGGGCCGCCACAAAGCTTGAGGCCTCAGCCGGAACCACAGGTTTAGGTGGATGGGATCTGAGCGGAGCAGGGGCTCGTCGCATCGACGGCCTGGGTGTCGACGTCAGTCAGTTCGCGGGTAGCGCCAAGGCCTTACAAGCCGTGGCGGTGGGCAGCAATTCTCTCGCCTCCACCGTCGGTGGTACGGCACTGGGCGGCAATGCATCGGCCGCCGTTACTGGTGCAACCGCGGTGGGCGCTGCTGCGACAGCCACAGCCCGTGAAGCCTCCGTGTTCGGAGCGGCAGCCTACGCCGGCGCCATTCAGGCCATGGCGCTCGGCACGTTCTCCGCAGCCACCCAGGCGCGCGCCAATGCGATCGGCACTAACTCGACTGCTACCGGCGTGGACTCGAATGCAATCGGTACCTCGGCCGCGGCGAGCGGGCAGCGTGCCATCGCGCTTGGTTCGTCGGCTTCGCAAAGCAGCAATACCACCACCGACGCGACTCAGGATGCGACGACCAACACCCGGGCCTCGGGCACGGATTCGATCGCCATCGGCACCGCCTCGTCCGCTACACAAGCGAGCTCTGTTGCGATTGGCACCAGCGCGGTTTCTTCGGGTTCGGGCGCGGTCGCACTCGGCCAGACAGCGAAGGCGAGCGGCACGAACAGCATCGCGCTCGGCCAGAACGCGGCGGCTTCGGCGAACAACTCGGTCGCGCTGGGCGCGGGGTCGACCACGACGGCGAATCTGGGCGCGGCGGCGTACAACCCGGGCAGTAGCTCGCTTTCCGGAACTGCTTCGGCGGCGAACGGCGAAGTGTCGGTGGGTTCGGTCGGCTACGAGCGCCGCGTGACGAATGTAGCGGCGGGTGCCGCCGCGACCGATGCGGTGAACGTGAGCCAGTTGCAGTCCGAGGCGGTGAAGTCGAACGAGATCGGCAACTCCGTCGCGGCGAGCCTGGGCGGTGGTGCGGCCTATAACTCGACGACGGGTACGGTGTCGGCGCCGAGCTACAGCGTGGGCGGTACCACGGTGGGTAGCATCGGCGACGCGCTTGGCAACATCGACGGTCGCACGACGCAGAACACTGCGGACATCGCCAGGAACGCAGACGACATTGCACAGAACTCGACCAGTATCACGAACGTGCAGAACCAGCTTGCCAGCGGCACGGTGGGTCTGGTGCAGCAGGACGCAACCACGCGTGATCTGACGGTAGGCAAGGATACGGACGGCACGGTGGTGAACATGGCGGGTACGGCAGGCAGCCGCACGGTGACGGGAGTGGCAGCAGGCGTAGTGAACGCATCGAGCGTGGATGCGATCAACGGCAGCCAGCTGTATGCGAACTCGGCGAGCGTTGCTTCGGCACTGGGCGGTGGCTCAACCGTGAACGAGGACGGCACGGTGTCGGCGCCGAGCTACAGCGTGGACGGCACCACGGTGAACAGCATCGGTGATGCGCTTGGCAACATCGATGGGCGCA
>Ga0154001_1000161_pt1 | contig 19492 bp, 13 predicted proteins | sample TSNJ085MetaG_FD_104699 | JGI IMG/M metagenome (GOLD analysis project Ga0154001, IMG submission 104699) | Attine ant fungus gardens microbial communities from New Jersey, USA - TSNJ085 MetaG | ecosystem: Host-associated > Fungi > Mycelium > Unclassified | place: USA: New Jersey, Wharton State...
AGAACAGCGACGACGCGAATGCGCTGCCGAACGCCGCGGCCGTCTGTCCCGGCAGGAGCACAGCGGGATTCTTCGTCGCGTAATTGGTTGCGTTGGTGGCCATCGACGTCAGGTTACACGCGGTACCCGTATTCGAAACCGTGAAGCCTAGCGACTGATAGTTCGCCATCGTCTGGTCCTGCCACGCGTAGGCGCTCACGTAGATGACCTGCTTGTTCGACGCAAGCTGCTGCTGCAGCACGCCGTTATAGGTCTGGACCAGCGCGCTGAAGAGCGCCTGGCCTTGCGCGCCGGCCTGGAGACCTTGCGGCGTCTGCGCGATATCGGGGATGTCCGACACCACCACATGCGTCGCGCCGGATGCGATCACCTTCTGCACCGTGCCGACGAACGTGGCCGCCGCGACGCCGATCGCCTGCAGCGCGTTTACCGTTGCCGCCTGCGAGGCCGTCGCGGCGGCCGTCTGCGCGTCGGCCGCAGTGCCGCCGCTTTCGAGCACCTGGGTTGCCGCCGCCGTGCCGGCATCCGAGACCGCTTGCGCCTGGATGAAGACGTCGTTCGCGCCGCCGTTCATCAGCACGAGCTGGTTCGCGTTGAAGCTGCCGTGCGCGCTCAGGTACTCGGTGACCTGGGCCGTGATCGGCACCGTCGTCGCGGCGAGGTTGTTCGGCGCGTAGCCTTCGCCCGGCTGCAGATCGACCCGCGAGCCGCCTTGTGCGTAGCCGAGGCCGCCGTTCGCGGTGAGCGGCTGGCCGAAGCCGCCGACGTAGGCGGCGCTCAGCGTGTCGCCGTAGTACTCGGCGACCTTCTGCGTCCAGACTTCGCCCGGGTTCGTCGTGAAGCGGCCGCCGCCCGTGCCGACGCTCGCCTGGACGGACGGGCCGTAGGTGCCGACGTCCGAGAGGCTGTCGCCGAACGAGACGATCTGCAGCTTGACGCCACCCGGCGGCGTGCTGCTCGCGTTGCTGTTGTCGTCGCCACCGCCGCCGCACGCCGCCAGGGCGGCGAATGCCGCGCTCGCCACGGCGATCTGCGTGACGCGGACCCATTGCTGTTTCTTCGAAGCTGCTTGGTTCATGTTGACGACATCTCCTCGTATGTGTGGCCCTTATGCCATGTGTTGCAGGCGGCGTCCGTCGCGTCGGCGGCGTGACGACAGCTTACAGAATCTTCTACGGTTTCCGGAACATGGCCGTATGAATTTGAATCGTGTTCGAGCCGGACCGATTGGCGCTTGCCCGATTTATCGTGTTCCCATCGTCTTGCCCGATTCCGTGCCCGGATGCGCGTGAGCGCGTGTCTGTGCATAGGCGTTCGGCGTGGCCGGCTCCGTAGGGCCGGCCGCCTGCCGCCGCACGTGATAGGCGGCGGCCCACGCGGGCGGCGCGAACAGTGCGCGCCACTTGTCGCGCCAGCCGCGCACGCTCGCGAAATCGGCGGCCATCGAAGCCCATTCGTGAAACGTCGCCTTCAGCGGGTTATGCGTGTGCAGCGGCTCGACGATGCCGTACTGCGGAGCCTCGTGCGGATCTTCGTCGACGTAGCTGCCGAACAGACGGTCCCAGATCACCAGCACGCCTGCGTAGTTGCGATCGATGTAGCGCGCGTTGCGCGCGTGATGCACACGGTGGATCGACGGCGTATTGAACACGTATTCGAGCCAGCCGAGCTTGCCGATCATCTGCGTATGCACGAAAAACTGGAAGCCGAGATTGATGAGCACGATCGCGACGATCTGCTTCGGCGGGAAGCCGAGGACCGCGAGCGGAATCCAGAACACCCACATGCCGGCGACCGGGTACATCAGGCTCTGGCGGAACGCGGTCGAAAAATTCATCCGCTCCGACGAGTGATGCACGACATGCGCGGCCCACAGCCAGCGCACGCGATGGCTGCAGCGGTGAAACACGTAATAGAGCAGGTCCTGCGCGACGAACAGGACGACGAACGACATCCAGCTCGCCGGCCAGGTATGAAGGCGGTCATGCTCGTAGAAAAACGCGTAGACAGGGATGATCGCGAGCCACGCGAGCTTGTCGGCGGCCTGTTGCATGATCGCGAGCGCGGCGTTGCACAGCGTGTCGCGCCAGCTGTAGAGCCGCTCGGCCGGGCGTGTACGGCTCGCGTGCCACGCCTCCCAGCCGATGCAGGCGAGAAAGACGGGCGCCATCGCGAGCAGCAGCAATTCGGCGTCGAATTGCATCGTGTCTCCGTTCCTGGTCCCTGACCGTCGTGCGGTGCGCGACGGGTGGTGTCGTTATCGTTGGTGTGGGCCGCGTGATCCTGAGGTGGATCACGCGGCCTGTGCGGCAGGCGCGCGCTGTCGCGCGCCGCATGCTGCCCGACAGCGTACACGGTTAGGGCGCTCGCCGCGTGCGGCGTCGCTAGAAGGAATACTCAGTGGCCGGCGCGCTTGCGCGGTTTTTTGCTGGGTGTTGCACGCGGTTCTTCGAGCGGCGCGGAGACTTTCGTGAAGCCTTGCGAGGGGCCGTCGTAGACCCATTCGAGCAGCGCGTCGTGCGCGGCGCGCGCGGCTTCCGAATGCGGATCGTTGATCAGGCTCACCACGATGTAGCTGTTGCCGTCGGCCGATGCCACGTAGCCGGCGATCGCGCGCACGTCGCGCAGCGTGCCGGTCTTGATGTGCGCGTTGCCGCCCGCGCCCTGGTTGGTCAGGCGGTTGCGCATCGTGCCGTCGACGCCGGCGATCGGCAGCGATTCGACGAACACCTGCGCGACCGGACTCGCGTTGGCGCGCTGCAGCAGATCGGCGAGCATGAGCGCGGTGACGTGCTCGTCGCGCGAGAGGCCCGAGCCGTTTTCGAGCGTCAGGTACTCCGTGTTCAGGCTGTCGCGGCGCAGGAAGTCCTCGACGGCGCGCACGGATTTCGCCGGGGTCGCGGGAGCGTGCTCCTCGATGGCGCCGATCGTCAGGAACAGGTTGCGCGCCATCGTGTTGTTGCTGAACTTGTTGATATCGCGAACGATGTCGGACAGCACCGGCCCTTCGTGCGTCGCGACGAGCTTCGCGCCGAGCGGCACCGCGCCTTCGCGCGTCGCGCCGTGGAAGGTGCCGCCGGTTTGCTGCCACAGCGCGAGGAAGCCGCCCGCGAAGAACGCCGAGTGATCGAGCACGGCAACGTTGACCGTGCGCGCGTCGCAGCGCATCGAGAGGTCGCCGGTGAACGACGCGACGAGCGTGCCGTCGGGCTGCGGCGTGACGCTCGGCGTTGGCGCTTCGCCGCGGCACGGGCCGTTCGTCGCGTGCAGCTGGTTGTCGATGCGCAACTGCGCGAGCGCGGGAAGCACGTCGATCGCCACCGTGCCGTCCGCCGATGGCGTCAGTGTGAACGACAGCGACTTGAACGCGTAGAGCAGCGGATCGGGGCCGACGTTGTACGGCGCGGTGGTGTCGTCGTCGAACGGCGGCAGGTCGCGCGTCGACGGATCGAAGTAGCGCTTGTCGAGCACGAGCGCGCCGTCGATGCCGGTGATGCCCGCCTTGTGGATCTTCTGCACGAGATCGATCAGTTCCTCGGGCACGAGCTTCGGGTCGCCGGTGCCCTGGATGTACAGATTGCCGTGCAGCACGCCGCTCGCGTCGAGCGTGCCGTCCGAGTACGCGCTCGTGCGCCAGCGGTAGTCGGGGCCGAGAATCGACAGGCCGGAGTAAGTGGTGACGAGCTTCATCGTCGAGGCGGGCAGCATCGGCTTGCCGGCGTTCAGCGCGAGGATCGGCGTGCGGTCGCCGACTTTCTCGACGACTACGCTGATCGACGACAGCGGCACGTGCGCGCGATGCAGGCCGGCCATCACCTGCGGCGGCAGCACCGTGGTGACGTTCACGCCGGGATGCGTGGTCTTGACGCGCGCCTCGGCCGTGTGCGGCGGCAGCGCGGCCGCGCCGAGCGCGGCGACAAGAAGCCAGGCAGCCGGGCGCGCCACGAGGCGGCTCGGCATGAGCGTGGCGAAAGCGGGGGAGCGGTGCGGCCGCGACGCGACACGGCGTGCGACGGAAGACAGAAAGGCAGGCGTCATGAACGGGCGAGGAAGCAAACGAACGGGCAAAAACGGGCAAAATTTCAGGGCACGCGCACGGGTGGAGCACGGCTGCGGCGACCGGCCTGTCTGACGGTGTCGCGCCGCGTGTCCCGCCGGCCGTCGCATGACGGGCGGGCGGAGCAGCGCGGCCTTGCGGTCCGTGCAAACGCCGGAGCCGGTCGATACGTCCGGCCTGCGCGAGACGTCGCGCGCGACCGCTCGAAACCGTGCGGCCGCCGCGCGACGCAAAGCGCCCATTGTAGTGACATGCCATGCCGCTGCGGTGAAAAAAGCGCGGGGCGGCGCGCAGCCTGGAGGCGGGCGCTAGAATGCGGCATCATCAAACGTTTCGGAACGGACAATCATGCGCATCCTGCTTGTCGAAGATGACCGGATGATCGCCGAGGGCGTGCGCAAGGCGCTGCGCGGCGAAGGCTTTGCCGTCGATTGGGTCGAGGACGGCGAAGCGGCGCTGCATGCGGTAGCCAGCCAGCCTTACGATCTGGCGCTGCTCGACCTCGGCCTGCCCAAGCGCGATGGACTCGAAGTGCTGCGTACGCTGCGCACGCGCGGCCATGCGCTGCCGGTGCTGATCGTCACCGCGCGCGATGCGGTCGCCGACCGCGTCAAGGGCCTCGACGCCGGCGCCGACGATTACCTTGTCAAACCTTTCGATCTCGACGAACTCGGCGCACGCATGCGCGCGCTGATCCGCCGTCATTCCGGCCGCAGCGATTCGACGATTCGCCACGGCACGCTGACCCTCGATCCGGCCGCGCACCAGGTCACGCTCGACGGCGCTCCGGTCGCCTTGTCGGCGCGCGAATTCGCCCTGCTCGAGGCGTTGCTCGCGCGGCCGGGCGCGGTGCTGTCGAAAAGCCAGCTCGAAGAAAAGATGTACGGCTGGGGCGAGGAGATCGGCAGCAATACCGTCGAGGTCTACATCCACGCGTTGCGCAAGAAGCTCGGTGCCGAACTGATCCGCAACGTGCGCGGACTCGGCTACATGATCGCGAAGGAAGCCTGAGCCGATGCGCTCGATCCGCCGTCAACTGCTGATCTGGCTGCTCGCGATCGTGCTGCTCGGCGTCGGCATCGCGGGATGGCTGATTTACCGCCAGGCGCTCGCCGAAGCGAACGAGCTGTTCGACTACCAGCTCGAACAGATTGCCGCCGCGCTGCCGGCCGAGCCGTTTTCGCAGGTGCTCGGGCGCGATACCGGCGACGAGGGCATCGTGCTGCAAATCTGGAATCGCAACGGCATGCTGATGTACTACTCGCGCCCGCGTGCGCCGCTCGCGCCGCGCGCCGAACTCGGCTTTTCGACCGAGAGCACGGATCGCGGCGAATGGCGCGTGTATGGCGCGATCGTCGGCGACAACGTCGTGCAGCTCGCGCAGCCGCTGTCGGTGCGCAACCGGCTCGCCGCGAACGTGGCGCTGCGCACGCTGTGGCCGCTGATCGTGCTGCTGCCGCTGCTCGGGCTCGCGGTGTGGGTGATCGTCGGACGCGGGCTGAAGCCGTTGCGGCGCGTGACGAGCGCGCTCGACGCGCGTCATCCGGAAGCACTGGAGCCGTTGCCGGACCAGCGTCTGCCGCTCGAGGTGCAGCCGCTCGTGCGCGCGTTGAACGGGCTGCTCGAACGGCTGGCGACCGCGCTCGACATCCAGAAGGCGTTCGTCGCCGATGCCGCGCACGAATTGCGCACGCCGCTTGCCGCCGTGCAGATTCAGTCGCAACTGGTGGCGCGCGCGCGGGACGAAACCGCGCGCGGCGAGGCGCTCGCTGATCTGCAGGCTGGCGTGACGCGTGCCACTCGCCTCGCCGAGCAGTTGCTCGCGCTTGCGCGTGCCGAGCCCGACGGCGTGGCGGTGGTCGAAGCGCTCGATCTGCGCGCACTGTTGCAGGACTGCGTCGCAACCTATGCGCCGCTGGCGATGAACCGCGGCGTCGATCTCGGCATCGAGGCGAGCGAGGCCGCCACCGTGACCGGCGAGGCCGAGGCGCTGCGTGTGATGTTCAACAATCTGCTCGACAACGCGACCAAGTACACGCCGCATGGCGGCCGGGTCGACGTGAGCCTGCGTGTCGAGGGGGGGCGGCCGGTCGTGCGGATCGCCGATAGCGGACCGGGCATCGCTCCCGCGGATCGCGAGCGCGTGTTCGACCGCTTCTATCGCGCGGGCGCCGGCGCGGACCGCGTGCGCACCGATGTGGCGGGCAGCGGCCTCGGTCTTGCGATCGTGCGCCGCATCGCCGTGCAACAGCATGCGCAAGTGTCGCTCGACGAAGCGCCGGCCGGCGGTTTGCAGGTCACCGTGCGCTTCTGACGAGCGCGTTTTTGCCACTGGAACGTGGCCGCCACGATGGCCTGACAAGCCCGGCCGATAAGGTTCCCGCGATCTGTCGCTGCTTAAGACTCTTTTAAGCGATCCCCCTTACGCTCCTCGACATCCAAAGTCACTTTCTCCAGCCAGGAGCTCATGATGAACGCGAAAACCTTGTCCCGCGGCGCCGTTGCGGTCGCTGTCGCCGCCGCGCTGTCAGCCGGTTATGTGGCGGGCCATCGCGATGTGCCCGCACCGCAGATCATCTCCCCCGCGCAGGCCGCTGCGATGATGCCCGCCGAAGCTGCCGCCAAGACCGGCATCCCCGATTTCTCCGGCCTCGTCGAAACCTACGGCCCGGCCGTCGTCAACATCAGCGCGAAGCACGTGGTCAAGCAGACCGCGATGCGCGGCAACAACGGTGGCAATTTCGGCGGCAACCAGTTGCCGATCGATCCGAACGATCCGTTCTATCAGTTCTACAAGCGTTTCTTCGGCGGGATGCCGGGCATGCAAGGCGGCGACGGCGACGACGCACCCGACCAGCCGAGCGCGAGCCTCGGCTCCGGCTTCATCATCAGCAATGACGGCTACATCCTGACCAATGCGCACGTGGTCGACGGCGCGAATGTCGTCACCGTGAAGCTCACCGACAAGCGCGAGTTCAAGGCGAAGGTGGTCGGCGCCGACAAGCAGTCCGACGTCGCCGTGCTGAAGATCGACGCGAGCAACCTGCCGACCGTGAAGATCGGCGATCCGCGTCAGAGCAAGGTCGGTCAGTGGGTGGTCGCGATCGGCTCGCCGTACGGTTTCGACAATACCGTGACCTCGGGCATCATCAGCGCGAAGTCGCGCTCGCTGCCGAACGAGAACTACACGCCGTTCATCCAGACCGACGTGCCGGTGAATCCGGGCAATTCGGGTGGCCCGCTCTTTAACCTGCAGGGCGAAGTCATCGGCATCAACTCGATGATCTATTCGCAGACCGGCGGCTTCCAGGGGCTGTCGTTTGCGATTCCGATCAACGAGGCGATCAAGGTCAAGGACGATCTCGTGAAGACCGGCCATGTGAGCCGCGGCCGTCTCGGTGTCGCGGTGCAGGGCATGAACCAGACGCTCGCTAATTCGTTCGGCATGCAGAAGCCGCAAGGCGCGCTCGTCAGCTCGGTCGATCCGGGCGGTCCGGCGGCCAAGGCCGGTTTGCAGCCGGGCGACGTGATCCTCTCGGTGAACGGCGACGACGTCAACGACTCGTCGGATCTGCCGGCACAGATCGCGGGCATTGCCCCGGGCACTTCGGCAACCCTGAAGGTGTGGCGCGACAAATCCACCAAGGACGTGAAGGTGACGATCGGTTCGTTCTCGGATGCGAAGCTTGCGTCCGCGGGCAAGGCCGATCAGCAGACCCAGCTGCAAGGTCGCCTCGGCGTGGCGGTACGCGCGCTGACGCCGGAAGAAAAGAGCAGCGCGTCGGTGTCGCATGGTCTGCTCGTGCAGCAGGCGGGTGGGGCGGCCGCGAGCGCGGGCATCCAGCCGGGCGACGTGATTCTCGCCGTCAACGGCCGGCCCGTCACGAACGTCGATCAGCTCAAGCAGATGATTTCGGGCGCGGGCAACAGCATCGCGCTGCTGATTCAGCGCGACAACGCGCAGATCTTCGTGCCCGTCGATCTCGGCTGATCGTCGAGCCGGGCGGTTCGATCATGTCCCGCCCGATCCGTGCCGAGTTTTGGTAGCGATTGCCGGTTCTTTGCATTTGCTGCAACGAACCGGCATTTTTTTCGCCCGTCCCTTTGGCGAACCGCACGCGCTTGTATCGCGCGCCAACGCTCGAAGGGCGACGTTTTTCCGTCGACGCAACCGGACGGTTGGCACGCAGGTTGCATGATCCTTGATCGGGTCCACCGAGGGACACCGGACAAGGGCTTTAACAAGGAGCGAACCGATGAAAACCCAACGCAATCAGCGAAGGATCGTAGCCGCTGCACTCTGCGCGGCGCTCACGCTCGGACTGGCTGGCGGAGCGTACGCGCAGCAGGCAGGCGGCGTGACCGGCGGCTCGACCACCGACAACACGAGCGCCGGCAACGTCAACGGTGGCGGCATGCCGCAAACCCAGCAGCAGGGCAACGTGTCGTACGTGTCGGGCGGTGTCGGTCTCGACGAGTCGCGGGCGCTGCAACGGGCGCAAAGCCAGTGGCCGCTGGCGCTGCGCTTTACCGGCCCGAACGGCGAATTTCTCGCCGACGTCCACGTTCGCATCGTCGATGCGCATGGCGGCGAGGTCCTGAGTGCGACGTCGCGCGGCCCGTTCATGCTGGTCAGGCTGCACCCCGGCCGCTATACCGTGCACGCGAAGTACAGCGGCAGCGAGCAGACACGCGCGGTGACGGTCCAGGCGCGGGGCAACGTCAAGGCGGCGTTCGTCTGGAGCGTGAAGTGAACGCGAAGTAAGCGGTCCGCTCGGCGCCGCGGCCTGCGGGTTGGCGCGACCGGATGCGCGGTGCCGGTTCCTTGCGGCAGGGGACGGCCGCGCAAGCGACTGGAGTTTGGCCGATAATGAAGCCACGGGCACGTCCCGTGGCTTTGTCGTTCATGCGGCAGCGCCTTGCAGCATTCCGCCCAACCGGCCCACACCATCACGGAGCATGGACATGAGCGATGCGTCGACATCTGCGGGAAATTCCGGCGGCCACACCATCGTGATTCGCGACAACCCCCACCGGGTGCGCGTGATTCACGGTGGCGTGACGATGGCCGATACGCAGGCCGCGTTGACGCTCTGCGAAACCGGCTTGCCGGACGTGTTCTATTTCCCGCGCGCGCATGTGAACATGGCGCGGCTCGAACGCTCGACGCATACGTCGCACTGTCCGTTCAAGGGCGACGCGTCGTACTTCCATCTGCGCACCGAAAACGGCCTGGTCGAAAACGCGGTATGGAGCTACGAGGAGCCGTTCGAGCAGGCGAAGCAAATCAAGGGGTATCTGGCGTTTTACGCATCGCGCGTCGACCGTATCGATCAGACGTCATGATCCGGCGGGCGCGTGTTTATCGGGGGAGGTGGTCATGGAACTGAACGATGCGTTACGGATTCCGCTTGCGCCGGCCGATGTCTGGGACGCGCTGCAGGACCTCGCGCTGTTGCGTGCCAGCCTCGACAACTGCGAGTCGTTCACGCGCCTCGCTCACGGCGAGTACGCGCTGACCATGACGGTGCCGCTCGGCCCGTTGCGCGCGCATTACGACGCGCGCGCCCATGTCGCCGGCCAGGATTCCGGTCCGGCGGAGGCACAACGCCGCACCATCAACTTCAAGGCGCGTGCCCAGGGCATCGGCGCCTTGCGCGGCCAGATCGAAGTGCGTTTGCGGGCGGACGAGAGTGCGCATGGCAGCGGCCGGGAGCGCGGCACACGGATCGACTACACGATCTGGGCGACGTCGTCGGGTCCTCTCGCCGAGCTGCCTGCGCGTCAGCTCGAAAACGCGCTGCATCAGCTGGCCGACGATTTTTTCACCGAATTCGATGCCGTCGTGCGCGCCAAGCACGGCAAGGGGCCGAACCGCGCGCGCGGCGCGGCGGCGCGCCGGCAGCACGTGTTTCTGCGCCCGATCGCGCTGGGCGGCATCGCGCGGCGCACGCGCGTCGATCACGGCAGTGCGCTGACCGGCCGCGCGGCGAGCGCATCGCATAGCTGGCCGCATGGCGGCGCGCAGCACGAGCCCGGACAGCACGCCGTACCGAACTGGGCGTGGGCCGGGATGATTTTCTTCGTCGCGCTGCTGCTGTACCTCGTGCGCTGGATCAGCGAGCACTGATACCTCCGGCCGTGCCCGGGGGGCTCAATGTACGGATGGCTCCCGCGCGGGTGCTGCGACGAAACCCCGGCGTGGCGCCAGGTGTCGATCGTGGGCCGATAATGCGGGCTTCGTCGCCCCGCGCCGAGCCAACCACGTCGCAGCGCGCGGCGCCCACTTCTGTTTCCGGATTTCCCATTTCCAGCAAGGAGCTTTTCCATGACCACGCCGCGCCGCGCGTTGATCGTCATCGACGTGCAGAACGAATACGTAACCGGCGATCTGCCGATCGAATTTCCGGATGTGCAGACGTCGCTCGCCAATATCGGCCGGGCAATCGACGCGGCGCGGGCCGCCGGCGTGCCGGTCGTGGTCGTGGAGAACATCGCGCCGGCGACCTCGCCGTTGTTCGCGCGCGGTAGCGCGGGAGCGGAGTTGCACACGGTGGTGACCTCGCGCGCGCACGACCACCATGTCGAGAAGTCGCTGCCGAGCGCCTTTGCCGGCACCGATCTGGCCGACTGGCTCGTCGCCCGTCAGATCGACACGCTAACCGTCACCGGCTACATGACGCACAACTGCGACGCATCGACGATCAACCACGCGGTGCATGCCGGGCTCGCGGTCGAATTCCTGCACGACGCGACGGGCTCGGTGCCGTACGAGAACAGCGCGGGTTTTGCGAGCGCGGAGGAGATTCATCGCGTGTTCAGCGTGGTGCTGCAGTCGCGCTTCGCGGCGGTGGCGAGCACGGATGCGTGGATCGCGGCGCTACAGGGCGGTGTGCCGCTCGAGCGCAGCAACATCTATGTGTCGAATCAGGCGGCGCGGGCGCGCAAGGCGCTTGCCTGAATCCCGCGGGCGGCGGTGGCGGTACGCATGAATCTGCGTGCCGCATGAACCGGGTGGCTCGGGCCGCTCAGGCCACCTTTCTGCGCAACGCGGGGCTCAGGCGCAGCGCGTCGAAGATGCCTTCCACCATCTGCTGCGCGTGCGTGCCGAAATCGGTGGCGTCGGGCAGGAACAGCATGTCGCGCAGCGCGCCGCCGACGAACGAATGGACCATCGCCGCGGCGAGCTTCGTGTCGAGATCCTCGGGCAACTGTCCCTTGGAGATCGCGTTGCGCAGACCGCCTTCGATTTTCGTCAGCCCTTCGCGCATATTGGTCTGATAGCGCTCCATCATCGGCCCCATGTCCTCGACCAGCTCGCATTTCAGAAACAGGATGTCGAACACGCGGCGGCGGCGCGGGTCGTTGGCGGTGTCGCGCAGACAGACCATGCAGACTTCCACGAGACGCCCGAGCGGATCGGTTTCGTTCGGGTCGAGCGAGGCGGCCTTCAGTTCGTCGAGCGGCAGCAGCACGCGGTCGAACATCTCGTTGAACAGCTCGCTCTTGTGCGCGAAGTGCCAGTAGATCGCCCCGCGCGTGACGCCCGCGGCCTGTGCGATATCAGCCAGCGAGGTGCGCGATACGCCTTTCTCGAAAAAGACCAGTTCGGCCGCGTCGAGAATCCGGTTGCGCGTCTCCAATGCCTCTTCTTTGGTTTTTCTGGCCATATTAGGAATGACTTGCCCTGATTGCGGGGTTTCCCCGGGCTGTTTTAAGTCAGCCCGATGACAATCTGACTACTATTAAGCGAATAGCGAAGCGAACTTGCAAGTCCCCGGCCCGCAAGAGAAGTAAACGCACTTTTACATGCATTCGTGAATGTATATATAATAGCATCCCACGATTGGATAGCCCAAGCCGGGATCAACGGTTAATATCCGTCACTGTTGCCTTTCAGAACGCTGTTGCGCCGTGCCGGAAAGCGTGGCGCCGTGCGGCATTCCCGGGTTCGCACATTTCACACAGGTGCCCCTGCAGGCGCGGTTCGCATTCACGGGCTACCGGTCAAGCGTCGCAAGACGCATGTGTGCGCAGTCGTCCCCGGGGTAGGGATGCGCGCACTTTTTCTTCTCAGTCTTTGACAGAGGTTGCTCCATGCGCGTCGAACGGGTTCCATTCCGCTTAATCAGTGCCGCGACGGCTGCCATCTTGCTGGCGGCATGCGGACCAAAACAATCTGCCCCGCCGCCCCAGACGCCCGAAGTCGGCGTCGTCACCCTCCAGCCGACGACCGTGCCGGTCGTCACCGAACTCCCCGGCCGCACCAGTGCGTTCCTCGTCGCGCAAGTCCGCGCACGGGTGGACGGCATCGTGTTGCACCGCGAGTTCACGGAAGGCAGTCAGGTCAAGGCGGGTCAACGCCTCTACAAGATCGATCCGGCACCGTACATCGCCTCGCTGAATAACGCGAAGGCGTCGCTCGCGAAGGCGCAGGCGAACCTCGTGTCGACCACCGCGCAGGCCAACCGCTACAAGGTGCTGGTCGCCGCCAATGCGGTCAGCAAGCAGGACTACGACAACGCGGTTGCCGCCGAAGGCCAGGCCGCCGCCGATGTCGCCGCCGGCAAGGCCGCGGTCGACACCGCGCAGATCAACCTCGGCTATACCGACGTAACCTCGCCCGTGACCGGCCAGATCGGCGTGTCGCAGGTCACGCCGGGCGCGTACGTGCAGGCGAGCCAGGCCACGCTGATGGCGACGGTCCAGCAGCTCGATCCTGTCTACGTCGACCTCACGCAATCGAGCCTCGACGGCCTGAAGCTGCGCCGCGAAGTGCAGGAAGGGCGTCTGAAGACGAGTGGCCCGGACGCGGCCCAGGTGTCGCTCGTGCTCGAAGACGGCCGGGTCTATCCGGAGAAGGGCAAGCTGCAGTTCACCGACGTCACCGTCGACCAGAGCACCGGCTCGGTCACGGTGCGCGCCATCTTCAAGAACGCGGACCACGTGCTGCTGCCGGGCATGTTCGTGCGCGCGAAGATCGAGGAAGGCGTGAACCAGAACGCGCTCATCGTTCCGCAAATAGGCGTCACGCACGACCAGAAGGGTCAGCCTACCGCGCTCGTCGTCGATACCGACAACAAGGTCGAGCTGCGTCCGCTCGTCACCTCGGGCACGTTCGGCTCGTACTGGGTGATCGCAGACGGCCTGAAGGCCGGCGACCGCGTGATCGTCCAGGGCACCGACAAGGCGCGCCCCGGCCAGCAGGTCAAGCCCGTGCCGGCGCAACTGCCCGGCGATGCGGCTTCCGGCGCGGCCGCGCAAGGCGCGCCGGCCGCCAGCGGCGCGCAACCGGCGCAACCCGCGGCTCAACCCGCTTCCGCTGCATCGGGCGCGTAATAACAGGGAGCCCGCTTCATGGCAAAGTTCTTTATCGATCGCCCGATTTTTGCTTGGGTGATCGCCATCATCCTGATGCTCGCGGGTATCGCGTCGGTGTTCACGCTGCCGATCGCGCAATACCCGACCATCGCGCCGCCGTCCATCCAGATCAGCGCAACGTATCCGGGCGCCTCGGCAAAGACGGTGGAAAACACCGTCACGCAGGTGATCGAGCAGCAGATGAGCGGTCTCGACCACCTGCTGTACCTCGCGTCGACCTCGGACGACTCGGGCACGGCAACCATCACGCTGACGTTCGCGGCCGGCACCAACCCTGACATCGCGCAGGTGCAGGTGCAGAACAAGCTGCAGCTCGCCACGCCGCTGCTTCCGCAGGCGGTGCAGCAGCTCGGCACCAAGGTCACGAAGTCGAGCAGCAGCTTCCTGCTGGTGATGGCGTTCGTCTCGACCGACGGCAGCATGTCCAAGTACGACCTCGCGAACTACGTGGCGTCGAACATCGAAGACCCGGTCAGCCGTATCGACGGGGTCGGCACGGTGACGCTGTTCGGCTCGCAGTACGCGATGCGGATCTGGCTCGACGCGAACAAGCTGAACAACTTCTCGCTCACGCCGGTCGATGTGCAGGCCGCGCTGCAGGCGCAGAACGTGCAGGTCGCGGGCGGCGCGCTCGGCGGCACGCCGTCGGTGCCGGGCCAGGTGCTGCAGGCCACGATCACCGAGGCGACGCTGCTCAATACGCCCGAGCAGTTCGGCAACATCCTGCTGAAGGTCAATCCGGACGGCTCGCAGGTGCGTCTGCGCGACGTGTCGCACATCGAGCTCGGCGGCGAAAACTACAACTTCGACACCAAGTACAACGGCCAGCCGACGGCAGGCTTCGGTATCCAGCTCGCTACGGGCGCGAACGCGCTCGCCACCGCGAAAGCGGTGCGGGCAAAGGTCGCCGAACTGTCGAAGTACTTCCCGCACGGTCTCGTCGTCCAGTACCCGTACGACACGACGCCGTTCGTGCGCCTGTCGATCGAGGAAGTGGTCAAGACGCTGCTCGAAGGTATCGTGCTGGTGTTCCTCGTCATGTACCTGTTCCTGCAGAACCTGCGCGCCACGCTGATTCCGACGATCGCGGTGCCGGTGGTGCTGCTCGGCACGTTCGCGATCATGAGCGTGGTCGGCTTCTCGATCAACGTGCTGTCGATGTTCGGCCTCGTGCTCGCAATCGGCCTGCTGGTGGACGACGCGATCGTGGTGGTGGAAAACGTCGAGCGGGTCATGCAGGAAGAGGGCTTATCGCCTCGCGAGGCAACCCGCAAGGCGATGGACCAGATCACCGGCGCGCTCGTCGGCGTGGCGCTCGTGCTGTCGGCGGTGTTCGTGCCGGTGGCGTTCTCGGGCGGCTCGGTCGGCGCGATCTACCGGCAGTTCTCGCTGACGATCGTCGCGGCGATGGTGCTGTCCGTGCTCGTCGCGCTGATTCTGACGCCGGCGCTGTGCGCGACGATCCTCAAGCCGATTCCGAAGGGGCATCACGAAAAGGCCACCGGTTTCTTCGGCTGGTTCAACCGCACCTTCAACGCGAGCCGCGACAAGTACCACTCGGGCGTGCACCACGTGATCAAGCGCTCGGGCCGCTGGCTCATCATCTACATGGTGGTGATCTTCGCGGTGGGCCTGCTGTTCGTGCGTCTGCCGAAGTCGTTCCTGCCTGATGAAGACCAGGGCACGATGTTCGTGCTCGTGCAGACGCCGACCGGCTCGACTCAGGAAACCACGGCGCGCGCGCTGAAGGACGTGTCCGACTACCTGCTCAACGACGAGAAGGCAATCGTCGAGTCGACCTTCACGGTGAACGGCTTCAGCTTCGCCGGCCGAGGCCAGAACGCGGGTCTCGTGTTCGTGCGGATGCGGGACTACGGCGAGCGCCAGCATGCGGACCAGAAGGTGCAGGCGCTCGTGGGCCGTCTCTTCATGCACTTCAGCAGCTACAAGAACGCGCTCGTGTATCCGGTCAATCCGCCGTCGATTCCTGAACTCGGCACGGCAGCGGGCTTCGACTTCCAGCTGCAGGACCGCGCCGGTATCGGTCACGCGAAGCTGATGGAAGCGCGCAACATGCTGCTCGGTCTCGCCGCGAAGGACCCGACGCTCGCGCAGGTGCGTCCGAACGGCCTGAACGACACGCCGCAGTTCAAGGTGAACATCGACCACGAGAAGGCCGCCGCGCTTGGCGTGTCGCTCGCCGCGATCGACCAGACGTTCTCGATCGCGTGGGCGTCGCAGTACGTCAACAACTTCCTCGATACCGACGGCCGGATCAAGAAGGTGTACCTGCAGGGCGACGCGCCGTTCCGCATGAAACCGGAAGACGTGAATGCCTGGTTCGTGCGCAACAACGCCGGCACGATGGTGCCGTTCTCGGCCTTCGCGAGCACCGAGTGGACGTTCGGTTCGCCGAAGCTCGAGCGCTACAACGGTATCTCGTCGGTGGAAATCCAGGGCGCGGCCGCACCGGGCAAGTCGACCGGCCAGGCCATGGCGGCGATGGAAGCGCTCGTCACGAAGCTGCCGCCCGGCGTCGGCTACGAGTGGACGGGGCTGTCGCTGCAGGAACGCCAGTCCGGTTCGCAGGCGCCGATCCTGTATGGCATCTCGATCCTCGTCGTGTTCCTGTGTCTCGCGGCGCTGTATGAAAGCTGGTCGATCCCGTTCTCGGTGATCATGGTGGTGCCGCTCGGCGTGATCGGCGCACTGCTGGCCGCGACCTTGCGCGGGCTCGAGAACGACGTGTTCTTCCAGGTGGGTCTGTTGACCACGGTCGGCCTGTCGGCGAAGAACGCGATTCTGATCGTGGAATTCGCGCGCGAACTGCAGCAGGGCGAAGGCATGGGGCCGATTGAGGCCGCGCTCGAAGCGGCGCGTCTGCGGCTGCGCCCGATCCTGATGACCTCGCTCGCGTTCATTCTCGGCGTGCTGCCGCTCGCGATCAGTAACGGCGCGGGCTCGGCCAGCCAGCACGCGATCGGCACCGGCGTGATCGGCGGTATGTTGACGGCGACCTTCCTCGCGATCTTCATGATCCCGATGTTCTTCGTCGTGATCCGCGCGAAGTTCGGCGGCGAGAAGGAAGACCCGGACGAGGCGCTGCGCCACTACGAACAGCACCATCCGCATGAACCGCAGGGTGGCGGTTCGGCAGGCGGGTCGGCTGACCATGACTCGGGCAAGGATGGACATTGAGATGCAAAAACATTCTTTGATTGCAGTGGCGGTCGCGCTGCTCGCCGCGGGTTGCACGATGGCGCCGCACTACGAGCGCCCCGCCGCGCCCGTCACGGCGACCTTCCCGACGGGCGGCGTGTACGACACGCAGCCCGGCGCTCCGGGCGCGCGCAGCGCGAACGGCCAGGCCGCCGCCGACATCGGCTGGCGCGAGTTCTTCGTCGATCAGCGCTTGCAGCGGCTCATCGAAATCGCGCTGAAGAACAACCGCGATCTGCGTGTGTCGGTGCTGAACATGCAGGCGTCGGCCGCGCAGTACCGGATCGTGCGCGCGGGGCTGTTCCCGACGCTCAATGCCGCGGGGTCGCAAAGCCGGCAGCGCACGCCGCGCGACCTGCTGATCTCGCCCAACGGCCCGACCATTTCCAACACGTATTCGGTGGGGCTGAATGCGTCGTGGGAAATCGACTTCTTCGGGCGCGTGCAGAGCCTCAAGGACCAGGCGCTGGCGACGTATCTCGGTACGGCGCAGGCGCGCAAGGCCGCGGAAATCTCGCTGGTCTCGCAGGTCGCGAACCAGTACCTGACGCTGCTCGAACTCGACGATCTGCTGAAGGTCACGCAGGACACGCTGACGAACGCGCAGGAGTCGTACCGCATCACGAAGCTGCAGTTCGACAACGGCACGGGTTCGGAACTCGATCTGCGCCAGGCGCAAACGGTCGTCGAGACCGCGAGCGCCAATCTGCAGGCGCAGGCGCGTTTGCGGGCGCAGGCTGAAAACGCGCTCGTGCTGCTGGTCGGCGAGCCGTTGCCGGCCGATCTGCCGCCGGGCTTGCAGCTGAACGACCAGAATCTGCTCACGGACATTCCGGCGGGCTTGCCGTCCGACCTGCTCACGCGCCGTCCCGACATCATGGAGGCCGAGGAGAACCTGCTCGCGGCCAACGCGAATATCGGCGCGGCGCGCGCGGCGTTCTTCCCGAAGGTCTCGCTGACCGGCAGCTTCGGCACGCTGAGCCCGACGCTCGGCGGGCTGTTCAAGCCGGGCTCGGCGGCGTGGAGCTTCGCGCCGTCGATCACGCTGCCGATCTTCGAGGGTGGCCAGAACATCGCCAACCTCAATCTCGCCAACATCGAGAAGAACGTGCAGATCGCCACGTATGAAAAGGCGATCCAGACGGCCTTCCGCGAAGTGGCGGACGGGCTTGCGGCGCGCGGCACCTACGATCAGCAGATTCAGGCGCTCGAGCGCAATACGTCGGCCGAGCAGCGTCGCCTCGATCTGTCGAACCTGCGCTACAAGAACGGCGTCGACAGCTATCTGTCGGTGCTGACCGCGCAGACCGATCTGTATTCGTCGCAGCAGTCGCTGATTACCGCGCGCATGCAGCGCCTCGAAAACCTGGTCACGCTGTACCAGGCGCTCGGCGGCGGCTGGATCGAGCACACCGGCGACCAGCCGCGTCCCGCGGACGCGCCGGTCGACTACGGTGCGGCGAGCGCGCCGGTCGCAGCTTCGGCGGCGACGGCGGGGTGAGCGTCGGCAGTCGGTAACGTGCTGGCGCGGCGGCGCCCGGCGAAGTAGAGGGAACCGCCCACCGCTCGCGCAAGCAAGCGGCGCAGCAAACAGAAAAGCCACGGCGTGCCGTGGCTTTTCTGTTTGTGTGCGGTATCCGTCGCGACGAGAAGCCGAATGGGCTTCAAGCGAGGCGATGGCAAATCAGGTGGCAGTAGATGAGCGGGGCCGGTACTTGCTCGGCGACGCTCAAAGCACAATCCACGGTGCCCAGCGTCCTGCCATGGGGCGCGACTCATCGCCTGCGCCTGCGCTTGCGTCGAAGACTTCACCCACGACACGGCGAACCCAAACCGAAATCCAAACCCGAACCCGCCGCCGGCACCCACCAAAGCTCAATGCAAATCCGCCGCCCGCAGCATCTCGTTATGCGGCGGTTCGCTGCCCGCGCTCGTGTCGAGATCGTGTCCGGCGCGGCGAATCTCGCAGCGCGCCTTCTTCTCGCTCTTCACGCCGTTGAAGATCAGGTTCAGCACGACCGCCGACACTGACGCCAGCAGAATCCCGCTATGCAGCAGCGGCGACAGCGCCGGCGGCAGTTGCGAGAAGAAGTGCGGCGAGACGACCGGCACGAGCCCGAGGCCGATGCTGACCGCGACGATGAACAGGTTGTGGTGATTCTTCACGAAGTCGACGCGCGAGAGCACCTTGATGCCGTTCGCCGCGACCATGCCGAACATCACGATGCCCGCGCCGCCGAGCACGAACGCCGGCACCGAGGCGACCACCTGCGCCATCTTCGGGAACAGGCCGAGCAGCACGAGGATCACGCCGCCCATCGCGCAGACGAAGCGGCTCTTCACGCCGGTCACGCCGATCAGTCCGACGTTCTGCGAAAACGACGTATGCGGGAACGAGTTGAAGATGCCGCCGATCAGCGTGCCGAGCCCGTCGACGCGCAGGCCGCGCACCAGCGTCTTCTGATCGACCGGACGATCGACCATGTCGCCGACCGCGAGGAACATGCCCGTCGATTCGATGAACGTGACGAACATGACCGTGACCATCGTCGCGATCGAGAGCGGGTCGAAGTGCGGCAGACCGAAGTGGAACGGCATCACGAAGCCGACCCACGGTGCGTGCGTGACGCCGTCCATGTTGACGCGGCCGAGCAGCAGCGCGATCACGAAGCCGGCGACGATGCCGAGCAGCACCGAGATATTGGCGACAAACCCGCGGGCAAACTTGTTGATGAGCAGGATCAGCGTCAGCACGAGCAGCGACAGGCCGAGGTAGACCGGATTGCCGTAGTCGGGATTGCCGACGCCGCCCGCCGCCCAGTTGATGCCGACTTC
>Ga0154001_1000163_pt1 | contig 19428 bp, 10 predicted proteins | sample TSNJ085MetaG_FD_104699 | JGI IMG/M metagenome (GOLD analysis project Ga0154001, IMG submission 104699) | Attine ant fungus gardens microbial communities from New Jersey, USA - TSNJ085 MetaG | ecosystem: Host-associated > Fungi > Mycelium > Unclassified | place: USA: New Jersey, Wharton State...
GGTGGTTGATAGGTTAACAATTTCTATGTGAACATGTCTTATTTCAATGTCTTGTCTATCTGATTCAATTCATCAGAATATGTCAGAGATTAATACCAAAGAATTATATAATAATCATGATACCAATGCTACAAGTAATTTTCCCTACCTCAAATTTGTCCTTCTGATGCTGTATTTTCCCTAACACTATCTAGTATAATTACAATAAACTGAGGATCTCCTTGTAGTATGACCATTGGGTTGAGCTAACTCTAGGACTGAGTTGTCTTTTTTTATTTGGGGTGAACAAAGAGAACTCAATAGAGTTCCCCTTAGATTTGGGCTACTGTAAGGGCTACTGGAGTGGAGTAGGCTCCAGGAGAATCCTTAGTCATATTACAACTCCTAAGTATGTTACAACTTACCTCCAGGAGAATCCTTAGAGTTTAGGATGAGACTCCTAGAGATATACTCTACAATATATATACTACTATAGTCTGTCTGTCCCTGATCCTATAGTCCTATCTGGCAGGGTCAGGAGTCACCAAGTTGAGCTCAGGGCAATTAAATATTATATAGTAATATTTAATTAGGCACAGGGTTGCTCCAGAAGGTTAGTTTAGTATTGCAGAGGTGGTATTAGTAAAGTTCCCTTATACTCACCTCCCTCTTCAAGATTGCTATGTCTTGAAGCAATTGTTCTAGGTCCAAAAATTGCATCAAAGTCTGTCTGGCAGATGTATCTAGGGTATAAGGGGACTCTACCAATACTACCTCTGAAACACTAGACTCATAGCCCAGAATGACCCTACACTTAATCAAATATTATATAGTAATATTTAATTTCCCTTAGCTCAACTCAAAGACTCTTGACCCTGACTAATAGGACTATAAACTCAGGGGTACCTCAGCAGTAGGAGTATATATTGTAGAAGTACACCCCAGAAGCCTTATCCTAAACTCTAAGAATTCTCCTGGAGATGAGTTGTAACATAACTTGGGAGTATAATATCACTAAGAATTCTCCTGGAGTCTACTCTGCTCTAGTTGCCTTTATACTATATTTATTCTGGTCTGACCTTCTATCTTTCTCCAAGTCCTGTTTAAGCCCTTTCTGTAGACCCTTCTTTTATTAAACCTTCTATCAACCCCAAAGCCAATGAACTGGTTCTTGAAGTTTCTAAACAAGTAATGGTCAAGGTTGAAAAATATATCCTGTCCTCCATTTCTCATTCTATCCATGCCACTTGTTCTCAATGGATCAAGACCCTCTATTATATTATTTCTGTTTCTTTTGAAGGTAGTCCAACCTCCATTTCTGAGCCAGATCATTTTTCTCCCAGTCTGGTTGTATCAGTGCTTATACATCATTGCAACCCCACTATCTCTATTCTATTCTATAGGGTCCTGTAGCAACTTAGCCTAAGACGACTTAATCACACTCCAAGTCCAAGTTGACAAGAAGAACTCAATAGAGTTCTTATTGGATTCTATATACTACTTATACAACTATCATAAATGGCTACTTACTGATTTGTAATTAGTTAATTTGATAATCAAAGTACTCAAAAAAGTAAAGTTAGACAAGTAGCAAAAGATATTGTTAAGTCTGAGGTTTATTCTTAGACATAAAGTTCTTAAATATATAATTATGGTAGTTTATACACAAGAACAGCCTACTTGTTAGTGTAAAGTCATAAAGGCTTAGAGCTCAACTGAGATAGTTGTTTAGGAAGAACTCAATAGAGTTTCTTGTTGTATTTTCCTAGATACTTATATAAGTATTAGGTAGTCTGTATACCTATCTCCTACAATCACATGACCCTTACTAAGAACTATTTATATCTTACATAATCCTTCCTACATTATTTATATCTTTTCCTACATTATATTCTTGGATGTTTCCCATCAAGTTGATGAACATACAAGAAATATTTTCCTTTCTAAAAATTGTCTTATAATATAGCCCTCCCTTCAAGTTTTCTTATTCCAAGAAATTTTTCCATTGTCTCCAGTTCTCCTTTTATCTCTTTTCCCTCTGTCTTTTGTATTCTTTATTTGACTACCCCTATAGTACTTTTGCTATAAACCTCTCTAGGAGTTCTCAAGAGAACTTCTTTTTGTTGTCTTTTTCTTCTTATTACCTTATTTTTTCAGCTTCTTTCTTATACTCTCTTTTAAACTTCTCAACCAGCTCCTTTGCATTTTTTAGGTTTTCTCTACTTTCCCAAGTGTCTCCCTCTACTGTGTACTCTTTCTATTATACTAGGAATTTTTTCTTTCTTTTGACTATTTTTTTGTTTAGTATTTTTTCTATCTCAAATTCCTTTTCTCCTTTGATAATAACTGGTTTTGGTAGAGTTTTTCTTTGTCCTTCTACCTGGAACCTGTACAATTGCACTTAACTTATGTTAACTATAGGGTATATTTTAATAGAACTAGGTAATTCTAATTTTATAATATTAGTTGAGATAATTTCTTTGACCTTGTAAGACCCTACAAATTATTCTGTTAACTTCTCTAACCTCCTTTTTATCATCTGCTATTTGAGATTCTTTGTACTTAATAGTACTAAATCCCCAATTTTATACTCTTCTCCTTCATTTTGCTTCCTATCTACATACTTCTTCATCTTCTCCTGTGCTTTCTTTAATACTGCTTTTGTCTCTTCCTGGATTTTCCTCATTCTTTCTATAAACTTCTCTACTATCTTAAACTTTCCCTTTTTTTTTCTCTTAAATCCTATTTATAGATCTTGACTGTAATTTGCCTTAAAGGGGAATACTTTTGTAGCTGAGTAGATTTTGTTATCATATACAAGTTCAGTAGTCTCCAGCCAATCTGACCACTGTTCCTGTTTGTGATCAGTAAAGACTCTCAGGTATTGTTCTAGTTTCTGATTGATCCTCTCTGTTTGCCTATCTATTTGGGAATAATAGGCTATTGACAGCTTTATCTGGATCTCCAGCAACTTGTTCAGTTCCTTCATTATTTCTGCTGCAAACTGCATTCCTCTATCCAATATAATACTTTCTGAAAGGTCATGTAATTTCCAAACATAATCTCTAAATAACTAAGCAAGCCCTTTTGCCAATGTTTTTTCCATAGTTGCTATAAAATGTACTATTTTACTAAAGCAGTCACATACTATGAGAATTGTGTCATAACCTTGAACCAGGGGTAGTTTGGTGATGAAGTCAGCTAAAATATAACTCTATGGTTTCTTTAGGATCACATTTGGCATAAGTTTCTCTACTGGGGCCTTACCTTTGTTTTTATATTGCTGATAGATATTACATCCATCCATATATCTCTCTACTTTCTTTGTAACTCCTAGTCACCAGTAATTCCTTATGACTAACTCTATTGTTTTTTATCTCTCCCTATATTCTTCTATTGGTGTATTATAGTGTAGACATACTACCTCTCTTTTCAGATCCCCTTCTAGAACATATATTTATTTTTCTTTTATAACTACTCTTTCTTTTATTAGCCACTTCTCGTCTTGGAGGCTTTTTATTTCTACTCTCTTTAGTTCTTCTACTACTTTTACTACTTTTTTGTTCCCTTTCTATATTTTTTTAATTCTCTCTCTTAGATTTCTATCTTTTACTAGTATTTCTACTTCTCTTACCTACTCTAGCTTGATCAACATTCTGTCTTTGTTATCCTTCTCTACCTCTTTCTGCCAATCTACTCTTTGACTCAGTCCATTGGCTTTACCTATGCTTTTTCCAGAAATATATTTCAAAGTAAAGTTGAAGTATGACAAGTATAAAGCCTACCAGACTTGTCTTTGGTTTAACTTTTGACTCATTATGAAATACTGGAGGTTTTTATGGTCTATCCAGATCTTGAACTCCATTTTTGCTCTCTCTAGGTAATGTCTCCATGCTTTTAGGCATCAAATTACTGCCAACATTTCTTTGTTATAAATCTCATAGTTTTATTCTGTTGTATTCAGTACCTTAGAGATAAAAGCTACTGGCCTCTATTTTCTGTCCCTACACTTTGTTGATAACACTCCTTCTATTGCATAGTCCAATACATCTACTTCCACTTGTATTTCTTTGTCTAAGTCTGGTATTGCCAAGACTAGCTCTGTCGTAAAGGCCTTTTTCAGCTTTCCAAACATCTCCTCCTGTACTTTTTCCTATCTTTACTTCTTCTTCTTTCTGACTAACACATATAGTGGTACTATAAGTTTTGCAAAGTCCTTAATGAATTGCCTATAGTAGTTGGTGAGTTCCAGAAACTTTTGTACCTCCTTTACATTTCTTGGTGTTAGCTAGCTTAGGACTTCTTTTACCTTTTCCCTCTGTATTTCTACCCCCTTTGGTCCTATTACTACTTGTAGGAACTTTATCTCCTTCACCTTTTACCTATACTTTTCTGGCTTTACAAAAAGATTATTTTCTTCAAGTTATTTTAATATCTCTTCTATTATTTTGTCATACCCCTTCTCTATTTCTGTTACCACAATGATATTGTCTATAAAGGTAGCTGTATTCCCTTGATTTATCATATCATGGAACAAATTGTTTATCATTGTCTAGAAGGTAGTAGGGGAGTTTATAAGCCCAAAATATATTATGGTTGGCTCATAAACTCTAATGTGTATTGTGAATGCTGTTTTCTACTTGTTCTCTTCTTTGATTCTAGCATTGTTATATCCCTACCTCAAGTTCAGCTTCATAAAAACCCTTTTATTGCTTACCCCATCCAAGATATTGGTGATCAATAGTAATGGATATCTGTTTTTGACAGTCCACTGGTTCACATACCTATAATCCTGTACTATTTGTTGTTTACTATTCTTTTTAGCTAAAAAATGTACTGGCAATATTTGTAGCAATTTTGATAGTCAAATATATTCTTTTTACAGTTAATCTTCTACAAATGCTTATATTTTCTTTTGCTCTTCCCTCAACAATGAGTATACCTTCTCTTTTTTAGGCATAAAGTCTTCTTTTAACTCAATTGCATAATCCTAGGCCTTTTGCACTAGCATTTTTCCCAACTCCACTTTTCTGAATACTCTTTTCCATTTCCAAAATCTCTTTAGCACCCACTTCTCTACTTCTTTCTCTACTTCTGTTTTCCTAACTTCTTTTTCCTTTTCTTTTTATTTCTTTTTTCTATATATGGGTGGACAATTTGTTATCTTTACTTCTCTTTTTTCCCAATCTATCTCTGGGTTATACGCAGCTAACCATGGTATACCTAATATCACCTCTGTTTTCCCTAGATTATATACATCTATTCTTACTCTTTTTATATGCCCTTTGAAGAACATATTGCACTCAACCTGGTGTATAATTGTTCCTCCCACATTTACTGTTTTATTTATATTTCTTATCAATGGTAGAGTTTTTAGTCTTTCTAAGTTAAACTTTTTTTTTTTTTACAAATTAGGTGTTCATAAACAACTCAGTTGCACCACTATCAAGTAGTACTTTAACTGCTACTCTCTTATGGTTTTCCAACTTCTCTAGTCCTACCTTTATCTATACTTCTCTTAGCGGCCGTAGTATATACTACACATCTCTTACTCCCTCAGTGTTGCTTTGACAAGAAACTTTATTTCCCAGTTTCTCTGGACACAATACACTGTATATATTTGAGAAGGCCAGCTAGAAGCTCACTGTCCTCCATTGTCTTTTGTTGACTCTTATGGTATCTCTACTACTTTTCTCTCTCTTTCTTTTCTTTGCCAATAATTCTTTGCCAACAATTCTTGGCCATATAGCTCTACTTTTTATATATAAAGCATGTTCTATCTTCTTTTCTTCCTTTTTTCACCTCTATTGCATTGGAGTCCCTTGCTAACTCCAGCTATCCCCTTTTATTCTAATATCCTCCTCTATACTAGTCCCCTGGCCTCTATGTGATCTGTTCCCCTTTTTCTCCATATGATCCTTCCCTAAACCCTTCTCTAGACTGTGCATTTCCCTGTAAATGTACTACATTCCTTTCTAACATTTTTTTCTCTACTCTACTCTGTCTTTAATTCCTATCTAATCTTACTGTCCTCTCCTGCTATTCTTCTATTATACTAGAAGGGCTTTCTGCTTTTGCTAACTTCCTTCTAAGTACTCTGCTCAATCCTCTTTTGAACTCTTCAATAAGAGGACATCTCTTATAGCTGCTTCTTTGTGTTATCTTTTTGAATTCCTGGACATATTTGTTGCAGGTCCTCTCTTCTTGCTTAATTGTCCTCAGCTATTCTATCTTTCATTCTTTTTTTGCTGTCTCTCCAAATTCATTTCTCATTTTACTAAACAATTCTTTTACTGTCTCTGCTTTTGATTCCTTTTTTAATAGTTCATCCAACAGGTTGTTCTTCCATACCTCTACTACCCCCTTTTGGTATATAGAACAGTATCTAGGCTATCTTCATTACTTTTGATTCTCCTGTCATTTTTATACTTAAATATAAGCAAGCCACATCAATAAATGTGTTTACTTCTTCTATCCTTCTACTAAATAATGAAAGCTTTACTACCTCTACTCTCACTCCTCTATTTTGTTATAATAGAGTAACCATATGCTGCTGCAGGCTGGCAATAAGGGTAAGAAGTTGTTCCTTTCTAGTAGATAGAGCCTACAATACAAGGGCAATAAATTGCTCTATAGGTTGCTATTGTTGTTGGTGGGATATATGTGGTAGTAATAGTGATAGTGATAATAATAATTCCTCATAAGAGGGTAAGTGGTCTTCTTTATTTAAACTTATAGCTAGCTACTGACTAAGAAGAGTAAAATAATACTATCCCTAAGAAGGGAATTCCTAAGCTAGACAGGCCTTTAGAAGGTTGCCATCATTCCTCTGCATAAACTGATTATAATGGACCAGTAGCACAAAGCTGATAGCAAAAGACTAAGTACAAGCCCACTTAATATAGAAATCAGATCTCAGACAGGGACATGAGTTTTGTTTAGACTATCTACCTACTATCTCTAACTGATAGTGAAGTCCCTTTTATAGCTAGGGTCCGCTTTCCAAAAAGCTTTCGAGTACTGTGCTTGTTAGCAAAAATGATGAGAGAGTAAGTAAGAATAGAGATATTGAGGCTACAAGATACAGAGTTAACAATGGGAATTGAATTCTTATACTAGCATGAAGTTATAAGGACTTAGAGCTCAACCAAGGTGGTTATTCAGAAAGAACTCAATAGAGAACTCAATAGAGTTTCTTATTGGATTCTCCTAGGTACTTATACAAATATATTATGAAAGTCCCAAGCAGGAAAAAGTCTCCTGTGCATTTGAACACTTAGTCCAAAACCTCAAAGCATATAATGGGGTTAAGATATAAATAGCAGGGGAACTTAAAAAGCCAAGTCACATGATAAGGTCACAAGATTGTAGAACATTCTGGAAGAACATGTGATTGTGGACTAATAGCAGTACAGCCACTGTAAAAAGTAGTATAAGTAGTAGTCCAATCCAATAAAGAACTCTATTGAGTTCTTCTTGAACATCCACCTAGGATGATCACTAAGGATACTTACTGTCTCTCAATAACAAAATATTAGGTAGTCTATATACCTATCTCCTGTGATCACATAACCCTTACTAAAAACTATTTATATCTTATATAATCCTTCCCACATTGTATTCTTGGATGTTTCCCATCAAGTTGATGAATATATAAGAAATATTTTTCTTCCTGGAAGTTATTTCATAATATATTAGCAGTTCTAGATTTAGACAAAGAATTCAGAATGGAAGCAGATGCTTCAAATTATACTACTAGAGAAGTTTTATTAATGAAATACTTTGATAAACTGTAGAGACCAGTGTTATATTACCAGTAAATTTTTGGTAGAAATATAATATGGGATACAATTTATATTTCTGAATTCAATAGTTGGATCCATTCTAGAATTCTTCTACAAGCTCCAGATGTAATCTAGAACCAAGAATGGACACCTCTACCAAACAGTCACTAAGCTGTCACTTGCTTAATAGCATATACCTTAGGAGGCAAGACTAATGAACTAGCATTAGGTTTTTTAGAGACAAACTATTAATGTTCACACTCTAGAACTCAGAAACTCTAGAATACCTTTGGAATACTATAGACTTTCAATCTAAAACAGACTTAAATAAATATAATACCAAAGTGACAGATCAAAAGTCTATCAATGACTTGTGATCTCATTATTACTGGACTCAATCAAAAAGTAGATATAGTATACAATAACATTATGAGCTAGTATACTTGTATGTGTTAAAGCTAGTTTCTAGATTATATTTGGGTAGAAAGTAGCCAGTTGAAAGTTCAGGAGACATTAATAAAAAGTAGTAGTATGGAGGTAGAACAGGAGTACATAGTAGTGACAGAATAGCATAATAGGATAGAAAACAATATTAGACATATCTATATAGTGCAGTTGTAAAGAAAAAAAGTGAAGAAGGCTAGAAGAAAAAGTATTTTCCTTTTCTATTCATTTTTTTTATTGAATCTCATCAATTTGTAATTTTAATATAATACTCAGGGAGCTGGTGAGAGAGAGCATACAATCTTAATACCTACTACTATTTCAAGGGCTCTAGAGTTGTCTTCTAGTACTTGTTTGAGTTCTAAGTAAAGTAGTTAGGTGGTTGAGATAATTTCTTTCTATACCTCTACTCTTTTTGGAAACAAGACATAGTAATAACTTGGATAACCTTCTATAAAATAGCAGACTTAAAAGGCTTGGCTAGCCATCTACTCAGATTGTATTACACTCATAAGGTTTGGTATTGGAGGTGTAGATAAGGGCTTGGTTAAGTGTAGTTAGGCCTAGAAGTAGTTTACTGACTATTTTGATAGTGAGCTTGTTATAGTACATAAAGATTAGTATCTTAGGAATATTATGCAATAATAGAGATAAATAAGGATATAAGGACAAAATAACAGGTGAAAAAGATAGAATCTCCAAACTATTTCACAGTTGTGTATAGACAAGTAGATACAAGAGAAATAAATCAAAAGAAAGAGAGTTTACAAAGAATAATAAATAGTCAAAAGCAAAGTAGAAACTAAAGAAATATAGTATTTTTGGTATCCTCTTGAGTAAGCTCTAGTTGATTGTGGATCTTGAAGATACATATTTGTTTTGTACTGTAATACTATCCTTCTCTATAAGAGAATAGTACAATCTCCAACTACTCTAGTATTAGTAAAAAGAGTAAACTTTAAGTTAAAACAATGAATAACCCAGAAGTTCCAATCAATGTTAGAATAAGGTATTCTACCATATATCCACTAGTATATATATCTACACTAGCTAGTCTGTATATATTGCCAAAGAAACACATGACTTATATATTAATAACTATATTATCTTATAAGGCTACTTAGTACTAATAGAACAATAAGAACAAGAAAAAAAGGTTTATATAAAAAGTAGCTGTATAGATCATAGAGCAAGCTAGATACTACTCACCTATACCAATGTATTACTAAGCTCTTCTAGTGTGACTAAGACTTACCCCCTTATATTCTTGAACTAGTCTAACAGCCTAGCTTACTATCAATATAGCAATACTGTCTAGAACTCTTATATCCTTATATAGGCTTTACTTTAACTGACTGTACACCCCAGGAGCCTTATTCTAATCTCTAAGAATTCTTCTGGAAGTGAGTTGTAATGTATGTAAAAGTATAATATTAACTAAGGATTTTCCTAGAGTCTATTCTACTCCAGTTACTCTTATAGTTTTTATTTGATTACTGTACACTACTTATATACATTTTGTATTCACTTCTATTTATAAAGTTCTGTGTATCTCTTTTGAGTTATTCCCTCTCATACATCCACTGATTATTTAATTAAACAAAAAAGAAAAGAAAAGAAATATAAATAATAACTTAGTTATTTTAACCATATCATGATACTATTTCTCTCTTAAGATTCCTCATTATGAGGATTTTTACAGCTTAAAATAGAGGTTACAAATGTTCTTTATATCATTATTATCTTCTTTTGTCTATTTTCTAAGTTTTAAATCTTTTTGTCTGATTTCTTCTTTTTTCTCTTTTATCATTTTTATTGTTCTTCATCCTCTTGCTTTTTGTTAGTGTAGAGTCATGAAGACTTAAAGCTCAACCAGAGTGGTTGTTCAGAAAGAACTTAATAAAGTTCCTTGTTGGATTCCACTAGGTACTTATACAAATATTAGATGGTCTATGTACCTATCTCCTGCAATTATATAACCTTTACTAAAAACTATCTATATCTTATATAATCCTTTCTATGCTATTTATATCTTTTCTACATTGTATTCTTGGATATTTTCTATCAAGTTGATGAATACATGAGAAATAGTTTTTTGTTTAGAAGTTGTCTCATAATACTTTTTTTTCTTTCTATTATTTCTAATTTCTTTCTAATCTTGTCCATTATACCTTTTATCTGACCAACCAAATAGCTTTTTTGCTATAAATTGCCTTGGTAGTTTTTTTTTTCTAAATATTCTCTCTTTCCTTTTCTGTCTTCTGATATCTTCTATATTTTGCTGGTATTTTTTTTCAAACTCTTTAACTACTTCTTTTGCATTCTCTAGGTTCTCAATTCCTTCTCAAATATCTAATTCTGCTATGAACCTCTTTTATTGTATTAGATATTTGTTCTTTCCTCTAACTTGCTACTTATTTAGTATTCTTTTTACTTTCTATTTTTCTTCTTCTTCTATTATCACTGGAACCAGTTGTTCCTTTTTTTGTCCCTTTACTTATTTTACATATCTATGTATCCTACTGACACTACCTACTGGATATATCTTGATTGTACTAGATAGCTGTAAGGGAATAGCCATCACTCTAGAACAGGGCTTAGCTAAGTACTAGGTTTGCACTTATCTAGCTTATCTTATCTTATGATGCCCATCTATCTATTTGATAAAGTCTACTAAAATGTACATTCAAGATCTTTTTAGAATTAAATTGGATATTAATTTGTCTGCTGGCTATTCTATACAGTTTTTATTTTTTTGATAGAAATTATATTCTTTTTGTTACAAACTTCATTCGGACCATAACTCCAGAAATACTTGACCAATTTCAACAATCTAAATAACTACTAAAAGCCCTTAAAAAAGACTTTTCAAACGGTACCAAAAACATCTCAAAGCAATCAGTATTCACTGAGTTATCAGTAGATCAGTTAGTGATCACCAAGTCACCAGATACTAAATTGCCGATATCTCGAAAACTACTTAATGTAATTGTTTGCTTTAATAACCATTGTGAAGCTCTCTTCAATGCTCTTCTTTTGGCTATAAATAGATCCCAAGGCAATAAGATCCCATGGAGATACAAGGTCCTCAATGTTTGTACATGACACTGATCTTTATCTATAGATTATTATCTGTCCTTGAATAGAACAAAGGACTGCTCTAAGATGGTTAGGTTATCTCTATTTCAAGAACAATAGCACTCCTATATGTAGAACAATAGGTAGTGATCATGTAGTAGGCTGTTCTGGTACACAAACCACCACAATCATGTATTTAAGAACTGTATATCTGAGGATAAACCTCAGACTTAACAATATCTTTTGCTGCTTGTTTAACTTCACTTTTTTGAACACTTTGATTATCAAATCAAGCAATTACAAATCAGTAAGTGGCCATTTGTAATAGTACTGTCACAGTTGTACTATAGACCAGTAGTTATATACTGTATAGTTTACTACCATACCAAAAGGGCGACATTAGCAAGGCTACTTGCTAATGAGGGTCTAGCTATTTATGTAGTTCTTTGAACAGGTATTTTGTTATATCTCCATGTTACTATTTAGTAATCACTTTTTTGTGACACTTTTATATATTGCTTTACCTTCTTGGTTACTCTTGGCTACCAAAAGTTTCTGGTAGCTAGTTCTACTATCTTCTACTGTTCTCTATATTCTTTTACTGGTGTATTATGATGTAATCTAATTATCTCTACTCTCAATATATCATCTTTGGACATAGATACCTTTTCTTCTTTATATATAATACTATCTACTTCTCTTTATTCTTTATCTCACAACATCTTTACTCCAGCTTGTTTTATTTCTTCTATTGCTCTGATTACTTTGTTATCTTTTACTTTTAACTATCTTACTTTTTTTAGTAAGTCTATTCCTTCTACTATTACTTTTACCTTCTCTGTTTTTTTTACTTTCAACTACTCTGTAAGGGAATGCTTTAATTTTTGTAATTTCTCTTTGTATCACTTAGAGATTTAGAAATAAAAGTGACTGGTCTCTACAACTCATCAGAGTACTTTATTGATAGTACTCCTCTAGTAGTATAGTTTGAAGCATCTATTTCTACTCTAAATTCTTTGTCTAAATCTGGAGCTGCCAATACTGGTCTAGTTATAAAAATTTCTTTAAGCTTGTTAAATACTTTCTGCTGCTCCTTTCTCTACTACTATTTTACATCTTTTTTTGTCAACACATTCATTAGTCTTGTTACTCAAGCAAAGTCTTTGATAAACCTTCTATAGTAGTTGGCAAGACCTAAAAACTTTCTGATATCTTTTACATTCTTTGGCTCTGGCCAACTTAGTACTTTATCTACCTTTTCTTTCTTTATTTCAATTCTATTGGATCTTATGATCACTTTCAGAAATCTAATTTTTTGTATCTTCCACACACATTTTCTGACTTAATATACAAGTCATTTTTCTCTAGTCTCTTCAGTATTTCTTCACAATCTTATTATATCTTTTCTCTATCTCTGCTCCTACTAGTATATTATCTATAAAAGCCACTACTATCCCTTTGTTAATTATATCTTTTAGGATTTCATTTATTATTACCTAGAATGTAGCTGGCAAATTTGTTATTCCAAAGAATATAACTGTTAGCTCAAAGAACCCTATATAGATTGTGAATACTTTCTTCTATTTATTCCTTTCCTTAATTTTTACATTGTTGAACCTCCACTAAAGATCTATTTTAGTAAATACTTGTTTGCTCTTTATATTGTCTATTAAGTCTATAATTAGCAGAAGTAGATAGTTATTCTTCACTATCTAGTTATTTAGGTTACAGTAGTCTATTACTATTTTCTTTTCTTTATTTTTTTTGCTTACAAAAGAAACTGGTAATATCTGAAGAGTGTTGTATGACTCAAGTCAAGTTGACTTAGTAGCTAAGTCTTTGAGGGTTACAAAAAGAACTCGATGGAGTTTTTACTCAATTGTACTAGCTACTTATATAAGTATGCTATTTGCTCCTATTTACATTAATAGTATTCTATAACTAGCTAAGAGACTGCTAGTTCAATTCTCTTGTCTGTTATTCTATAAATACATATCTTTGGTCATAGTCAAGATAACTTATAACAAGAGAACTTTAATGGTCTAATATACCTCTTTCTTAGCTGATTTTCTATAAAATTCTAAACTTCTTCTCTTTTATTTTTAGATAAAGGGTAGATCCTTTCTTTCCTAGGTTTAAATGTCTCCTTAAGATCTATGGTATGATCCTAGATTTTTCTTGGTATTCTCTCTAACTCTATTTTTCCAAATACTTTTCTCTACTTTAAAAATTTCTACAGTACTATTTCTTTGATCTTTCTATGGTCTACTTCAACTGCTTTTTTTCTTCTCCAATCCTTTTTATTATTTACTGTTTATCTCATAATCTTTTTTTCTTCTAGGGTTGTTACTCTTTTCTCTCTTTTTGCTTTTTTTTTCTTTCAACTTCATATTCCTTCTATACAATAGTAGACATCTTGTTATTTTTACTTCTCCTATCTCCTAGTTTATCTCTAGATTATGCACTTGTAACTACAGTATCTCTAGTATTATATCTGTTCTTTCCAGATCACATATATCTATTCTTATTCTTTCTATATGACTCTTATAGTACACATTCATTTCTACTTAATAAATAATAGCTTCTGTACTATTATTTATTCCATTCTAATATTCAACCACACTTTTCTTAGTATTTTAAATATCCTTCTTACTTCTCTTTGCTCACTTACTCTTTCTTACTATATCTTTCAAAGCCTTTGTCCATGTACTATTCTGCTACACTTTTCTTTGTTCAGGGTACACTGCTATTATACCGCTAGCAAAATTTCTGTGGAAATATAACATAGGATACATTTTATATTCCTAGATTTACCATCTAAATTCACTCTAAAAATTTTCTACAAGCTCCAGACATAATCCAAGTATAGGTATTTCTACTAAGTAGTTATCAAACTATTACATGTTAGAACAGTATATACCTTGGGAGGCAAGAATAATAAGCTAGTATCTGGTTTTTCAGAGACAGACTATTCCTAATAATATCTTAGAACTCAGATACCTCATTTTATCTTTAGAATGTAGTATAATTTCAATTTAGAGTAGACTTAGACTAATATAATGCCAAGATGACAAATCAAAAGTTTACCAACAACTTGTGATCCCATCATTGTTGGACTCAATCAAAAAGCAGACATTATACAAGACAATGATAGTATTGAGAGCTTTTGTATATAATAGAAGTAGTTTTTAGACTGTATTTGGGATAAAAGGTAGTTGATTAGCTGGATAGGAGAAGTAAGTGGAAAAAGAAGCATAGGAGTGGAGTAGAATCATATAATTATATCCAATAGCCATGAAGAGATAAGAGGCAAAATCTATTATGGCCATATAGTAATATCAGTAGAAAAAAAGTAAGAGAGGCTGAAAGAAGAAGGTGTTTTTCTTTTTATTTATTTTCCAATTGAATCTCAAACATTTGTAACTTTAATATATATCTTAGAGTGGAGAGTAGTAGAGGAGTACCTTCTTGGCCCTTGCTTTCATCTCAGAAGCTCTAGAGGTCATTGAATACATTTTTTTAAGTGTATAAGAGATAATCTTAATGAAAGATTGAATTGGTAGTATTGTTGTTTTGTATCCTACTTGGTCTGGAGAACAAGTAGTAAGGATAACTTGGACAACCTTTGGTAGAGTAGTAGGCTGGGAAAGTCTAGCTAGCCATTCACTTAGACTGTATCATATCTATAAGATTTAGTGTTAAAGATATAAATAAGGGCTTGATTAAGATTAGTAAGGCCCATAAATAGTATACTAACTACACTTGCTAGTAAGCTTGTTATGGTATATAAAAGTTAGTATCTTAGAGGCATTATGCTAGGCACAATCCAGATTGATCTTACAATTATTTCAATTATTTTTACATTGTAGATAAGCTGCACTTTTTTTTTTTAATTTCTTTTTGATACTCCCACTACCTATTCATCCCCATGAACCCTTTAGTATACAATTAAGAACTGTCATTGTCTTTTTTCTACTTGCTTGTTGTAGTAAAAACCTTTTTTGCCTCTTTTACCACTACCTTCCAGTTTTACTGTAGTCATTTTCTCCCTGTCCAATATTCTAGGTACTAGATATTTTTTTTTTCTCTTCTGATATTTTCTTCCCTACTATTGTATTTTTTCTTCCATACTTTGTACATTTAACTTTACTTTCTGTTTTATTATTCCTTCATTTTTATGCCTTTAGATAACTCTTATACTATACATTTCTCAGTTTCTCTCTAGAGATAAAATTCTGTTTTTGGTTTTCTTCTATTTTGGTACCTTTATAGTCATACCCTCCATACTCTACAAATGTTACTACTTCTTATCTCATTTTTGAACTCCTCCCTTCTAGTGCTGTATTTCTTGGGAGCATCCCTGCATACTGCTATATTTCTATACCTTTTTCCATAAGGAATATACTGGCCTCTTCTCTTACTATGCTTTTTGTAGATTAACTATATATACCACCTCCTCATTTCATTTCATTTTATTCTTTACCTTTATATTTGAATACTCTTACTTATAGTATTTTATTTCCTAACACCTAAAGCATTGTACTTTCTTATCTTCTATTTCTTATCTCCTTATACTTACTTCTTCTCTTATTCTACATTGCATTACTTGTCAGCAACTGACTCAAGAACCTTAAGTTAGGGGTTAACTCAAGATAACACTTCAGGGTTAGAAGAGAACTTGATGGAGTTTTTGCTTAATTGCAGTCTACTAAATATACAAGTATAGTTTTTGTTTTTGTTTAAACTACAAGTTATCCATCAGCTACTGGTTCAACTCTAGTCTATGTCTATTCTATTTATAGCTTATTGTCATAGTCAAGGTGATTTATGATATTACTCTACTTGCTATTACCTTGAATTTATTCTGGAGAGTCAGTTTCCCCTTTATTTCTTCTTTTCTATTCTTGTGGTTATAGGTTAGATATCCAAATATTTTATACTTCCAATACACTCTTCCTTTTCTTTTCTCTATCTCTGTTCTTAGTTTGGTGAGAGTACATGATTGGTTGAACATCTCACTTATGAGAAAGTTATATTGCTCTAGAAACATAATACTATATCTCTAGAAAAGTCAAATAAGAAATAATCTTACTAATGTTATATTTACTGGAGCACAAGATCTTTATCCAACTAGATATCTACTGCTTTACTTACTACTACCCTAGTAATATAGTTATACTATCACTCTAAGGAGAGTGTTACAGTTGTACTATGAACTAGTAGTCATATACTGTATGGTTTATATTACAAAAAAGTAACTACTAAATAGTGATATAGAGATATAATAAAATACCTGTTCAAAGAACTATATAAATAGCTAGACCCTCATTAACAAGTAGCCTTGCTAATGTTGCCCTTTTGGTATAGTGGTAAACTATACAGTATATAACTACTTGTTATAACTTGGCAAAATGGCTTAAGTCATTATTTACTTTTCTTTTCCTTTCTAGACTTACTACACAAGGATAGAGCATGAGAAAGTATCATATAACTAAATGTCATAGAGTTATAGGGTTATGAGTCACAGTCAGGTGACATCACATGACTAAGTCACATAGGAACTGTGGGAAGATAGTGTACAGACCATGTAGTAGTTGTATAAGTAGTATAGGAAATTTAATGGGAACTCCATCGAGTTCTCCTTGTCAACTCAGACTAGGAGTAGTTCTAAGATGTCTTAGTCTAAGTCCTTACACTACTGGTCTATAGTACAACTGTAATATTAAGTTAACAAGAAGAACTTGATAGAGTTTTCATTTGATTACTATATACTACTTATATATATTCTGTATTTACTCCTATTTATAAAGTCTCACATATCTCTTCTGAGTCATTCTCTTTCACAAGTCTACTGATTATTTAATTAACTGAAAAAGAAAAGAAAAGAAATATAAATAATGACTTAGCCATTTTGGCTATATCATAACACCATAAGCAGTAGAAATCTATAAATACTAAAACTATAAGAATTTTTTTACAAAACATATATAGAAATAAACTATTCACAAAAACTATTCTAGAAGAAAGAAAACTTGAATATAATATTATATTCATTTAGAAACCCCTCTAGTACTATATTAGACAAGTGCCCAGTTACCTATTTCCAGATAGCAAAGCAGTTATAGAAGCTTTTCATAATCCAACATGAACTCTTTTTGTCCAAACAGTAGCTATTAATAACAACTAATCTAGAACCCTTATATATGTCAATAATAGGCTAAGTGTTTTAAGATTCATTCTACAAAGTGATATCTTAGACCATCACAACATTAATTTCATTTCTTTCTTAAACAGGAGAATAATATATTTTTTACTTAACATGTATTTAGATGACCACCAAAATGCCCTAATATATATCAAAAATACTAAAACAAACCTCAATAATATATTAATCATGACTGGTGACTTTAATATTAGAGACTCTGACTGGGACCCTCTCTTTCCATACTATTCCCCCTATATTGAATTTCTTTTAGAAATTGCTGATAGCCTTGGCCTTTAAATGTCAACCTCCACCAATCCTATTTCTACTTGATATACAGACAACCCTCTTGACTCAAATTTTGTTATAGATTTCATATTTCTACAACACAATAGCCCTGCCCTCCACAACTACAATATAATATTCAACTTGTATAAACCATCCAATCATATCCCTCTTATAGTGGAACTATCTATCTATGAAGAAAACAATCAAAGTGTTATAAGTACATTAGTTAAAGACAGCAATAAAGAATCTAACTTCTTCAGAGACCTCACCTATGTACTGAGCTCTGCAGACACTATTAATATTACCAATACCACTAACCTTGAAAATGCTATCAATACATTTGCCAAAGCTTTAGAAGAACTATGAAAACAATACTCAAAACACACCAATATTACTAGACACTTTAAACAATAGTGGAACATTAAGTATACAAGCAGTATAGTCTATTATCAACAAATAGATAGACTTCAGGATTAGACCATATTCAAGAAGATGGTCAAAGCAGCAAAGCAGTTATACTTTGATGAAAAAATACAAGAAATTGCATTATTTAAAAGGAAACCCTGAAATATCATGAATTAAATAAAAAAAAGAAAGTTACCTGCTACTGAAGCTATTCAGTATAACAAAAAACTATATACTAATCTAGATAATCTAGATAATCTGTGAAATATACTGCACTCTTCCTATAATGCTGCTTCAAAGAGATCTATAAACTCTACTATCTTTAAAGAGATACCAAATGTTTCTATTATTTAATGGCTATTTTTATCTGTTACAGAACTATATGATGTCCTAATCAAGTACAATAATAGTTCTACTTCTAGCCCCAACTATACAAAAAGAAAAGAAAATGGCAAGTTCTCTTTTTTTGTAGTTTATTTGAAAATCTACTTTTCTTGGAATCCTATATTCTCTCTAGTCTTTGGACTAACTTGTAGAATATAACTAAAAGCCTCAATACTCATTCTTTCAATATAACTCTTCTGAATCATAAATAGATATACCTATTACAAATAGAATAATTTCATTTTTTTCTTTTTCTAAACTGATATAGAAGTTAAACAAGAATTATTTCTCTTTTATTCTCTCAGCCCTATATCTAGCTTCTGTCTTTTGTATCTGGGAAAAGAGAATCAATAACCTCAATATCCCAATCCTAGCCTCTATTATATCATTTGTCAATGATAGATTATTTATTTTCTAAGAGAAAAGCTTCAAAAAAACCAATGTCACCTTATTCAACTGTTTTTGTATATTCTTTTCCATTCTCCAAGACTTTGGTCTTGTAATTGAATATACCAAAACTGAAATATTCCATTTTACTCAAGCTACAAAAAACCCCAATCCACCAGTATTTGATTTCTCTATACTAGAAGAATCCATTCTCAGACCAAAGAATATCTAGCGATATCTTGGTTTCTTTTTTGATAAGAGGCTATCCTTCTACTACTATACTCACTTTTATGTTAACAAAGCCATATTCACTGTTAAAAGCATAAAAATACTAGACAATTCTAACCAAGACCTATGTTATGAGAGCCTCAAGTAGGAAAAAAGATGTCCCACACATTCTGAACACTCAGTCTAAAATCCCCAAGCATACAATGGAGTAAAGACAGAAGCAGAATAGGGACTTAGTAAGCCAAGTCA
>Ga0154001_1000164_pt1 | contig 19419 bp, 16 predicted proteins | sample TSNJ085MetaG_FD_104699 | JGI IMG/M metagenome (GOLD analysis project Ga0154001, IMG submission 104699) | Attine ant fungus gardens microbial communities from New Jersey, USA - TSNJ085 MetaG | ecosystem: Host-associated > Fungi > Mycelium > Unclassified | place: USA: New Jersey, Wharton State...
CTGTCCTGGACGTTCTTCTCGATCTGCCCCTTCTCCCAGCCGGAGGCGACGTTGCAGAACTCGGCGTCAAACAGGTAGTGGCTTACCATCGCGCTGAACCGCGCGTTGACCTCGCGCACCTTGCCGGGGCGCACCCTGTCAACGGCAGTCTTCATGTTGTCGTATATACCGCGGCGTGGAATGCCGCCCCACGCAACGAACGCATGATGGTGCGCGTCGAACAGCATCTCGTGGGTCTGCAGCAGATAGGCCCGCAGGAAGAAGGCGCGGCTGTGGCTGAGCTTGAGTTGCGCGACCTGCAGCTTGGTACGCTCGCCGTTGATGACGGCCCAGTCCTCGCTCCAGTCGAACTGGAACGCTTCCCCGGCCGCAAACCGGAGCGGAACGAAGGTCCCGCGTCCGGTTGTCTTTGCCTGCTCGTGCTGTTCCTGTCGCCAGCGTCGGGCAAACGCCGCGACGCGATCATAGGAGCCGGTGAAGCCCAGCGCACAGAGATCCGCGTGAATCTGCTTGAGGGTTCTTCGCTGTTTGCGCGGCCGGGTCGCCTCGGTCTTGAGCCAGCCTGCGAGCTTCGCAGCAAACCCGTCGAGCTTGCTGGGGCTGTGACGTTCGGGATAGGCGGGCAGGACGGTGCCGGCCCGTATGTAGCGCCTGACCGTGTTTCTGGACACGCCAAGCCGTTTGGCAATCTCGCGCAACGAGACATGATCGCGAAAGTGCCAGCGTCGGATGATGCTCAATATAGCCACGTCGATCACTCCGTTTCCCCTGCCCGTTGCCGAGCAGGTCAGTGTTCTACGTGGGTCAATATTCGATGCAAATTACTGCGTAGGGTGGGTCAGGATTCCGCGCAAATCAACAGTTTCGCTCCTTATAATCCTCGTTGATTAGATCGTTGTCGCTGTACCAAATGAACTTTTGATTGTCAGTTACCAACAATGACGTGAACGCGGCCAGTATGTTGCAAACGCGAAGCAACTTCTCGGCGGCATGACCGTCCCAAGTGCCGAGGCTGTGGCTTAACAAGTGCTCAATAATGATCGGGTGCGCCTGCCGCTTATCCGCGGCGAAAACCGTGTCAATCCGCTTGTCGATAGCCACGGTAATGATCGCGCCGTGAATAAAGTTATCGACCAGTTCGAGGTATTCAGGGAGCGCGCGGCTTCTCGGGCCGCTCTTAAGTTTCTTGTAGGCGAATTCGCTGTAGGGCGCGACTAGCCCGTGTTTTTCCCTCAGTTCCTTTACCTTCTTGGCAAACGGGCCGACCTTGTCGTAGGCGAGAAAGAGGAACGAGTACGTATAGAAGCACGCGGTCGGGTGTTCGCCTCCAAAGTCAGACATTACGGCAACACCCTTGTCGTCCGAGAAATCAGGCAGTTCCTTGATCTTCCTAACGAGATCGACTAAACGGTGAGAGAAGTATGGGTATTCTGGCGTCACCAACGGTAGATCAAACGGCCCGCTCTTGTTTATCTTCTGCTGCGGCGGCGCCGACACTACAACGAGCTTTAACAAATCGGGCGAGTTACCAGCGGCCTGCGCAGCCGCTGCTGCGACAGTCGCCTTTTTGAAAGGTGGTTTCATCGCTTCGCAAAAGGAAAGGGATATATCAGATGATATTCCCAAGTTTGTCGCAAAGGAAAAGCCCGCACGCGGCGGCCATCAGGTCAATCGCGTCGCGCAGCTCGCCACGTCTCGGCTTCCTCCGGTTTCCCGAGTGCGCCCTCCTCGCGGCGCCGCACACACATAGCGGCGCATTGGCGCCGGGAGAACGCATAATGGGCTCAAAATCAAGAATCCCGACTACACCCGCTCGGCAGCATTGGGTTTCGGACGGCACGAAGAACACAACTGGCGAGGCGCCAATGCTTGAATTCAATGCTGCGTGGACACCATATCCAAAGGGCGCCCACGACGAACGGCTCTTGCTGGCCGACCCCAGTCCAATATCGCCACGAACATGTTCGATGATTCATCGACCGTGAACGAGTCATTTATGTTGATGAACTGTGGCGGTCGGTGTCGCACGGATGCAGGCATCGAAAAAAACAACCCAGCAAACAGCGCCGTCTCCAAGTGGATACCCAAAAAGCGCAGTTTATGGCCATGTCACCACCGTATACTAAGTGCAGTCCTCTTTCCTGGACTGCCGCGTGGCTGGTCGGGGAAACTAACGGCAGCGGCCACGGGATACCCCGGGACTGTGGGATAGTCTTGAGACCCCGGGCAAGGTGGCGAAGTTAGCGCCTTGAGACGAACGGCTGACGGGCGACGCTGGCTCCGGGGTGCATCGAAGAGATGCTCGCGAGTTGGGTCTGAAGGCTCCCACTAGGATGGGGGCTGGGCTCAACTCCACCAGGATGCATCTCGAAAAACCGAGTATGTATCTTGAGCGTGACCTCAAACTTTGGATATTGAGACAAGAACGGAATATCCGTCGGAAAGCGGGTGTTAGCACCCTTCAAAGCCGAATACCCCTATTCTCCGCCGCGTTTCAGCTCCCAATGCGGCGACTCGGTGTGGCAGCGGGCGCAGTAGCTTGGCGCAGTCGCGCGGTCGTCGCATCATCTCCCGCGTCACCGGCCGACCCGTCCAAAATCGCTCCTCATTGTCGCGGGGATGCCATACTGGGCGTTTGCGACAGCGTGAAACCCATTCCCTTGAAGGTAAACACGCCACGCGCCGCAAGCAGGCTGGAAATGACACATCCTACGACTAAGCGGGCAAAAAAGGCATTTCAGTCGCTGGCGGCATTGGTCGTGAATGAGCGTGAAGGTGCCTAAAGGCTGGCTTGGTCTAGGAGTTCCTGCATATTCTGAACACCGGGAGCAATTTCGCGTCGCTCAATTTGACGCGCGACTTGAACGATTGCCCGATTGACAGCTGCGTCCTTCCCAGCAAGCTTGGACTGATTTACAACGAGTCCGTTCAAGTCATCAACCTCACTTCGCCGGCCCTTCGTCCAATCCTGAAGCACCGTGGTCGTAGTCTCGGGCAGAACGAATCCCGACATCAAGGTATCGAGCAGCTTTTCGACGAGGTGGTCGCGGTTCGACACATCCTCCGGCTTTAGCCCAAAAATCGGCAGAACCTCATAGCCTTGCGACAGACCAGCTTCCAAGGCTTCCTGGCCCGACCGAAGCATGACGTCACGCATACCCGGAAAATGCATCGCTTCCAACATCGGAAGCCCCAAAATCGCAGTCGTCACCAAGGTGGTCGCATTGCTGACGACCTTCATCCACTTTGTTGAGCGAATATCATTCACGACCTCCGCTCGACCCACGTCGCTCAATAGCGATGCAATTTCCCGTTCACGGCCTTGCGTGTCAGCCCCGGTTGCGCCAACAGCAAACCAGGAACGATCCGGCGGAGAGTCTCGACGTACCACGCCCGGGTCGTACATCGTTGAAGAAATTTCGATCACGGTGCCAATGCTTCGATGTACGCCTACGACGTCGCTTATTGCGTCAATGGTCATGCCGTTTTGCACACCCGCCATCAGCCCCTCAGGCTTGAGATAGGGCTCGATTAGTTGGCTGTGCCAGCGCGTATCATAGGCTTTGCACGAAAGCAGGACGACATCGAACTGCTCGGTGAAGGTGCATACGTCACAGAGGTGAAAGGCTCGAACCTTCGTGACCAGCGTCTCCTCGCGCATCACTTGCGTGACACCGTTGGCGCGCATCGCCTCGACGTGGGCGGGCCACTGGTCAATCAATACAACGTCGTGACCAGCTCGGGTAAGGTCAGCAGCGATTGTCGCGCCGTTGGCGCCAGTGCCAAGCACGGCGACACGGGGGTTGGTCATTTCGGCTCCGGTGGGTGAGTTTCGGCGCTAGCGCTCCGGCATTTACCTGAAACGCGTCCAAGACAGATCGTCACTTCATGACGTCGAGAAGTCGGTCGATATTCGAAGGGGCGGCTTCGAGCTTGCCTAGTTCAATTTCGTGTGCGACCTCAACCACCCGTTGGTTGACAGGCGAAGACTTGCCGACTTTTTCCAACCAGTGCACCACATATCCATTCACATCGTCCGTCTCCCCGCGACGACCCTTCCGCCAGTCTTGCAACGTGGTGGTCAGCGTATCCTCCATGGAGAAGGTCTTGAGCACCTCGGCGAAAAGGTCATCGACAACCTTTTCCGGATGAGAAGGATCTACAGCAGACATGCCAAAGATCGGCACAATACGGCTTCCGCTGGCGACGGCAGCGCGGATCGCTTCGTATCCGGCGTGACGCATGAAGTCGAGCATGCCCGGTACGCGTGCTGCTGCAGATAACGGCAAATTCAAGATCGCTGACGGAACAAGTTCAGCCGCATTGACGACCAGCTTCATCCATTTTGAGGAACGGATGTCGGACGTGACTTCCACGGTGCCTGTGTGTCGCAGAATGTTCGCGATCGATTCAGCACGTCCCTGTGTCGACTCGTCGAATCCCCCAACTGCAAACCATGACGTGTCGTGATCGTTCTGCCGGTTTGTGATGCCGGGAATGAACATGTTCGAAGCAATCTCAATGACGGCACCGATTGTTCGATTTGGGCCGACGACGCTCGCGATGTCATCAATTGACATCCCGTTTTGCAGACCCACCACGAGTCCGTCCGGTTTGACGTACGGCTCAATCAACTGGCAAGACCACTTCGTGTCGTACGCTTTGGTCACAATGAACACAACGTCGAATTTCTCGCGAAGCTCGGCCACCTGACAGAGATGCAATGCCTTCACCTTTGCATTGATGGTCCGAGTAGGGAGGTTCACCGTGATGCCATCCCTTCGTATCGCTTCAACATGATCAGGCCACTGCTCGATGAACGTTACGTCTAGTCCAGCGAGTGCCAGATCTGCGCCGATGGAAGCCCCCTGCGCGCCAGTCCCCAACATAGCAATCTTTAAATCGGACATTTTGAAATTCCTCAAAATTGGATGAATGCGGTCGTGTTTCGCGCACCCGGACAAAACTACAAGAATCGCCAATACCGTGGCCCGTCTAAATGCGCTCCACGTTCGCTGAAGGACACCGGAGAGGAGGTCTCGATGACTGGCCGCAATCGGTACCTGTCTTCGCTAGCAAAAATCTCTTTATTGAACACCACTTCCCAATTGTCATTTCTGGCGACGCGGAGGTACAAGCCCAATCGTGTCCACCATCGGAAGACATGAGTTAAAAAAGAGTGGCCGCCAGGTGCTATAGCAAGCCACTCAACCTTGGAAAGGAAAGCGGATTTCGAGCTATCCTAGTTATAGCCAAGGATAGCTACAGAACGGATCTCGGGTCTTTCGGAGGATTCGCCTGCCAGTGAATGAGCAGGACCGGCCTTCAACAGGTGATACGGTGTACTGAGGCGGCAGGTCGAGGTCGGTATCTCGTAGGCGTTTGAATTACCGTTGGCGCCTGTCTGTACTGCCCCGAACGTCAAGAGGGTTTTCATTTCTGTTGCCCCGATTAGACAAGTATCATTCCGCCATCAATCGCAACTATCTGGCCGGTCATGTAATCAGAATCTGACGACGCAAGGAAAGCGCCGGTACCACCGAGATCATCGGGTGTTGCGGTCCGCCCCAGTAGGATGCCCTTGGAAAACTCGTCAATCGCTTCGCCAGGCTTCGAGCTGGCCCCCATCTCCATAAGATCCTTGTCCAACGTCTTCCAAAGAGGCGTCGCGACGACGCCCGGGGAGAATCCGTTGACGGTAATCTTGTACTGCGCGAATGCTCTTGCGGCAGCCTGGATGATTGCGACCACTGCGAACTTACTTGCGCAGTAAGGGGTGAAATCGGGATACCCCTGTCGTGCAGCGATCGATGCAGTGTTGATAATTTTGCCGCCGTTCCCCTGCTTGATCATCTGCTTAGCTGCCTCTTGCGTACCGATAAGCACGCCGAGCCCGTTGACGCGCATGATCGCATTCCAGTTGTCTTCCGTGATCTCAAGGAACGGCATCGGCTTATTGAAACCCGCGTTATTGAACATCACATCCAACTGGCCGAACGTCTCGACCGTCTGCTTGATAGCAGCCTGAATCTGGCTGCGCTCCGCTACGTCAGCCCGAATGGCAATGGCTTGCGCGCCGGCCTTAGTGAGTTCGTCGGCCGCCACTTGTGCCTGTTCAAGATGAATGTCGACGATGCTCAGCCGCGCACCCTCAGCTGCAAGTCTCGACGCGATACCGAATCCAATCCCTTGGGCGCCGCCAGTGATCAGGACAACCTTATCTTTGAGCCTCATTTCTGACTCCAGTTCTCTACTTGATGTTGATCTGAACGCGCGCGATTAGGCGATCCGCACGACCAACCTCATTGCGCCGTGTAGCCGCCGTCGCAGACGAGGCTCGTTCCGGTCACAAAGCCTGCTTCGTCTGACGCCAGGAACAGAACGCAATTAGCGATGTCAATCGGTTCGCCAAGGCGTAACGGATGCAGTTTCTTCATCATGTCGAGATAGACTTCCAAGCCGCCCGGATACGTTTCACCTGCCTTCATGAAAAGCGGTGTTTTCGTCGAGCCAGGATGTACCGCGTTGACGCGAATGCCGTACTGCGCGTAGCACAACGCATCTGTCTTGGTCATCGCAAGGATCGCCCCCTTCGTCGCGTGGTACGGCGGAATATCGTCGTTTCCGATAAGCGCGTAGATCGAAGAGAAGTTGACGATGGCGCCAGCGCGTTTTTGTATCATGTGCGGAACGACATGTTTGGTGCACAAAAACGAGCCGCGCACATTCACCGCGAAGACCCTATCCCACTCATCGACGTTTACCTCGTGAGCGAGCTTGTTGACTCCCGTGATGGCAGCGTTGTTCACCAGAATGTCAGGCGAACCCAGTCGGCCGACTACTTCCTCGACGCCCGCGCGAATCTGAGCCTCATCCGTCACATCGACGGCTACGAAGATCGCATTGCCACCCGCCTCCTTGATTCGGGCCGCTGTCGCTTCGCCGGCTGCTTTCACGACGTCGAACACAGCGACCTTTGCGTTTTCTTCAGCGAAACGCCGAGCTGTAGCTTCCCCGATACCCGTCCCGGCGCCAGTGATAATGGCAACCTTCTGTTCAAGCCTCTTCATTCGATGTCTCCTTCCTGAAAGCGATTTAATAGCTGATATTTGCTTCTGTCATCCTGGGCGGAATACGCGGCCCTCAGGCAAAGGATCTTTCTAATGCCGTGTTCAGCGACAATATGTGTCTTGCCTCGGCAAACGACGCGGGCCTTCGACCGTATTCCTTGCACAGATGAACCACCTCGGAGAGCGTTGCATTGTCACGCTTGCCGCTTGCGCTGATCGAGCCCTGCGCTTGTGTGGCAGTGGCCTTGCCGTGGCCGCCCATTTCGATCGACCAGCGAGCGAGTTCCAGTTCACTCTTTCCTTGGCCGATACCGGTCCATGTTGCTTCCGGAGCAAGCCTCCTGAGTGTTTCCACAAAAAACAGAAAGGCATCACGATCTGATGGCACGCCGAACTCGCGGCCGAAGCAGAAATTCACGCGAAGGCGACCATCGAGCAGACCGTCGTGCTGCAACTTCACAGCTCGGAAGACCATCGAGAGATCTTCGATGTCTAATGAGAGTCTCCTCCTGAGCTTTCGAAGGTGGCCATCGCGTGACCGAAGCAGATCAATCGCCTCGCTTTCGCAAAGAATGCCCACCGGAACCGAAACGATGTCGGGATCGAGTGCGTCAAAATGTGTAAGTAGACGATTGAACTCAAACAGGTTGCGACTAGCGACCTGAAAAATCACTTCGGGAAAGCTGGCTCTGATTTCATTGATAACCGACCTCAGTTCCTCAACGCCTCCGCCGTTCTGCAGAGCCTGCGCGACCGCCCCAATATCCAAAACGCTCGCGCCGTGTTCGATCGACGCCTTCAAAACCTCGACAAATTCTGCAATACCACTTTGCTTACTATCGGAAACGCCACCCTGAAAATAAGGGATCGACGTATTCACGATACATAGCGAATTCATTTGCGTGGCTCCTACAGCCGCTCTCGCGGCTGTGATGGCATTAATCGATCAGTTGCCCGCGGACCCAGTCGAGTTCGCGCGACACATAGTCCACGATGTCGCCAGTCTTCAGATGATCTGGCAGGACATCCCACGTGTAAGTCTCGATTTCCAGATGGGTCGAAAGCGGCAGAGCCTTGTGAACACGAAGTGCCTCTTCGATGGCGAACCGGGTTGTCCCGAGGCTACCCAACGCATCCAGAAATACTGGGACGTGAAAATGAATTCTCCATTCGCGGGGGCCGGGATCACGCTCCCAAGCGTCAAACGCTTCTTCCAGATTCAGGTACTGACGAATCTTCCCGTCCTTTTGCTCTGTGGTCTGCGTCAGGTAGATGGTGTCGGCGAACTTCTTGAGTACGTCGACATTGGCTTGCGTGACCTCGGCCACCCGAACAGCGGACGCTTCCTGCAACTTGAAGATGGGGATGCCGGCGTCGACAAGCTGATTCAATGACGCCTCAATGTCCTCGCACTCGACGGCTTGGTGGCAAATGTCATAGACGATGCCCACATATCGACGCAGAGAACCGATCGCCTCAGATACCGGCATCCCACCAATCTCAGCCAGTTGCCGCGCAGCAGCTCCCGTATGCAAGTGATCCCGGAAGTACGTCACAACATCGGCGGTCGTTTCAAGATAGCAAGCCGGCTCCGGTTCAATCGCGAGCGTCACACGCCGTCCGGTGCGACTTTCGAGATCCGCAAGGTGCGCGACCATACGCAGGACGTTGCGCGTCATGATCGCCAGATACTCAGGGCTGTTGACTTTGGGTCGAAATGCAAGGGGCGCAGTCTGAATCGACGGAGCAACACCTGCTGGCGCTATGTCCGCGAGAATGTCCGCAACATTCTTCGTGTACTGCAGGCGCTCTTCGGAGTGCCAGTCAGGTTCGTAGACCTGTTCTTTCACGAGCGTGTTCTTGAAGCTTCCGTACACGAAGGCGTTCGCCGTGTACACGTAGAGATCATTCTCCTTGAAAAAGCGTTTGATGTTATCGCGCTCCTGTTTGCTTTCGACGAGTTCCGCGGCCGTCGCAGCGGACAGGCGGATGGAAACGCCGAACGGGTCATTCGGAGAGACACGCTGCTTCACCTGAGGAAGATACTTGTGAAGACTTTCGCGCATCTGCTCCCACGTGTCACCGGGATGCACCAATGTCGAGTAAGAAAGGTGTCCAAATTTTTTGCCGATGTCCATTTGCGTCTCCTGGATTAATAAGGGCTGTCGTGGTTACCACGACTAAATCGTCGCCCGAATTTGAGCTAGATCTGTCTGATACAGTTCAAGGTGATGTTTGATAGTCAACCTGATGTCTCGCGATGCGAATACTTCCGATCTGCTCTTTCACTCGCAAGTGCTCAGGATGCTCAGCGTAGCCGATCAAGGCGTCGTGCGAATCAAACTCCGAATACAGCACGACATCAAACGCGTAATCGACCCGGCTCACGTCGATCCCAACCTCGAGCATTCGCATTCCTGGAATTTTTCCGTTAAGCGACTCGAAGGCGTGCTTGACGACATCCATCGCCTTGATTTTTTCCTCTGGCGAGGAACCCGCGATCTGCCACATGACGATATGTTTGATCATGTTTTGCCTTTTAGATCCACCTTGCATTTCGACATGACGCGCGGTATCCAGGCAGCTACGTACACTTGCCTCCGCCACGCATCCAGTGTGGACGACTATAAGTCTCGCGTTCATCCACCGAAAGCAGGCCCAGCAAAAATGTAATTTCCGTTGCGCGGAAGAATTCGTAAAACGTACGACCAGCAACACTCACCAAGAATCCATCCTTGCAAACCCAGGGTAACCCTTAGGATTTTTCCGCGCACCGGAAATGTCATTTAAGCCCCGATCTCTTCTAATTTTCGGGCTGCGACACTATCGTTTCTACAAGGCCACTGCGATTCGAAGGTTGCAGCGCAACAAGAGCGTGCAAAGCATCGTTCGAAGTCACTCGCAGTCGAGCTGTGAATTCACAGACATAATCATTTGGAGACGGAGATGGCATCTAACGCTAAGGCAGGTCTGAAACTGCTCGCAGGAATTCTTTCAGCCACCGCATTCATCGGTGGAATTCTGGTTAACCCGTCCACGGCAATCGCGGCCGCCCCCCAGAAGCTCATCGCAGGCATCGACGAAACCGCATCGGAATATTGGGCAGAATACCTCCGCGGCGTTGAGGACATCGCGCAATCCGTCGGCACCAAGGCGACTGTGATTGCGGATAACTATCAAGGCGACCAGTTGCTGGCACAGCTCGGAGCAATTTACGCCGGCGGCTGCACGGGCTGTTCGCTGGTTACCAACTCCACTTCCAATGCGTATGTGAAAGCCGTCGTTGAACGATCGGCTCGGTCCGGCGTTTATGTAGTGACCGTATGGAACCGTCCGGAAAATCTGCATCCGTGGGATACGGGTAACAACAAGTGGGTCGCCCACACGTCGTTTGACGGCGTTGAATCTGGCTACCTGCAGGGGATGGCACTTTGCAAAGCACTGAAAGGCAAAGGGCAGATCGCCGCAATCGAAGGCGTACCGTCAACGCCGCCGGCTTTCCAACGGATGGAGGGGCTGAAAAAAGCGCTCGCGGAATGCCCTGGGATGAAGCTTGTCGATACACAGGTCGGCGAATGGCAGGAAACGAAGGCACAGACCATCTCACGCACCTGGCTTGCACGCTACGGTGATTCGCTCAACGGGATCTTCGCATCGAACGACGCAATGGCACGAGGCGCTGTTGCAGCCCTTCGTGAAAAGCAACTGAACGGAAAGGTGTTCGTCACCGGTTCCGATGGCTCGAAGGTCGGATTGGATATGGTCAAGAGCGGCGACATGCTCGCGACGGTGATGAATGACGCCGTGCTGCAGGGTGCCATCAGCATGGCGTTGGCGCGTGCGGCGGCCGTTGGAGACATTCAGCCGGACAAGCTGACGAAAGCTCAACGGGATTTCTATTTGAAGCAGCAGTTGGTCACGAAGGACAACGTCGATCAATTCCTCGCGCAAAAGGCGAACGCACCGAAGTACAACTACGCCGACATCAAGAAAGACTTCTGGAAGTACTCGCAAGGCGAGATCCCGGCCGGCGTGAACGCCGCTAAATAGTTTCAGCACAGTTGTTGGAGAGATCATGGCGAACTCAAATAGCGTCAGACACGAAGGCATCCATTTCGGAAGAAGTCGGCCCCTATCCTTGAAAACGCTTTACAACATGGGCCCGGTTATAGCCCTCGTCTTAATGGTTGTCGTGTTTCAGGTGATAACCGGGAGCTTCGTCAGCATCGGGAACTTCAAATCCATCCTCGAAGCGGCGGCAGTTCCATCGATCCTCGCGGTGGGACTCAGCTTCGTGATCCTGCTTGGCGCAATCGATCTCTCCATGCAAGGCGTGATCGCAGCTACGAGCATGACGCTCTCCCTCTTGGTTGCCAATGGCATCAATGGCAATGATTTCGGATTCGGCGGGATCGTCATCGCGATCATGGTTGGTGTGGGATTCGGCGCATTCAATGGTGTACTGCATGTCGTCGGGAAGACACCGTCGCTGATCGTAACTCTCGGTACATGGTTCATTGGATTGGGCGTTGCGGCAGTTTTGTTTCCAGATCGTGTCCCCGCAATCCACGAGCGTCTGGTCCTTGGATTGTCGTCTGTTCATATTGCAGGCCTGAGTCTCATCGTCTACCTGGCATTTGCGGTTATTGCCGTCGCGTACCTCGTACTCAAGTACACAAGGGTTGGACGAATGATCTACGCAATTGGCGGCGACGAAGCAATCATCGTCGCGTCGGGTCTGCCGGTGAAGCGCTACAAGTTCATCGCATTCGTGATTTCAGGCGCAATCGCGGCGCTCGGCGGCGTCGTTCTTTCCGCCCAGCTTGGCAACGGCAACGCTGATATTGGAGCAGGTCAATTGTTTCCGGCCATCAGCGCCGCAGTGGTAGGCGGGACCTTGCTAAGTGGTGGCCGTGGTGGCGCGTTGCAATCGGCTTTGGGTGCGCTGATGCTCGAAGTATTGAGCAATGGGCTGATCCAGATTGGCGCCGGCCCGTACTCGCGAAACATCATCAGCGGTGCCGTCATCCTTATTGCTGTTGGCATCAGCAGCTTTCACATGCGTCGTAAGTTGAGGATCGTGAAATGAGTACCATCCTTGAGTTGAAAAATGTGAACAAGCGGTTCGGCAAAGTTGTCGCGCTCGACAACTTCAACCTGGAATTGCGAGCCGGAGAAGTGCTGGGACTGGTAGGTCAAAACGGTTCTGGCAAGTCTACACTCATGAAGATGCTTGCCGGACTTCAAGGCCCCGACTCCGGAGAGATCCTCTTGCGCGGCCAGCCGGTACGAATTCGATCAGCAGCAATGGCCACCTCCCTCGGGATTGGAATGGTCCATCAGGAGCAGTCGCTGGTTCCGAACCTGACGGTGGCAGAGAACATCTTTATCGACAAACCCAACGATGCGACTCGAGGTGGCCTGTATCGTTGGGGCGCGCTGTTCGAGGCGGCACGCACTCAATTGGATAAGATCGGGGTCGACATCCGTCCAGACGCGCTAGTGGAAGAGCTTAGTTTCGCCGAGCGCCAGCAGGTCGAGTTAGCCAAAGTCCTCGCTATTGAAGAATTGGTCGACCACCCGCCCATCATCCTGTTCGACGAGCCGACGTCGGTATTGAACCCCGATGAAATCAAGATTCTTTTCCGTGAAATTCAGCGTCTAAGGACCCGTGCATCGATTGTCTTCATCTCGCACCGCCTGGATGAAATTCTGGAGATTTCGGATCGCGTCCTGGTTATGACAAACGGCGTGAAAGTGGCCGACAAACAAGTGGACGCTATCGACAGAGACGAGTTGTATACGTTGATGGTTGGTCACGAGCGCGAGAAGAAGGAGCGGGAACACACCCAGCCCGTGCAGAGTTCGCGTCCTAATCCGCGTCTCAGGATCCGCAAGCTGACGGATGGCAACAAGTTCAAGAATCTTGACCTAGACGTAGCAAAGGGCGAAATCGTCGGACTCGTCGGTGTACAGGGGTCTGGGGCGGAAGAGCTGTGCCGGACCATCTTTGGCGCAGAAGACTCAGTCACTGGAGAAATCCTGCTCGACGACGTTCCAGCGCTTTCCCAAGGCCCGCGCCAGGCAGTGAGCAATGGAATCGCTTACCTCCCGTCGAACCGGCGTCTGGAAGGCATGTTGGCAGGTCGGACGCTCGTCCAGAACATGGTCGTCACCTATGGTCTCGAATACGGCCGTAGCCGTTTCCTTGTCGACTACAAGGCGGAAGAGGCTGCTGCAACCCAGTGGATGTCGCGGCTGAAGGTGAAAGCTACGTCCGGGAAGGATCGGATCAACCGTCTCAGCGGTGGCAACCAGCAGAAGGTCGTGCTCGGCAAGTGGCTGATGTCGAAAAAGTTGAAGCTTCTACTCCTGGACCATCCCAGCCGTGGCCTTGATCCTGGCGCACGCGACGACCTTTTTGAGGCGATTAAGGAACAAGCGAGACAGGGCCTGTCTATTGTCTTCGTTGCGGATACCAGCGAAGAAGCCCTCGAATTGGCCGACCGGGTGATCGTACTCAGAGATGGACAGATAACCGCGTCCTACGATCTCCAGCAAGGCGTCATCCCGAGCCAAGAGGACATCCTCCGGGCAATGATTTGAATCGATGTAGGAGTCTTCGCAAATGAATGCCACGAAATCTCTTGGCTCCAATTTTGGAGTCTACGCCAACCAGGCACGCGGACTAATCCCGCTGCTTGTACTCATTTTGCTCGTAGCTGGCAGTTCTCTCTTCGCGCCGGGGATGCTTTCGATGGGCGGCCTTTCAAGCTTCTTCACAGATGCGGCACCGCTTCTGATTCTTGTTGTCGGCAGTACCCTCCCGATTCTCGCAGGCAGCATCGATCTGTCAGTTGCCGGAGTCGCTGCGTTGGCAGGCGTGCTGATTGTCCAACTCCATCCGATTTTCGGGGTATGGGCGACGCCGGTCGTCCTATGCGGCGCAGCTCTGTTCGGAGCCCTGCAGGGGTATGTTCATGCCAAGTTGCAGCTTCCCTCGTTCATCACGACCTTGGCAACGCTCAGTATCGTGACCGGCCTAGCGTTGCTGCTCTCTAACGCTACCGCCTTGCCGATTCCAGACGACGACTCAATTGTTGGTTGGATTTCAGGTAGCTTGGGTCCTGTACCGAACTCAATCATTGTTGTGATCGCCGTGACGGTCATTCTCGCCGTTGCGTTGCGGTACACGAGGTTCGGTCGGGATTTGTACGCGCTGGGCGCCGGCGAACGGACAGCGCTTATGTCTGGCGTGAACACGATCAAGGTTCGCTGCGTTGTTTTCGCATTGTCGGCATTTTGCGCAGGGATCGGGGGCGTCCTCTTAAGCTCGATTACCGGCTTTAGTTCACCCAGTATCGCCGGCAATCTCCTGCTCCTTTCTATCGTTGGTGTCGTCCTCGGCGGGACAGCGATCTCTGGGGGCGTAGGTGGTCTCGGCTCCGCTCTCGTCGGCGGAATAATTACCTCGTGGTTGCGCGTGATCACCGTCATGGTTGGCGTCGCACCGACAACCCAGAATATCGTATTCGGTGTCATGGCACTCATCGCTGTGATGCTCACTACGGATAGAGCAAAGATTGGCATCGTCAAATAAGAACTGGACGGATTTCGCCAGCGCTGCCTGCGAGTCAAATCCGCCTTGCTTTGCCGGATGTCGTGGAACTGTTCTTGATATGAGTGTGCCATGAGCAAGATCGAAGATACCGTGCTATTTAACGCAAACGAAATGAACATCATTGCGAAGGCACTGGCGCTTTTGCTGAATGAGCGATCTCGCGCATTCGAGCTTGCCGCGGAAATTGCGAGCGAAAAAGGTCAGGCCTCGCCGGATCATGAAGATTTTGGCCTGACGACCATTCTGAGGCTCTCTCGCCGTTGCGCCTCGTATCACGTCGAAGGGCCGGCTTCCGGCCTGTCCTGGGCGTCGCGCAGAGGCTCCTGCAGCGCATAATTCTGATAAACATTGGTGCCAGATAGAGGAGACATATCGTGGCAATTCTCGACTCCTTCAGAGCAGCACGCGCTCAATTTGTTATACGGTTCCAGCGGTATCTCTGGCGTGCGGTCTACCTGCGCACGCGTGGCGAGTGTGTGTACGTTGATGACAAGTGGTAACAGCGGTTCCCGCCATTCAGGAATGTTCTTGAACGGAATTTAGATCAATGAAAGTGGAGGCAGATAGTGAGTTCGCGGAGACTGGAAGGAAAAGTGGCAATTGTGACGGGTGCCGCGCGCGGTGTCGGTCGGGGAATCGTGCTTCGGCTCGCGCAGGAAGGCGCAAAAGTCGTCGCGGCGGACCTAGCATCCTGCGAGGAAACGATCGCTGAGGTGCAGAAGGCCGTGCCTGAATGTGACGTAATGGCGGCATCCGTGAACGTGATTCAAGGCGAATCGGTCGATGCGCTTATTGACTCCACGGTTGGCAGGCTTGGACGACTCGACCTCATCGTCAATAACGCAGCCGTCGTACAAACGATGATGCCGGTGGCTGACACGCCCGACACCGAATTTGACCGTATCTACAATGTCAACTTCCGTGGCGTCTTTAACGGAAGCCGTGCGGCTGCACGAGTGATGCGCGAGCAGAAGAGCGGTTGCATCCTCAACATCGGGTCTTGGTATGCAAAGCAGGGCTTCGCCAATTTCGCAGTCTATTGCGCGACTAAAGCAGCCGTGATGCGTATGACCGAGGCTTTGGCCCTTGAGATGGCTCCATTCGGTGTACGGGCGAACACGGTTTGTCCGGGCAACACGGAGACCGAGATGCTCAAGAAAGCCATGAAAGAAGAGGCCGTACTGCGGAACATCACCTACGAGGAACAGGTTCAGCATGTGAAGGACAGCATTCCTCTGGGGCGCCTCGGTCGTCCGGAAGACATCGCCGCGGCCGTTGTCTATCTCGCGTCGCCCGAAGGTGAATACGTGACGGGCGAGGCGCTGAACGTCAATGGCGGCGTCATATTCTCATAAGACTTGCACTAGGACTTTTCGCCAGCGACCTGCAATCTGGATCGCTGGCGCGTTCAACAGCCGACTCTCTCGTACGATGGTGGAAGGTTCTCGTCGGCAAATGACCGGCTTAGCTAAGGCAGCACTTCTTGTATTTGCTCCCGCTACCGCACGGGCACGGATCATTTCGGCCGGCCTTTTTTTCTCGGCTGCGCGCGCTCAGTAACGCGCTCAGTGCCTGTTCGACTGGTATCGGGGCTGCCATGTCTCGAGTTCTCTCATTCATGGCCAGGTCTTCGGTCCATGGATGTGTCAGCGAAACCCCGAACCGCACATCCGGTCCCGTCGAACTCATACACAGGCCGAACCACCTTTCTGCTTTCTCCGTGTATTTACGCAGTTCGCAGTGAGATTTCAGACGAGGTCCAGCCACATGTGGGGGCTCGTCCGTGCAGTGGAAAGTAATGCCAAAGCCTTCCTTGAAAGCGAACGTCGCGTCATGTGTCTGGCCGTCTGCTCGGGTACGTGCTGCCTGTCGGTTTATTGCGCTACTCATCTCGATAACGGCCTCCTCGCTCATCGCAAGGAGCATGAAACCCAGGTCGATTGTTGCTGATTCCGGCCGCGCCTCGACCTCCTTAACCACGCGACCAATTGTCGTATCAGCAAAGCGCGTCAAGACGCCGTCCGGCGTAGCAGCACCCTGCACGCCGTTACGCCGAACCGCCATCGCGAGGTCAAGTCCTGCTGAAAAATCGTCGGCGAGGTGCATAAGACCGACTTCAGGATCTACCCAGAGATTTTTCTTGAGGTGATAACCAAGGATCGTCAACTCTTGGGAGGCCAAGAGCTGCTCGGCATAGTTGGCACGTCGATTGACATAGCTGAGAAACTGCAACGGCGATTGCAACATTTCCGTCATGGCATCAATGGCAAATACGTCCATGACCAGTGGTGCCTGCACGCGACCAGTGCTTACTGTCTTCAGGAACTGCCGCACCTGGAAGCTTAAGGCTGGATAGTGATCGCTTACGACGCAAAATAGGTAGATTTCTTGAATATCCTGCGGCAGCGCGACTTCCTTACCATCAGGTGTCACGATCTTGTATCGATTGGCGAGCAAACACTTGGCGCAGGTCGCCCCTTGGTCGTACGCTGCCTGAACCGCCTTTTTGAAATCATCGCGGATAACTTGGTCGTTTCCCTTCCGTGCTTCCCGCGTCAGGCGCTTCGATTTTGCCTGTATCACGATGATCCGATTACCCCAAACGACTAGCACATCAATGTCGGATACCCTCGCAGCCTTGGTCTCAAAGATCTCGACGTTCAAATGGACTTGCTCGGTCCCGAACACCAATCCGAGACGCTCTGCCACGAAGGTCTCTGTGAATTGCCCGCGGTTCTTGGTCAGTGTCGGGAGATAGGCCTTGTCTTGGGTCATCCAATGGAACGGGGCTTCGTAGATAGCCTCGGCTAGCGAGTAGGCCTGCAGCAGCAGGAACTCGCCGGTCGGCGTCCGCAGCAAGGGCGCAGCCGTGATAGCGTTGAAATCATGCAGCGCATTGAACGTCGCATTGCGCTCGGCAGGGCCTAATTGAAATGCACCAAGCACTCGCGCGACTTCCTCGACGGGAATGTTCACCTTCGCCGCGACCTCTTCTGCTGTGAAGACGAAGAACGGGAGCATGGTCCAACTGTCAGGGTGCAGCAGTCGCGTGGACTCGAGGATTGAGTCGAAATGGTCGGCAAGAACCTCCTCGACTACCTTGGCAATGCGCGACGCCTGGTCGACCGTGAACCCCCGATTTGCCAGAAGCCAAGGCGCATCGGCAGCATACTTCCGCGCGGCCAAGTCGAGGTATTGAAAGTTGTAAGCGGCGTCCCCGCTATAGAAGATCGGCTCTCTTAGCACATTGCCCGTTGCAAACGGATTGAACGTGCCATTTTCTACCGCTTCCTTCGTTAGCCCCGCAAATACCTCTCCAGACACGCAGTGGTGCAACTCTTCCAAAAGTCGCTCGCTTGTGTCGACGTACTCCTGCATCAAGGCAGGTGTGGGCAGATTCCAGTCGATTTCGGCTTTCACCATCAGACCGACCAGGGTATTGATTTCTGTTCGGCAAAGCCTAGAGGGAGACGACATCTTGCTAATATCGGCCTCTTTCATGCTTCCCGTATAAGGAATTACGTTATCGCGCAAGGAGAGGTGTGCTACGGCATGAACATAGCCAGGGCGGGAGCAGAGGACCGTCAAGTCGGCGAAAACCTCTTGTTCCGATCGATTTTCTTTTTTCATGGTCGCAAGGATAGCTCAACTTACATCGAGATCCGTGCCGCTTAATCAAATCGCACTGGAAATTTCGGAGCTAAGATGCGAGCGTCCGTCATAAGGGCTGTCTGGCCGGCCAGAGATAGCGATGTGTGGTGTTGGCGCGTCGCTAAACTCGCTGACTTCGGGGCCGGCGCAGGCTCGTCGTACGTCTAATTTCGAGGTCGACAAACGCAACAGATGAGGCGATCGTGGGGTGCAATTCGCATCCGATGGAAGTGCGAGATAGTTGCGTGGTCGGAAACACGCATTCATCTGTCCGGATGTCGTCTGGCCGGCCAGACCACTACACGCCTTTAGCGGCGCATGCAATCCGCGTCAACTAGTCCAAAGGCGTTCGTAATCTTTCTCGCGAAATGTTCCAGTTAGCAAGTCAATGAATGTCCGCACTTTTGCTGATAGATGCTTCCTGCTTGGATAAGCGAGGTTGATCGTCAGCCGTGGCAGATCCCATTGATCCAGGACAGGAATGAGTCTACCTGCATTAACGTCGTCATAGACGATGTACTTCGGTTGCACGAGAATCCCGAGGCCGGAAAGCGCGGCAGTACGCAGAACCTGACCGTCGTTCGACTCCATGAGGCCATCTACGGTAACTGTCGATGTCTCGTCGCAGCGCGTGAACTTCAGCTCTCGATAGTTTTTGGACAGCGTGTAGTTGAGGATCTTGTGCTCCGCAAGCTGCTCAGGGCATTCCGGCGTACCGTTCAGTCGGAGATATTCGGGTGATGCCGTGAGTATCCGACGAGTCTCCGCAAGGCGACGGATTGTGATTGAGGAATCGTTCTCATATTCACGCGTACGGATCGCCAAGTCGATGCTGTTGTCGATGATGTCGAGATACCGATTTGCGGTCTCGACATGTACGGATACGTCAGGGTACAACCGGGTGTATTCGGGTATCAACGGTGCGATATGCAAGATGCTAAAAGACAGCGATGCCGTGATCCGCAATGTCCCGGTCGGCTTGACGTTACTTGCCTGCGCCGCCGAATCAGACTCCTTGGCGTCCTGGAGAATCGCTTTGGTACGCTCGACGTACTCACGCCCGATTTCCGTGAAATA